>ENA-OUUV01000317-OUUV01000317.1-human-gut-metagenome-genome-assembly--contig:-NODE-317-length-33227-cov-10.193296_pt1 | contig 33227 bp, 27 predicted proteins | sample MGYA00237952_ERZ548838 | MGnify/ENA primary metagenome ERZ548838 (study PRJEB26490, sample SAMN05194705) | human gut metagenome | biome: terrestrial biome; feature: human-associated habitat; material... | reverse complement strand
GTTATGAGGTGGCTATCGGCAAGGTCGGTGAAAAGGAGATCGACTTCATCGCAACGAAGATGAACGAGAAAAGATATATCCAAGTCACCGACAACATGAACGCCCCCGAAACCCGCGCACGGGAGCTTGCGCCGCTGCAAGCTGTGCAGGACAATTACGAGAAGATCGTGATTGCCATGGACTGCGACCTCATCCACGACGTGGACGGTATCAAAATCGTAAAGGCGCTGGACTTTTTGCTCAACGAAGGGTAATTCCATGCCAAAAAGGGAGGCTGCGCTTGTGAAGCGCAGCCTCCCTCTATTCCGTTCTATCCCGCGTCCTCCGGTTCAAAGGGGTGAAGGGCGTGGTAAAGCTTCTGACGTTCCCCGGCGCCGCGGTACGCGGCAAAGGGACGAAACGGCGGGCGTTTTCCCGCCTTTCTCTGCCTGCGGTAACGCAGCACCAGCACGGCAGGCGCGGCAGGCAGGAGAAGGGGATGCTCCTTGCAGGCGGGCCAGTGGGTATGGCAGGTCTCAACGCCCGTGCGGAAGAAACTGACCAGTCGGTTTTCCGTCCGTCCATCGGTAAAGAGCCGCTGCCCGTAGCGCTCCTCCTTGCAGCCGAAGTTCCCGGTGCGCAGGATATCTGCAAGCAGCGCGCGGCACAGCGCCTCATCCGCGGTCATGCACCACGGGGCATCCTCCCGCGGCAGGCCAAGCTCCTCCACGCAGATGCGGGTGACGACCCGCGCGAAGGGAAGCAGTCCGAATCGGGACAGCTTTGGCAGCAGAGCCTCCCAACGCTCCGGCGTCATATCACAATGGACAAACGCCGCCCAATCGCAGAGCTGCCGAAGCCCCAGACCGCTGCTCGTGATATGCTCCAGCTTGTGGAGCAGCAGCAAGACAGCCTGACGCTCCGGCGGCAGGACGGGAAGGCCGCCGCGAAAGATCCCTTCTCCCGCAGCATTCTGGAAATACTCGCGCAAAGGCGCACCGCTGGCGCCCAAAGGGATACCGGGCGGCTCAAAGTGCAGCTCCACGAGAAATTGCTCCCGATGCATGGAGCGATGGAAGGGATGGTCGTCCTCCGGCGGACAATAGCCCCCGGCGCAGAGGATCGCCTCCGCTTTTTTTACATCGGCGGGAAAGAGCAGCAGGTCAATGTCTCCGGCGCAGCGCAGCTCCGGTCTGGGATAGCACGCGGCGGAGGAGCTGCCCTTCAAGATCACGCAGGGGAGCCCTGAAAGTGCCTTCAGCACCTCCTGCTGCTCGCCGAGGAGCTGCTCGTTATACCACATGGCAGAGAGGACCTCCTGCCGCCAGGGGACGGCTGTCTTCTTTGGGATGGCAGCTCGCTCCTGTTCCGTCAGGCAGTCATAGACCAGCAGATGAACGCTGTGGCTGACGGCTTCCTCAAAAACACGCTGCCAGTCCACATCCGGCGGCAGCGGCGTATCCTGTCCAAAAAGCGCGCGGCGCAGGAGGGCCAATAAGCTCTGTTCCGTATCCGTCATCGGGCTGACACCTCCAAGCCGCAAAAAAGTTGGATATAGTATAGCAGAAAACAACAGATACAACAAGCACCTGATTTTCCGCGTCTCCGACCATGGGCGTTCTATAGGATCGCGCGGAGGGGAACACGGTCGAATAATTGAACAAAATCAAATTTTTGTTCAATACAGGGGGGGGAGGGCGCATAGCGCATAGCGCGCCAAGCGCCCCTTTTCCTATCCGTTCCACTCCGACAAGCTGTGCAGCGTGATGTTCTCCGGCTTTTCCACCGCTTTCATCGCTTCGATGGCTGCGGTGCAGTCCGTGTAAACGTCCAGCTTCTCGCTGCGGTTGAACTGCGGGTCGACCGCAAAGCCTGCGTCCGAGGGCCGCAGCAGCACCAGCGCCGAAGCGCCGGGGATCACGCACTCCTTCAGCAGACGGGAAACGTTCGCGCCGAGGATCACCGTATGATACAGCCCGCTGCCAAGCTGCTCGTCCTTCGCCGCTCCCGCGTAGGCCCCGTCGCCGGAAACGGTCACCGTTTTCGTGCCCGCGTTGTAGCTCCAATATGTCCCGGGGCCAGCGATCTTCGGGTTTCCCAATTCCTGCGGCACGTCCATCCCCTGCATATTGTAGGCGGGAGCCGACGCTGCGGCATATTGGTACTCCGTGCCCGCCCTTGCGTTGATGTAGAAATAGTTGAAGCCCGCACTGTTTCCCGGCGAGACCGTGTAGACCATGACCGCGCCATTCGGTTTTGTGAAGGTCGCCGTCCCCTCCTCGATCGAGGGAAATCCGATCTTCAGCGTGACGCCGATCTCCGCGAACGCCTTTGTGAGCAAAAGCCCATGCTCTTTTATGTCTTTTTGCGGAATGCTGTTGCAGGTATACCAGCCCTTTTCCGCGCAGAGCGCGAGCTCGTCGTCCATCAGGCGGCAGAAGTTCTGATAGGCCTCCTCCGTAACGGTCACGGAATCGTCGAACAGCTCCCAGAAAAAGCTCTGTGTATACGCCCTGTCGTAGGCGTTGCCCATGGAAAAATGCCGCTGGAGCCGCTTCAGCAGCAGATACTTGTACTGATTGGATGTATAGCTCATACCTTGCCCCGCTTTCTTCTGATGCTGCCGTACATCTTGACCGCGTGGCGGAACTCTCCAAGAGAAAAGTCCGGGAACAGCGTTTCGGTGAAGTAAAGCTCTGAATAGGCGGACTGCCACAGCAGGAAGTTGGAAAGCCGCTGAAAGCCGCCCGTGCGGATGATGAGGTCAGGCTCGGGAAGATCCTGATACAGCGCCGCCGTGATCTCCTCCTCCGTCCGCGCGCCCTTGGCAACGGCGTCCACGATCTCCATTCGACCGGAGTAGTTGCAGCAGAGGTTCAGCGTCAGGCCGTCACAGTGGGCGGTCTCGCGCTGGATGCGCTCCATTTTTTCGATGCTCTCAGGCGGCACGCGCTTGCCCGTCCCGGAAATGAGGACGCGGATGTTGTTTGCCGCAAATTCCCGATACCGTTCAAAATACCGGTTCGCCATGGAAAAGAGCGCGTCCACCTCCTCCTTGGGCCGGTTCCAGTTCTCCCACGAAAAGCAGTAGACGGACAGCGTGGGGATGCCCAGATCCACGCACCAGTGCATCATGTCCTCCACCTTGTTCAAGCCCTGCTCGTGCCCCAAGGAGCGCTCCAGACCGCGCTGCTCCGCCCAGCGTCCGTTTCCGTCGGCGATGACCGCAACATGGTTCAGCCGGTTCACGATTTCGCCCCCTTCTCGGCGGTCGCCGGATAAACGGCGGTCACAACGCCGCTGTTCGCAGCATTGCTGACGCTCGCCGCGCCCGCTGCCGTGAAGAAGTTCTCCGCCACGCCGTCAAATGTATATCCGACCTTTGCCTTCAGCGTGATGGTCGCCGTGTAGACCGTAGCGTAGTTAAATGCCACAGCGCTTGGCGACCACGCGACCGTGCCGGTGAACTGTCTGCCCTCCCGGACGACCTTCGCGGGATATTTGCGCGCAACCGGCGCGGGGATGCCCTCGATGACGGGCTCCGTCACCGTGACACGTTCCGCCTCTTCCAGCCCGAAGATGGCGACGGTCAGTTCCCGGCTCGGCGCGTTCACAGCGGAAATGGTGATGGTGGTGAAGCCCACCGTGTTTGTATTCTTGTTCGGAGCGGTAACAGCGGTGTTCACGACGGTCAGCGCCGCTGCGATCACCGCCTGCGTGTTGACGGTGGAAGAATCGGACGGCAGACCGAGCTGCACGCCGTTTTCGCCGATCTTGTAGCCCTCGGCGGTCAAGGTGTAGGTCGTCCCCTGCTCGGCGGTGTCCCAGCCGGTGAGCGTGAACAATACCGGCGCGCTGACCACATAAGCGGGGCTGCCGCCCCCGCTCTCTTCGAGCGTGCCGACCAGCTTCTGCCCCTTGGCGTAGGCGGTCTTGCCCTTGCGCACGTCGCCTGCCGCCGCCGTCGCGTCGCCCGTGTCCGTCCCGGTCTGGATATTTGCGATGGTTTCCGGCATCTGCGCGAGCGTCAGCTTGTCCGTGCCGCCGTTTTTCGCGCGGATCGCGTCCGCGATCGCCGTCAGCTTGTCAGTAAGTGCCATGTTCGACCACCCCCAGCCGTCCGTCGATGTATTCCCGCATGGCGCTTACATCGTCCTCGGTCCAGTAGTCCACGCCGCGAATCGGCGTTTTGCCGTCCACGCCGTCCTTGCCGTCTACGCCGTTCTTGCCGTCTGTGCCGTTTCTTCCGTCCGCGCCGTCCTTGCCGTTCACGCCATCCTTGCCGTCTCTGCCGTCCAGTCCCTCCGGCAGTGGGAATTCACTCTCCGTGTAGCTGTGGCTATCCAGTTCCCACAGCATCCAAAAGCCGTTTTCACCAGGGATGGGCGGATGACCATTCATCTCCCGGACGTTGGACTCCAAGCGGATGAACTCGCCGGGCGAGGCGGGCCATTCGCCGTCCGTCAGACTTTCCGCCACGAAAACGCTGATCACATTGCTGTGCTGTACGGTCACGCCGTCGGTGCGGAGCGTTCCCACCAGCTGCAGGCTGTACCAGCCCCACAGCGCCAGATGCTTTTCCGTCAGCACGCAGCCCACGTCCCCCTCCATGGGGCTCAGGGGAATGACCTCGTACCAGTCCCCCTTCCGTACCCGCATCTCCCAGTCATAGCCCTGCGGCGTGCCGCGCACCAGCAGCACGCGGGAAAGATGGTCGTACTGGCGTGCCAGAATACTGCCGTCGTGTGAGATCTCCCAATCTTTGAAATAAATCATATTTGCTCCCCCCTATTCTTCTATTATTCATCAAATTTTGGAAGAACGCTTCCGACCTAACTCTCAGAATCACGACACGCCATCAATATGCAGTAAAAATTTTTTCGTTATGACATCATTTCGACCATTCTCCTCTTGACGGCATGACATTATAATGTCATAATGTTGGCAACGAGCGGTTGCTGCGGGCCAGCCCGCAGCCGTGCAAAACGATTTCATCTGGAATTTTCAAGGAACGACATCAAACAACGCACGAACGGAGGTCTTGTCGATGGAACAGGAAAAGAAGGTCAAGCTGCTGGTCTACGCCACGGAGGACGAGCGGGCACGCATCAAGATGGCTGCCGCCAAGCTGCACATGAGCATGAGCCAGCTGATCCTGGACAGCGTGCTGGAGCAGGTCGCCAGCATTGAGGAGCTGGAAAAGAACGGAGGGAGCCAGTTATGAAAACGATCGCTGTCATGAACCAGAAGGGCGGCACCGGCAAGACCACCAGCGCCATCAATCTGGCGGGCGAGCTGGTTCGCCGGGGCAAAAAGGTCCTTATTGTGGACATGGACACCCAGGGCAACGCCACCAGCAACCTCCAGCTGACGGAAGTTCCCCCCTACACCCTGACCGACGTGATCGTATCCAAAACCGCCGTCCTGGCGGACACCATCTGCCACACCAGCATCGAGCATCTCGATCTCATCCGGGGCGGCGGTCTGCTGGCACCGGCTCTGGCAGCCATGCAGGAAATGCCCTTCGGCAGGGACACCACCCTGCGCCGTCTGCTGCCGCAGCTTCCCGATACATACGATTTTATATTTTTTGACTGCTCTCCTTCCCTTGAGAGCCTGTTTAACATCAACGTATTGGTCGCCGTTGAGTATGTTCTCATCCCCATCAAGGTGGACAAGAACTCCATCGAAGGCTATGACGTGATGCTGGAAACCATCCAGTCCGTCCGCGAGATCGCCAACCCCGACATTCGCGTGCTGGGCATCTTTATGACGGCGGTGGAGGTCTGCTCCAGTCTCGATAAGGAAATGATCTCCCACTTCCCTGCCATGCTGCCCGATCTTGCGTTCCGCACCTTCATCCGCAAGAATATTGACGTCAAAAAAGCGCCTCTGGCGCTTCAACCCCTTTGCTTCTTCTCTCCCCGCTGCGCCGCGACTGTCGACTATGCCGCTTTGTGCGACGAAATGCTTGAAAGAATGGGGGGCTGATGAATGGCGAGCAAGAAGAATCCCTCCATTTTCTCCACGCTGCAAAAGACCACCGCCAATGCCAGCGCCGTGAACGGTGAATTCACCCACCAGATCCCGCTGGACGCGCTGGAGGATAACCCCCTGAACCGTTTTTCCATGGCGGAGGATGAGGAATTCCTCTCCACCATGCACTCCATGGAGAAGGACGGCTTGCTGGAGGATATCATCGTCACCCCGTCGGACACGGAAGGCCGTTACCGCATCATCAGCGGTCACCGGCGCGTCCACGCCTCCCGAAAGCTGGGCCGCGCCACCGTGCCCTGCAAGATCCGCCATTACGACAGTAAGCTTTCCGAGCTGCGGGCGCTGATGGGCGCCAACATCCACCGCCGGAATATCTCCGCCTTCGACATGGCGCGCCAGTTGGAGACCCTGCGCAGCACGCTGGCGGAAGAGGGCGGGCTCCCCGATAATGTGAAGGAGCAGTCGGAGCTGATGGCATCTCAGGTCGATCTGAGCCGCGCCACCGTGGAACGGTATCTGGATCTTCTGAATCTGGATGAAACCGTTACCGCATGGGCGGAGCATGGGCAGATGACCATGACCGACGCCTATGAGCTGGCGCGTCAGAAAAACATCCATCTTCAGCCCGTCGTAGAGGAGTATGTTGCCCGGAACGACGCCAAGGGCGACCTGCCCGCGCTGGTGCACCGCGCCATCGCATTGGCAAAGGCAGCCGAACTCCCCCCTCCCCCGGCAAAGCCCGCCCAGAGCGCCAACCCCCTGCGGACGGTCGACTCCTTCGGAAGATCGGTCCGGCGCAGCATCGCCCAACTGAAGGAGCTGGATCTCAGCACGGACGTGGACAAGGACACCGCCAGGAAAAAGCTTGACACCTGCCTTGAAAATCTGGAGGAGCTGCGCCGTACCGTGGAGACGCTCAAAATGGTTTTGGACGACTGACCTTCTGAAAGCAAACTACATCAAAATCAGTTTTCATATAAAAGTATCCGACTTGTGTCGGATACTTTTTTCTTTTCTGGCACCGCCTTTTTCGCCGCTGCGAGGAAAGTCGCTCCCCCCTCTCCCCTGCTGTCCGATGGTGAACGCGCTGGCAGTGACGGGGAGGACGCCCCCGCAAACCGACGAATTCCGACATGATTTCGTGCAGCGCCTCTCCCCCGCTTTCGCCGAATTCCGACTCGGTTTCGTGCGGCATCTCCTCCATCTTCTCGACGAGTTCCGACTTGGTTTCGTGCGCCCGCTTTCCCCTTTCCCCGACGAATTCCGACTCGATTTCGTGCAGCGCTCTCCCCTGCCTTCGACGAATTCCGACTTAGTTTCGTGCACCCACGCTTCCCTGTTCCAGCTGATTTCCGACTTGGTTTCGTGCAGACTTCTTTCGATTTCTTGCCGAAATCGGAACGCCTTCCCACAAAAACTCACGTGAGACTTGTCCAAATTCACTACATCTGGTGTTTTAATCACGCGCCGATATCCAATCTCTTGGAACTGATTTTCTTCTCATCTGCACGTTTTCAAGTCGTACTTTCCCAAACATCTGCCTAAAACATCATGCACGAGAGCACGTCGGAATTCCGGAAATTACACACAGCGAACTGCACGTTTCCAAGTCGGTCTTCCGCCCTTTTTCTCATCACTCCGGAAAAGCTCAGAACGGCAGCGGCGACACTTGGACAATTTTCTCTTTGTTTTTTACAAGCGATATTCTCTCGCGAAAAGGAATAAATTTTCCGCTCTATTTGACCGAAGGATACAACGCCTCCCTCGGCGGCGCTGAATGGTAGAAACAGTTCTTTGGACAAAGCCGGACAAGTCACACGTGAGACTTAGGAACTCGTCCTGTTTTACACCTGATTTCAGAGAGGAGAAAAATGTTATGTCTACCACTTGCATCCCCCCTGCCCGCCACATCCGCACGGACGATATCCCGGAGGAGTACCGAGACATCGTGGACGCCATCGGTATGGAGGCGTTCGTCCACCTGACGCTGCTGTGCGGCGGACAAACGCTGTACGTTCCCAAGCGGGAATCGCTGGAGCGCGGCGCCCGCGATCGGGACATTCGCACCATGTTTAATGGCTCTAACTACCGAAGTCTCGCGGCCCAATTCCGCCTTAGCGAGCGCCAGATCCGAAAGATCATCAACGGCAGCCGCTGCTGACGGACAAATAACGCGCCGCTCGGACAGGTCTCACGTGAGACCTGTCCGAGCGATGAGAATATTTTCCTCGCGATTTGCGAAAAAAACTTTTTCTTTCCCTTTTTTTCAACTTATGCTATACTAAGCTTCTAAAAAAGCAATCTTTTCCCAAAAGGAGGGTCGCACCATGTCCCAGTTCCCCGAACCGGCAGAGCAATTGAAGGACACCCCCCTGCGTTTTCTGGAATCCGAACAGTTTCAGGAAATGCTGGATACATACAATAAGCTGAAACCGCTGGAAAAAGAGCACCCTAGAAAGTTCAAAAATCAGATGAACGTCTTTGACTTCGGCGACATTTACCCCCTGATGGACAGTTATCTTCAGACACACGATCTGTCTTCGCCGGAGGCGGTGGCAGAGGCGGTGACCATCGGCGCGTCGGAGACCGTCACGTTCGCCGCCACGCTGCTGGATATTTTTGATAAGACCGTCACCGCGAGGGTGCAGGAATACGATGTGCTGGGCAACAGCCCCGCCACCTATTTCATCTGCGGCGTCTGGGCGAATATGAAGCGCGGCAGGGAATTTCATCCCTCCTCCAACGGCATCACCGTGACCTATTCCGAGCCTGACGCCTACGGCAACCAGAACATCCGCTACCGCAACAAGGATTACGAAATGACCATCATCTTTGAGGCCGTCGCGGAATACACGAAAAATCTCTCCTGGACGGCGCACCGCCTGCTGATCTACACCCTGATGCGCGGCAACGCTGACAACTGGCGAAACAACACCGCGACCTTCTCCATTGAAGAGTACATGGACTGGGCGGGTCTGCGCTCCAGAGACGCCGCCTACCGCCGGATCAAGAAGGATATGCAGTCCATCACGGGCATGAAGATCACCGCGGAATCCTTCAAAAAGTATTTTGAATCCTTTTATATCACCCATCTGGCAACCGAGGCATCCATCAAAAAGTACACCGGCGAGGTGCGCATTTCCTTCGCCGAGAACGTGCGCCACTTCCTGACCCAGTATTACCAGCTGATCCCCGACTGGATGGGTCATCTGAGCGAAAATGCCTACCGCATGGCGTTTTATCTCTTCTACCGCGCGCGGAAAGCGCCCGTCGATGACGACGGCAGCTTCCGCGTAAAAATTCAGGACATCATCCACTACATCGGCCTGCCGACCAAGGAGGACGTCAAAAACCGCAACTATGACGAGGCGATCATCCGCCCGTTCAATAAGGCGGTGGAGGAGATCGAGGACGTCTCGGGCGGCTCGATCCACATGGATTTCGACTATGACGACATCAATACCTTCCTCGGCGGCAAGATGAACGTCGGCATTGATGCCACCATGCAGAGCTACATCCAGCAGATCGAAAAAAACAAGACGGTCAAGCAGATCGAGGCGAAGAAAAAGCCCGCTAAAAAGCCGCCCCAGAGCACGCAGTGACCCCTCAGCAACTGCACGAAACCACGTCTGAATTCCTCGAATTACTTCCAAAATACAGATCGAAGATCAAAACATCCTTGGAAAAGATATCCACAAAAAACGGAAATTTGACGACAAAAGTCCGATTTTCCCACCAAAACGCCTGCTTTTTACGGAAGTTCTCCACCGTCTGTGCCCAGCCTGTTGAAAAAATAGGGGCCACAGCCTGTCCAATTCCGACTTCGAGCCGTGCTAAGACGACTTCAATTCGTGCAAAGGCGACCTCAAGTCGTGCAGGAGACCCAAAATCACCCAAACCATTTTTCCATATTTTTCAAACTTTTATACAGATATTTTCTGTCGAATCATACTTTTATATTTGTTTCATCTAATTTTTTTCGGATTTTCTTTTTTTACCGAAAATCCCCTTATTGATATCTTAAGATATCTTACAGACCTCGCGGAAATCGCTCCTCCGCGGGGTCTTATGCTATAATAACGACAAGAAAAGGAGGCGATCCCATGCCGGACACCTTTAACGACCTGCGCCCCCGCATCGTTGACTATCTCTACGACCGGGGTATTGACCCGCAAAAGCGCTTTCGCTGCCTGAATCCAAAGCATCTCGACCGCGATCCCTCCATGGGATACGACGCAAAGCGGCAGAAAGTACACTGCTTTGCCTGCGGCGCGGACTATGATCTCTTCGATCTGCTGGCAATCGACGAAAACCTCACCTCGCCGCACGACGCTCTGGCGCTTGCGAGCAAGCGCTACGGGCACGGCGACGTGGGAGAGGCGCGCCCCGCTGACCGCCTGAGCAGGGAAACGCTGCCCGCCTCCTACCCCGAAAACTGCTTTTCTCACCGCCGAAAAACCGATTATTTTGCCAAACGCGGGCTTTCCGACGCCACGGTGACGAGATTCCGCCTTGGCTACGACCCTGAGCATGACTGCGTGGTGCTGCCATGCGAAAACGGGCGCTGCGTGCGCCGCGCCCTCGCGGAAAAGCGCTATCTCAACGAGAAGGGGCAGCCTTCGCCGCTCTTTCAGCCGGAACTGCTGACTGCGGGCGGGGAAGAGCCGGTCTTCCTTTTGGAAGGCGCCTTTGACGCGCTCTCGGCAGAGGAGCTGGGCTATCGGGCCGCCGCGCTGAACGGCGCGGGCAACCGCGAAAAGGCGGCGGCTCTGCTGCGCGGACTGGATCGACCCGCCCCCATCCTGCTGCTGACGGACAACGACGCGGCGGGCAACGCGTGGGCAGCCGCCCTCGCCGAGGAATTTCCGTGGCTGTACCGCTGCCCGGGCGTTCCCACCGGCAAGGATCTGAACGAATTTCTCTGCGCCGACCGCGAGGGCGCGGCGCGATTTCTGGCGCAGGCGGTCGAGGATCGGCAGGCACAGCAGCCGCCCCCCTATGCCGAGACCTCCGCCGCGGGGCAGATGGAGGCATTCCGCGCTTATATCGAGGCGCAGGCAAAGCGCCCCGCGCTCAAAACCGGCTTTGAGGGGCTGGATCAGACGCTGGACGGCGGACTTTACGACGGACTTTATGTGATCGGCGCGGTCAGCTCGCTGGGCAAGACCGCCTTTTGTATGCAGATCGCCGATCAGCTTGCCATGCAGGGGCGCGACGTTCTCATTTTCTCCCTTGAAATGATGACATGGGAGCTGATGGCTCGTTCCGTTTCCCGCGAATCCTTCCTGCTCGACACCTCCGCGCGCCGCCGCCTTGCCAAGACCGCGCGCGGTGTTTTAGACGGCAGGCGCTGGGCGGGCTACAGTGCGCAGGATCTCGCGCATCTGGAGCTGGCGCAGACGCGCTACGCCTCCTATGCAAAGCACCTCTATTTCCGCGAGGGCGACCACGAAACGGGGCTGGACTACATCCGCGCGGAGGTCGCGCGCCACATAGCCGAGACCGGACAAAAGCCGGTGGTGCTCATCGACTATCTCCAGATCATCGCCCCGGTGGACGTCCATTTCACGGACAAGCAGAACCTTGACCGCATCGTCTGCGCGCTGAAAAAGCTCTCCCGCCAGCACGGGCTGACCATCCTCGCCATTTCCTCCTTCAACCGCGAGAATTATAATCTGGAAGTCTCCATGAACGCCTTTAAGGAATCCGGCGGCATCGACTACTCCGCCGACGTGCTGCTGGGACTTCAGGCGCGCGGGGCGGGGCGGCCCGGCTTCAACATCGACGAGGAAAAGCGCAAGGACCCCCGCGAGCTGGAGCTCAAGATCCTCAAGAATCGCTCCGCCGCGCTCGGACAGCCCATCCCGCTGCGCTACTATCCGGCGTTCTCCTGTTTTGAAGAAGGATAGGGCGGTCTCACGTGAGACTTGTCCGAGCAGTTCGCGGCGATTAATTTTCGAATGTAATACCCCTGGAAGGATATAGAAAAAAAAGCAAGAGCTGCTTGCAAAAAGAGAAAATATCTGATAGACTTTATGTAGACTGTATTACTGTCAGTACGTGCGTCTATCCGCACGCCCGGACAGGGACAGGTTTTGGATGCTGCGAGCAGCGCTTGGGGCGGAAACGCTGACACCCTTTTGCGGTACTCGAAGATCATCAGTAAAAAAAAGGAGTGGTTAAGAAGATGAAAAAGCAGCGTATCTTGAGTGCTCTGCTGGCATTGTGCATCGTCTTTTCCCTGGTGCCCACAGCGCTGGCGGAAAAAGCTGACGATTTCACGGACGTCAGCAGATCCGACTGGTACTACCAGTTCGTAGACTATGTGACGTCGAAGGGTTACTTCAACGGCACCTCAGAGACGACCTTCGCCCCCGCGGAGAACATGACCCGTGCGATGTTTGTCACGGTTCTGTTCCGTTTCGACGGTGCAAAGGGTGATCGCAGCCAGAGCGCATTCACCGATGTGGCTCCCGGCGAGTGGTACACCGATGCCATCAACTGGGCGGCCGCCAACAGGATCGTGGATGGTGTGGGCGATGGCAAGTTTGCCCCTAACGATCCCATCACCCGTGCGCAGATGTGCACCATGATCGAGCGTTACCTCGCCCTCTATAAGAAGGCATGGAAGGTGACTCTGCCCGAGACCGGCTCCGTCTCCGTCATGGTCGATGAGAACGCGATCCCCGCGTATGCGCTCGCCGCGGTCAAGCAGTGCCAGCGTCACGGCTTGGTCAACGGCTTTGAGGACGGCACGTTCCGTCCCAACGAACTGTCCACCCGTGCGCAGGTGGCAGCGGTGATCTACCGCATGTCTTTCCTCGTGCAGAACGCGAAGCCGGATAACACCCCGAGCGTTAATCCCGGCGGCACGGTGAACCCCCCGGTGACTGCCTACACCTATGCCCTGTATTTTGACGCCAACGGCGGCACGCTGATCGGTGCGTCTCCCGTCTCCACGACGACGACGAGCACCACTTACAGCTTCCCCGTGAGCGCTACCGCCACCCGCGACGGCTACAACTTCCTGGGCTGGGCGACGGAAAAGACCGCCACGGCTGCGACGTACCCCGCGAACAGCACCATCACGCTGACCGCTAACTATCCCATTATCACCCTGTACGCGGTCTGGCAGGCTAAGGCGCCCGTGGTCGTTTCCGATGACCTGATCGGCAATGCCGTTCTCAAGTCCGTCAAGCAGGTCAACGACAGATTCAGCGACATGAAGAGCGCCGTTGTCAGCGCCGTTGATCAGGTCAACAAGGACAACAAGTACCTGACGGATGCACAGCTCCAGCAGGTCAAGAACATTGTCAACGACATGGTCAAGGTCGAGGACGTGAAGGCAAACTTCACCTCCGGCGACAACAAGACCGAGCGCGAGGTCACCTGGAACGTCGCTCTCGAGGTGAAGGACGGCCAGGTCGTCTCCGCCATCGAGCAGGCGAACAAGCTTGCCAACGCGATCATCACCGGCACCACGAGCAAGCCCACTCCCGACGATATCGACGGTTTCCTGACCAGCGTTAAGAACGCTGTCGAGTCCGAGACCGGCATCGTGCTGACCAACAAGTCCCTGAGCGAGATCAAGGCGCAGGTCGTCGATAAGCTCAAGACCGAGGGCAAGAGCCTGTGGGCGAACTTCCACGACGGCAAGGGCAACTATGTCTGCGGCAATGTGGACGTTGTGTTCAACGGCAAGACCTACGCCACCGTTCAGGTCGGCGAAAGCAGCGCTTCTCTCTCCGCCGCCAAGTCCAAGATCGTCAAGGAGCTTGGCACTGCCATCTCCAAGGAGATCTACAAGCAGATGAAGGAGAAGACCAAGGACGGCTACAAGGATAATTTCACCTTCAATATCGACCTGAAGGTCAACTTCACTCCCGCCGCCAACGCGGACATTGCAGCGAAGACCGACGCTTACACCTACAACTATAAGCTCGTCGTGACGCCGAAGCTCAACAGCAACGGTCTGCTCGAGTACAAGTACGAGGGCGATGAGAACTATCTGCGTCTCAACATCAGCAAGGACGTCCAGAAGGCTTATAACGACGGCCTCGACCAGATCGCCGCGCAGTTCGCCTATACCGACGGCACCAAGGATAAGGTCGTCGCCAAGGTCAAGGAGGAAATGGAGACGCGTCTCCCCGAGATCTATGAGGAGATCGAGACGTCTCTGAAGAAATACGATATCACCCTGACTAACGCCACCGAGGACGCGCTCAAGGCAGCTCTTCTTGCAGAGGCAGACAAGTGGGTCGAGACCAACTGGACGACGTTCGTTAACTCTGCCACCGGCGGCGGCACCCTCAAGGGTCTTGACAACACCGCTCTCATCAACGCCGTGTGGCCGCTGATCGAGAAGGACATCGACGCGCTCGATGTGGACGCTCTGATCCAGAACCAGATCAGCGAGAAGCTGACGGAGAAGCAGATCAACGAGGCTTGGATCGTCGATAAGGCGAACAACAGCGGTACGCTGAAAGATGCGAAGGATCTTGTTAATGGGTTTGATGCGGTCACCTTCGAGCCTGCCGGCGTAACGCTGGATATCCAGTCGGTCGCTGACATCAACTTCCTGCTTGCTCAACCCGAGATTAAGGCTCATGTTACCAAGGGAGGCTTTGGCGCCACGATTACGCTCTCCGGTAAGGGCGGGAAGCCCTTCAGCGACGCCCTTAAGCAGGAGATCGTTGACACTGCGACCAAGGAGCTTGACACTGCGCTGAATTCCTCCGCCACGCTGAAGGATCTGCTGGCGAAGAACCCCGGTCTGAAGAATTACCTGATCTACAGCGCGCTCGTGCAGATGGGTCTCACCTTCGATACTGAGAAGGCCGCCAATGCTTCTGCGCTGGATAACCTGAAGCCCACCATCAAGGACGAGGGCAAGGCAAAGCTTGCCGAAAAGCTGAATAATAAGCTTGCCGCGATCGATGTGTCTTCGATCCTGAATGACGGCTCTGCTGAAAAGGCGGAGTATCAGAAGAAGATCGATCTGCTCAACAGCCTGAAGTTCGATGCCGCCAATGGCATCCAGACCAAGACCGCAGCCCAGCTTGCTGACGCGCTCAAGAGCCAGACCATGAAGGACATCGTCGGCAGCAAGGGCGACACTTATGTTGCGCAGTACCTCGGCAAGATCGTTGCCAAGGCGCAGAACCTGCTGCCCGACAGCGCGAGCATCACCCTCAACGGTGTGACGCTGACGGAGAACGACCTCACGGCGCTTGGCAATGCCAAGACCTCTCTCGAGGCTGTGACCGAGCTTGCGAACCTCATCGCGAAGTTCGGCGATCTGAGCATCAACAGCTTCGCTGACCCTGCCGGTCAGAAGGTGACGGTCAACTACAACACCCGCAGCGCCAGCGCGAACCTCATCATCAACGTCAAGTAATTTGACAGCGTAAGACAAAGCAATGATTCGGACCGCCTCTTCCCGGCGGGGCAATTCCGCCCCGCCGGGGGAGGGGGAGCATAAAAAAAGAGACGTTAGGCGCGGCAGCGGCTCATTCGCGTTTGAGAGCCTGGCGGGTCTGTCGTCTCACACTTTTGAAAAGCACTGATTCAAAAATAATTTCTGCCCCGAAAAACAAGAGAAAGGAGGGCGCGCATGAACGAAAAGCTCCTGCGATACCTGCTGGAACAGCAGCTTTTGACCGCGGAACAGGCGGACGAGCTGCGTCGTGCTCAGGAGGAAACGAACAAGTCCATCCGCGAGCTGATCTTGGAGCGCGCCATCCTGCCCGAGGAACAGGTCATCGAAGCCCTGTCCTCGCTGACCCGCACCCCCGTGGTGCACCTTTACGAAATGACCATCCCCATGGATGTCCGACAGGCGGTTCGCCCGGATATCCTGCGTACATATACAATGATGCCCTTCCAGTTTGATTCGGAGGACAGCGGCACGCTGTATGTCGCCATGAACGAGCCCATGAACATGAAGGGGCGCGACATGGTCGCGATCGCCAGCAAGTGTCGCATTAAGCCATTTTTAGCGACAACATCCGACATTCTCGTGACCATCGACCGCTGCTACGGCAGCGAGGAGATGCAGGAGGCTGCCGAGCTTTACACCCAGACCAACGAGCGGGAGAGCGCCTCTCTGGAAGATCAGGTCTTTCAGGAGGATGTCAACGCCTCCCCCGTGGTGGTGCTGGTGAACTCCCTTGTGGAGCAGGCGGTGCGCCAACGCGCTTCCGATATCCACGTGGAGTCCGGACCGGACAAGGTCCGGGTTCGCTGCCGAGTGGACGGTGTGCTGTACACCACCGCCACTTACGACCTGCAGCTGCTGCCCGCCATCATCGCGCGCATTAAGATCCTCAGCAATCTGGACATTTCCGAAAAGCGCAGACCGCAGGACGGCCGCTTTTCCATCCTGGTGGACCGCCGGGAATACGATGTGCGTGTTTCCACGCTCCCCACGGTCTATGGCGAAAAGTGCGTGATGCGACTGACGCAGAAAAAGGCGCTGCGCCGCAGCAAGCGCGCCCTTGGCCTGACGGGGTCGGAATTGGAAAAATTCGACGAGATCCTGCGCCATCCCAACGGGATCGTGCTGGTCACCGGACCTACCGGTTCCGGTAAATCCACCACGCTTTACACCGCATTGAACGAGCTTAACAGCGACATGGTGAACATCGTCACGGTGGAGGACCCCGTGGAGGCGAACGTGGACGGCGTGAATCAGGTGCAGGTGAATCCCAAGGCGAACCTGACCTTCGGCAACGCCCTGCGTTCCATTTTGCGTCAGGACCCCGACATCATCATGATCGGTGAGATCCGCGACCGGGAAACGGCGTCCATCGCGGTGCAGGCGTCCATCACGGGTCACCTCGTGGTCAGCACCCTGCACACCAACGACACCGCCAGCAGCGTCACGCGCCTGCTGGACATGGGCGTGGAAAGCTACCTCATCGCCGACGCGCTGACCGGCATCATCGCTCAGCGCCTTGTGCGCCGTCTTTGCCCCAACTGCAAGCGGCGGCACGTTCTTTTAGAGCATGAATTGGAATATCTGGAACTGACGCCGAAGGAGAAGGACAGCGCCGAGGTTTACGAGCCGGTGGGCTGCCAGCGCTGCGCCGGTACCGGATATTTCGACCGGATCGGCATTTACGAGATCATGGAGATCACGCCCCGTATGCGCACGATGATCTCCCACCGCTGCGACACGGGCACGCTGCGGGAGACTGCCATCGCCGAGGGGATGCACACCCTCCGCGAAAGCGCCCGCCGCCTTGTGCTGGAGGGAACGACCTCCATCAGCGAGATGCAGCGCATCAGCGTTGAAAACATGGCGGAAGAAACTCATCCTTTGGAGGACGGCGCATGATCGACCTGGAAACACTCATTCATGACGCGCTGGAGCGCAACGCCTCCGACATTCACCTGACCGTGGGCGAGCCCCCCGTTTTTCGACTGGACGGCGAGCTGACCGACGTGGGGGAGACTCCCCTCACCGAGGAGGACACCGACGCCTATGTGCGCGAGCTCATCACGCCGGGACTCTTGGAAGAATTTCACGCAAAGGGCGAGGCGGACTTCGCCGTGACCTATCACGATTTGGTGCGTATGCGCTGTAACGTGTTCCGTCAGCGGGGCATGACGTCGCTGGCGCTTCGCCTGCTGCCGCTGCGCATTGCCACCGCCGAGGAATTGGGCCTTCCGCCCGTGGTGGTGGCGCAGGCGGATAAACCCCGCGGACTGGTGCTCGTCACCGGCCCCACCGGCTCGGGCAAAAGCTCCACTCTGGCGGCTTTGCTCGACCACATCAACCACACCCAGCGCCGCCACATCATCACGCTGGAGGAACCCATCGAATACCTGCACACGAGCGACCGCTGCATCATCAACCAGCGCGAGGTGGGCGCTGATACCAACAGCTTTGCCGCGGGACTTCGCGCTGCGCTGCGTCAGGACCCCGACGTGATCTTAGTCGGCGAGATGCGCGATCTGGAGACCATCTCCACCGCCATCACAGCCGCCGAAACGGGCCATCTGGTGTTCGGCACGCTGCACACCAAGGGCGCCGCCAACACCATCGACCGTATCATCGACTCTTTCCCCGCCGAGCAGCAGAACCAGATCCGCATCCAGTTGGCGGACGTGCTGGAGTGTGCCGTGGGCCAGACCCTCCTGCCGAAGATCGGCGGCGGCCGCACGGCGGTATTCGAGATCATGGTCGTTACCCCCGCCATTCGCAGCATGATCCTGCAAAGCAAGACCTTCCAGATCGTCAGCGCCATCCAGACCGGCAAGCGGTACGGGATGCAGCTTTTGGACGACGCGCTGGAGGATCTGGTCGACCGTCACGTGATTTCGCTGGAGACTGCCCTCGCCGCCGCCAACGAGCCTGATAAATTCAAGACAGGGCGGCAGACCTGAGAAAGGAGGGCGGCTCCATGCCCGGATTCAACTATACGGCGATCGACCGAAACGGAAAGCGCGTCCGCTCCTCTCTGGATGCGTCGTCCATCGAGACCGCGAAAAGCTCCCTTCGCGGCGCCGGTTATACGATTTTAGACATTAAGGAGCAGACCACCCTCAACCGCGATATCGAGATCCCGTTCCTCGGCAACCCCAAGGCGAAGGACATGGCGGTGTTCTGCCGTCAGTTCGTCTCCATCCTGCGGGCGGGTGTTTCCGTTGCCTCCGTGCTCGCCATGCTGGTGCAGCAGACGGGCAATAAAAAGCTCCGTGCCGCCATCCGCGAAATGCAGGCGGACGTGGAAAAGGGCGAAGCGCTTGCTACTTCCATGCGCCGCCATCCCAAGATCTTCCCCGCCATTCTGGTGAATATGGTGTCAGCGGGCGAGGCCTCCGGCAATCTGGAGGAATCCTTCCGCCAGATGGAGCTTTATTTCGAACGCAGCAAGCGCACCAAGAGCAAGGTGACCAGCGCCATGATCTACCCCTGCGTGCTGATCGTGGTCATGATCATCGTGCTGATCGTGATGATGACGAAGATTATCCCCAACTTCCTCAAGACCTTTGAGGATATGGACGCGGAGCTGCCAAAGATCACGCTCGGCGTGATGGCGGTCTGCGAATGGTTCAAGTCCTGGTGGTGGGTGCCGCTGCTGGTGCTGGTGGCGCTGATCGTGGGCGGCGTCCTGTTTCACAGGACCGACAAGGGCAAGCACTTTTTCGGCTGGCTCGCCCGCAAGACGCCCGTGGTGGGCAACCTGACGGTGAAAACCGCCTGCGCGACCTTCTGCCGCACGATGGAGGTGCTGATCGGCTCCGGCCTGACGCTGACGGACAGCATGGACCTCGCCGCCAGCAACATGGGCAACATCTACTATCTGGAGGCCATCCGCGACGCGCGCGCCCTGGTCGTCGAGGGTACCCCCCTGCGGGAGAGCCTCGTGCGGACGGGTATTTTTCCGCCCATGGTGTCGAATCTTGTCGGCGTGGGCGAGGAGACCGGCGACCTGCAAAGCATGATGGGCAAGGTCGCCGACTACTATGATGAAGAAGTAGATGAGGCGACCAAAAAGCTCCTCAACCTGATGGAGCCCGCCATCATCATCGTCATGGCGGTCTTTGTGGTCATCATCGTGCTGGCCATCTACCTGCCGATGATCAACATGACCAAGGCATTCGACAAATACCTGTAGATCCGTATATCCAAGCCATGTCCCCTGGTGTGGGAGATAGGGGCCCGTGCCGCATGGCGATGATATAAAATCCGACGCAAAACAAAGAAAGGAAGAAAACTCCTATGAAAAAGTTTGGTTCCAAGTCCGGTTTTACCCTCGTTGAGCTGATCGTCGTCATCGCGATCCTCGGCATCCTCGCCGGCATCGCCGTCCCCGCTTACTCCGGCTACATCAAGAAGGCCAACGATGCCGCCGACTACACCCAGCTCGACGCCATCAAGACCGCTGTTGTCTTCGCTTATACCGATAAGCACGTCAAGGACACTCCTTTTAATGACATCCAGAAGATCACTGTCACCAATGGTAGCGTTTCGGTTCTGCCTGCGGAAACTACCGGCACTCTTGATATTTCTTCTTATTACAAAATTGCGGACTTCTCCTTCAAAAATACGGACCACACCTCCGCTGAGTGGACGCCTACTGGTGGCTGGAAGCTGCTCCCGGAGACCCCGGCTGCGGGTAGCGGTACCCAGACGCCTCCTGCGGGCGACGGCAAGTAATCCACCCCTACATCATCCCCAAGCAATCTGAAACAACGCCCTGCCCGTCCGGCATCCCTATCACCCGGACGGGCGGGGGAGACCCCTGAGCGAAAAGGAGATTTTTCCCATGACCTGTCTTTTGCTGCTCTGGACGGCGCTGGGTCTGTGCGTCGGCAGCTTCTGCAACGTGCTGATCTTCCGTCTGCCCCGTGGAGAGGAGTTTGTGAAAACGCCGTCGCACTGCATGGCCTGCGGCCATCGTCTGCGCTGGTATGAGCTGATTCCCGTGGCAAGCTGGCTGATGCAGGGAGGGAAGTGCCGCGCCTGCGGGGAGAAGATCTCCGCCCAGTACCCCGTGGTGGAGGCGCTGAACGGCGGGGCATGGCTGCTGGCGGCGTGGCTGTATCAGGCCGAGCCGCTGCGCGCGGTGCTGTATTCGCTGCTGTTCTCCCTGCTGACGGTCGTGGCGCTCATCGACTGGCGCACCTTCGAGATCCCCAACGGGGTGAACCTTGCGATCTTCCTGCTGGGCGCGGTGCAGCTTGCAGGCGATACCGCGCACTGGAAAACGTATCTCATCGGCATGCTCTCGGTGAGCCTTCTTTTCCTCCTGCTGTGGTTCGTGACGAACGGCAACGGCCTTGGCATGGGGGACGTCAAGCTGATGGCAGCGGCGGGACTGCTGCTGGGCTGGCAGCGCATCCTTCTTGCGATGATCCTCGGCAGCGTTTCCGGTGCGATCATCCACTCGGTCCGCATGAAACGCGGCGCGCCCCGCAAGCTGGCGTTCGGGCCGTATCTTGCCGCCGGGATCTGGGTCGCGGCGCTATGGGGCGACCGGCTCATCGCGGCGTACCTCGGCCTTTTCGGGCTGTAACACGGGAGAGAAACAGGGCAGGCGCGGACCTGCCCGCGAGAGAAAAACAAGAGCCTGTGGGAGGGGCAGAACCGTTCTTCGGGACGGCTGTGCCATTCCCACAGTCCGGGAGGGAACACTTATGAGCAAGCAAAAGCTGAGCGGCAGGGCGCTGGTGGTGCAGATCACCGAGCGGGAGATCCGCATCGCCCAGATGACGCTGGGCAGCGACGCCATTTCCGAGCGGGTCATCCTGCCCACGCCGCCGAACGCGGTCGAGGACGGTCAGCTCGTGGGACTGGACGCCCTGCGGGACGCGATGGAGCCGGTTCTGCGGCAGGGGCTGTTCCGCCGCTGCCGTAAGGTGGTCTTTTCGCTCTGCTCCACGCAGGTCATCAGCGAGAGCGTCACCGTCCCCGCGGTGAAAAAGCAGCAGCGCCTCGGTCAGATGCTGCTGGCGAACATGGACGAGTATTTCCCCATCGACCCGGGCGAGTATCAGCTTTCGTGGGAGAGCGTGGGCGTCGAGCAGCGCGAGGACGCGCGTCTTCTGCGCGTGCAGCTCTGGGCGGTGCCGCGCGCGATGCTCCACCGCTACTACGCCCTTGCCAACAGCATGGGGCTGAGCGTTGCCGCCGTCGATTTCTGCGGTCACAGCCACGCCACCGCCGTGGACGCGGACTTTGCCATGCCAAAGCACGCGAAGTCCGCCGCGGATACGGACGACGGCGTCTGCCTCTATATCAACGCCGAGAGCGAGCTGTTGCTGCTGACCTTTGTTCACAACGGGCAGGTCAAGCTGCAGCGTCTGCTGCAGCGGGGCTATTCCCAGCAGGACGACCTCAATGAGGCGGGCATCGTGCTCGACTACTTCTCCGCCATGCCCGGCCGCGCCCGCCTGACAAGCGCCGTGCTTTCCGGCGGTCAGGCGAAGGAGGCGGGGCTTGCCCCGGCGTTCGCGTCGCTGCTGAATGTCCCCGTCGAAATGGCGGAGACCGACTACGGCGCGCAGTGGCTGCTCTGTCAGGGCGCGGCGCTCACCGCCCTTGACTTCGGCGACCCGGAGCTGAACCACATCACCGGCGCGCGCGCACCCATCAACCGCGCGTGGCAGTACGGTCTTGTGTTCCTTGGCGGCGCGGCGCTGACGGCGTCCGTGCTGCTGCTGCTGACCTCCAAGCTGTCGTGGAGCACGGAGCTGGACGGTCTGCGCGCACAGCAGGACCGCCTGACGGCGCTTGCCCAGCAGAACGCGGGCTGCGCGGAGAACTACCACAAGTATTCGAGTATGTACGACGCTTACAGCGCCGACTGGGACATCGTATTCGACTCTGTTCGGACATATAACGACAACCTTGAACTGGTGCTGGACGAGCTGGAGGCAAAGCTCCCCAAGAAGTCAACGGTGACCGCTCTGAGCACGACCGAGTTGTGTCTTGCGGCGCAGGTCGCCTTCCAGAGCAAGGAGGACGCCGCTTATTTCCTCGTGGCGCTGCGCGACGTGCCCTTCATGACCCTCAACACCGTTTCCAGCCTGACCATCGGCCCGAAGGAAGCCTACTCCCCGGACAAAATGATCGCTGCGCTGTACGAGGAAGCGGGGAAGGAGTCCCCCGTGCCGGGCACGGAGGAAAGCGCAGCGGATGGTACCGCGGACAGCACAACGGATAGTACCGCGGAAAGCAGTACGGAAGAACCTCCCACCGAGGGCGGCTATTCCCTCGATGAGCTGTTCTCCAACGCGTCAAACGGCATCACCGGCAAAATGATCAAGGACGTGCTCCCGCTGCTGCGTGCCGCGGGCGTTGACGAGGCGACCATCCAGAAGATCGAAAGCTACGCCGACATGATGGAGAAGGTCGGCATGACCATTTCCCCCGATAACCTTGATTTCCTGCAAGGTCTGCTCCCCGGAGGCGGCGGCAGCAGTGGAGGCGGCACCGGCGGCACGCCGAGCAATCCCAACCCGCCCGTCACTCCGAGCACCCCCAGCGTTCCGAGCCGTCCCGGCAATTCCGGCACGCCGGTCACGCCTACCACGCCCAGCAGCGGCACTACGTCCTCTGCTTCTGGCATTGAGTCTGCCGATATTGCAAAGCTGCGTCTCAGCCTGCAATACCTGAACTCCAACCAGCTGGACGCTCTGCAAGCCGTCTACGGGCCGGTGCAGGCAAAGACCTTCTCGCTGGATGACCTGCGCAAGCGCTCCAATACCACCCAGGAGAAGAACGCGATCCGGTCCCTGCTGCAAAACGATCCTGCCGCCATGTATCAGTTTTTCCTGCTGATGCGTGAGGATATCGCCCGTGAGGAAAAGGACCAGATCCTGTACGACAAGATCTTTGACGACATTTGGAAAAACGCCGATCAGCACCGCATGTTCTATGAGAGCGACGATGTGATGCTGAACAAATATCTGCCGAACCTGCTGAATATCCTGACGGCGAACAATGATAATCTGAACGCGACGATCGCGCTCATTCGGCAGGATCAGACGCTGAGCGGCAAGCTTGCGCTCCATCTTGCTAAGGAAATGGGCGAGATCAAAGAGGCCAATACCGCTCTGGATCTCGTGGCGCTCCAAAAGGAGATCAACAGCGGCGCGGCGTTCCAGCGGGATGCCGCCACTGTGGCCGCGGTCAACGCGCTGCTGCGGAAGAATCAGCAGACCTCCGGTACATCCGGCACCTCCGGCAGCACGGGCATGGATGAAAACGATCTGCTGATGTGGATCCTGATGAATCAACTCAAAAATCAAACCGGCGGCTCAGGCATCCCGGATATCTTCAACACCGGCGCTTCTCAGACGCAGAAGCCTGCCGACAACCGCTATTACCTGACGGTCGTGCTGTCCTATGACGAGTCCTTGATCCAGGCGGAGCAGACGCGCAAGGGTCTGGATCGCGACGCCAAGGTTGAGAAAGTGGAGGTGGGCCAGTGAAAGTGATCGGTAGAAACTGGAAGGCTGTCCTGTCAGTCCTGCTCTTGTTGGTCGCCGTTCTGGTGTATGTTCTGGGCTACCGCCCCCGCAGTGAAGCTTACGTCATGGAGCGGGATCAGTTAAATGCTCAGATCACCGCGCTGCAAACCACCATCGTCGAAAACGAGATGTACAAGGACGTGCAGGATCAGCTTGAGCCGGCAGAGGCCGCGATTGAGGAAAGCCGCGCCGCGCTTTATGAGAACTTCCCCGCGGATATGAAGGAAGAAGATCAGATCCTCTACCTGCTGTATCTGGAAAAAACGCTGGGGACCGGCAGTAAGGAGCTGGGCTACACCCAGAAACTGCACGATATTTTCCTTCAGCGCTTCGGGAGCGGCGGCGACATCGAGTTTTCTTTCGGTGAGATCACGCCGATGCAGGCCTTGAGCGATGGCGCACTCCTTGAGGGCTTGAACCTGACGGTGTACTATCACGCCTCCTATCGGGAGTTCAAGAACATGGTGCACGCGCTGGCAACGGATGAGCGCATTACCTCCATCCGGTATGCCACCTTCAACTACGACAGCGAAAAAAAGCTGCTGGACGGGCAGATGACCCTGACGCTGTATCTGATGCCGTCCGCTCAGAACACCTATGAGGAACCGGGCGTAACGCCGCCCGCGACCGGTAAGACAGACATTTTCAACTGACCCATTGGGAGAGACAAGGCATGAAAAAGATCGGGAAAGAGAGAACAGCGGGCTTTTCGCTGCTGGAGGTCGTCGTGGCGATCGCCATCATCGGCCTGATCTCCGCGCCCATCTGTTCCAGCCTGATTCTGGCAGGACGGATCAACGCCCACAGCCAGGCCGTAATGGAAGCCCATCTGAACGTCCGTACCGCCGTGGAGACCCTGATGAAGGACGGCGTTACGGAGGCAAATCCCGCTTACCGCAAAAGCGATTTCCCCAATGTGACGATCAAAACGGAGAAAGAAGCCGACAGCGACCCCTATTATCGTGTCACGGTATCGGATAAGCCCACGGAGCCGCTCGTTACGGTGAAAACGTATGTCCGCGCCGTGTCGCCGGAAGGCGGTGGCACATGAAGAAGCTCTGGAAAGACAACGGCGGTTACGCGCTGGCGTATGTGCTCATCGTCGTTCTGGTGCTGTGCGCCGTCGCCGTGTCCGTCTGCACCGCGGCGCTGAAAAATTATCAGGCGCAGGAGGAGTCCGTCCGCCAGACGCGGCAGCTCTATCAGGCGGAGGGCGAGATCGAAAAATTCGTGGCGCTGGCGGAGGAGGTAGGCTCCTTAACGGATTCCGCAGAATGTGACTCGGAAAGTGAAGCAAAGGACAAGGCGAAAGCAGCGTACGAAACGTACTTAAAGTCACTGGTAAACCCGCCGACCAGCGGATATACCTTGACCCTTGATTCCGGCGATACCGGCGATTCTGTCAGCAGCTCCTGCAAATTTACGCTTACTTACAAAAACGCCGCTGTTTGCATCGAGACAAAAATCCGCATGGATCTTGAGTGTCCCGCAACCCCGCATCTGAAATCATCGATAACGCTGCCCGACGGAACGACCCAAGATGTCATAAAGTACACCGCTAAGGTCAGCAAGGCGTCTCACAACTACAACACCTATACCATCACCCACTTGACAGCGGAAAAGGGGGGGACGAGCGAATGAAACGAAACAACAGCGGCTTTACCATGGTAGAACTGCTGGTGACCGTCGCTGTCAGCTCCATCGTGCTGGCAGCCGCAGCGTCGCTGATGCTGCTCGGACTGCGGGTGCATCAAACGACGCAGAAAGAGGCGGGCGAGCAGCAGACCGTGCGCATCGTGCTCTCCGCGCTGGAGGATCTCTCCGCCAGCGGCAAGATCTACCGCGTGGAGCCGCTCTCCGACGGTTGGCAGCTACAGGGAAAGACCGCCGACGGCAAGTCCGGAGCGGTCCTGCTGCGCTACAAGAGCGGAAAGCTCACAAGCGGCACGAGCGGCGATCAGGTGCTGCTGGACAACCTGCGCGGTGCGCAGGTCATTCTGGACGGCAGCCTCGTGACCTTCACCTTCGCGACTGCGGCGCACAGGTACAGCACCTCCGTCTTCTGCCGCACCGGGATCGAGGGCGACAGCGTTGGCAAAGCAGATGCGCTGGAAAAGCTGGAAGAGCTGAAAAAGCCCCCCCTGCCGGAGTCCACTGAATTGTCCGAGGCGGAGAAGAAAGCACGCTTCGCGTTTTTGCAGACCCTCGCCGACCAGTACGACAGCAGGGGAGAGATCATCGGAGGGAAAGGCTACTTCTCCGAATGGTACATCGGCAACTACGCCGATAACCCCGGCTGGAACCAATACACCCCCTGGTGCGCCTGCTTCCTCTCGTGGGCAGCCGATCAGAAGAAAGCCTCCATCGACGGCGATCCGCCCAGATTCGCAAAAGTGGACGATGGCATGAAGCTTTTCCGCGATGATCAGTGGCGCGACAGCGGCGCAACGCCCATCCCCGGCGACTACGTCTTTTTTGACTGGGACAGGGACAGAGACCCCGACCACGTCGGCGCGGTGCTGTGCGTGGATGGAAACCAGCTTTACACCATCGAGGGCAACAGCAGCGGCAGGGTCGCCCTCAACTGCTACCCGAAGAACGATCCGCGCATCATGGGCTACGGCGTGCTGAACTGGAAGACAAAATAGGAAACCACAGAGTAATCATCTGTTCATATAATTCTCAAAAAGAAAACAAATATATTGAGGAGGAAACAACATGAAAAAGCAAGTGGGAAACAAGCTGCGCGGCAGCGCAGGCTTTACGCTGGTAGAGCTTATTGTGGTCATCGCGATCATCGGCATTTTAGCCGGCGTCGGCACGGTGGGCTACGGCGGGTACATTAAGCGCACCAACGAGGGCCTGGACGAGACTCTGTATAAGAACATCATCTACGCCGGTGAGATCGGCAAGTATGAGAACCCCGGCGTGACGGGCCGCGTGATCGTCACCAAGACGGGCGCGGAGGTCAAGGCTGTTGGCACTTCCGGCGACGCGAGTGTCGTTGAGAAGTGGATGAAAAACGCCTTCGGCGAAGGCTGGCAAAATACGGTGAAATACCGCACGGACAAGTACGCAAACGGCACTTACGGAACCATTGCCCTGCCCGCTCAGTCGGTCGAGCTGGATGATACGCAGAAGGCAAATCTCGAAAAATTAATGCAGTCCAATCTGAGTGGCAAAGAAAAGGAACTGGCAGATACCGCCAATAACCTTTCTGGCCTGTTCGCCGATTGGTTTGACGGTAAAGAGGGGGAAGAGGCGTTTAATAAGATCGCTGCTAAGTTGAGTCATTACGGGGGAACCCCCGAAGATATTGCTAGCTTCAGAACCTTTCTAACAAATCAACTGGGCGGCGATCTCAGCAAGGCAAGTGCTACACAACTCTCTAACGCCACTGTCCTCTATGTCGCCTCCAAAGCAAAGAGTATGGACGCAAATCAGCTCTATACCGATCTTTTGGCCACAAACCCGAACAATCCTTACGAGGCTATATTGGGCGTTGCACAAAAGAACGGCGGTATCTTGCCCACGGCTGCAGTGATGTACGGCACCATGCTCGGTTATGCAAATTCCGGACTTGCCAGTGAGAAGTTTCAGAATGCAATGAAGATTCCTCCTATGGGTATTAACGCCGACAAAACGGATAAAGATGGTGTAACCCACTTGAGTGTTATGAACTTAGCAGCGGAGATGTTCAAGGATGAGAATTTCAGGGAATATGCGAAATCCGAGAAAAAGGGCGCAAAATCTGATATGGCAGGTTATCTTGGCGCAATGCAGATCATCAACGACCACAATGTTCAATTCGATATTTCCAGCAACAACGCATTTAACGACGATCAGGCGCTTGCCCTGCTGCAGGCAGTTCTGAATTCCAAGAAGTAAAGATGGATCTGGGCTCATGGCTGTCAGACCACAGCCTTGCCGTGCTCCTCACGGTCAGCGCCGCGTTCACCTATTGGTGGCTGTGGCGCTGCCGCGAGCGGCTGCGGCTGGATCGCCGCCTTGCGGCGCTTGCGCTTGCGGTAGGGCATATCTTCATTGGGCTTTTCAGTGTCAAGGCCTTTGCGGTGCTTGAGGCGTTTGATATGGGCGCGATGGGTAATATGAGCCTGTTCGGCGCGGTGTTCTTCATGCCCCTCGTCTACTGGGCGTTTGCAAAGCTCAGCGGGCGCAGCGCGGCGGATGTGTTCGATGTGTTCACGATTTGCCTTGTATTCACGCTGATGTGCGCCCGCCTGAACTGCATTATTTCAGGATGCTGTCTGGGGGCGCACATCCCCATCGAGGGGCTGACGCATCTGCGCTTCCCCACGCGCGAGCTGGAGCTGCTCTTCTATGTCCTCCTGCTCTCGCGCCTGTGTCGCAAGGTGCTCTCCGGCAGCGCGCGGGGTATGATCTACCCCATCTATATGATCTCCTATGGCATTTTCCGCTTCGTGACCGAGACACTCCGCGTCTCGAATCGAACGGACAGCATCCTGCACATCTCCCATCTCTGGGCGCTGCTGTCGCTGGGGATCGGCATCAGCATCTATGGCGAATTACAAAAAAAAGAGAAAAAAACAGGAGGACGACGGAATGATTAAACGGATCGGCAGGCGCTTTGTGTCGCTGCTCCTGACGTTTGTCACAATACTGACGATGCTTCCGGCGATGACGCTGCCGGCGCTGGCGGCGACCAGCGGAGACGTGACCGGTTTAGCCGATGAAAACATCGGCCTGAGCTATAGCGGTGACGCGGAGAATCCGTGGAGTGCCACTGCAACAGGTGTCACCGGTAAGGTTAAAACTACTCCGGGCGGTACATGCTCTGACCCTACGAAGTATCGTTCCACACTGACCATCACCAACAAAAAAACCACAAAGGCGACGCTGTCCTTTGACTACACCGTTGTGGTGAGCGGCGGCACGATCTTGGTGGATTACGATACCAAGGAAACAAAGGGCAGTTTCAAAAAGGAGCTGGAAGCCGGCGGCACCGTTGAGGTGAAGATCGAATCCGGCAGTACCGACGCCGATACCCAGATCACGATAACCAATATCAGCCTTGTGGCTGATGTGAGCGCCACCGTGACCTTCCAGCCCGCCGTGAACGGCAGCTACACCGTGGACGGGAAGACTATCACCGAGGTGTACACCCACACCCAGAGCTCCATGAAACCCTATCAGGTCGTGGCGACCCAGGCGGAGGGCTACCGCTTCAAGGGGTGGTACGATGTGGCCAGCGGAAAGTGCATCAGCACCGATGCCAAGACCGCCCTGAACTTTGACAGTAACCGTACCATCACGGCGCGATTCGTCAGCAAGGAGCTGGCGCTCTTTGAAACCGGCGGTCAGGTGTTTGACGACCTGAACGAGGCGATCGCGGAGGCGCAGAAGAACCTGCCCGCTATCATCACACTCGCCGAGAGCGGTAAGATCACGGGGAACTACACCATCCCCTCCAAGGTCACCCTGCTGATTCCCTTCGACGAGGCCAAGACCTGCTATACCAGTACCCCGATCGCCATCACCTCTACCCCGACCGCTAAGCCCTTCCGGACGCTGACCATGGCGGCGGGCAGCTCCCTCACCCTTGCAAGCGGGGCGGCCATCAGCATCGGCGGTCAGTATTATGCCGCCTCAGGCGGCGCTTCTGGCAAGATGGTCGGGCCCTATGGCTACATCAAAATGGAGTCCGGCAGCGCCATCGACGTGCAGTCCGGCGCAAGCCTGTACGCATGGGGCTTCATCTCCGGCAGCGGCTCTGTCACCGTACAGTCCGGCGGCTCTGTCTACGAGTGGTACCAGATTCTGGACTTCCGCGGCGGCTCGGCATCTTCTGACATGGGCAACAAGGTGTTCCCCTTTAGCCAGTACGCCGTGCAGAATGTGGAGGTACCCCTGACCCTGCACGCCGGCGCCAGCGAGACGGTGTATACTGCGGTATACGCCATAAGGAAGATCAACCCCACCTCCATTCCCTTTATCGGCGACGGGGGTATGTTTAAGCTGACCTCCGGCAGTCTAACCAAGGCGTATGACGGCGCCACCGACCGCATCCATTATACCATCGCCGGTGTGGCGGAGGTCAACAGCCTGAACCTGAAGCTGGGAAGCATGAGCGTCAGCTCCAGCAGCTATGTTCTGCCATTTACCAACAATATGACTGTTGATTTGACCTCGGGCAGCAAGCTGTCCATCAACCAGACGGCGGCACTGCTGCCGGGGGTGCAGGCCAACATCGCACAAGGCGCTGAAATGATTATTTCCAGCGGCAAGAGCATCTACATCTATGACCGTGACGAGTGGGTCGCCCAAAACTTTGTTACCGGAGGTAAGTTCAAAGCGGTGCCATATACCCCCGGAACGCATTATAACCGCACAGAAGCAAACCTTATCGATGTGAAGGTGGACGTCAACGGTACGCTGACCGCCAACGGCGGTATCTACACCACCGCAGGCGGTGCGGACATCTGCTCCAGCGCCGGTACCGGTGTCTATAACCAGCAGGGCAAGCCCGGCACGGAGACCAAGACGTATCAGTACACGCAGATCAAATCCAGCGTGACGGCACATGAGATCCCCATCACCGCTGCCAAGCTGCACAACGCCGACGGCAGCTACACCAAAACCGCAAACGCCATCGTCGACAAACCCATCCCCTACTGCACCTGCCCGACCTGCAGCGTAGGCGGCGGCAAATGGTTGAAGGATTTTGCGGCGATCATTGACAGCACCGGCAAGCATATGGAGGACTATCCTACCCTGCAAGAAGCGGTCAATGCGTACAACAAGCTGAACGAGAGCACCGCCTCGAAAACATACATTCAGATGCTGCACAGCACCACTGGGGACAGCACCACTGGGAACGTCAACACTAACAAGGATCTCTATCTCGACCTGAACGGCCGCACGGTGACAGGCGATATCTCGGTAACGGGCGCTAACAAGCTTTACGGCATGGACAGCGCTACGGATAAATATGACGGCACAAAGGCAGGCAAGATCGTCGGCACGGTGACGGGCACGGTTGCCCCCGTGTTTAAGACAAATCTGAAAGCCAACGAGGATCACCGCTATGTGTCGATCCAGAGCGAGAACAGCTATTCCTTCCACCGCTTCAACATCTCCGTCAGCGGCTACCGCTTCGAGCTGGCAGCCCCGGAGTGTGCGCTGTTCTTTATCGGCAAGTTCCAAGGCGACAAAGCCGCAAAGGATTACCTGACGTCTCTGGGCTTTACCCTGACGGGTAAAGATGACAAGTCGCTTGGTACAGACAGCTGTTTGATTCCTGAGAACATCCCCGAAATGCCCTCTGATGGAGAGGCGAGCGAAAGCAAAGTCGTTCGTACCAAAGACGGCGCCTTTCTCTTCGAGGCATACCTGAAACGTTCCTTCGAAAAGGAACCGCTCGAAACTGCCTCCGAGGAGTTCTCCGCCACCGCGCAGGCAACGTTTAAAAACAGTGAAAATTCGGAGGATAACTCTCTCTCGAGCGATAAGCGAACGTTGAGCTTCCAGAAGGCTTGGAAGGATGCTTTGGATTCTGGCATGAAGCAGAAAGACAAGGAGATCCTCACAAACTTCCTTAAAAAGTTCGGTATCACCATCTAAGCGGAGTAAATAAGCATGATGAAAAACACAAAAAAACCTTATATCGCTCCGGCTGCCGAACTGATCCTGCTTGCGCCGATGGAGGCGTTGGCCGCTACGGTGTCGCAAGAGGACGAGGTTGCCTTGCAGCATTGGGGCTACAAGCCCTTCGGGACCGCTGCCAGCGTCACGAGCAAGCGCACCTACTGGGGTGAGAACGGAAAGATCTACAAAAAGTGATGCGTTACCGAATCGCTGATCTGATCGTTGAAATGTCCCCCAAGGGACGCACGGCTGCCCAGGCGGAGGTCTATCGGACCTCCGCCCGGGGCGGCGCGGCGGATATCACCATCCGCGTGGGCGGCGCGGAGGCGCTGTCGCTCTGTCCTGAGCTGGAAACGGAGGACCTTGCGGAGTACATCGCCACAGGCGACTGCTTTGCCGTGGGGCTTCTGTCCCACGAGGGGATGATGCTCCACGCCTCGGCGGTGGAATACGGCGGACAGGCCGTGTGCTTTTCCGCGCCGCCGGGCACGGGGAAATCCACCCACACGGAAAAATGGGTGCGCCTGTTTGGAGCGTCCATTCTGAATGATGACAAGCCCGCCCTGCGCCGCGAAAGCGGTGTGTGGCAGGTCTACGGCACGCCATGGTCCGGCAAGGAAGCGCTGCATCAGAATCGCAGCGCGCCCCTGCGCGCGATCTGCTTCCTCTTTCAGGGGGAGGAAAACGCTTTACAGCCGCTCACTCCGGCGGAGGCTTTACCTCTGCTGCTGAGTCAGACCCCCTTCCGTCTGCATCGGGAGGACATGGATCGGCTGCTTGCCGCGGCAGACCGTCTCCTGCGGGAGACGAACGTGTTCCGGCTGATCTGCCGGAATGACGACAGCGCCGCCTATTTTGTCCGGGAGAAACTGTTTCCGGATCAAGCCAAACCCATCGATTGACAGGAGGCAGTACGCAAACGCCGTGCTGCCCGCTGCCAGTGGACGGAAGCGGCACAAAGAGTACCGACTGATCTGCGGCTTTTTGTGCCGCCTTTAGACTATTCAGGCGGTCTCTCGCCAAAAGGGGCGGAAAGCCCCGCTCAAGATCTGTCCAAACGCAGACAGAAAGGGAAATACAACCATGAACGAATCCAACATCAACCGATCCAGCGACATTCTGGAGATCGACCTTTGGAAGCTGCTGCTGCTTTACCTCAGGCGGTGGCGGCTGATCCTGCTGTGCGCGCTTGCCGCCGCGGTGATCTCCCTGATCTACACCGCCAATTTCATTACGCCGCTGTACCGCGCCAACGTCACCATTTACGTCAACAATATAAAGGCGAATCAGCAGGTGGATTATATCAGTGCGGCCAACCTTGCGACCTCCCAGCAGCTCGTCAACACCTATGTCAACATCATCCGCAGCGATACCGTGCTGGAAAAGGTGGTAAAGAACGCGAAGCTTGATTACTCTGCGGAGGAGATCCGCGGCATGATGACGACGGCGCAGGTGGATGAGACCGAGCTGTTCTCGGTATACATCTCCCACCCCGATCCGGAGATGGCGGCGAAGATCGCCAACGCGGTGGCGACCGTCGCCCCCGGCGAGATCGAGGAATTTGTCGAAGGCAGCTCCACCAAGATAATCGACCATGCCCTGTCTCTTATACACATCTGACGCTGCCGACGAAGAGGATA
>ENA-OUUV01000307-OUUV01000307.1-human-gut-metagenome-genome-assembly--contig:-NODE-307-length-33904-cov-5.372625_pt1 | contig 33904 bp, 30 predicted proteins | sample MGYA00237952_ERZ548838 | MGnify/ENA primary metagenome ERZ548838 (study PRJEB26490, sample SAMN05194705) | human gut metagenome | biome: terrestrial biome; feature: human-associated habitat; material... | reverse complement strand
TTGCTGCAACGATACATAGTTGCCCTCCAGGTGCAAGGTTTTGCTGGGTTCTTGTCATTTTCCTTGCTCCAATTATACCACGGATTGGCCTCTATGGATTGAAATATAAGGATTTTTCTATTATTCAGTGTACAATAAATATTTTTCGTGTCTACTTTTCTTGACTGCTACACGGTTCCCCTTCAATTTTTGAAATTTAACTGATTGAAAATCGGAAATTTGACTGAATATAGTTGCGAAATCCGGCTGAATGGACTATAATAGACTCAACTAATGGTCGAGGTGAGCGTTTATGGATAAACAGAATTATAAGCCCCGCATAATTGATGCAAGGGTAAAAGAATATCTGTCGGCCTTTGGTGCCGTTTGCATTGAGGGGCCCAAGTGGTGTGGAAAGACCTGGACTTCCTCTTATCACAGCAAAAGCGAGATCTACATCGGTGATCCTGCCAACAACTTTCAAAATCGCCAGCTGGCCGAATTGTCCCCCGCTCTGATCCTGGACGGTGAAACTCCGCGCCTGATTGACGAGTGGCAGGAGGTTCCTCCCATTTGGGATGCCGTGCGATACAAGGTGGATCAGGTTGCAGAAAAAGGGCAATTCATTCTGACCGGTTCTGCTACTCCTAACCACAAGGGCATTCTGCACAGCGGTGCAGGCCGTATTGCCAAACTGCGGATGCGTCCTATGTCCCTATACGAGTCTGGAGATTCCTGCGGTAAGGTCTCTCTGGAAAAGCTGTGTCACGGTGAGTTGGCACCTGCATTAACCGGCGAAGTGGATCTGAAAAAGTTGATTAAGCTGATTATCCGCGGCGGTTGGCCTGGCAGTTTGGAATTGCCTATTGAACAGGCTGCTCTGCTTCCTTTAGAATACCTCAACGCCGTTATCGATGACGACGTGTACCGCATCGACGGTGTGAAGCGCGATACATCCAAGATGCGCTTGTTGTTGCGCTCTCTGGCTCGCAACGAAAGCACTACCGTCACCAATAAGACTTTAACGAAAGACATCAAGGCCGTGGATGACGAGGATATCGACTCCAATACGGTGTCTGCCTATCTGGATATTTTCAAGCGGTTGTTTATTACGGACAATCAGCCGCCGTTCTCCTCTGGAATCCGTTCATCTGTCCGTATCAAGCAAGCCGAAAAGCGGCACTTCTCCGATCCTTCTCTGGCCTGTGCTTTACTGAAAGCTACTCCTGCTGGACTGATGGGCGATTTGGAGACGCTCGGATTCCTGTTTGAAGCCCTGTGCGAGCGTGACCTCCGCATCTATGCCGAATCTTTCGGTGCAAGCTTGTACCACTATCAGGATTATAAAAATCAGGAAATCGATGCTGTCATCGAACTGCCTGACGGCCAATGGTGCGCGTTTGAGATCAAACTGGGAGCTAACCAGATCGACGCTGCCGCCGCCAACCTGCTGGAGATCAAAGAGCAAATTTCGGAAGACCCCAAGGGAAAGCCCCCCGCGGTTCTCTGCGTACTATGCGGTATGTCCAATGCTGCATATCAGCGGCCGGATGGGGTGTTTGTGGTTCCAATTACGGCCCTAAAGAATTAATCGATGTGTTGTTATGAGACAAAAAGAATATAAACCTTTACCGGAAAAGCATCTTTGGCAACTGGCTTTGCATACCGGACAATGGTGCAGAGCTGTATTGTGCCAAGCACACCGCTTTTTTGATGCGTTGGAGGCAGATAATAGACCGCTTCCGTGGGATGATAGTGAATCTTTCGATATGTTTCTTGCTGATAAAACCTTTTTGATTACCGCAATCCACCATTCTATTGTCAACATGGAAAAGCTGAATGCTGAACTTATCAATCGAGGTGATACCAGCTTTCAGGGTGTTCTGGATTCGATAGCAACAGCGGAGGAGCGAAAGCAAATCCGTATTTGGAGGAACATGAATGAGCACGACCTTGATTATCTATCCAACAACGGGAATTATCAGAAAGAGTTTATCACGACCATAAAAAAGGGCGATTATACATTTGAAACAAGCGCTTTTGTGACTTTGATTCACGGGGATGCAAAAATTTTTCTGATCGGTAGTATTGAAATCGATAAGTTGTTAGTCCGCTTCAAAGAAAATATGGCGCAGATTCAAAAGAAATCCAAAGAAGTATTTGAAAGATATTTCAGATGAAATTGCAGTATTAATTCTGACTGTCTGTGTCGAACGATAGTACCACGCGAAAAATACAGCACCTGTTATAGGCGTAAGCCACAATATACTGTCGAGGAGAAATAGAAAATGGGCAGAATATCTACTAAAGAAAATAAAAATGATAACTTTACACTAATATTTCCTTGACATTCGAATCATTGTCGAAATATACCCGGCCAAACTGTGCCCACGCCTCTGCTTCGAGATTTCCGAGTGTTTTCCGGTAATTTTGCCGCGGCCAAATCCATACCATTGCAGATATGCCTGAATATCACCCTTGCCTTCGGCTAAACGCTTCAAAGTCGGCGTCAAATGGAATCGAACAAAAGCCCCCTTCCCTGTTCGCTGTGCGCCCTTGCGCTGAATATAGGAAAACCCCCGGTTCGCACGAACCGGGGGTCTTTGTTTCACTCTGCGGTCGGAGGATTTCGGCCGCGGCTGGGTTCTATGAAGTTTGGCCTTGCGGCTCATGCCGCGTCGGGCGGGAGGGCGATGCCCTCCTCGTCCCAGGTGGTCAGCGCAAAGTGGTAGGGGCGGCCCTTCTTGTCCTTCTGGCGGTTCAGCTCCGCCAGCAGCGCCTTCACCGTGTCGGGGTGGCGCTGGGCGATGAGCACGGCCTCCCGCACCTCCATATCGTCCGCGACGCAGCCGTCGTGATACATCCGCAGCTGATACAGATCCTCCGCCTTGCTGCCGCCGGCCTTCGCCTCAAAAAGCGTGACGCCCTCCGTGGTGCTGACGAACAGATCCGACTTGATCTGCAGGTTCAGGCACTGATACAGATTCTTCTCCGTGGAGACCCGCAGGACGCCCGGTTCCGCCGACTTTTTCTCTGCCAGCAGACGTACCAGCATCTGCTCCCGTCCCTCCTCCTTAAACGGTTCGGGGATGTTGGCGCGGATCCAGCTAAACAGCGCCGCCACCTTTTCATCATCCTCGCGCAGACCGTTTTTCGCCGCCTTGGTATCCGGCAGGGCCTCCGCCTGATCGCTGAGAATGTCGATCTGGGCGAGGAAGCGGTTCTGGCTGGGGTGTAGGGCCTTCCCCCAGATCTCGTTGTACAGTCCGTGCTGAATGGCGCGGCCGTTGATCCGGATCTCCGCGCCGCTGGAGGCCATGTTGGCGCGGTAGTAGAAGGCGTTTTCCTTGCTGCGGCGGATGCTTCCGTAGCGGCAGCAGATGGTCACCGGCCCGCCGCCCAGATCGGTCTCCACCGGGGGCAGCTCCGTCATCTGGCCGTCCCGCCAGTTGGGCTCCAGCGCTCCGGCAAGCTCCCCGCCATCGGAAGCGCCGCTCTTGTCAACGGCGGTGAAGCAGATGGTGAACGCCTTGTCCCGCAGCAGGTTGGCGTAGGTGTAGCGCAGGGTCTCCCGCAGGTAGGCCGCCATCTGCCCAAAGGTAGGCTCCTCCTTTTTGGAGGCGGGCTTGAGGGTCAGGAACTTGTGCATGGGGCAGCGCACCCGCACCACCGTGCCGGTCCCGCCTGCCACCTCCCCGCTGCCGGGGATCATCGACACGGGCATGTGGATGTCGTAGGGGCCTTCCGCCCGCTGGTAGCGGTCGTTGGCCACGTCCTCTGCCGTCCGGGTCTGGATGCTCCAATGCTGATCCTCCCCGGCGTTGATGGACGCCAGGGCGTGCTTCAGGCCCATGCCGTGCTCGTTCAGAGTGGATTCGGCGCAGGAGCGGGCGGCAATGGTGAGGGCGGCGTCCATGTTCTCGATGCCGGTGCCGTTGTCCCGGACCGAGACCTCCACATAATCCCCCTGCTCCTCCAGCACGATCTCCACCCGGCCGCGGATCCCGTGGGCGCGGAAATTGGAAATGGGGTTGTCGATCAGTTCGCAGAGGGTCTGGCCGAAGTCCTTGAAGTTGCCGGAAATGCCGGCGAAAAACTCCTTGCCGTTGGGGGCGTTGTCGATGTTTCGAATGATGATTTCGCGCATAATAGTTCCTCCAAAAAATGTTTTTTCGAAAACAAAACGCACGGTGCAGGTCATTGCCCTACATCGTGCGGGAGGATCTTACAACATTCCTCTTGCCCCGCCCGCCGAAAAAGGGTATACTGTCCCTATCGGTGCGGGGAATCCCGTTGTGTAGGTGGTCTCATCACCTGCGCAGGTGCAAAGGAGCGGCAACTCCTTTGTACTGCCGTGTTTTTACTTTCTGATTGTATTGTAGCATATACGGTTGCGCATATCAAGCCGGAATGTTGCACAAATACACGGTTGCATATATGTTGATCATTACCATATAGACGGGATCAGGCAGTTGCGGTATACTAAAATAAATAGCAGTTGAATAGGAGGGAACATTATGCCGCCAACGGATGCCCAACGCCGGGCACGGGACAAATGGCTGTCCGAAAAAGTGGAGACCATTAACCTGAGAGTGCCGAAAGGCTCAAAAGAGATCATTAAAAGCCACGCCGAGAAGCACGGAGAGTCCACAAACGCTTTTGTTTATCGCACCGTGATGGAAGCCATCCAGCGGGACGAGCAGGCCGACAGCGACCGCTGAGCGGGATCGCGCTGGCGGTCATTCCGTCAGCGGCATTGCCCTGATTCGGCGGTTGCTGCGGTAGTTCAACTATTCAATGAATTTCTGTTTAAGGCGTTCCATGGTTTGAAACGCGATCCAATGAACAATGATCGGCGGAGCGAAAAACAGTTTTGCCTTTCGTTGTGATCACTTGCGCTGTATAAGTGTAGCCGCCGAGCCTCGTTGTCGTAAAAGGGGGTGGGAACTCCCGACACTAACATTGTCACACCCAAAACAGCCCCGGTTCCCTGCGAAAGGAACCGGGGCTGTTTTTTACATCACTTTATGGAGCGTGCCAAGAATGCGGCAATCTGTGCGCGGGTGCAGGTGGCGGTGGGGTCGAAGCGGCCGACACCGCGCGTAGTAAGCGTCAGCGGAAACATCGATAAAGTCCTTGGAATTGTTGATGCTTTTCACCATTGCGCTGCCGTCCACGGTGAGCCGGATGCCATCCTCCGTAGGAATGGAATCCTTCAAAATTTCCTCCGTGCCGTTGGGATGGACGAGGACTGCCACCGTGCCGGAGTCGCGTTGGAAACGGGGGGTCTCCACCTTGGCGACGTCTGGCTTCGTTTCGGCCTGAACCTTGCTGCCATCGGACTTGGTGGTGATCTCCGTCTTGCCAGTGCTGATAGAGGGCTTGCTGGAGCTGCTGACGCCTCAAAACCCGCCTCTCTGCATGGGGGTTGGGCTACTCTCACAGCCCTCGGTGAATTCGCACACAGCAGCTCAGTTACAATAAAATAGCCGTTTGGTAGAATACGAAAAGGAACATCATGAAAAATCCGCCGCATCGGCCGATGAGTCGCTTTAACGTTATATTCCCTCTTCGACGCTCCCCGCAAATCATAGCAAACAGAAAAGTACCGCTGCAGATCATCAGGACAAACCAGAAAAAGATGACGTTCGGTAGCTGAGATTCCCATGCTAACAACAGGACGCAGGGAATCAGGATCAACAGAGAGGCTGCAAATTCAACAAGTTTTCTGGCTATGTATGGTTTCATGATATTCCCTCATTTCTATGTTCTTTGGCAGGTTATTACTTACTTCTGCAGCAGCTTCTGGCCGGCATCGGTCAGACTGGCCTTCAGACGGCCCTGGCCAAAGACATTGACCAGCCCCAGCTCAGACAGGTGCTCAGAGATCGCACTCAGTTCCATCATGTAGATGGAATGCTTGCCAGAGATATCGCTCAGAGAGACGTCACCACTCTTAATCCACTGCATAAACTCGAGAGCGCGGGTATCCACACCGTACTTGGCGATAGTATCCAGCTCAGAGGCACCCATATGAGCAACAGCAGTAGCCTCGCCCTTCTCAGTCAGGGAGAAGTACAACTGGGCAATCAGGCGCTGGCCCTTGCGGGTGACATAGCCGCTCTTCTCCAGGGAATCCAGAGCAGTATGGATATGACCGGCCTGTAACTCATGGTCGTTGGAATACTGGGTCATACTGGTGATGATGGCGCCGGCATTGGTGTAGCCGCGCTTCATGGCTTTCAGAATTTCCAGCTGGACGGCATCGGGCCCCTTATCGCTCACGGGCTTGACGTTGTCCTTCTTGGTCAGTAAGCTTACAACGACAAGGGTGATGAAGGATGCGGGGAAAATCAGCCACAGGCTGTTGACCTGGGCGGAGTTTTTGGTAAGGATATCCCAATACAACACAATGCCCATAGACACTGCAACAGAAGAAATCGCACCCGCTTGATTACCCACGCGCAGTAGCCAGGAGTCTAGGTAGTATACGAACAGGGGCGCGCCAACGCCGGTACCGAATGCGAATAGGTAGCTGAGGCCACCTTTCCAGAAGATAGCAAAAGCCACGGAAGCCATGCCATAGATGATGGTGCCCCACTTGGCCCACTGCAGCAGTTTCTTGGTATCACGAATCTTCAGAAAGTACTGAGCCACGTCACGAACCAACTGGTTGACGCCGGAAACCAGGTAGATATCGCAGGTAGACATAGTGGCAGCCATCAGACCGGCCATGATGCAGGCGGCCAGAGGGATGGGCAGAACATTCATCAGGGAGCCAAAAGCAGCGCTGGCACTCTCCAGATTAGGGAGCAGCTGACGGGCATAGCAGCCGGTGAAGGCGCCGACTACGCCGGTGAAGTAAGCGATGATGACGGTCCACATCCAGCCGCGCTTACAGGCCTTCAGGCTACGAGTTCCGGCCGCACGAGCCCAATAGGGAGACTGATTCAGCAAGGACTGATGCATCATCAGGAAGGTGATGACGGAGGGAGCCACAAACTTGACCACAGGGATGGTGCCAAAGGGCACATTCAGGAAGTTGGCAGGCAGAGCCGCAGCGTCGGGCATGCCGTACTTCGCAATCAGATAGATGGGTAGGATAATGAACTGGATAATGAAGACCCAGGAGAACTGGACCAGATCGGTGGCGGTGGCAGCCCAGATGCCACCGAACACCACATAGGCGGTAACGACCACGCCGACCAGCAACATGGCCAGCTTGGAATCGATGCCCAGAGCGCCACCGATGGTATCGCCGCAGCCGACATACTGCCAGCCCAGAATAGCCAGAGAGGCGAACAGAATCACGATAGTGATGGCCATGCGGCCACCTTTGCCATAACGGTACTCAAACCACTCGGTGGGGGTCAGAGCGCCGGTGGTACGCCAGAAACCGGCCCAGCACAGCCAGGCGACCAGAGCGCCGGTGCCCCAGCCCAGATAGAACCACATACCACCCATGCCGAACATGTAGCCATACATGATGATAGAGGGCAGATAACCGCCGGAAATCAAAATAGAACCATTGCCAACTGCGGTCATCAGCGGAGTAAACTCACGGCCACCGACCATGAATTCAGTCTCATCCTTCGTGGTCTTCTTGCCGATGTACCAGCTGAGGGCCATCATTGCCAGGACATAGATCACAGTAATTGCAATCATCCAAACTTGAGAAGTCATGAAAGAACCTCCTTAAACTAACACAACATTTATTCGGAAGGTGGGAGCCTTAGCCGAAATACCTCTTATTGACACACCACATGTCGTGACCAGTAAGGAACCACTTAGGATCTTCTGCTTCTGCCAGTGCCATGATCTTGTTGAAACTATCATAGCAGGCGTAGTGATTATAGATCACGCTATTGAGAATGAAGGGACCCCAGTTTTCAGGTGCTGGAGTAATGTCGACAATCTCGCCACCAATCACTTCCATCTTGTTCATCTGCGGGAACAGAGACTGGGCAATGTGCGGCATATCACCCGTGATGACATATTTGCCCTCTGCCGTCTGCACCTGAATCGCCATGCCGCCCAACGTGTGGCCGGGGACCTTTACAATGCGGATGCCGTTGCCAAAGTCAAAGTCTCCATCGATCATGCGGATATTCTTGATTTGGGCAATGTCGCCCGGTGTGCGTGGGTCATAGTCTCTGCGAATCTTCTGAGAAGGTAACGGATGGAGCATGTTGAAATATTCGTCTCTTTGGAACAGATGCTGCGCATTCGGGAACAGCAGCACACCGCCAGCGTGGTCATTATGCAGATGCGTATACATGACGATCTCGATGTCATCGGGGGTCAGGCCCTCGCGTGCCAGTGCGTCCAGAACATACTGGTTGCCACCCTCTGCAGGACTGTTTGCCCAAGCTTTTCCGTCGATGATATTGTCCTGATGGACACCGGTGTCGACAAGGATGTTTCTGTTGTCTTTCTGCAGAAGATATCCGCTGTAGACAAAGGGATATCTTACCTGATCAAGGCCGCCGTCAAACAGTGACTTGTAGCAAGAGAGAGTGCCGTAGTGCAAGCAAGTGATTTTCCAGTTATTATTTCCCATGAGATATCTTCCTTTCTGCATATTCAAATTCTTTTATGGAAGTTTTCAAAAGGAGGTTGATGTTATTCTGGCATACGCCAGAGGCGAACACCTTCAAAATAAGGAGATTGCTTCCGGCGGCGGAAATCGTCTGCGTCTTTTTTCGCCCAATCGTACAGGCCCCGACCAGCCTTTTGACCGGTATGGCCGGAGGCCAGTCCGTCCAACGTGGTTTTCTGAATCTCCTTGGTATTGCACAAATCTGGATACACATTCAGAGCGATGGCACGTTCCAGCTCAAAGCCTACAGCGTCATAATACTCTAACAGACCGATGGAGGCATATCGCATTCCCATAGCGTATTTGATAGCCCGGTCAATATCCTCCGCCGTAGACACCCCTTGCTCAATGAGGTAGATGGATTCCCGGAATAGCGCCTGCGCAAACCGATTTACCAAGAAGCCAGGGACGCTTCGATTCAGAACCACAACCTGACGATTCAGGTCTTTCAGTAGCGTACAGACGGTTTTTGTGGTTTCGTCGGAAGTCTGTTTATGACGGACGACTTCCACCAGCGGCAACATATGAACCGGCTGGAAAGGATGTGCAATCAAAAACCGGGAGGAGTTTTCAATACGCTCAGCTAAAAGAGACGCGTCAATGGACGAGGTGGTGGAAGCCACGATGACATCTCGCCCGCAGTGTTCCGTCACCTGACGATAGACCGCTTCCTTAACGTCTGCATCCTCTGCTACTGCTTCGAATACGATACAGCTACCGACCAGTGATGTTGGGTCATTAGTGATGGTGACCAGGGCCATGGCAGCCTTTTTATTTGCTTCCGTGGCCAGCCCCTCCGCAATCAAGTCATCCCAGTTTTGGCAGATTGTTTCACGGCAACGGATTAAACCTGCTTTAGAGTGCCCCACTACTACCGTAGGATATCCATTACCGGAGGTCAGGGTTGCTTGGCAAGCGCCGATGGTGCCGGAGCCATAGATGCCGATTTGTTTTCCCATAAAGTTCTCCCCTCAAGATGCTTTGTCATGGCCTTGACGAAAATATGATGAAGCAAAAAATATGCCAAAAGCGGCGATTTATGACAAATCCGCTTTTGACATATTTTCACAGTCAAAATGCACAAATAAATAAAACTATATAAGATTGTAAATGTGAAGCTTGCGGTATAAAATCGTACGGGAGATGCCGAGTTTTCGAGCGGCCAACGCCTTGTTACCCTGGCATTCCTGAAGAGTTTGAATCAGGATGTCTCGTTCTGCGGCACCGGTGCGGCGCCGCAGGGTGGAACTCTCCGGCAGAATAGCCGGTACCGCTGGGGATGCGGAGATTGGATACCTCGGGTGATTGAAATAATCGGAAAAGTATTTCCACTCCAACATCTCAAACCAAGCCAGATTCATCGCGCGTTCCAACACATTCTGCAGTTCACGCACATTACCGGGCCAGTCGTATTCCATCAGGCGCTTTACAGCTTCGGGGGTGATTCCGGGAATCTGCAGATTCAATTGGAAATTCAACTTTTTTATCAAGTGGTCGATAAGCATTGGAATGTCCTCGCGCCGCTCCCGCAAAGGTGGAATGCGAATCCGAATAACATTCAGGCGATAATAGAGGTCACTACGGAATTTACATTTCTGAACCATCTGCTCCAAGGGGACGTTAGTGGCGGAAATGATACGAGTATCAATGGGAATGATGGTAGAGGAACCGATGCGCTCAATCTCGCGTTCCTGAAGAACACGCAGTAACTTGGGCTGGAGCGTCAGAGGCATTTGGCTGATCTCGTCCAAAAATAGGCTTCCGCCATTGGCTATCTCGAATTTCCCCACCTGACCGCTGCGGCGGGCACCGGTGAAGGCACCGTCTACGTACCCGAAGAACTCCGATTCCAGCAGTTCTAAAGGGATGGCCGCACAGTTTACTTTCACCAACCGATGATTTTGTCGGGGACTGAGTTCATGGATGGCATGGGCGACCAATTCCTTGCCGCTGCCTGTCTCTCCTTCAATGTAGACTGTGGAGGAGGAGCGGGCTGCACAGACAATTTCATGCTTCATCTTCAGAATTTCAGGGCTGGTACCAATGATGTGATCCAGTGGATTGACGGCTGTGGAATGAGATTGAACCATAAGAAGTTGCTGATTCAAGGCTTCCATCAGGGTTACCACATTGGGCGGGATGGTCATGGAGGTGTGTTCACTTTTGGGAATCATGTATACAAAACAGCCCTCGATCTCACCATCATGAAACAGAGGAGTATAGGAGCAGTATACAGGAACTTCTTCATTGGTACAGATATTCAGAAGAACTGCATCACCAGAGACAAATTTTTGACTTTTCAAAACCTCATCCACTCTGGAATTCCGAACAATGTCGCGGACATAACGACCCTTGACTTGGTCCAGCGTATAGCCGGTCAAAGAACTCCATCGGTGATTGACATAAATGTATCGCCCATCTGCATCTGTAACAATCAGCCCTTCCAATTCAGCTGTGATGCGCGCCATAAGTGCCTTGGTTGGGATCTTATCCAATTCTCTGATGGCCATTCCATACGCTCCTTTTCGTGATTTTGACGACAGAAAATAGTTGACACCAAAACTGCCGCATACACAATAGATGTAACAAAATACTAACATGTTCTGCAAACACTGTAAAGAAAAACTTACACATGTTTACATTGAAACGATTATGGTTTGATGAACACGGGTTGGCAAAATAATTGAGTAACAAAACTATCTCTAAACGATTACTATCAACATGTTGCTGCCCGGGGGTCTATTGCTCCTTGTTTCATAGATGCGGATTTTGACCACAAAACCAGGGTGCTCCATCTTTAAATTTCGTTCTAACCAATGGCAGATGTGATGCCGAAGAGGATGAGGTCATTAGTCACTGTTGGCATCGGGGAGATGTGCTTTTTTGCTTACCGCAGGTCAAATCCTGGATAGTTCCGCCCCCAGAACCAGCCCCATGTTTTTCAACTGCGCCCCCAGTCTCTCTGCCCTGCCTCATAACTTGACCCAGAACAACAGAAAAATATTGGGCACAGCGGAGTGGACAGAGGCGGAAGGCGTCCATCTCTGAGCCGAACAGGCTCTGAAAGCCTTGGAAGGGGTCTGCTGTCAGCCTGCAGAGCAGCTACGGATCAGGAGGCCTTGCAAACTTAGGCACTCAGTGTTATCATACAGTATGTAACCTGCCCCCTGTGTCAAGGGTTGTGCTTTTACACCTCGCAGGGCTGCGCCCCTGCTCAGAGAAACAGAAATACGTTTCAGAAAAGGTCGGTGGCTGCGCGTGAAAACAGACAAAAGACTGTCGGCCGAGAATTTTATGAAGCTCGTTGAAGTGTTCACCGCAAACGAATGGGAAATCCCCAACGAAGAGGCCGGAATGGAAAGCCGCTTTAACCGGTTTTGCGAGCGCCTTTGCACATTAGACGCGGAGGAACAGCGGCTGGTTATTGAACTGACCCGACGGTTTACAGCGATTGGCGGAGCCGAATATCCGCAACTCATACTCAAGCTGATGAATCGCCTCCACAGCCAGAAACTCCCGGTTTTTTCAGAAGCTGGGAAGGTTTTTATCCTTCCTCTTATCGCGCCGGAGGACCGTGGCCGAACAAAAAGTTCCAGTGTTGTGTGGTATCACTGCCGGGAGGAATTGATTCGGTATAGTCTGCTGCTTGCGGATAAAAAAGTTCTGTACCATGACATCGAAGAAGCGTCACAGATCAAAAATCTCAAAACAAATGAACTGGTAATCCTGGTTGATGACTTTGTCGGCTCCGGTGAAACGGCAGTCTCTGCGGTCAACTGGTTTACAGACAGCTTTGGAACAGATCCGAAGCAGATCATCATACTGTCGATCGCAGCGCTGGAAATGGGAATAGACCATGTGCGGCAGAAAACCGGGGTCGAGATATACGCATACTATAATTTCCGGAAAGGGATCAGTGATTATTATTCAGACGATCAGCGGGTCGGCTGTCTGAGAACAATGAAAGGCATTGAAAATAAGTTGAAGGTCTCGTCTAAATTTCGCCTGGGATTCGCACAAAGCGAGGCGCTGATCTCTTTAATCAGGACGCCGAACAACACGTTTCCCGTTTTTTGGAAATCAAAAGACTTACCATCACCTGCGCCATTTTCGAGGGATTAGTTATGGATGAACAGCTTACTTACCAGCTTCTGAAAATTATGAAGCATAACGGCAATGTATGGGAGCTCATTTCCGGCGGCTATGAATTCGGACAAGTTGCTTTTTTTTTGGACACGCTGAAACAGGAGCACTACATTGCCTTGGATGAAACCGGAAAAACGCTGATTACGCCGGATGGAGAGGCATTCCTTTTCCGTTTCGAAGAAAATAACCATATTAAACGGTATTCCAAATGGGTACTGCCCCGCAGTGAGATGTGGAGCAAACCTGCCGGCTCATCGTTTATTTACATCCCAAAAGGGTGATGCATGCTGCTCTGGGATGATAGCCTTTACACTTTCGGGTGTTGGTGCGAAGATGTCTTCGCGCCATGAATGAACTGATTTTCCAGCCCCGCAACGAAATTGTGCATAAGCGCGACGGAGCGGCTTCTCCACAATTTCGTTGCAGCCACCGCAAATGGAATTTGCGGATGGCGCACAGACAACTACGTGTCTGTATGGATGAGAACGAGTATCATTTCAGGGCAGCATGTTTACCATATATCAAGGGAGGCGGCCAGATGCGTTGGGACAGTTATGAACGGAAATTCAGAGACCTTGCCGGGAAAAGCGGTGCCGCGCAGGAAAAAATTGAAAGCTGGCTCCTCTACGCCAAAGAGCTGACCTCGAATAATCTTCCTATTATCTTTGATCAAACCCATTTGGCGCTGCTGCTGGGCATTGACAATGAGTATCTTCATCGCATGTCAAACGCTCCTGAGTACTTTTACCGCACCTTCTACATCCGGAAGCGAAACGGGAAGCAGCGGCGGATCGACGAGCCTCTGCCGGACCTCAAAAAGGTGCAGTCATGGATCTTAACGGAAATTCTCTACAAGGTGCCTTGCAGCAAATTCGCAAAGGCCTACGTTCCCCATACTTCAATCAAGGATAATTCTCGATTTCACCGGAATCAGAAGATCGTTGCAGGGGTCGATTTGAAAAACTTCTTTCCCTCTATTAAAAGCGGATCTGTTCTCAGCGTGTTTCTCTCCATGGGCTATAACCTGCCCACGGCGGTTTTTCTGACGAGACTGTGCTGTCTGCGGGAATCCCTCCCTCAGGGCGCCCCGACCAGCGCGTATCTGTCCAATCTGATCATGCGTCACTTTGACGAGCAGATCAGTGCATACTGCATGGAAAGGAAGATCCGGTATACCCGGTATGCTGACGATTTAACTTTTTCCGGGGACTTTGATGTTGCGGCCCTGCTCTACCGCATCGATGGGGAACTTAAATATCTCCATCTGCGCCGTAATCCGCAGAAGCTGAAGGTTATGCGAGGCGGAGACCGGCAGAAAACGACCGGAATCGTTGTCAACGAAAAACAGCAGCTGCCAAGAGAGTACCGAATGAAGATCCGTCAGGAAATCCATTATATTCAGAAATTCGGGCTTGACGATCATCTGGCGCACATCGGAGAGACACGCACCCATTATTTGCAGCATTTGATGGGTAAAATCGAATATGCCCTTTTTATTAACCCGAAGGACGAAAAAATGAAAGCCTATCGGGAGGTGCTCCGCGCATACAGGCCGCGTGAATAAGGGGAGGCAAAAAACCGTGCCGGGAGGATTCTCCTGGCACGGTTTTACGCTAAGTTTTGCTTTTCTTCTGTCCGAAACACAGCGTGGCTCGGATAGATCACATCTGTTCTTTGCTGCTTCTGCATCAGTCGAAAAAACGTCGCAGTTTATGTCCAATCGTGGCGCGTCGCCAGTTGCATGATTTCAGTGGATCAATCGTGGGTTGCGTAGGGCATCCGCATCCGGCGTATATTGCGCGGGGAGAAGGCAGCTTGAACCGCTGATGCTCTTATGGCTGCGGGGAAGCATTGTTTGCGTACGAATTTGTGACGGCACTTCATTCAAATCATGCCGATTTTTTGAAGGTAGCGTAGGTTCAGCTTGGCGCATTGGCAGGCATACTCTCCGGTTTTTCCTGCCATATCCTGTTCAATTACTGCAATGCCCTGATAGTTGATTTCGGCGAGATAGTCTCTCAATGTCTCAAAGTTGATGATTCCATCCTCCAAATTGCACATGGCACCATGAGAAAAGGCATATTCAAGGGACCAGTGATTTTCACGGACCTGCTTCAAAACGGCTCCATCCGCATTTTTAAAATGGAGGTAAGGAATACGGGACTGATAGCGGCGTAAAAAGTCAAAAACAGTTTGGTCATTCTTTTCGGTTCCACCATTCGAGTAAACATGGTGTCCGGTATCAAAACACAGGTGAATATCCCCCATGGACATCATTTTGTCAATCTCCGACTCAAACTCAATTGCGGAGCTTGCATGGGGATGAAATAACATCCGAATTCCAAAAGATTCTTTGAGAAATTGGTTGATATCTAAAATTTTATCGTAGATACGCGACACTTTCTCTTGATCCCAATCAGACTTGCTGATCTTATCATCACCGAACAGAGAACCGTCCATAACCACCATATCGCTCACACCCAAGGCCTTCAGGCGCTGTGCTAAGGGGGTAACAATTGCACGGCATTCTTCCTTCTCTAACGAATAAAATGGGATTGTCGCTGTTCCGGCGCAGACATTCAGTTGATACTTCCTCAACTCGCTTTTTAATGTATCAGATTCCATGGGCAAATAGCCATCCGGCCCTAACTCGATCTCCTGATATCCACACTCGGACGCCTGCTGAAGGAACGTTTCATGGGGAACATAAGCCGGGCCTCCATCTGGATTCCAAACACCCCAGGAACAGGGGCAGGTCGCAATTCTAATGTCCATATTTTCTCCTATTATTATATCACTTCATCATTTTGGCAACATCAATGTACAGCTTTACGTCCTCAGCTGCGTCAAAAACATCGCACTTAGGAGTATCATGAGTCGTCACACAGCGGTAAAATTCCAACAATTCGTTGGCAAACATATCATGATAGTGAGGACCATAAACAGTGGTTTTAGCCTGTCCGCAATCCAATTCAGATACAGTTAGCTTACTGGGCAGATAACGGATATAGGGTGTATCGTATTCCAACAGCATCTTTCTGTCACCCTGGTAGATTTCTATGGCTTCATCAAATTCCACGATTTCCTGGTCGTTCATTTCCTCGAATACCATATTAAAATTATCGTATTCAAAAACCAAGGAGAACTGCATTCCGTTCGGGGATACAACTGCGGAGCGGATCGCTTTCGGCAGGCCAATCAACTCCCGGATCGCGGACAAAATATGACAGCCGGAAGCGGTCATCAGGAGATAGGCCATCTGCTGAGCATGACTGGTGTTACCGCCCAGAACACGGTCGATCTCCTCAAACATTCTGCGATTCATCAGCTCACGGCTGGCTGGGTCCAGATCATCAGCTTTGTGCTCATGCCATGTGTTATCCAAATACCAGGGCCCTTCCAGAATAATCGTGCGTGCCCTGACATACGAAATGGGGCGGGAATCTGCCTGCAGCAGCTCCTTCATTTTCATAAAGCTGTCATTATACCGGCGGCAATATCCCACCATCGCAATCTGGTCAGGATGCCGGCGCTTGACCTCCAGAAGCTTTTCCAAGCTTTCCAGAGAAGAAGTCATGGGTTTTTCAATGAATACATGCTTCCCTGCCTCCAGCGCGGCAATGGCAAATTCGGCGTGATCTCCCGGTGACATTATCATCACGGCGTCCACATCCGGACAGGCGATTAAGTCCATGCCATCCGTGAAGCGGTGCGGAACTCTATATTTATCGGCAATATAGTTTGTCAGGCTTTTTGAGATATCTGCTACGGCAGTTATCTCAAATTTGTTTTCCATTTTTTCAATGTTCGGAATGTGTAAAATTTGGGCGGCTTGCCCAAGACCAATCAGCCCTAAACGGATCATCGTATTCTAACCCTCACTTTCAAATATTGATATGCGTAAAATTCCTTTTTACTCACTTAAAATGCGGTCAACAATGAAACGGACGCGGGGGGAACCGCAGAAGTCGCTCATGCCGATGTGCACACCCAGCTCCATGCTCTGCCGGTGAGACGCTGTATAGGGCGTCCACACAGGGAGTCCGTCCCCATTGGGGCTGCCATGCTTGGCAAAGTTTGCCCAGTATCGTACCATGGCTCTGGAGAGATCATAGTCCACTCCGGACAGCTCCCGCCAACAGCGGGAGAGCGTCTGAAATACATACCATAACTCGCTGGAATGATAAGCGCCCGCGTTATCACCGGGCAGCTCCCGTGTAAAGTGATACAGATATGTGGGGCGGCGGTCTGCCTTTTCGGCTGCGTGGTCGGCCCAGGCAAATACGCCGGGCTTGAGCATATCGTTCCACCCGCCTGCCCGTACAGCTGCTTCCGGGTCCTCCCAGAATCCGATCAACTGTAAAAAGGCCTGCGCATCCGTCCCAAAACGGGCCTCAACCGACTGACGAAATGCCTGCGGATCCTCTGGGGGCAGGCAGTGAAAAGCGCCGTTTTCATCGCCGGTAGCGCCGATCATATAGGGAATATCGGCATACTGATATGTCTTGACCGCTTCCGCGCAGGAACGAATCTGGGACCAGCCGTCCACAATAGGAGAGAAGGTAAGCCCCGGACGTATGTCCTCAATAAAGCTCCGCTCCCGTTCAACGAGCTCCTCCACGGCGAGCTTTCTGGCCTCATCAATGGTATCGCAGCCTAAAAACGTCAGGAACTCCGCGCCTAATGCTTCTCCCTCCGCCTGTGTGAGCATGGAGACGCCGCAGACGCGCTGACCGGTATATCCACCGGCACTTTGCATGATGGCACCCGAAATATCTCCCTGACACAACGGCGAGGTGACGAGGTTTTCCACGCTCATGGCTCCTGCCGACTGGCCAAATACCGTGATACGTTCCGGGTCGCCGCCAAAGGCTGCAATATTGCGCCGTACCCATTTCAACGCTGCGATCTGGTCCAGCAATCCGTAATTGCCGCAGCTCCCGTTTTCACCGCGCAAGGACTGATGGGCCAAGTACCCCAAGGAGCCCAGACGGTATTCAATGGTCACAAGCAGAACACCCTGCTGCGCCAGTGCGTCTCCATCAAAGGTGATCTCGTGACTGTAACCTGATTTGAAGCCGCCTCCATGGATGAAAAACATGACCGGGAGCCGTTCGTTATCCGATGCCGCCGGCGTCCAGATATTCAGATAGAGGCAGTCCTCACTCATGGGTTTGCGGCACTTGTAGAATTCCTTAGAATAGAAGGGATGACGCTCTTCCGCTTGGGCGGGGATGTCCTTAAAGAGGTATGCCTGATACACGCCGTCCCACGGTTCCGCAGGCTGCGGCGGCATCCAGCGGAGCTGATCTACCGGCGGCGCTGCATACGGGATGCCTTTAAATACGGTGATTTCCGGATTGCCGCTGTAAAGGCCCTCCACCATTCCGGATTCAGTTTTTGCTTTCAGCAGTGCCATTTGTATTCCTCCTTGCGAAAGCGGCGGACGGTCAATCCGTCCGCCGCTTGACGAGATTTATTTTCCGAATTCAGAAGCGTTTTCCTTGGTCCAGACAGAGGGATTGATCATCACCTGCTCGGGAAGGTCGGTGCCGTTCTTCTCGTGATCCAAAATGGTGTCGTAGACGCCTTTGGCCAGCGCGTTGTAATCATAGAACACATCCACATAGGTGGCACCGGTTTCCAGCCATTCCGTGCCGGAGGGCTGAGTGAAGTCCTGAGCCGCCACATAGATCTTGCCCAGCAGGTTGTGAGCACGGAGAGCTTCCACAACGCCCTGGACCGTCATGGCGGACTGGCAGACGATGGCATTGATCCCATCGGCGCTGAAACGCTGGAGCCAATCCTCCACCAGGTTCATGGCCTTATCGGTCTTGGAGTCGGCGGGCTGCTCGTCGATGATAGTGACGTCAGGCCGCAGCTCGGCGATCTTTTCCTCGAAGCCGCGGGTGCGGTTGATCTGGCTGTTGGTGCCCAACTGGTTCATGGCGATGCATACGGTGCCGTTCTCCGGCAGGACCTCCGCCAGCTTTTCAGCCTGAAGGCGGCCAAACTCGGCTTCGTCAACACCGACTTGAGTCCAAACCAGAGTGTCGCTGGTGGGAACCATGTCCACGCAGAACAGAGGGACACCGGCGTCAACAACCTCCTGCAGCGCCGGCTCCGTGCCGGGCAGAGGTTGGACTGCGATATAATCCATACCCTGCTGCATCAGGGACTGGATGGTATTGATCTGCTTTTCCGCATCAATATTGCCATCCAGAACGGTGGCTTCAATCTCGGGGTATTCCGTGGCGGTCAAATTTTCAAACGCCAGGGCCAGGTTGTGGCACCACTCATCGGAAAAGGCCGCACTGGAGAAACCTACCTTGATCTTGCCGGAGCTTTCCGCAGATTCCGTGGGCTTGGAGGCGTCGTCGGGCGCTTCCTCATTGGACTTGGAGCCGCAGGAGACCAAGGACAGCATCATGACCGTTGCCAGGAGCGTTGCAAGAGCTTTCTTCAGAGACATATCTTTTTCCTCCTTAAAAATAATGAATATGTTTTTCTGCCAGGAACACGATGTCAGGACGCCTTCATGACCGCGTCATGGGTCTTCTTGTCCAGCAGGACTGCGACAACAATGATCGCACCCTTCACGATGGACTGATAGTAGGGCGACACGCCCACCAGATTCATGCAGTTGTTGATCACACCGATGGTCAGAGCACCGATGAGACTGGCCGCCACAGAACCAACGCCGCCGGCCATGCCGCATCCGCCCAGGACGCAGGCGATGATGGCGTCAAACTCATAAGCCTGAGCCGCCGTCGGCTGACCGCTGTTGGTGCGAGCCGCCAGCATGATACCGGCCAGTGCCGTGCAGACGCCCATGTACAGGTAGGCGAAGAGGATCATCAGCTTGACGTTGATGCCTGCCGCCGTTGCTGCCTCGCTGTTTCCGCCGGTGGCATAAATGTACCGGCCAAAAGATGTGTAGTTCATTATCAGCCAGGTAAAGAGCACCATCAGAATGGTGATGATGATCAGCCATGAAACTCCGAATAGCTTGCCGCTGGAGATTTTCGCGATGGCTCCTACACCAATGATCGGCGCGCCGCCGGAGAGCACCTGAGCTGCGCCGCGGAATGCCAGCTGTCCCGCCAGCGTAACGATGAAGGGAACCAGGGCACAGTAGGAGACCAGTATACCCTGGAGCGCGCTGGTCAGCAGCATGACGGCCACGGTTGCCAACACTGCTAAAACCCAGCTTCCTGAGGTATTGATGACCAATGCGCACACCACGCCTGCCAACGCCACACCGGAGCCAGCCGACAGGTCTGTATTGCCTGAGACGATCAGCATTGTCATGCCGCAGGAAAGTACGCCGATGACCGTACACTGGGTAAACACGCTCAAAATGTTGTCAGTGCTGAGAAAACGGTTAGACACCAGAGAGGCGACCAGCACCACTAGTGCAAAAATCAGAAGGATGCCGAAGCGGCTGAACAGCTCTGCCCGGTTAGCTTTCATTCCAAGTTTCTGTTTCATTTTTTCACCTCTGCCGCGTATTCCAGGATCTTTTCCTGTGTATATTCCCCTTTGTGCAATTCGCCGGAAATCTTGCCTTCACACATGACCAGGATGCGGTCCGCCATTCCCATGATCTCCTCCATATCCGAAGAGATCATAATGATAGAGACTCCCTGCTCCGTCAGTTCGTTCATGATCTGGTAGATCTCGCTTTTTGCTCCCACGTCGATACCGCGGGTCGGTTCATCCAAAATCAGGACCTTCGGATACATCATCAGCCATTTGGCAATGATGACTTTCTGCTGATTGCCTCCGGAGAGCTGGTTGACGATCTTTTCATAGCTCGGGGTCTTTACCCGCAGCTTCCGGCACATTTCCGTTGCGATGTCAGACTCTGCCCTCTTTTGCAGAATACCGTTTTTGGCGTTCATATAGGTGGAGGGCAGCACCGTGTTCTCCATGATAGAGCGGCACAACACCAATCCATCCTCTTTCCGGTTCTCCGTCACCATGGCAATCCCGTTTTTGATGGCATCCCGCGGCTGGCGGATGGAGACCTCTTTTCCGCCCATGGACACAGATCCCTGTTCAGCGTGGTCCAGTCCGAAGAGGCAACGGAGGGTCTCTGTGCGCCCGGCACCCACAATACCAGCAAAGCCCAATATTTCGCCCTTGTGTACTTCAAAGGTGACATCCCGTACCTTTTTACCGCATTGGAGATGTTCCACCTTCAGGACGACCTCTCCTCCATGAAAATCCCGGGGCGGATGGACATTGGAGATCTCCCGGCCAACCATCATGGAGATCAGCTTGTCGTGATCCAGTTCTTGAATTGCACTGGTTCCTATGTATTTTCCATCCCGCAATACGGAGACCCGGTCTGCTACATGGAATACCTCATCGATCTTATGGGTGATGATAATAATGGTAATACCCTTACCCTTCAGTTCTTCAATGAAGGAAAACAGTTTTTGGACTTCCCTCTCCGTGATGGCCGAAGTCGGTTCGTCCATGATGATAAGCTTCGCATCATAGGAGATCGCTTTCAGGATTTCCAGCATCTGCGTCTCAGCAGTAGACAGAGTGCGGACTTTCTGTTTAGGGTCGAAATCCACCTTCCAGTGCTCGAAGAGCTTTCTGCACTCGTCATACATGGTGCTCCAGTCCACAAAGCAGCCCTTTTGCGGATACCTTCCCACAAACATATTCTCTGCGACCGTCAAATCCTTAATGGGATTGAGCTCCTGGTGGATCATGGCGATCCCCAAGGCTCTTGCGTCTCTGGGATTTCGGATGGCGACCTTTTCTCCGTGGAAACGGATCTCACCACCGTCCGCCGGGATCATTCCGTTCAGAATCTTCATCAGTGTTGACTTTCCGGCGCCGTTTTCTCCCATTACCGCATGGACCTCTCCCTGTATGAAAGAAATGGAGACATCATCTAGAGCCTTTACGCCCGGGTAGGTTTTCGTGATGTGTTCCATCGCGAGGATCTCTTCCATAGCACTTCCCCCCTTTATGTTTCTTCGTTGGCCTTTGTCTCAAGTATACAGGGTTCGTCCAGAAGCGACAATGCGGTAAATTTCGGAAAATGTGTGCAATTCACAGAATGTTGTACAAAACGCGACTTGCGACTATATATTATGCACAATAAAAAACGGAATTTTCGTAAAAATAGACCCCGCGTATCACACGCGGGGTCCTTCCGGTTCATCCCAAAAAATAAGTCTATCCTGCTTACGCATAGGCAAAGCATAATTTCGATGAAACATGAGAACGCTCTTTCCCATTTCCGATGCCAGAAAGATGACCTTCCATATATCATCCATCAGCGACATATTCGGCTGATCCATGATTCCCGCGAAAACGAAAATGTCCACATTTTCCATCAGCATCCGATAGAGGACCGCCAACTCCCGCCCGGTGTTATCAAACCGGCTCAGGCGATGTCCCCATTGCTCACTCGGGATCGGAATCGTGTCGGCAAGCTCGCTTTTTAGAAATTTTTTTGCCTGACCCGGCGTAAGCCTCCCTCCCGCCGAAATACGGGTATAGGCAGGCAGAGCCACATTTTCCGCAAAAGACAAGTCCAGAAAATAATCAGATTGCAGGCGTTTGAACGTCAGTGTGCTGACGCTGCTGTGATTTCGATATCGGTTCAGCAAAGACACTTTCTCCGTAAGGAAAAACGTGTCCAAATACCACTGGTATCGTTCCGGACTGTGGCAACTGGCGCATACGATCTCACCCGGTGCAAGCTGAAGGCTTCCGTTCCCATTTTTTTCCGGATAGAAAAAAGTTCGTGTGCGCGAGAGTTTTTCAGCCGGCTTCACTTGATCTTCAGGCGGTGCTGCTTGCCCCCGGTTCAGCAAAATATCCGCCATTTCCGCAGTGTATTCCCTCCCGGAGAAGTCAGCGGATATCCGTCCATCGGAAAAGAACACCGTGCGGTCACCATATTGGAGCGCGTACCGGCAGACTGGTTCGATGACCAGGATCCCGATGCCGCGCTCTTTTAGAAGTTTCAGCTTTTGAAACAAAAGGTCAATGTCCTTCTCCGAAAGCAGATACAGAAGATTGTCCAAAATCAGCAGTTGGGTCCGCACCAACAGGGCCCTAAGACAATACACCATCAGCGTATCGATCAGCTTGACGTGGGAAGCCTTTTTTGAGAGGTCCAACTGAATGCCGCACTCCTGACAGGCCATTTGCGCAAAGGCATCCGCCTGTCCCCGGTGCCAGATGCCCGAAAGCGGTCTTGCAATATAGATGTTTTCACTGAGTGATAGATTTTGGATCAGCTTTGTGTTCTGAGTAACGCAGAAGATCCCACGTTCATGGGCCTTCTCCGGGGAAAGCGGCTGATACGGTTTTTCCAACAGCAGCATGGTTCCGGAATCAGGAGTAAGTTCACCCATCATCATCTGGGATAAGACCGATCTTCCGCTGCCCCGTCCCACCAGAAAGGTAATCTCATCCTGATACAAGCGCAAAGACACATCCCGCAGTGCCGCATGACCGCCGATATGCTTGACAATATGCCGAAATTCAAAAAGCTCTTTCCGCATGATAGCTGTCCCTCATTTCCGACGGTGCGGGCATACACAACTCGATCTGCGTTCCAATGCCGGCGGCACTGGTGATTTCCAGACCATAGGCAGGGCCAAAGAACAGCTGCAGGCGCTGATGGACGTTTTTCAAAGCAATTCCCGCCCCATGCCGGGCCCCCTCGCCTTCTTTTTGGACAGGGACAAGATCATCAGACTGGAACAGGCGTGCCCGGAGCGCGTCAAGCTGGTCAGAGGACATACCAACGCCATCATCCCGAATCTGAAGGATCAGTTTGCTCTGAGTCAGGAAGCCTCGTATCAGAATCGTGCCCGGGCTGATTTTCGGCTCCAGTCCATGATGGATCGCATTTTCAACAATGGGCTGCAGCGTCAGCGTCGGCATCATATAATTCTCCGGAAGCTCTCCCAAATCGTCCAGTTCCAGCTTCAGCGTGAACTTGTCCCGAAATCGGTAATTCTGAATACGGACATAGTTTTTTACATTTTCCAGTTCGTCCAGAATGGACGACTCTGTATTTCTCTGACTGATATTGTAGCGGAACAGGCGCGCCAGCGTTTCAATCATTGTTGCGATCTCTTCTTCATCACGGAGCAGTGCCTTGCTGCGAATGCTCTCCAACGTGTTATACAGAAAATGGGGATTGATCTGACTTTGCAGCGAGTTCATCTGCGCCTGTGTCTTCAGCATTTCGGATGCCAGTTCCTGCCGGGAATAGCCAAGATAATGCTCATCGTTCAGCAGGTCGGTCAAAAATGACAACCGCGTTTCATTCTGGCTATTTTCACTGCTGTTTCGCGGTCTGACCGCCCGTATAAGCACTGCCAGCAATATTGCGGAGAAGAGAAGCAGTACAGTCGCGGCAATGAGAATGAGGCATACGGATAACTGACTGTTTCCCGCCCGTATGCTTGCTGCCGCGACAAAAAGAAGTCCTGCCAGCAGATAGCAAACGGCCATGATCCGCAGGAAAAACCGCCCGTATAGTGATCGGATATGGTTCATGGCACGCCTCTTCTCACACATAGAATTTCCGGTAAGCCGTCGGCTTTACCCCGACCATTTTCTGAAAGACCTTGCTGAAATGCCGTGCGTCCGCATACCCGATGCGCTCTGCGATGTCACTCATGCTGAGAGCGGGCTGGCGGAGCAAGCGTTTTGCCTCTTCGATTCGCATTTCGATCACATAATCCGAGAAGTTCTTTCCTGTTCGTTCTTTAAAAAGAGTGCTCAAGTAGCCCGCACTGACAAACGCCTGTTCCGAAACCTCCTCCAGACTGATTTGGCGGTCAATATGCGCACGGACGTATTCCTGAGCGATGCGAATAGGCTCACCCACCTTTTTCATCTGCAGCCCCATGCAGTAATCAATTTCTGATGACACATATTCGCACAGAAAGTCCGCCTGCTCATCCACTGTGTCACAGTTGGCCAGCCGTTTATGGACCATATTCTCTGAGGGAATACCGGACTCCTTTTCCTCCGCTGGAGAAAGATTCTCCCGCAGTCCCATGTTAACAACTTCCTGCCGGATCCGAAGGATCATGGTCCGTGTCACCCGGAAAAGATTCCCCAGACAATAGCTCTCCATTGTGCGAAATGTTCCGTAAACTGAACGGATCAGCGCCAAAGCGGCATCTTTTTGCAGGGTTTCAATGTAGCGGATCAGAGCCTGACTGTCCTCAGCGGAAAACTTGCATTCCGGCGTATCAGGCAGAGCTGCCCGAAGTTTCCGGTGCTCAATGAGTTTACTGGAGCCAGCATAGATCCGCAGGACATTCGCGTCCTCCGCACTTTCAAAAGCCTTCCAAATGTCCTTGGGCGTATCATACGGAGACCCTATGGCAAATGTGATCAGAAGATTCTGATACTGTATGGAAACATCTCCCAGCAGGCTTTGCAGGCTGCTGCACCGTTCCCTGTAGGAGGTGTGGCACTCCTCGGAATAGTTTGTCAGGATGTAGGCATTACAGTCCGTCACAACATATTCCATGTCAAAAACGTCATCTTTAAAAAGCGCCTGCACTCTCAGAGCAATATTCTCCAAGACGTTTCTGATTGTGCCGCGGTTGATTTCCGTCTTATCCCGGTAACTCACATGGACACACACGACCAGAAAAACGCCGGGCTTAAAAGAAAAGAGTTCATTATGAAATGCTCTGCTGTAGTCTGTCAATGTCTGCCGCAGTTCATTTCCGCGCAGGATCACCGTTTTTTGCCGCAGCTCGTTCCGCATGGCGTTCTCGCTGGCTCGCCGCTCTAAGACAGCGCCATTTTCTTGAAGGAGACGCTTCAGCACCAAATTCAGGTCGGTCTTGCTGATAGGCTTAAGCAGGTAGTCCTCCACGCCGAAGCGTATTGCCTGCTGGGCATATTCAAACTCCCGGTATCCGCTGACAACGATAAATTTTGTCTGGAGCTTTTGCTGGCTGGCCTTTTCAATCATTTCCAGCCCCGTCATTCCCGGCATTTGAATATCTGTAATAACAATATCCGGCTTCTGCCGCAGAATGATCTCCATAGCGTCTATGCCATTTTGGCTGGAGCCAAGACTTGTCAGCTCCAACTCTTCCCAGTCGATCAGCTTATGAATGAGCTCACAAATATCCGGTTCATCGTCCACGATCAAGATCTTCAGCACAACTCTCACTCCTGTCGCATAAAGAAGTTATATTTATAGAGACAGGATAACGGAATTCGAAAATAGAGTCAAGAAAAACATACCAAAAGGATTGCGCGCGCAGTCATGCTGCCCATACGTCCGATATCGGCCGCATATGCGATACAAAACATGAAAAAGGTCATTGTGGAAAACGGAAGTGTTTTTCAGAATCGGTTCCGGTGCGTAGGGTGAGGCGAGGCTCTTACAATAGAAGTATAGGGCCGGAAGAGGCGACAGTACGGAACAGAGAGGACTTTCCGGGACGGCGGGCCGTCGGGCAGCGCCGCCGGGGTCATAGCGATACCTATGGGTATCCTGACTGTCTGCTCATCGGGCCGCGCACAGGCCGTCACCGAAGAAAGTCATACAGGGCGGGGCCAAGACTGCCGCCTGATCGCGGTGAAACGGGTGCGCGGCGGAATATTCCGGCCGGGTTTTGCGATCGAGGAGGTTTGCGTATTTGAAACAGGACTACATTTGCGCCGGAGCGCTGACGGAGGATGCTCTGACCGGGGCGGTGTCGGACTTTTTGTACCGGGTCCGTCCCCACAGGGAGCGGCTGTGGGACTACTACGAGGGTCAGCAGCCCGTGCCCAAGGGCGAGGCCGTCCGGGGACGGCCCAACAATCTGCTGCGGGTCCCCTTCCCCCGCTACATCACGGAGGTGCAGACCGGGTATTTCCTCGGTGTGCCCCCTACCCTTTCCTATGAGCGCCCGGAGGAAGGGCGGATCTATGCCGATCTGCCCATGGATTACCTGCTCTTTGACATTGGCCGGGATATGAGCATCTGCGGCGAGGGCTTCGCGCTGGTGTGGCTGGAGCAGTCCGGCGTGCGGGTGTGCCGGTGCGACCCCCTCACCTGCTTCGGCATCCGCGGCGGCGAGGCCGGGGAGCCGCTCCGCGCCGCCGTCCGGCTGTTCAAGCGCCCGGACGACACCGTATGCGGGATGCTCTACGAGGAGGAGCGGGTCACGCCCTTCACATGGGACGGTCAGTGGGTGGCTTTGGGCGCGCCGGAGGAGAATCTGCCGGGTCATCTGGCGCTGGTGCCCTTCAACAACAACTGCCAGACCTGCGGCGATTTCGAGATGGTGACGGGTCTGATGGACGCGTACAACCTGCTGCTCTCCGGGGCCATGGACGATATGCAGTCGGTGGCCAACGCCTTCCTCGCCCTGTACGGGATGCAGGGAACGACCCAGGGCGACATCGACGAGGCCAACCGCACCCGCATCCTCTCTCTGGCGGAGGGAGGCCGTGCGGAATTCGTGGTGAAGAATCTGAACCACGAGGCTCTCGCCCAGCTGGAGAGCAATCTGCGCCGCAGTATTTTAGAACTGAGCATGACGCCGGATCTTTCCGACGAGCGTTTTGCCGGGAACACCTCCGGTGTGGCGATGCAGTATAAGCTGTGGGGCATCGAGCAGGTGCGCCTTGCCAAGGAGCGCAGCTTTCTGGACGGCCTGCACCGGCTGCTGACGGCGCTTTCCGGCGGCTTTGCCCTGCTGGGGACGCCGGTGGCGCTGGAACAGGGACAGGTCACGTTTTACAAGAATTTGCCGCAGGATCACACGGCGCTGGCGAGCACGCTGCTGTCCCTCTCTCCCCTGCTGTCCAAGCGCACCATTCTGGAACAGCTGCCGTGGGTGAAGGACGCGGAGGAGGAACTGCGGCGCAAGGCCGAGGAAACCATGGAGACGGAGGAGTAATATATGAACGAAGAAGAAAAGCAGGAACTGGAAACTCTGCGGGCGGAAAAGCTCCGCCGGGAGCAGGTGGAGCGGGCCAGAGCCGCCTTGGAGCGGGGCGGCGTGCCCCAGTCCTTCGCGTCGCTGCTGGCGGGGGGCGACGACGGCGACACGGACCGCCGGACGGAGGAATTCCGTGCGGCGTATCAGGCGTCTCTGGCGGAGGACGTGAAAAGCCGTCTGCCCGCCTCCGCGCCGGTGGTGACGGCCTCCCTGCCCCAGCGTCCCAGACGGGGCATCCGGCGGCTGAGATAGGAGACGGGCTATGAATATTCAGGGAACATATACGAACAAGGGTCTTGCGCTGACGGCAAAAACCGCCGCAGGCGCCTGCCTGCGGGTGACCCGTGTGGTAGGCGGCAGCGGACATACCTTGGATGTCCTCAATGCCGCAGCGCTGCCGGAGATCCGGCAGACGCTGGCGGTGGGCGAGGCCCGCTGCGCCGGGGATACTGCCGTTCTGCCCGTGACGCTGGCTGCGGTGGAGTTGGGGGCCACATACACGCTGACAGAACTGGGCGTCTACGCGGAGGACCCCAATGAGGGGGAGATCCTGTACTGCGTCTACCGGCTGGACGAGCCTGTGACCATTCAGGCCGGGGGCGACACGGTGTTGCGGTTTTATCTGCGCCAGACTGTCAGCGAGGACGGCGGCGCAATGGTGCTCTGCTCCCCTGCCGGTCTTATCACCGAAAGCGACTGCGCGCCTGTGCGAAAGATGGTGCTGGCTACCGGCGCGCCCCAACGCTATGTCACCGTGCCCGCGTCGGAACTGCAAGTCTATCTCGATGCTCTCCCTCGTCTGCTGACTGAGCATCATGTCATCACTCTCAGCGGAACGAATTCGAACATTGTTTCTGTGAAGGACTTCTATGGCTGTGGGAGTCTCACGCTTCGTGCAGACAAGGTCGGTGATTGCGTGTTTACGAAGGATTTCATAGTGGAAAATTGCAGTATTCCGGTGGAAATGGAAAGGCTGAAATGGGAGTTGGACGAGACGGCAAGTCCCACCACATATTGCATCGACTGCAACAAAAGCACGATATATGCAAATATATGTTCCTTTAACGGCCATGCCAAGGCGGGGAGAGGTGTGGCCTCTGGGGGAAACTCATCTGCTGTGTTGGCAGGATGCGCACTTCACGATTTGCAGATCGCGGTTGAGGCCAGCTGGGGCGGTCGCATTGGAGTTTATGGAGAAGATCCGAAAACGGAATGCAGCGGCAACGCGATTGGAATCTACCTTCGTCAAGGTGGACTTGTGCTGCTGGGGGATCTCGTCCCGGATCTATTGGGCGGCACATATAACGAAAGAAACGGAATGAACGCCATTATTAAGGGTGGGAAATTCGTCTGAGGTGAACTGAAATGACACTATACTTATATAAAATCGGGACAGCGAAGCCGGTACTGACCGTTGAGAACGCGCAGAGTTACACGGCGGACAGCGTGATGGCTGCGGATGGGACGGTTTACGGGCCTCTGGCGGAGGACTGCGAACTGTCCTCCGTACCGGAATGTACCGAGACCCTGCGGGCGGACTACCGGGCGGCACATCCCACGCAGGAGACCCGTCTGGAGGAGTTGGAGGAACTGGTGGCGGCACTGATGTTCGGAGGTGAGGGCGAATGAGCACGGCTGTGGCGCTGCTGTGCCGTGTGGTGCGGCGGAGAGTGGAGCGGGGCGAGGATTTGTCCGAGGTTTTGAAAGACTATCCCCGCCTGACGGCGGAACAGAGAGTGGAGATTGTCAGGGCGTTGAGCGGTCGATAAAAACGGATATAAAACAGGAACGGCGCATCTCCCTTTTTCGGAGGTGCGCCGCTGTTTTTGAGCGAAAATCATAAAACAAGGCGAGTTTATTGAATTTGCGCTTCATTTTTTGAAAAAATGTGCTACACTGGATAAAATGGAGCACGGCTCCGCTGACAGATAGATGAAAAATCGCATCGGCTTCCATGGGGAAGCAGTATGGAGCACAGGATTCGGATGAGGGAGAGCAATATGGTACTGAGCAAAGTGGAAAAGCCTGCCATTGAAGCGGTGCTGGCGGAAGCAAGCGCGGCGAAGCTGAAGGAACTGGCAAAGAATTACTATGTCAAGGGCTACTCCAAAATGAACAAGCCCGCGTTGGTACAGGCGGTGAGCGCCGCCCTCCGGGAGCCGGGGCGCATGGAGGAGCTTCTCTACATCATCGACCAGCCGACTTTCCTGCTGTTTAGGCGGGCGGCAAGGAGCCGGGAGCCGGTGAAGGTGAAGAAGGCCCTGCCCGAGCAGTGCAGCCTGCTGGAGGATCTCGGCTACCTTGTCTGCGATGCTTCTCAGGAGGATCTGATCGTGACGGTTCCCACCGAGATCAGCAAGGTGTTTCATCAGCTGGAGCGGGAAGGCTACACGGAGAGGAAGACGCGCTACGATCTGCTGGACGGTTATGCCATGGCTACGGTCCATCTGTACGGCGCGATCAGCCAGCCGGATCTTGTGGACATCTTCAACCGTCAGAACAGTCAGCCCACCTCAGAGGAGGAACTGTTCCCGGCTTTGCTCCGCCATGTGGCCGTGGGCGCACCCTACTGCTTCTGGGAGGAGTATATCGTCTGCGGAGAGTTCGAAGAGAATGGCTTCGAAGATGTGCGGGATCTGATGCGCCAATGCGGCGGCAAGCCCCGGTATATTCCGGAAAAGGACGATCTGCTGCGCTATGCCGACTGGAACTACTATGAGCGCACACCGCAGATGGATGCCCTGACCGCCTTTTTGATGAACGAGGGGCATCAGCCCCGCCGGGACGCGGAGGAGATCGCCGGGGAGATCCAATACGCCTGCGTCATTGAAGCCGACATGGAGCAGATCTACGATATTCTGGGTGACTATGACATGGAGCTTGACGGCAGTGCCGTCGAAGCCTTCGTGAAGGTGATGATGTCCGTCAAGAACAACACCCGGCTCTGGGCCAACAAGGGCTACACGCCCAACGAGCTGGCCGCGCTCTATTACTGGGGCGCGCCGACAGCGGACGGGACCGGCAGAAAGAAAATCGGCCGGAACGATCCCTGTCCCTGCGGCAGCGGAAAGAAGTTCAAAAAGTGCTGCGGACGATAACGGAAGCATCCTCCTTCCCTTTTGACAGCAAAAGATGTAAAGGCATTACACTATACAAACAACAGCAGAGGACGTATGTCCTCTGCTGTTGTTTTTTTGATAGCGGATGAGATGAACGATTGGGTAGCCGTAAAGCACCTCAGCCCGTCCAGTCGGAACGGGTCTCCCGCACGTCGATATGGGTAAAACCCTGCCCGGCGTACACGCCCACGCCGCCCCAGTCGGGCATCAGCGTCCGGGCGTAGGCCGCCACCGCTGCCGGAGTCTGGCCCTTCACGGAAATGTCAGCCGCCGTGCCGTAGCAGTGCTGGCTGTGGGCCGCGCCGCCCACCTTGGCGTTGTACTGGGGCGTCCGGTAGGCGCTGTGGATCACCACCGGGGCGGCAAAGTGGCTGCGGATGCTCTGCAAGACCATCACCAGCCGGGGGGCGGTCAGAACGGCGTCGGAGCCGTCCTTGCAGGCAAATTCTTTCACGGTAAAGTTGGCGGACAGCTTTTTGCCGCCGTCCTTCGCCTTGGAATAACCGTTGATCTCGACCATAGGCTTTTCTCCTTTCGGTTCGCCGGTTTGTTCGTTTTTCAGCTTCCAGACGAGGAAGAACGGGATCACCCGCCCGTCCCCGGCGAAGCCCTCCCCTGCCGCATCCATGAAGCAGGTGCTCCCGCCTCCGTCCATCATGATGGCGTTGTCCCAGCCGGAGGACGCCAGCAGATCCCGGAGCTGCTCCGGCGTGTGCCGGTCCTTGCTCACATAGTAGGCGAACCGTCCGCCCTTGGTGCCGATGGCTGTTCGGGGGGCGCGGTAGCGCATATCCGCTCCGCAGGTGACGAGACTGATCTTCTTCCCGCCGATGATGAGGTGGACGCACTCCATGTAATTTGCGTCCCCGTTGGGCACGGCCTTTACGCCGAAGTCCGCCGGGGTGTTCCAGCTGACGGCCCACGTCCGGTAGTCCGGGGACTTGCAGACCGTCCCGTCCGCTTTCAGGTGACAGGCCGGGGTCTGGTTCCGCAAGAAAATGGAACCGTTGCAGATAGCGTCCCCGCCCGTCTCCACCAGCATTTTTCGCAGGTTGGCCGGGGTGGAGCGGAGACGCTTCCGGTTGAAATAGATCTTGATGAATTGGAGGTCGGAGAGCGGGACGGTGCCCGCTCTCGTGCTCATGTGCGGGCCTCCGTGCCCTTGCCCTGATCGCCGGTCTGGTGCAGCGCGTCCAGCATGTTTTTCACAAAGGCCGGGTACGGAACGCCCATCACCGCCGTGTTTTCCAATACGGAAAGGCCCTCATTGGCGATGAAGAACAGGCACACCGAGTCCCGGACGAAATCGCTGTGGGTGGCCTGATCCAGCAGCGCCGCCATCCACACCAGCGCCAGCATGATGCCCTTTTTCACCAGACCCTTGTAGCTGGCCTTGGAGTCCAGCGCCCCGGTCTTGCTCTTTGCCGACTTGTGCCAGACAGCCGCCACCAGCCAGCCGGTGACGTAGTCCAGGGCCATGAAGCAGATCAGAACTTTGAGCGCCACGTCCCAGCCGCCCAGCGCCTGAGCGACGGCGGAGCCGACTGCGGCCAGCATCGCCAGCACCGTGTTTTTCATTTGTGTCAGATTCATCGGATTCCCCCTTTTGTTGATTCGGACGCTGAACGTCCTCTTTGAACAGTGTACCTGCCGCCGTGGGCGGCCCGCTGGGTAAGCGGTTCAGTTTTTGGGTTCAATTCGGGGGGGACGCCCAAAAGAATCGTCAGATATCATGACAAACGGCGTGAAAAAAGCGGTGTCGGAACACCGACACCTTTGTAAGCTGAATAGTTTACCATAGCCAACGTTGACCGGCAGGCAAAGGAGATGTTCTCCCGCCTGATAAAGCAGCTTTCCGGGAATGAGGACGTAACGGAAGCGCTTAAAGTCAAGAATCAGATGCTTTGGAGGCAGAAAATGAATAATCCGCGAAACGCCGCTATGGAAATCATTTCCCACATGACGGTAGATTATTTCAAGCTTATAAGGTATAATGAAAAACTATAAAAAGAAATGATGTACGCAGATGAGGTGGGATTATGGCACAAACGATCCTGTATTACCCAACGATCGATATTCAAGACGGCGCCTGGCTGAGAAACGCAATTCTGTATTGGGATGAGGTGTCATCAATCGTTCCCTATGAAGGCTACCCGGATTTTTCTCCGGAAATATTGTATTTGCAGAGGTTGGGGGTATATAAGCCTGTTTATCCTCAAGATTTGTTTGCTTCTGCATTTGCGGAGGATTTTTGCAAATCGATCGTAAAAAGAATTTCTGCATATGAGGCAAGAGTGAACAAACATGAGATGCAAAATTGCCGAGTGAGGATGCACAGGAAGAAAATATATGAACCGGCTTTGCGCGGCTTGATTCACTATGGAAAGCTTCTGCCGCAGTTATTGGACTATTTGGAAAATAAAAGCTGCATAAGCGATTGCGGCGCAGATGGCTGGATGGAGATAGACAGCAAAATAGCGCAAATATATATGAGAACACTTGCGGAGTATTCGATAAAATGCTCTGACAAAGACATCGTATTAGGCACAGATACGTCTACCCATAGTCGAGAAATCTATCCTCCCTCCCGCAGTACGGATCTGCGGGCACAGTGCTGCAAAATCAATATTGAAAATTGCTTGCCCCAGCCTTCCATGGATGTAAGCTTTGAAGATATTCTCGAGTTCAAAAACAGAAGAAAAGATGAACTTAATGCATTTAGAGCGAAAATTAGAGAACTGGAAAGAAGCATCTATCATGCTGATAGCCCGGAGCTGATCCGACACTATGAAGCCCAATTCATAGAAGGATGGCAGCAGAGCACCCGAGATTTTCATAAGGTGCTCAAAGAAGCGAGAATTGGATTCTTCTTGAGCAGCATGGCTATTTCGGTTGCAACCCCTTTTGTCAGCCAACGGTTGGCGGCGTGCATTGGCCGGGGTATGACTCCCGAAGCAATTCAAACAGGAGCACAATTGTTTAGTATTGGAAGCGCTTACGTCGACTACAGAAAGAAAATTAGTCCAGCAAAATCAGACGGCGGATTTAGCTATATCATCAAGGCCAACAAAGCTGGAATCATCCAAATCTGAAACGATCTGAGG
>ENA-OUUV01000305-OUUV01000305.1-human-gut-metagenome-genome-assembly--contig:-NODE-305-length-33968-cov-5.885000_pt1 | contig 33968 bp, 28 predicted proteins | sample MGYA00237952_ERZ548838 | MGnify/ENA primary metagenome ERZ548838 (study PRJEB26490, sample SAMN05194705) | human gut metagenome | biome: terrestrial biome; feature: human-associated habitat; material... | reverse complement strand
GTTCTCTTGGGGGTCTAAGGGGGCCATTCTCTCACGTGAGAGAATGGCCCCCTTTCCCGCGTCCCCTGCACGGTGCAGGGGAACATATTGCCCGCGTCAACGCAGAAGAACTTACTTCTCCTCCGCCGCCTTGATCTTGGCGAGTTCTTCTTCCTCCAACTGGCGATACGCCACCTTACCAACCAGAGTCTTGGGCATATCCTCCTTGAACTCGATGTCATACGGCATGGCGTACTTCGCCACATTCTTGCGGCAGTAGGCCATGAGCACCTGCTTGGTCTCCTCGGTCGCGGGCACGCCCTGCGCAAGCTTGACGAACGCCTTGACCTTCTGCATCTTGTAGGGATCGGGCACGCCGATCACGCAGCTCATCTGCACGTACTCGTGCGCGTCGAGGATATTTTCGATCTGGCTGGGATAGACATTGTAGCCGGACGAAATGATCATGCGCTTGGCTCTGCCGCGGAAGTAGATAAAGCCCTGTTCGTCCATCACGCCCAGGTCGCCCGTGTAGACCCACGTCAGGCCGTCGGCGTGCGTGCGAAGCGTCTGCGCCGTCTCCTCGGGATTGTTCATGTACTCCTTCATCACGGTCGGGCCCGCGAGCAGGATCTCGCCCTCCTGCCCGTAGGGAACCTCCCGGTCAGTGTCCGGCTCGACGATCTTGATATAGGTATCCGGGAACGGCAGGCCGATGGAGCCCTCCTTGAACATGTGCGGCGGCGTCAGGCAGCAGGCCGTGACCGTCTCGGTCGTGCCGTAGCCCTCGCGCACCTGAATGGACGCCTTATGGTCATAGAGGAACTTGTCGAACTTCTTCTTCAGCTCGATCGACAGGCTGTCGCCGCCGGAGAATACGCCCTTGAGCGAGCTGAGGTTCGCCCCGTCCATGCTCGGCAGGCGCAGCAGCGCTTCGTAAAGCGTCGGCACGCCGGCGATGAAGTTGCACTTGTACTTCACGATCTGCTTGGCGTAGCTCTTGGCCGTAAAGCGCGGGATCAGGATGCAGCGTCCGCCCTGCGAGAGCATCGTGTGCACGCACACGCCGAGGCCGAAGCCGTGAAACAGCGGCATCGCTGCGAGCATGCGGTCGCCGGGACGGAACATCGGGTTCGCCGCGATGACCTGCTGGCCGAGGGCGTTGAAATTCTTGTTCGTCAGCACGATGCCCTTTGTTGTGCCGGTCGTACCGCCGGAATAGAGGATCACAGCGGGGTCCGCGCCCTCGCGCTTGACCTTATAGGTCTTATAGTAGCAGGAGTGGGAGAGCTTCATGAAGTCCTTCCACATGATGACCGGCGCATCCTCGGGAATCTTCTCGATCTTGCGTCCCTCGGTCAGCATATAGCCCGCCTTGATCGTCGGGGACAGCGCGTCGCGCACGCTTGCGATGATCATGTTCACGACCTTCGTGCGCTCGCGCACCTTTTCAAACTTGTTGTAGAACTGGTCGAGCGTCACCGCCGCCACGCTTTCCGAGGCGTTCAGGTAAAACTCGATCTCCTTCTCTGCCGACAGCGGATGGATCATGTTCGCAATGCCGCCGACGAGGTTAACGGCGTAGAACATATAGATGGCCTGCGGGCAGTTCGGCATGGCAATGGTCACCTTGTCACCCTCGCGCACGCCGATGGTCTTGAGCGCCTTGGCGCACTGCTCGATCTCGCGGATCATCTGGCGGTAGGTCGTCGACTTTCCCATGAACGTAAAAGCGATGTTGCCCGGATATTTCTTAGCGATCTGCTCCACGGCCTCGAACATCGAGCCGTCGAAATACTCAAGGTGCATCGGCACCTCGCCCATGTAATCCTTCCAGGGCGTTCTGACAATGGAATCACTCATATTCTACTTCCTCCGATAGCGGTCGTTCCAAAAGGGTAGGGTGTTCTAACAGATATTTGAAAAGGCGCACGCTCTTTGCGTAATAGTAGCCGTCGGCAATGCGCTCATCCACGGTGAGGCCGAGGTCGACCGTCTCCTGCATTTCGACAAGGCCGTGCTCGTCGTAGAGCGGCGTCCACTTCTTTTCGCCGATGATGCAGAACAGCGAGCTCGTGCCCCAGTTCGTCAGGTGGTGGTAGCCGCTTTTGAGATGAATGGAACCGAGGTTGGAGATGAACACCGAACTGTAGTTCGGGTCCTTGCCGATCAGGAAATCGGGGCACCAGCCGTGCTTGTCGAGCCAGCGGATAAATCGCACCGCCGCCTTGGACAAAAAGCGCGGCAGGCTGTTGAGCACATTCATGCTGTTGTCGGTCGTGTTGACCTTCTTCTGCTCGCGGCAGGCCGCAACCTCCTGGTGGATCTCCTCGTGGATCGTTTCGATGGTGCTCTCAGGCTTTATCTCCAGCAGAGCCATGGCCTCTTCGCTGCCGTCGGCAAACTCCTTTTTGATGACAAAGCCCGCTGTCACCTTATTGCGCTGATAGTAGTTTTCATTCGCGTAAAAGCGGTTGAGCTTCGGCCGTAAAATGACCGTCTTAACGAGCGCCGTCAGGATCACGTGGAAAAACGTGTACTTGAACGGAATGCCCTCATAGTTTTTCGTCGCAATGTAGTCCTTGATGGGCTCTAAATTCACGCGCTCTGCGATATACGCCTCGTTGTCCGCGCGGTTGGGATAGATGATGCCCATGATAAAGTGCAGCGAATCCACATCCCGCAGCAGTGTTGCGTCGCGCCGGTCGCCCCAGCGTCTTTTCTGTTCTGCCATAAAACCTTCTTCCTTTTCTTTCGGTTTTGCTTCTTTTCCCCCACCCTTCCACAAGTGGGACCCCTCTTTAGGGAATAAACCGCTCAAAAATGGCGATCGCGCCCTCGCGCTCCGCCGTCTCCAAGTCTTCTTTCGACCGGATGGTCCAGTAAACGCCCTGCGCGCCGTAGAGCTTACGGCATAAACGCGGCGCCCAGTTTTTCTTATCTTCAAATTTGTAGGCGACAAAATCCGGCTGTGCCATGATATTGCCCAACAGGTTCGTCGTCGCAAACGCCATCGGCAGGCTCAAATTGCCGCGCTCTTTCAAAAAGTCGCAGCTCAACTGCCCGCGGATGACCTCTGGCCGGTGCTTTTTCAGCCACGCCACGCACCGCGGGTCGAACGACTCCACGCAGTACTTGACGCCAAATTTGTCGAGTTCCGCCATCGTGCGCTCGGTCAGCTCGGCAAAGTTGTCGCGAAAGCTCTTGACCTCCACAATGAGCGGCAGGCCCGTCCCCGCAAACAGCGCGAGCACATCCTTGAACTGCGGGATGGTCTCCTTCGTCCCGTCCAGTGCATAGTCCTTGAGTTCGTCCGCGCTCAGGTCTTCGAGGTATCCCTCGCGGCCCGTCATGCGCTTCACATCGCTGTCGTGGAACACGGCAAGCGTCCCGTCGCGCAGCAGGTGCACGTCGAGCTCCGCGCCGAAGCCCCGCGCGATCGCGCGCGAGAATGCCGGCAGCGAATTTTCGGGAATGCCCGCCTCCTTATCGTAGAGCCCGCGGTGCGCATAGCGGAATTTCCGCAGCGCCGCCATCGACTCCGTCCCGCGCCGCGCGCGCAGTAAAACCGCCCACGCGACTGCCAGAATCAGGCAAATTCCGACAACGATCTGTAAAATTTTCACTTTAGATCACTTCTTGTATTCGATTTAGTCCGCATCCATGTCCTCGAACGCCGCAAGGCCAGCCTTGGCCTCCACCTTGCAGTCGCCATGGCGCACAAAGCACATCGTCACAAAGCTGCACGCCACGAAGAACGCCGCATACGGGAACAGCATGCTGTAGCTGATGTGCTTCAAGAGCGTGCCCGCCAAAATCGGCGTCACGACCTGCGCCGCCATCGAAAACGTGTAGTAGTAGCCCGTGAACTTGCCGATATCGCTGCCCTTGCACATTTCAACGACCATCGGCAGCGAGTTGACGTTGATCGCCGCCCACGCAAGGCCGACGAGCGCAAACACGACAAACATCACGGCGTTGATGCTCTGATAATGCGTCGTCAAAAAGTATGCCGACGCAAAGCACGCCGCAAGCAGGATGACGCCGCCCTGAATGGTCTTCTTGCGTCCGATCTTCGACGCCATCTGCCCCACGGGGATGTACGACACGATGGCCCCGCCCGTCGCGACGAGCAAACACGTCGACGCGCCACCGAGGCCCTGCCCCATCACGCGCCCGACATACGTCGTCCACCACGTCGTCACGCCGTTGTAGCCGATGTACCACAGCGCGATCGAGCTCAGCAGCATCACAAGGCTGCGCCTGACCTCTTTGGGCAGTTCCTCACTGCCGTCCGGCTCCTCCTCCACGAGCTGCTGCTCGGGATGCTCGGCCTCGTATTCCTTCTCCGCCGCCGCGAGCTTCGGCTCGTTTGTCGTGAAGTACAGCACGATGACCGAAACCGCCATCAGCACCGACACGACGACAAAAAGCGGTTGGTAGTTCACATGCGCGGCCCCCGCCGTCTTGCTGTTCGGATACAGCACCGCCGCCACGATCAGATACGAAATGCCGCCGACTGCACCCATCAGGTTGATGATCGCGTTCGCGCGCGATCTTATGGGCTTGGGTGTCACGTCCGGCATCAGCGCCACCGCGGGCGAGCGGTAGGTCCCCATCGCCACGAGCAGCAGCCCCAGCGTGACGACGAACATCGCGAGCTTACCCGTGCTCGCGCCATTTGCGTAGCCGTTGTCAAAAAGCGGCAGCAGATTCATCAGGATCACCGCAGCCGCCGTGCCGCCGAGGATAAACGGCATCCGCCGCCCGATCTTCGTGCTCGTCCGATCACTCAGCGCGCCGAAGAACGGCAGCAAAAACAGCGCCAGCACATTGTCCGCCGCCATGATCGCGCCGGAAATAGTCTCGTCTAAGTGGAACGTGTTCGTCAAAATCAGCGGGATGATGTTGTCGTACATCTGCCAGAACGCGCAGATGGACAAAAACGCCAGCCCCACCAGCACCGTGCGCTTGTGGTCAAGCTTCATAGCCGTTCTCCTTGCAAAGAAAAGTCGATTTCCTTAGAATCACAGTAGAATATCATGTTTTCGCCGAAATAGCAAGCGCCCGTCGCCCGCCGCTCTGTCAAATTCCCGTAAAGCACCAATATTTCTTGCCTTTTCGTCCCGTTTTCGCTATAATGGAACAAAAATTGTGAAAAAGGAGCCCCCATGCTGTTTTGGAAGAAAAAAACGCCCCCGCTCGTCCAGTCCTCCGCCTCCGCGTGGCGCGAGCAGTGGCGCGCGATCGTCCCGCCCGAGTGCCGCAACGTCCCCGTCACCGTCGGCGATAAGACCGTCACCGCCTACGTGCAGATCAACCATTTCGTGATGATGCTCCAGGACGGCTTACTCATGGAGGAGCACTTTTTCGACGTCTGCTCCCACTTCCAGCGCGCGGGCTACCATGTCATCTGGCTCATGCGCTGCACGCAGGACATCGAAAACGGCTATTTGAAGCTCAAAAAGCAGCGCGGCGACAAATGCCTCTGGAAGTGGCGCAAGCCCACGACGAACTTCGGCCGCTGGACATCCGACAACCGCTGCGTGACCATCCTCCTCCAATATAAGCCCGCGCCCGACGGCCCGCTCGAGCACTGCACCGAGCACATTTTGCAGCGCGTCCAGTGGGCGGAGAGCTCGGACAACGCGCAGATGGTCCCCTCGCGCACGGAATTCGCCACCGTCGGCGTCCCCGGCACCCCCGCCGAGCTTGCCAACTGGCTCCGCGGCGGCTTTATGTCGGGCGATTTGTAAAATTTATCCGCATATTTAGTCATAACTTGACTTGCGAAATCAGTCATAATCTCAGTTATTTAGGGTCATTTTGCTTCGTTGCACCGTTTCGCCCTGCATCTTTTTTCATGTTTGCGAAACATGAAAGCACTGCTTCGGCAGTGCTTTTTTATTTCTATCATAACGGAGGATTTTGCATTGAAACATACAACCAACTACGCTCTTCCCGACTGGGAAAAATCGGACTTCATCCAAATGTCCGACTTCAACGACCTGACGCACAAACTCGACACCGCGCTCAAAAGCCACGACGACACACTGAACACCAAGGCAGACACCTCGGCCGTCACCGCCGTGCAGCAGGAGATCGCGGCGGCGCGCGAGGCCAACTGCCTCTTAAAGCTCGCGGGCCCGCTCGTGACGACGGCGGCCAACGCCGCGATGGAATTCGACCTCTCGCAGGTCGACATGACCAAGGTTGCGGCGCTGTTCGTCGTGTTCAGTGCGGGCGGCAGCGGAGAAATTAAATTATCCGCTAACGATACAGTCGTATCGTCAATTTGCAGCAACAATTTTTATAATAGCGCGGGTATTGCATTGCGGTCAGTGGAAGCAGCGGTGACCTTGTCGACCTTGGCGAGATAGGTGTTGATCTCGGCAAAGCGGTAACCGGCGGAACCCATGTCATAGACCTCGGTCAGACGGCCCTGAGCGCCAACCAGAGAGGTGGTGTTCTTGGGGTCGATAGCACCGTTACGGTCAGTGGTAACCGTAGGATCAGTGACAGTCGTGCTCTTGCCATCAATGTAGGCAGCCTCGATCTTCTTGGAAGAGGTGATGCCCAGATCCTTGGCGATGTCGCACTCGTCGACCTTGGTGGTGTAGGAGGCATCAGCCTTAGCAACAACGAGGGTGCTCTTGTCGCCAACGTTGTAGGTCCACTTGGTAGTGGGACGGCCGAAAGAATCAGCGTCAGCCTTGCCCTCGAGCTTGAAGTTCTTGTAGCCGAGAGTGCTCTTGTCGAGCTTCAGCACCTTATCAGTCACATAACCGAAATCGGGGGTGTAGGTGACCGTGGAGGCCTCAGCAATGGCACGGAACAGCAGCTCGGCAACGAGCTCACGGGACGCAGCAGCGTTGAGGTCGATGCCCTTGACGTTCTTGAGCACGCCGAGCTGCTGCGCGGTCTGCGCAACATGGAGCGCCCAGTCAGCGCCGGAGAACTCGTTGTTCTTGTCGTAGCCAACCGCGCGGAGGATCATGGCGAGGACCTCGTAGCCCGTGACGTTGCCGGACGGCTGGAAGGAACCGTCCTCATGACCCTTGAACACACCCATGCCATTCAGAACGGCAACGGCCTCAGCGTAATCATCGCTGATGCTCTTGTCATCCTTGAAGGCGTTGGCGCTGACGGCCAGAGACAGAGTCATGACCAGAGCCAGCACCATTGCGAGTAACTTTTTCATAGATGTTACTCTCCTTTCATAAATTTCCATCTTCTCGCGGCCGAACACCCGCCGTCTCTCCCGCTTTCCCGTGGTTGCCGCCAAAATTCGTAAATTCTCAAATTATTGCAAGAATGATCAAGAATCGCAAAAAATCTGCATAATCAATGCAAAAACGTTCGATTCAGTGGATATCGCATCCCCTTAGCGACGCGGAAAAAGCCCGCCGCGCAAGGGCTCGCGGGCGCGGCTGGTAGCGTTTTGGTAGCGGTCCAAAAATTTAAAGTGCGGTTTTTCCTGTGATACCAACGGTTTGCAGAATCGCTGCCATGGCAGCACACCCGTTTCACTTAAAAAAAGACGGTGCAGCTGAGCTGCACCGTCTTCTGAAATTTATGATGGAATTTTCGGAATTTTACACGTTGAAGCGGAAGTAGATCATGTCTCCGTCCTTGACGACGTACTCCTTGCCCTCGCTGCGGAGCAGCCCCTTTTCCTTCGCCGCTGCAACGCTGCCGCAGCGGATCATGTCGTCGAAATTGATCGTTTCGGCGCGGATGAAGCCGCGCTCGATGTCGGAGTGAATTTTGCCCGCGGCCTGCGGGGCCTTGGTGCCGTTTTTGATGGTCCAGGCGCGGCACTCGTCCTCGCCGTAGGTCAGGAACGAGATGAGGCCGAGTAGCGCGTAGGAGCACTTGATCAGGCGGTCGAGGCCGGACTCCTGAATGCCGAGCTCCTCGAGGAACATCGCGCGGTCCTCGCCGTCGAGCTCGGCGATGTCCTGCTCGAGCTTGGCGCAGATCGGCAGCACCTGCGCGCCCTCGCGGTCGGCGAGCTCCTTGACCTGCTGGAGATACTGGTTGCCGTCCTGATTCGCAAAGCCGTCCTCGTCCATGTTCGCGGCGTAGATGATGGGCTTGAGGCTCAAAAGATCGGCGGTCGCGATGAGCTCAGCGTCGTCGGACGAAACCTCGAACGTGCGCGCGCTCTTGCCCGCGTCGAGGTGCTTGGCCAGCGCGGAAAAGAGCTCGACCTCGTGCAGGAACTTCTTGTCGCCCTTGGCCATCTTCGTCGCCTTTTCGACGCGGCGGTTGACCATCTCAAGGTCTGCCATGATGAGCTCCAGGTCGATGGTCTCAATGTCGCCCAGGGGGTCGACGGGGACGTTCGTGCTCGCGTCGGCCACGACGTGCATGATATTTTCATCGTCGAAGCAGCGCACAACGTGCACGATGGCGTCCGTGCGGCGGATGTTCTCAAGGAACTTGTTGCCGAGACCCGCACCCTGGCTTGCGCCCTTGACAAGACCCGCGATGTCGACAAATTCGATGACGGCGGGGGTCTTCTTCTTGGGGTGGTACATCTCGGCGAGCTTATCGAGGCGCTCGTCGGGAACGGCCACCATGCCGACGTTCGGCTCGATGGTGCAGAAGGGATAGTTGGCGCTCTCCGCGCCCGCGTTGGTGATCGCGTTGAAGAGAGTGGACTTGCCGACATTCGGCAGTCCGACGATACCTAATTTCATTTGTACTCATTCTCCTTCGATTTTCCTTGATTTTCAAGGGGTTTCAGCGTTTGGCGCCTTGGCTGTTACACCATTTTTACACCATTTCCGCATTTGGATTTATTGGATTTCATCAGACTACACCATTTTGCTGAAATTGCTTGATGGCATAATCCAGCGATTCGGCAGTCACATGAACATACCGATCCATTGTTGTTTTGATGCTGGCATGACCCAGCAGTTTTTGCAGCACTTTTGGCTGCATCCCGCTTTCGATCGCACGCGTTGCATAGGTGTGGCGCAAAGCGTGCATACAGAATTTTTCAATTCCTGCTTCGTCGCATAGCTTGTAAAGGTGGGTATCATAGGAACTGTTTTTCGCCGGTTCCCCGGTACGCCAGTTGATAAAGACAAGATCACGCATGACCAGCCAGGAGATTGCCCCCGTTCGCCGGTCGATATATTCCAGTGTTTGTGAGAGCAGCGGAGATTCCTTTTGCCAAGGGAGCTTGTCCTTGATTTCTTTCAGAATTTCATAGGCCCGATCTGTCAGCGGGATGGTGCGATAGCTCTGCTGTGTTTTCGGAGGACCCGCACGCCAAAAGTGCTGCTTGTGGCGGTACTCCAAGGTTTTGTTGACCGTCAGCGTCCGATTCTGGAAATCTATCGCGTCCCACGTCAACCCGATCATCTCGCCGGTACGCAAGCCGGTTTCAAGGATCAGCGCGTATTGGTTGTAGTTGCGGGAGCGTTTCGCTGTTTCAAGAAACACGCGCTGCTCGTCACGGGTGAGGAACTTAATATCGTCTGTTGCACGGACGGGCTTTGTAAACCGCACACCGTCCATTGGGTGCTTGGCAATCAGGTCATTCATCTTCGCGGCCTTGAACATCGTACCCATTGTGATATAGGTCTGCCGGATGGTAGAACCTGCATAATCCGCATCCATGGAAAGCAGCACTTTTTTGCAGTGCATGGGCTTCACATCGGAAAGGAGCATTGTGCCGATGATGGGCTGGATGTTCTGCTTGTATCGCTCCCGATAATTTCGCAGGGTGTTGGGTGCCAAATCGCCCACAATGTTCTCGATCCAAAATGAAAACCATGCGTCAACCGTCGTGTCCGATGGAACAAACACGTCTTCGTGCTTGTCGGCATATTTCGCCTGCTCGATCCAGTTACGCGCCTCGGGAATCGTCTGGAAATATTTCTCATGTCGTTTTCCTGCTTTGTCTACAAAACGTGCGTGATATAATCCGTCCCTTCTCTGGCAGATACCCTTGCCGCATTCTTTGCCTTTTAAGTTTTTGCCCATTGTATACTCCTTTCCCGCAGAGAGAAAAGAGCCTACTGCAACAACATAATTATAGCAGATAGGTTCTTTTCTCTCAAGCTGTTTTTACAAATTATCTTTTGCCGTCAGATCACCAGCTTTTGGCTGATGTACTCTTCAAACTCCCTGCGTTTGACCAGCTTTTTGGACCCAACATAGAGAACAAACGGGCAATTCGGACTGCGCAGCATACTCTCGATCTTGTTGATCCCAATGTTGCTGTATGCTGCGGTTTCCTTAATCGGCAGCGTCATTTTGAGATGGATCGGCACTTGCAATTCCTCGACCATACTGTTACCACCTGTGTGTTACATTCCGGACTGTTGACTTAGAAACGTAGTATTTGGGGAAAGTAAGAGTTCGTCTGAGCTATCATCTCTTTCCGTATCCAAGTCCAGCAGCCATTTGTCTGGGATCGTGATCAGATTGGGTCCTGTGTTGCAGATCCGTTTTACAACATCTGCCTGGCACGAAAACAATGCGCCTCTATCCAGCTCTGCCCGCATTTGCTTCCCCTTTTTCAAGGCATACACCTCCGAAAGCAGCTCCAGACTGAACAGATACAGCGGAAGCATAGATGCTTTGCAAATGCCGTTTTGCTGCAAGTACCGCTGAAACCGATACAGCGCCATTTCATCCAGCGCCAGCTTCATCAGCCGCAGGCCCATCTCATCGACGGTGAAATAATGAAAGCTGCTGTTCTTGCTGAAACGGATCAGACGGCTGCGCGGGTTTACCCCGTGAGCCATTTTTGCGTCCTTTTGTGGAAGAATGAAATTCTTCCTTCCGCCGCTCTCCATGGCCATGCAGAAATAGAGAAACCGGCTGCCGGTGCCGAGTGCGTGGAACTGCTTGGAGAGGAGCAGTGAGTTTCCAACCTGAATGAATCGTTTTTCTTTGTTATCCACCTTGGCGGATAAGGCCGGTACAATCGTAGGTCCGTGTTTTCGTTTGCTCAAATCAAACTCCTTCTTTCGTGTGAGAATAGGGGGTGGATGTCTCATTCCTTCGTAATAAATGTAGAAAACCGGCCCTGTTTGACCACCCATTCAAGGCAGAAAAAATTACACTCAATGTAAACTTTCGTAAACACAGAATGGTCTGAATCTACATTAGGTCTACACTGAGTGTAATGCTTGTGAGTATGTTTACTGATTCCAACATTAAGCGTAGTGCGGCATCGAATGGGTATCTTCCGGTACACAGCCGAGAAAGGCGACTCTTTTTGCGAATCGGTCGCGGAACACTTCTCCGGCAGGATCTGCGCCGCATGCTCAGCTGCCAATATCCAGCTCGTAGGTGCAGAGGTAGAACAGGAACGACGTCATCTGGTAGCGGCTGATGCGGGTGCCAGCGGACGCCAGCAGCTCGTCAAGGTTGCTGTCCCGGGTGGTGATGTCCCTCTCATCGCACCAGAGCATCGCTTTGGCTGCCTCTCTGCCAAGATCGGGGGCATCCCGAAGAAGCTGCCTGAGCTGCGTCTGATCCACGCCGGTATCGACACCTGCCATGATCGCGTAGCGGCGGATTAGTACGCACGCCGTCTGATAGTCCACCTTGTCATCGTATTCGGTATTGGGATCATTTTGCCGGAGCAGCCTTGTCTGATAGGCCCAGCACACGGCATGATAATAGGGATGGGCCGCGTTGAATTCCTCGTTCTCGTAGTCAGCCGGAAGGGCGGTGTTGTCCGTTTCCGGCCGGCCCGCGATGCGGTAGAGCACATCGATGAACTCGCCCAGCCTTGCCGTGGCCTTGCCGCCGAAGGTGTCCGGCGCTTCCGGCTCCACATAGCCCTTGCGGTACATATAGAGGACGCTGGCCTGATTGAAAATGCTCTTGATGTCCGTGAATACCACCGTGTCCGCAAGACTTCCGCCGCTGGACTCCCTGGCAAAGACATGGGCGTAGTAATCGCTGTTGAGGATGTTGCCGGAGAGCTGGAACCTGCTGTCCACATAGAGCCGGTAGGTTTTCACCAGCCCGTCGGAGACAGTGATGCTTTCATCGGCGGGGATCACGGTTTCCGTACCGGCGTCATAGCGGAAGGTCTTCGTCAGAAAGGACTTATCCGACAGCACCGCTACATGGAGGCCGCTGGAGAGTACATCGGTGCCCGCCAGCAGGCGGGAATCGTAGTCCACGCCGAAGAGATTCAGCAGTGTCGGCAAGATGTCCGCCGTGGAGCAGTATTCATCCACCACGATGTTCTCTGAAAGGCCGGGAACATAGCAGATGAAGCTGTTGCGGTACTTCTCAAAGGTGGTGTCCAGCGTCTGCCCTGCCAGCTCGTTGTACTCGTCTTCGGTCAGGCCGTAGGGGTAGTGGTCGTTGGTCAGGACGATGCAGGTCTTGTCGGCAACGCCAGCTTCCTCCAGCCGCTGCATCAGGTACTCCAGTGCGTATTCCAGCTCCAGATTGCAGGCAATGTACGCCTTCACCGGCTCAGAATAGGGCAGATCTTTCACCGCGTCGCGGTTTTTGGCGCTCATGGCGTTGTCCCAGTTGTACTGGTAGTGACCGCTGAAGGTCATGTAATAGGCGTGGAAGGGCTCTCCGCTGTTGATGTAGTCGTCTATGGAGGCCTCCATCATCTCCAGATCGGAGGAGGGCCAGTCGATCTTCATGGCCAGACCGGAATCCGCCGCCTTGAACGTGTAGCCCATGTTGGCGTGGGTGATGTTCCGGTTGTAGAAATCCCCGATGTAGTCGTGATAGCCCCAGGCTTGATAGCCCATGCCCTTGAGCGCATTGCCCAGGCAGAACGGCAGATAGTTGGTGCCCGCCACATTGAAGCTGGAATCCGTCTTCGTGCGGGACATATCCGGATAAAGCCCCATGCACATGGTGTATTCGCCGTTGGTGGTGACGGACTGGAACGTGCCGTAGTAATTTTCAAAGAGAATACCCGTATGGCTCAGCTTGTAGAGCGTCGGCGTAGCTCCTCGCTGATAAACCACGGGCAGAAGCTCTCGGCGCAGATGGTGATGAGGTTATAGTCCTTAAGAAGTCCTGTGTAGTTGTTTTTGCGGGTGGGTGTTGCATTTGATAGATACTCGTCTGTGGCCTTGAGAATATCGCTGTCGGTACTGTCTGCAAGAGCCGTAAAATCGATGCTTTCGATCACGTTATAGGAGTTGCTGCTGTATGTCCGCGGAACATCGCTCATATTCAAGGACGACGGCGTGATCATAATGCTGCCGCTGCCGCTGAAGAGCATGTATCGAAGCTCCTGCGCCGTGGTGGCCAGCATACCGATTTTTTTATAACTGCTGTCGGTGGAGGTGTTCACATTGGTGAAGGTACGATAGACGGAAAAGGCGTTGTCCCGTCCAACATACATGAGTCCCGTGACCGTCAGCAGCAGTGCGAGGAGCACGGCAAAGGAGGCCATAGTCTGTTTCCAGCGCAGCCGCAGCTTCAGAGCCTGCGCCCTTCGCAGGGCAAGGCAGAGGATCACGGCAATCAGCGGCAGCAGGAGGAGCAGGATCTTCAGCAGATTTTGGCGGATCCCATAGAGAAGCTGCGAGTTGAAATTGACGACCACATTTCCGCCCATGCCGATCTGGCTGACGGGCATGAAATCTCCGAAGATGCAGTGATAGACCAGCTGCACCTCGGCCAGCAGCACCTGTGCCGCGACCAGGAAAACCCCTGTGATCTGGCGCAGAACCTTTGGCAGGCTTGAGACTACCAGCGTGCAGAGTGCGCCACCCAGCAGGCCAAACAGGACAGGATATCCCGCGTACCGGTCCATCGAGCCGAATACGCACAGATGCAGGCACAGCTCCACATAAACGCCGGTCAGGCAGAACAGCAGGAGATTTTTGCGCCACGTATTCCAAAGGCCATGGCTCATGGGCACTGCCGCTTCAGCAGCAGTGCCAGAGCCTTGATTTGTATTTGTCATGGATACATCGGATGTTTTTTCTTTGAGCATATTAGTTCTCCCGTTAGGGCTTTTTTAAAAAGCTTCGTAGAATTTCAGCTGAATATGACAGATAGAGAGCTTATCTTAAAACAAATATTGGAAAAAGGCAACGGTTCCTGTAAAAAATTAGGAAAGATTTACAGGTCACGCGGAGAATTCTATGCACCAAAGTCTGTCAACCGCAGCTTTGCAGCCCGCCTCTGGGCTGCAAATAAGGACTCTGCACCTAAAAATTTTACAAGATACATACAGACACATTGCAAAAGCCGTGCTATACTGTATGGAAAATTGAGAGTACCATTGTTTCAAGGAGGTGTGTGATGTGACGGAGATCGTGTTTCGCTTAAAGCGGCATTTGACTTCTTTTCAAATTATGATCCTCGGCTTTGCGGGCGTGATCCTGCTGGGGGCGTTGGTGCTGATGCTGCCTATCGCCACAGTACAGCGGGTCTGGACGCCGTTTCATGAGGCACTGTTCACCTCCACCTCCGCTGTCTGCGTGACGGGACTGGTGGTGCAGGATACCGGCAGCTACTGGTCTGCCTTCGGTCAGACGGTGATTTTGCTGCTGATCCAGATCGGCGGGTTAGGCGTGATCACCGGTGCGGTGACGTTCCTGATGCTCGCCGGGCGGAACATCACGCTCAAGGAGCGCAGCGCCATGCAGGACGCCATCTCCGCCCCTGCGGTGGGCGGCATCGTGCGCCTGACGAGATTTATCCTCAAGGGGACCTTTCTGGTCGAGCTGCTGGGCGCGCTGGCGCTGCTGCCAGCCTTTTGCCGGGACTATGGACTGCGGGGCGTATGGATGTCCGTTTTCCATTCCGTTTCCGCTTTCTGCAATGCGGGCTTCGATATTCTGGGGCGGACGGATTCCCTCTACCCCTCGCTGACGGCGTATGCCGCCGACCCGCTGGTCAACATCGTGATCATGCTGCTGATCATCGTGGGCGGCATCGGCTTTCTGACGTGGGACGATGTCTGTACGCACGGTCTGCACCTGCGGCGTTACCGGATGCAGAGCAAGGTCATTCTGAGCGCGACGGCGCTTTTGATCACGATTCCGGCGGTTCTCTTTTATCTGACGGACTTTGCGGACCTCCCCGTGGGAGAGCGGATATTGGCCTCCCTTTTTCAGTCGGTCACGCCGCGGACGGCCGGCTATAACACAGTGGATCTGACGGAGATGACGGATGCCTCTCAGGCGGTCACCATTTTGCTGATGCTCACCGGCGGAGCACCCGGCTCCACGGCGGGCGGCATGAAGGTCACGACGCTGGCAGTTCTCATTGCCAACGCCATTGCCGCCTTCCGCAGGCGAGAGGATCTGCAGCTCTTCCACCGCAGATTGGAGACATCCACTGTCCGCAACGCCGCCGCCATTCTGCTGCTGTATCTGGGGCTGACCTTTGTGGGGGCGGCGGTCATCAGCACAGCGGAGGAGCTTCCCCTCGGTGCCTGTCTCTATGAAACAGCGTCCGCCGCCGGTACGGTGGGCCTGACGCTGGGGCTGACGCCGCAGCTGGGAGTCCTGTCGCAGAGCATTCTCATCCTGCTGATGTATTTCGGGCGCGTCGGCGGATTGACCTTGATCTACGCCGCATTCTCCGGGCATGATCTGACTTACGCCCGCTATCCGCAGGAGAAAATTACCGTAGGCTGAAAGGAGCACACGATGAAAACGGTATTATTGATCGGACTGGGCCGCTTCGGGCGGCATCTTGCCATGCAGCTCAACGAGCTGGGCCATCAGGTGATGGCAGTAGACAGGGACGAGGAGCGCGTCAACGAGTGCATGTCCTTTGTCACCAACGCGCAGATCGGCGACAGCACCCGTGTGGACTTTCTGCGCTCGCTGGGCGTGAGCAATTACGATGTCTGCTATGTCACCATCAGCGGAAATTTTCAGAATTCGCTGGAGACGACGTCGCTGCTCAAGGAGCTGGGAGCAAAATATGTGGTATCCCGCGCTGAGCGGGATGTGCAGGCGAAATTTCTGCTGCGCAACGGCGCGGACGCGGTCGCCTACCCGGAAAAGCAGCTGGCGAAGTGGGCGGCCATCCGCTATACCTCCAACCATATTTTCAGCTACATTGAGCTGGACGAGCAGCACGCCATTATCGAGGTTGCCGTGCCGGAGGATTGGCAGGGCCGCAGCATCGGCGAGCTGGACATCCGCAGAAAATACGGCGTCAACATCCTCGGCGTGAAGCGGAACGGCAATACCGATGTGAACATCTCCCCGGAAACTGTGCTGGACGCTGATATGACGCTGCTGGTGCTGGGGGAAAACCAAGAACTCAAGAAGCACTTCCGGCTGTAAAGCAACATAGAGTCTTGCACGTATAAGGGCTTTACGCGCCGGAGAGGCATCTCAACAAAAGCGCGCAGGTTTGCGGAGGAGGATTCCGCGTTGCGCAAAAACAGCAAAAAATGAGGGAGGACGGCTCTGTCCTCCCTCATTTTTGTCCTGCGCTTTCGCCCTTCTCCGTCAGCTGTTTTTCCAGTGCGGTCTGTCTGGCCAGGATGGCATTGACCTTGTCGTAAAGATCCTCAATCATGATCTCTGTCTTGAGGTTGACCTTATAATCGTTCTCTGCACGGCGGCGGTCCTTTTCCTCCTGCCGGTTCTGGCTCATCATGATGAGCGGTGCCTGAATGGCCGCCACGCAGGAGAGCACCAGATTGAGCAGGATGAAGGGGTACGGGTCGAACGCCTTTGCCGCCAGCAGCGTGTTGACAAGCATCCACAAAATCAGCACGCCGGTGAAGGAAAAGATGAACGCCCAGCTGCCCGCAAATTTGGCAATGGCGTCCGCCGCCCGCTGGCCGAGGGTGTATTTTTCCTTCTCACCCGCGGGATTTTCGGAAATTTTGCTGTCTGCCAGCAGGTTCAGCACTTCCTCGTCCGTCATATCGTGGCGGATGTCCTTGAGGACTTCTCTCAAAAGCTTTCTGTTTTCCTTCATGATATCATCCTTTTCTATCTGACCGGCGCGTGATCGCGCCGGTTTTATGCTTCATTTTTCGGCGCGCGCAGAAAAAAGTCCGGTCCTTTGCTCTCAAACAGAATGAGTGACACGCCCAGCAGCAGGTCTGCGTGCTGAGACGGCTCCTCCATCGGGATCGCAAAATCCTCCTGCAATCTGCGGATGCGGTAAAGCACGGTGTTGCGGTGGGTATAGAGCGCGTCGCTGGTCTTTTTCAGCGAGTGGCAGCAGGTGAGGTAATGATAGAGCGTTTCGCAGTATGAAAGCGCGCGCTACAAGGACTACAACCTGCTGAAGCTGCTGAGCCTGCTCTCCGGCGCGCTCGTCATTCTGTGCAGCATCATCGCACAGACGATCAACGAGCAGATCGACCCGCGCATCCGCGCCGAGCAGGCCGTGCGGGAAACGGAGGCGCAGCCATGAACGACCGCTTTCAAATCGTCGGCGCGCGACCGCTGCCGGAGGCCGCACCCACGAAAAACAGGCATTCCCTGCGCGGCAAGCCTGTCGCCTCCGCCATGATTTTATCGCTCATCGTGCTCGGGTGCCTTTTCTGCGAGCTTAGCCCCGACGTATCTCGACCTGGCTCACTGCTCGGCCGTGCCGTGCCGCGAGTTTCTGTTCGGCACGGACACGATGGGGCGCGACATCTTCTCGATGATCTGGTACGGTGGGCGGCTGTCGCTGTTCATCGGCGTCGGCTCGACCGTCATTTCGACGCTGCTCGCCATTTTGTTCGGCGCGGTCAGCGGACTTTCGCCCAAATGGCTCGACGCGCTGCTGATGCGCCTGACCGAAATTCTTCTCAGCGTGCCGAACCTGCTGCTTGTCATCTTCCTGCAGGCAGTCATCGGCACGCCGAGCGCGTGGAGCATCGCGCTCGTCATCGGACTCACAAGCTGGACGAGTATCGCCAAGGTCGTGCGTACCGAGGTCAGGCAGCTGCGCGCGAGCGAGTACGTCATCGCGGCGAAGTGCATGGGCGGCAGCTTTTTCCACATTCTGCGGCGTCATCTCGCACCGAATTTCTTCTCGTCCATCCTCTTCATGGTGGTGATGAATGTGCGCAGCGCCATCATCGCCGAATCGACGCTCAGCTTCATGGGCCTCGGCCTGCCCATCGAGGTCGTGACCTGGGGCAGCATGCTCTCGCTCGCGGAAAAGGCGCTGATGACCGACGCGTGGTGGATCCTGCTCATCCCCGGCGCATTTCTGGTCGTGACGCTCCTTTGCATCACGACCCTCGGCGACTACCTGCGCAGCCGCACGAGCAGAAAAGAAAGCAACCTGTAAATAGCAAAAAGAAGGCACAGCCGTTTGGCTGTGCCTTCTTTCTATTTATGGAGTTTACTTCGCGTTCACGATGTTCATGAACTCTTCGCCCGTGATGGTCTCCTTCTCGTAGAGGTACTGCGCCAGCTCATCGAGCTTCGCGCGGTTCTCGGTGAGGATGTTCACAGCCTTTTCGTGCTGTTTTTTCACCAGCTCCACAACGCGCTGGTCGATCTTCGTCTGCGTCTCGGCAGAGCACGCAAGCGACGCGTCGCCGCCGAGGTACTGATTGTTGACCGTCTCAAGCGCGACCATGTCGAAGTCGTCGCTCATGCCATAGCGCGTGATCATCGCGCGGGCGAGCTTCGTCGCCTGCTCGATATCGTTCGACGCGCCGGTCGTGACGGATTGGAACACGACCTCCTCCGCGGCGCGGCCGCCGGTCAGCGTGGCGATCTTGTTCTCCATCTCGGTTTTGCTCATGAGATAATGGTTGCCCTCTTCGACCTGCATCGTGTAGCCCAGCGCGCCCGAGGTGCGCGGCACAATGGTGATCTTCTGCACGGGGGCGGAGTGCGTCTGCATCGCCGCCACGAGCGCGTGGCCGATCTCGTGGTAGGAGACGATCTTCTTCTCCTCGTCGGTCATGATGGCGTTCTTCTTCTGGTAGCCCGCGATGACGACCTCGATGCTTTCCTCAAGGTCTGCCTGCGTGGCAAAGCGGCGGCCGTCGCGCACGGCACGCAGCGCCGCTTCGTTCACAATGTTGGCAAGCTCCGCGCCGGAAGCGCCGGAGGCCATGCGCGCGATCTTGTTGAAGTCAACGTCCTCGGCGACCTTGATCTTCTTCGCGTGGACCTGCAAGATGGCCTCGCGTCCCTTGAGGTCGGGCAGCTCCACCGGCACGCGGCGGTCGAAGCGGCCGGGGCGCGTGAGCGCGGGGTCAAGGGATTCGGGGCGGTTCGTGGCAGCGAGAATGATGACGCCGTTGTTGCCCTCAAAGCCGTCCATTTCGGTGAGCAGTTGGTTCAAGGTCTGCTCGCGCTCGTCGTTGCCGCCGTACTGGCCGCCGCTGCGCTTCTGGCCGATGGCGTCGATCTCGTCGATGAAGACGATGCAGGGGGCCTTCTCCTTGGCCTGCTTGAAGAGGTCGCGCACCTTGCTCGCGCCCATGCCGACGAACATTTCGACAAATTCAGAGCCCGACATCGAGAAGAACGGCACATTCGCCTCGCCGGCGACCGCCTTGGCAAGCATCGTTTTACCGGTTCCCGGAGGGCCGACGAGCAGGATGCCCTTGGGCATCGACGCGCCGATTTCCTGATACTTGCTGGGGTCGTGCAGGTAGTTGACGACCTCGGTGAGGTTCTCCTTGGCCTCATCCTCGCCCGCGACATCGTCAAACTTGATGCCCTCGGCGGACTTGACGTACACCTTGGCGTTGGACCTGCCCATGTTGAACATCATGGAGTTGCCTCCGCCGCCCATCTTCTCCATCATCTTGCGCGACATATACTGTCCCAGCGCGACAAAGATGATGATGGGCAGCACCCAGGCGAGAATGCTGACGAGCGTGGATGTCTGCTCGATCTCCTCACCCGTGGTGGAGACGCCCGCGTCCAAAAGGCGCTGCACCAAACCGTCGTCAGGCACCATCGCCGTCTTGTAGACGGTCTTTTCATCGCTGCTGGTGAAGAGAATGCGGTTGGACTGCTCCTGAATCTCGACCTGGCCGACCTCGCCCTGCTCTGTCATGGTGACGAAAGTGTTGTAGTCGACGTCCTTGATCTGGTGCTCAGAGATCCACGGCATGGCGATGAAGTTGAAGAGCATCACAAGCAGCATCGCCACAAAGTAGTAGTACAGCAGCGGCTTTTTCGGGGACTTGACTTCGTTCATGAAAATGCGTTCCTCCGATCATTGAAATTTCCGGCAGGAAATGCATACAAACGGGAAAAACTGAACGTAGCAAAAAGCCGGAGTTTTTGCTACGCTGAAAGAAGAGATGGGCGGTCGAAACCGCCCGGAACTTAGATTAGTTTGGAGTATAACACGGGAAAATATCCCTGTCCAGTACCCAAGATAAGAGTTTACAGTTTGGCTACAAGGAGGTCACAGTTATGAAAAAAGCGACAAAGGCGGCTATATTCGTCACGGCTGCGGCGGCACTCTACGGCGCGGCGGCCTACGGCGTGACGAGAACGCTGATGGACGTCGCGATGAAGCGCGAAGCGCCCAAGGCGCTCAAAAATAAGGGCAGCGCCCAGCTCACGGGCGAAAAGCGCGACGAGCCCTACCGTGAGGCGCAGCGCGCTGCCGCGAAAAAGCTTGCGTCTTCGGAAACGGAGACAGTGCTGCTCGAAAACCGCGAGGGCTTGACGCTCGTGGGCCATCTCCGTGAATGCGAAAAGGCCAAGCGCCTTGTGATCGCGTTTCACGGCTGGCGCTCAGCGTGGTACCGCGATTTCGGCCTGCTCGCGGACTTTTTAAGCCGCGAGCAGTGCAGCGTGCTCTATGTGGAGCAGCGCGCGCAGAACGAGAGCGAGGGCGACTACATCGGCTTCGGCCTGACCGAGCGCTACGACTGCGTCGACTGGGCAAACTGGGCAGCCGAACGCTTCCCCGGCCTGCCCGTTTACCTTATGGGCGTGTCGCTCGGCGGGGCGACGGTGCTCATGGCCGCAGGCGATATTCTCCCCGCCGCGGTGCACGGCGTGATCGCCGACTCGGCCTACACCTCGCCGCGTGCGATCTGGCAGCACGTGATGGGGAAGAACCTGCATCTTCCTGTCCGCGCAGCAACCGTCATCGCCGATCTTCTGTGCCAGAAGAGACTGAACGCCTCGTCCGGCAGCTACTCCACCGTCGAGGCGCTCAAAAATACCGATGTTCCGATTTTACTGATCCACGGCGAGGACGACCACTTCGTCCCGCTCAAGATGGCGTTTGAAAACCGCGACGCCTGCGCCGCGCCCTGCAAGCTGCTCGTCGTGCCCGGTGCGGATCACGCGATGAGCTACTATATGGGCCGCGGCGCGTACGAGGCCGCCGTGCGCGCCTTCTGGGAGCATTTTGACAAGTGAGGGAATCCCTCACTTGTCCGCTTCTTCCGTTTCAAGGTCCGCAAAGCGTCTGGACGGGCGGTAGATCAGCACGGCGCAGAGGATCAGCAGCGCCGTCGCGCCAAGGCTGATGGGATAGACCCACATGACGGTCTGGAACGTCATACTCGTTGGGAAGACGAACTTGACCCACGCGATGCGGATACCGCACACGCCGAGCATCGTCAAAAGTGCGGGCGCGAGCGAAATGCCGAAGCCGCGCAGATACCCGGAGAGTATTTCGTAGATCAGGCAGAAAACATACGCCGGCAGGATCGTCGCAAGGCGAATATAGCCGATGGCAATGACCTCGGGATCGCTGTTGAAAATGGCGAGCAGCGACCTTGCGCTCAGCAGCAGGACAACGACCGAGACAAATGTCGCGATGGCTCCCTCCAAAAAGCTGAGCTGCATCGTCTTCTTGCAGCGCTTGATCTGCCCTGCGCCATAGTTCTGGCCGACAAAGGTCGTGCAGGCCTGCGAAAACGAGTTGAGCACGTCGTAGGCGAGAATTTCCACATTGAACGCCGCGCTCGACGCCGCGATCGCCACCGTGCCGAGGGTATTGATGGCCGACTGGATGACGATGTTGGCGAACGAGAACACCGCGCTCTGCACGCCCGCGGGAAGGCCGATGCTCAAAATGCGCTTCAAGCTCGCGCCGTCGATGCGCAGCGCTTTCCGCTCCACGCGCACGCATTTATCCGTGCGCGTCAGGCGGACGTAGAGCAGTGCCGCGCTCACGGCGTTGGCCGCCACCGTGGCGATGGCGACGCCGTTGACCGTCATATGCAGCACAATGACGAAAAAGAGGTTCAGCAGCACGTTCAGCACACCGGAGACCGCAAGCGCCGCGAGCGGCACTTTCGTGTCGCCGATGCTGCGGAAGATCGCGGCCTCAAAGTTGTAGAGCAATATCACCGGCATGCCGAGAAGATAAATGCGCAGATACAAAAGCGCATAGGGGAACACGTCCTCCGGCACATTGAGAATACTCAAAAGCGGCGAGGTAATGAGCTGACCAAGCAGCGCGACCGCTGCGCCGCCGCACACAGCGAACACAATGGCCGTGTGCACCGCGCGCTTGACGGCATTGTCGTCGCGGCAGCCGATGGCGTTCGCGATGACGACGTTCGCGCCGAGCGCGATGCCGATGAAAAGGTTGACGATGAGGCCGATGATCGGGCCGTTTGCGCCCACCGCCGCGACGGCGACTGTGCGCGCATCGCCCGTGAAGTTGCCGACGATGGCGACGTCCGAGGCATGGAAGAGCTGCTCCAAGATCGCCGTGGCTGCGACCGGCAGGGCAAAGAGCGGCAGCTTATTCCAGATGGAGCCGTGCAGCATGTCGATCTCATGCTTTTTGACTGTAGTTCCCATGATCTCTCTCATTTCTTTCTGTTTTCCGCTTGACCGAGCATCAGTATAGTGCCGCCGCGGCAAAATGGCAAATGTTTTTTGCGTGACCGCCCCGTCAGCATTGACAGTACGGTCGTTTCGCTGTAATATAAGGCCCGCTGACGGCAAATTTCCCAAAAATATGAGGATTTTTTATGGATTATTACCTTTTGACCGATCTGGCCGCGCGCGTCGGCTATCATCTGGCGCTCAGCGGGGCGGAGACGTTCCGCGTCGAAGAGACGATACGCCGCATCATCGGCGCCTACGGCATTGAATGTGAGGCCTTTTCCATCCCCAACTGCGTGATGGTCAGCCTCGAGGCGGCCAACGGCAAGCCTTTGATGGTGATGAAGCGCGTCGACTTTCACGGCAATGACCTCGAGTCGGTGGAAAAGCTCAACGCGCTCTCGCGCCGCATCTGCGCCGAAACGCCTGACCCGAGCGTCGCCGCGCAGTGGCTCGACGAAACGCTCAAGGGGCGGCGGCACTACTCGGTGCCCGTTTATTACCTGGGCAATTTCTGCGCCGCGGCGGGCTTTTGCCCGGTGTTTGGCGGCACGCTGCGCGACAGCCTGTTCGCGGGCCTTCTTGGCCTCATCATCGGCTTTGTCTCGCGACAGATGGACAGGCGCGAGACGAACCCGTTTTTCAGCACCATCGTCGAGGCGTTCACCATGGCGGTGCCGGCGTATCTCGCCGCGGGCTTCCATCTGGTCGACTATATCGACTTTGTCATCATCGGCACCTTAATGATCTTGGTCCCCGGCCTTCTCATCACGACCTCCATGCGCGACATCATTTACGGCGATACGAACTCCGGCATCAACCGCATCGTGCAGGTGCTTCTCTCGGCGTTCGCCATCGCGCTCGGCACGGCGGCGGCATGGCGCGTCACGTCTGGCGTATACGGGCTGACGGTCGCGTCCGGCTCAGCGAGCTATCCCGCCTGGGCACAGGCCGTGATGATCTTCGTCGCCTGTACGGGCTTTTTCATCCTCTTCAATGTGCACGACTGGGGCAGCATTCTCTGCGCGCTCGGCGGCGTGTTCACATGGATGACGTACCTGCTCTGCCGTGATCTGGGCATGAGCATTTACAGCATGAATTTCTTCGCCGCCGTCGTTTCGGCGCTGTATTCTGAGCTTATGGCGCGCTCGCGCAAATACCCCGTCACGTCGTATCTCGTCATCTCGCTCCTGCCGCTGGTGCCGGGCGCGGGCATTTACTACACGATGAGCCTCGGCCTGGGCGGCGATGTGCAGGCCGCGGTGCACAAAGGACTTGAGACCGCGGGCGTCGCGGGCAGCATCGCCGTGGCGATCCTGCTGGTGTCCACGATCTTCCGCCTCGTCACCGCGCAGAACGGGAAAAGCAGAAAGTAGTGTTCGAAAAGTAAAAACTGCCGCCCGTTTGGGCGGCAGTTTTTTATTGCAGTGCGTCGATGTAGGCGTTCAGTGCGGCAAAATCGCCGCGGGGATAGGCGTTCAGGTCGCGTTTTTTCGCGTTGATGAGACAGTCGGTCAAAAGAAAGACATCCATCCCGACCTCGCGTGCAGCCATGTCCTCGGTCGCGTCGTTGCCGACCATCAGGCACTCCTCCGGCTTGACGCCGAGCGTGCGCGCGACCTCGAGGTAGTAAGCAGGATTCGGCTTGCAGAAGGTCGAGGCCTCGTAGGTCGTGTAAATTTCAAAATCCTCCGGCACAAGGCCCGCCCAGCGGATGCGGTTCTCCGTCGCCATGTGGGGAAAGATCGGATTCGTCGCCAGCGCAACGCGGTAGCCGCACTCTTTGAGCTTATGGACCGTCTCCACCGACGCGGGATTAAAGCCGCAGATGTCGCGCGCGGCGTTGAACTCATTGGCGTAGAAATCCTCGAAAAGGCCCTGGTCGCTTTGGCACTTTTCCTCGCCGTAGATCGCCGCGAACCTCTTCCAGAAGGCCTGCTCATTCGTGCAGCTGCCGTCGTTTTTGACCATGGCCGCCGTGCCCGCCCAAATGGCGTCGACGAGGGATTTGGGCTCGTAGCCGTAGAGCGCGAGCTTTTTGGCGAGGAGCTTAAAGTATCCGGTCGTGAACGCCTCCTGATCCATCGGCAGCAGCGTTCCGTCCAGGTCGAATAAAATGGTCGTGATGTTCAATGCGCTTCTCCTGTTCATGTAAAGTAAGTCCATCATAGCCGTTTTTGAGGAGAATGGCAAGAGCCTGGGCAAAGATGCCCGCTCACTCGCCGCGCTCTTTCAAAAGGTCGATGATCTTCTGAAGGCCGAGAAACGCCATGCCGGTCAAAAATGCGGGAGCCCAGCATCGCAGCGCGTCGGAAAACACGAAATGCCACGAGATGGTGTTCGGCCCCGACGCATAGCCTTGACTGCCGGCGGACAGGCCGAGCAGGAACCCCACGATCCAAATGACGACCGTGAGCTTGCCGAAAAAGCCGTCGTCCACAAGGCGGCTCACGCCGCCGCTCCTGCGCTTTTGATTCGGGTAAAGCAGCTCGTTCGGATCGGTCGCGAGCGCGTCGCTGATGCGCACCAGCATGTCAAGGTCCGGGTAGGAATTGCCGCGCTCCCAGCTTGAAACGGTCTGGCGGGCGACGGAGAGCTTTTCCGCGAGCGCGTCCTGCGAAAGACCTGCCCTTTTCCGCAGCCGCCGCAGGTTGGAACTGAAATCAGACATAGATCGACTTCCCTTGCTGCTCACATCATAGCAAAAAAGCCACGAGCAGACAAGCAAAGGTTCTTTGCGGGCGGCGTAGAATGAAAAGCCTCGTAGAGTTTCGTGCCGCGCACGGCACGAAATAAATTCAAATTCGTTTTCTGCCGCGACAGAAGGTGAATTGCCGCAGAGCGGCAAGAGAAGCTGCCCTGAGGTGTTTATTTGCCCCGAGTATTTTAATTTCTAACGGAATCCAAAAAAAGAGACAGCTTAAAGCCATCTCTTTTTTGGTGCCTCGTCGGGGATTCGAACCCCGGACACCCTGCTTAAAAGGCAGGTGCTCTGCCAACTGAGCTAACGAAGCATATTCTATTCCAAACCACCGAAGCGGTAAAAATCTGGCAGGGATGGCTGGACTCGAACCAGCGAATGAGGGAGTCAAAGTCCCTTGCCTTACCGCTTGGCTACACCCCTATTGGGAAGAGAGGGCTGGGGCCAAATCCCATCCCTCTCTTTTTGTGGGGTGGGTAAAGGGACTCGAACCCTCGACACCCGGAACCACAATCCGGTGCTCTAACCAACTGAGCTACACCCACCACATATTCTGTATCCGTGCGATATTTGCTGCTTTGCTGAGGGGCGCCTTGTAAATGGTACGCCAGGAGGGATTCGAACCCCCGGCCTACTGCTTAGAAGGCAGTTGCTCTATCCAACTGAGCTACTGGCGCGAATTGAATGGAGCAGGTGACGGGAATCGAACCCGCATCCCCAGCTTGGAAGGCTGGTGCCCTAGCCATTGTGCTACACCTGCATGCGCCCTCCGCAAAAATCGTCAGCTCTGTTATAATAGCATCAGTGTCCCGTTTTGTCAACGTTTTTTCAGAATTTTTCTGCACTTTTTTATGTTATCTGAGTAGAGCGCGCAAAAGCCTTGCACCGTCAGCACTTTCCGGCCGCGCGAACGCGCCGCATAGCCGCTCAGGATGCCACTGCACGGCAAAGACGGGGAGCGTCCTGTGGCCGACGGCCTCGACCGTGCCGTCCTCCGCGCAGGCGAAGACCTGAAGCCCCGTCCCCAGCCGCCAGACGGCCTGATGGTGTGCACTGTTGACCGTGCAGCGCGTGCCGTACAGCTCGCGCAGAAGGCCCGGCGCGGTGTTGATGGCATGCAGCCGGTCAACGCCGTCAATTTGACTGTGGCCCTCGATGTGCTGACGCAGCGTGCCACCAAAATAGACGTTGAGGACTTGCAGCCCGCGGCAGATGCCGATGACAGGCTTTCCCGCGCACAGGAAGTTGTCAATCAGCGTGAGCTCACGCGCGTCGCGTGCTTCGCCGAGATCTTCCGAGCCGTTCAGTGCTTGACCGTAAAAGCGCGGGTGCATGTCGCCCCCGCCGGGCAGCAGCAAAACGTCCGCGTTCTCCGGCGTTTCGGCGAGCGGCGCACCGACCAGCGCGAGCGCATTTTCGTAATTTTTCAGGCGTACCGATAAATAGACAGTCTTCATACGCACAGAATATGCCCCGAATGCGAAAAAAGACCTTGCAAGACGCAAAAAGTTATGGCATAATAGTTTGGCTGATAACAGCGAACTGAATATGCAGCGGTATCGAAGTGGTCATAACGGGGCTGACTCGAAATCAGTTTGAGGGAAACCTCACGAGGGTTCGAATCCCTCCCGCTGCGCCAAGGAAAAACCTCTTTTGTCTGTTACGGCAAAAGAGGTTTTTCGTAAAGAGAGGGACTAAAAATGCTGATTGACAGTTCGATCGCACAGGCATATATCGAGAGCAGCTGCGTCGACGCTTTTCGTGCTTCATGGCTCTTTGAACACACCTCGGTTTCGTCAGATCTTGGCAGGAATGCATTTACTCCGCCGCCTGAGGATCTTGCTCTCCGAGAGACTGTGCGCAAGCTCGAACGCCGTATCTGTGAAGCGGCTGCGCACTTTGTCCCCGTCAACCGCCCGATTTGGGACGCGCTTTTCCCCGATTGGGAGGCGGTACAGCCGACACTTGATTTGATCGTCGGTTATCCCGAGCCTTACGACGCCGTTGCGGCACACTCGCCCGACGGGCAGGCACATCTCATCTTTGACCTCATCCGTTGGTGCAATTATGCGGAGCTCGACCAGCTCGACAGCATCATTCGGAATCTGCTGACGCATGAGATTACGCATCTCTTGATTGGACACCGCTATCCGGCGGCAGATGCCGCATTGGAAAGTACAGACTATTTGACAAGATTGGATGCTTACACATTTCATGAGGGATTCGCCCATCTTCTCTCCTATCAGGCGACAGAAATCGACTGTGTGAACTGGCATACACCGCAGCTTACCGAGGTCGCGGCAGCAAGCCGTGCCAAACTGCGCCTCGCGCTTACGGAGACGGACCCAGACAGGCAAAAGCAGTTTCTTGAAGAGGCGGTCTGCGGATCGTACTATGAAAAGTTTGCCTGTATGTGCGGTATGCTGTATCTGGCAGACCGATGGGAAACGCAGGGAATCGACGGCCTGCAAAGCGCATTTGCGGACTATCACGGCTTTGCTCAAAGGGCCTTGAGCATTCGAATTTGATTGTAAAAGAGGAAGAGACGCGAATGCGTCTCTTCCTCTTTTACACCTTCTCCCGCTTCTGCCGCCAGAGGTTGATCGCCAGCATGACCGCGGCGTAGATCAGCGCGGCGGCGAGGATAATGAGCGAGAAGTCGCGCTGCATCTGGTAGCTCGTCGTCGTGAAACCCTTGACGAGTAGATGACCTGCAAGATAGCTCGCGGGAATCAGCGTCAGATAGCCGAGCGCTTTGCCCGTTTTCTTCCTGCGGCAGACGAAAAATACAATACCCAGCGTAATAAGGAGTGCTAACGATAGCAAAACGTAATAGCCCAACGCCAGCCTCGGCAGCGAAACGACGCCGCCGTTCATGCTGCCGCAGAGCAGTACATCGTCCTGCCCGTTGTTCTGAGAATAGCAGACTGCCGTGCAATTCGCGGCGTCGAGCGTGAAGAGCGTGCGCGCGGACTCCGCCTTGGCGAGCACGCCTTGCAGTGCGTCCGCCTCGCGCTGTGTGCGATCATTTGCGCTGTGTGTGTTCGGGGCGCCACCGGTTTTGTCGAATGCGCCGCGCCATGTGTCGAGCGGCGTGCGCCATGCGGTGATGAAGTAGATGGTTTTGCCGCTGTTGGGGTCCTGCGTGTTCGTGACCTCTGCGCCGGAGACCGGCACGAGCAGGCTGACGGAGATGCTCTCCGCGCCGCTGAGATCAGAAAGCCCATCCGCTGCCGAGCCGTCGTCCGCGAGCGCGCTGGGCGAGCGCGAGATCGCCCACTCTGTCTCGCTGTACGGCAAATACTGCGGCGCGGTGAGGTACGCAAACCCCGCCGTCGCCAGCGTCAGCGCGAGCGTGACGGCCAGCAGCACGGCGGTCAGCTTCTTGCGCCGAAGCTGCCGCTTCAGGTCGCGCAGCGGCTGCGCGCTGACGGGCGCGGGCTTCACGTCCGCCTTCAGCGCGTCGAGCTCGGCGCGGCAGGCCGCGCACTGCGCTAAATGCCCGTCCACAAATTCCTTTGTCTCCTCGCGCAGCATGTCTTCCTCATAGAGCGGCAGAAGGTCCTGCACGATGCTGCAAGTTTTGTCCATTTCAGTCGTCCTCCAATCCCTCGCGGATCATGCGCTTGGCGCGGTGATACGTCACGCATGCCCAGTTTTCCGTCTTGCCGAAGAGCGCGCCGATGTCGCGGAAGCTCTTCTCACCGTACACGCGCCACATGAAGACCTCCTTGTACGGCTCTCTGAGCGCGTGCAGCAATTTCTGGATGCGCGCGGCCTCGCTGTGATCTTCTAACTCCTCCTCGTGGCTCTCCTCGGCGATCTGGCAGTCTTCGAGCGGGGCGAGGCACTTTTCGCGCCGCAGCTGCGAATAATAGAGATTCTTCGCGATCTGGCAGAGCCAGACGCGCACGCTGCACTCGCCGCGAAAGTGGTCGAGGGCGTCCATCGCACGGAAAAACGTCTCGCTCGTCAGCTCCTCGGCGGTACTCTCGCTCCCGGACAGCGAAAGCAGATACCGGTACACATCGTCGAAGTACACGGCGTACACCTCTTCAAAATTCGTCAGCGCCCTCCCCCCCTTTCTGTCTATAGGACGGCGGAAAACCGGTTTTCTTACAAAAAAATCCGTCCCGCGGGACGGATTTTTTCTTTCACGTTTTCACGACTCTTTTCTTGCCGCACTTCGGGCACGTGAGCTCGACCTTGCCGATGTTTTTCGGCACGCGGCAGTACGCGCCGCAGGAGCAGCGGACGTATTTGTGCGCCTTGTCGGCGCGGCGTGCCTTCGCGCCGCGAATGGCGTTCGCCTTCGGCGTCCACCAGGTCAGAAACTTCGCGTTTTCGGCCTGACGGCGCGCGAGATTGCGCGAAAAAATGCGGATGAGCACGATGAACATCAGCACCATCGACACAAAGTACAGCGCCTGCGACACGCCCTGCACGCGGATGATCGAGCTCAGAATGCTCACGGCCAGCTCAAGGATCACGAGCGCCCAGTTCAGCGCGTCTACGCCGTTGCGGCCATACATAAAGCGGTAAAGGGCATCGCGGAATTTGTTCACAAAAAACACTCCTAAAATCTTGATGCTGCCATTCTACACGCTTTTTCGACCCCCGTAAAGGCGTTTGAACAAAAGTTTACAGAATGGAAAAGAGTAAACGCAAACCGCTCGCCCCCGTCAGTCGCCTTACAGGGGGGGCAAGGGGGCCCGCCCCCCAAAACGCCTCGCAGAGTTTCGCCGCTCCGCGGCGAAATAAAATGAAATCGTAAATCCTGACGACAGAAGGTGAATTGCCGCAAAGCGGCAAGAGAAGCCGCCCTGGGGCGTGTGCGTCAGGATTTACACTTCTCGCTCCGCAAACGTGCGCGCCTACGGCGCGTGCGCTGCCGCGGAGCGCAAAAAGCTAAAACGAAAGCCCCGCTGAGCGGGGCTTTCGTTTTAAGCATTATAGTCCGTTGGTGTAACGATACAGGAACGTCACGGCCTCGGCGCGGTTGCAGGAGGCGTAGGGGGAGAACGTCGTGGGGCTGCTGCCGGTGGTGATGCCCTTACCGGAGGCCCACAGGATGGCGTTGTAGTAGCTCGCCTCGTTCGTGGCGCTGACATCCTTGAACGGGTTGGAGTAATAGCCGCTGGGCTTGCCCGCGTAGCGGTACAGGAAGGTCACGATCTGGGCACGGGTGCAGACCTGATCGGGAGAGAAGGTCGTGGTGCTGGTGCCGGCTGCGATACCCTTCTGGCTGGCCCACAGGATGGCCTTATAGTAGCTGGAGTGCGTGACGGCGTTGACATCACGGAACGGGTTGCGGGTGATGGTCGGCTCCGGGCTGCCGGCGGCGCGCCACAGGAACGTCACGATCTCGGCACGCTTGCAGGGGTTGTACGGGGAGAAGGTCGTGCTGGACGTACCGGTGGTCACACCCTTGTTCACGGCCCACTTGACGGAATCATAGAAGTAGTCGGTGGTCTTGACGTCGATGAAGTTCATCGTCTGGCCGATCTTGATGGCCACGGTGCCGGTGAGCTGGCGGGTGCCGGTGCCGGTCGTGCCGTAGCGGGCGTAGATGGTGAACGGGATGTAGACGGTCTCGCCGGTCTTGGCGTAGCGGCTGGCAAGGAACGCGACGTCGCTGATCGCGTTCTGGCTGGCGGTGGCGTTGTAGTAGAACTTGTCAGTCGTCTTGATGGAGCCGCCGTAGTTGTAGCCGTTGTAGTAGGTGTAGAGCGAGCCCTCGTTGACGGCGGAGACGGCGCTCTGGTCAAAGGTCACGTAGTCGATGGTGTAGTTGCTGCTGTAGCCCTTGGTGGAGCGCAGGTAGCTGAGGAAGTCGCTCTCGTCGAAGCGGACGCTGTCGCCCTGAGAGACGGTGTACTTGATGTCCTCGCGCACGAGGTTGACGACGACGCTGCCGGAGTAGCTCACGGTCGTGCCGCGGCTCGTGGAGGAACTGGAATAGCGGGTCGCGTACAGGGTGAAGTTCAGCGTGATGGTCTTCGCGGTGGACTTGGCGTTGGGGACGAACGTCACGCTATCGAGGTTGGTGACCTTGGTATTGCGGTTGAACGCGCCGGAGGAATTGCTGGTGGACATGGCGGTGCCGCCATAGTACAGCGTGCCCTGCGCGGTGGTGGGCAGGGAGAAGGTCACGTAATCGAAGGTGACATAGGGATAGGACTTGGTCTTGCTGGCGTCGCCGCGGGCCTCAGCGACCTTGTTCATGAAGTCGTTGAAGTCGCTCTGCGCGAACTGGACATTCTCACCGACCACACCGTTGTACTGAATGTTGTAGTTGGTCTGGGTAACGGTCATCGGGCCACAGTAATATCTGCTGTAGCTCGTGTAACTGGTAGAGTCATTCCAAGCGATGACATACAGCGTGCACTGGCCGCTCGTGCCGAAATAGGTGCTAGGCAGCGTGCTACTGGTGTAGCCCATGCTGTTCAGCTGCGCTGCGCTGTACTGAGAATAATCAATCGTCTGATTGGTGCTCAGATTGCTACTGTTGCCGAGGACATAGAACTTGGTATAGCCGGAGGGGGCAGACACCTTATAGCTCGTGTTGACAGAACTGGTGCTGATCGGCTCGGCAGTCTGGCTGTCGAAGCTGTTCACGGGCACAGGCGTAACGGGAATCGAGAATGTGATCGCAAAGCGGTTGTTCTTGTTGGTCACAGCCGTGCCGGTAAAGGTAGCCTTGCCGAAGCTGTTGACATACGGGGTAAAGGTGATCGATGCAGAACTGACGTTGCTGAACTGGCCGAGACCGTTGCTGTTCATACCGATGGTATCGATCAGCACAGACGAGACAGACTCTCCGCTAGCGAGCTGCGCATAGGAATAGCTCTTAATGGCGGAATCTGCATAGTACGCCAGAGAGGAACTGGTATAGTTGCTGCCGGCGCCATAATAAGTCGCGTTCAGCTTAGCCGTCAGGCTGATAATGCTGAGGTTGGGGAATCTAACTGTATAGGTCTTGTTCTGATAAGTGAACGTTGCTGTGACCGTAATATTGGCCGCGGCCGTCGTGCCGGGAGTGAGAATCGCATTAGCTGTTCCAAGTGTTGTTCCCGGAGCAGTATAGGTGGTACTGTTGTTTTGGAACTTGGCATTTCCACCGGAAACGCTCCATGTAACACTTGTGCTGTCTAAAGGAACAATGACACCGGCAGTCGAACTGCTGTAGTCTTTAAAGACAAACGAATACGGAATTGCTGTTGAATTAGCCGCTACGCTTAAAGAAGTGAGGGGTGCAGTAACGGTAGTTTTATAATTATCTTCCTTAACTTCAATCTTGTTAGACGTCTGCGCGCCTACTCTGTTAGCTTCTGCAACAGTTCCCTCATACACGGTGCGGGTAAGGATGTACTTGCCCGCTGCGCTCGGCGTCCATTTGTTTGCACTGGAAACCGTCACAGTAGTATCTGCATTGTCCTTTTTGGCGCTCCAAACGTAACGGACATTCTGGCTATCCTTGTTGCTGCTGTTAGGGACGGAGAGAGTTAACTCCGTGCCAACGCGATACTTTTCGCCAGAAGCAAGAGTGGGCGCAGAAACGGAAACACTGCCAGAGGCAGTAGCCTGTGTGCAGGTAACCTCAAGACTGCCGGTAAGCGGCTGTTGACCCTCACCCTGAGCCTTGGACAGATTAAGCTTAATGTTAGCGCCGTCCTTTTCAACGCTGGTCAGAGTAACAGTAGAGGAAGAAATGCTCCAATCAGACTGTGTAAGAGTCGTAATCTTGTCGCTCTCACTATTCAAATAGTACACAGTAAAGCTGCTATCACTGCTTCTATTATAGGTGCGGTGATTAAAGATCACAGAAGCAACATCAGTAGCAGTGATCTTGTCATTCACAGTAATAGCAGTTGCATTGACAACCTTCTCTGCGAGTTTAGTGCTGCCGTCGTAAGCCCTGATCGTGCAGGAAACATTGAGCGTTCCAGCGCTTGTCGGGGTGACCTTTGCCTCTGTGTTGTCACCAACAGCAGTCGCACCAGCCCACTGATAGTCGAGACGATATGCGGAAGATTCGAGGTCAGCGTCGTTCTTGGTAACTTTGAGGCCATTCAGGTTCAGAGTGAAAGTAACCTCTGTACCTTTATCAACTTTGTTGCCCGCGAGGCCGGTTGCGGATACGTTAATACTTGGCTCGCCGCCTGCAAAAGCATACGTATCATCGTGCGCCCTTGCAGGCACGACGACGAGGCTCAGGACCAATGTCAGAGCCAATAGCAAGGAGAGAAATTTTTTCATGTGATCTTCATCCTTTCGTGTTTGTTGTTGTCGGCTCCGCGCGCACAGAGCCTTTCTCATACACATACATTTTACCATGCCGCGGGAAATAAGGGAACAGGAAAATGGAAAATTCATAAATTCTTTATCTTCCCTCTTCGCCCAGTTTCCCTTTGCCTCATTGATTAGACGCAAGAAACGTCTGTTTTGTTTCACAAAACCCGAAAATTTCCCAAAAATTTTTTACGCCGCGAAAAACCGCACATACACGAACACCCCCCTGTCTCTTATACACATCTGACGCTGCCGACGAAGAGGATAGTGTAGATCTC
>ENA-OUUV01000299-OUUV01000299.1-human-gut-metagenome-genome-assembly--contig:-NODE-299-length-34396-cov-8.842957_pt1 | contig 34396 bp, 25 predicted proteins | sample MGYA00237952_ERZ548838 | MGnify/ENA primary metagenome ERZ548838 (study PRJEB26490, sample SAMN05194705) | human gut metagenome | biome: terrestrial biome; feature: human-associated habitat; material... | reverse complement strand
CCTTGCAGGGTGCAGGGGCAGCGCCCCTGCCGGAGTCCAGAGGCAGAGCCTCTGGTTGGGGTCAAGGGGCAAAGCCCTTTGGGTCACTCCTTCGTTTCCTTCGCCATGCGGGCAGCGCGCTCCTTCGCGTAAATCGCCATTGCGCATTCAAGGCGCTTCCGCTCCATCTGGCACTCCATGTCGTAGGGCTGGGAGATGTCGCCATGGAAGGCTTCGGCATTCGCAGCGCAGCCGCCGGAGCAGAAGAAACGCGCCCAGCAGTCCCGGCACTTCTCCTTGTTCAGCACCGTGTTGTGCGCGAACTTCGCCTGAATGTCGCGGTCGAACGTGCCGTCCAGCACACTGCCCATGCGGTAGCCGTCGCGGCCGACAAACTGGTGGCAGGGGTAAATATCGCCGTCGGGCGTTACCGCAACATACTCGTTGCCCGCGCCGCAGCCGGTCAGACGCTTGCGCAGGCACGGGCCGCCCTCCAAGTCCACCATGAAGTGGAAGAAGTTGAACCACTTGCCGTTCGCGCGGCGATCCATATAAATCTGCGCCAAGCGCTCGTATTCCTCGCGGATTTCGGGCAAATCCTCCTCGCGCAGGGCGTATTCGCACTTCGGATCGGTCACAACCGGCTCAACGCTGATCTGGTCAAAGCCCTGATCCGCCAAATGAAGCACGTCGTTGCCAAAATCCTTGTTAAAGCCGGTAAACGTGCCGCGGACGTAGTATTCCTTGTCGCAGGCATTGCGGCGGCGGACGAACTCCTGCGCCTTGTTCATGATGATGTCATAGCTGCCCTTGCCGTTGATGGTCGGGCGCATCCGGTCGTGCACTTCGCGGCGGCCGTCGATGGAGATGACGACGTTGCTCATTTCCTTGTTCAGGAAGTCCATGATTTCGTCGTTCATCAGCACACAGTTCGTCGTCATTGTGAACTTGAAGTGCTTATTCTTCTCCTTCTCGATGGAGCGGCCGTATTCCACCAGTCGCTTGACGACGGGGAAGTTCATCAGCGGTTCGCCGCCGAAGAAGTCCAGCTCCAGATTGACACGCTTGCCGGAGTGCGCCACCAGCCAGTCAATCGCCGCCTTGCCGACCTCGTAGGGCAGCAGCTTGCGCTCGCCCATGCAGAAGTCGCCCGTCGCCGCGAAGCAGTACTTGCAGCGCAGGTTGCAGTCATGCGCCGCGTGCAGGCACATGGATTTCACCACGCCCGGCTCGGTCACCTGCTTCACGTCATCATAATTATCCGGGGCGTTGAGCGCGCCGAGTTCTTCGAGCTGCTTCAGTTCGCCGATAACTTCGTCCAGCTCCTGCGCCGTGTACTTCTCTTTCAGCGCATCCCGAATCTCTTCCGGCGTGTGGTCATTCCACATTTCCAGCACGTCAAACGCCATGTCGTCGATGGCGTGAACAGCGCCGCTGCCTACGTCCAGCAGCATCGGCTGACCAACCGCCTTGAAGGTATGAATCATTGCTATTATTCCTCCTGAGTTAGATAAACCGCAAGGACACCTTTTGCACCCTTGCACCCGAAAAAAGCGAAGGCGCATGATGCCGCCTCCGCCTTTGCCTGTTGCAGACAGGAATTACTTCCGGTTGTACAGACGGTTGAGCTTGCCCTCGTTGCCCGCGAGCACGTCGCTGTTTTCCTTGTTGGCGCAGGACTGGTTGGCGACGGTGCAGCTGGTCTTGCAAGCGGACTGGCAGGATGCCTGGCATTCGCCGCAGCCGCCGTGGGCCAGAGAGTTCTTCAGGCAGGGCTTCTGGATGGTTTCGATATGCTTCATAGTTGTAATCCTCCATTTCTTAAAAAGGGGTATATGGGCATTATACACGATTCGGGTTCTAATTGCAATCACTTTCCGGAAATATTCGACACAATCGCGCCGATTATCCCGCCGGTCGCCGTTCCCATAGCAAGATCAGCCAAATATGCCGTCCACGGCGCGCCCTGACCGCTCAGCAGCGCATAGGCCGCCACGCCCAGCGCCATGTACAGCAGCCCAATCAGCGCGCCGCGCAGCAGTCCGCCTTCCTGACCGCGCCCGACGGCGATGTACGTCCCGATAGCGACGGAAACGATCTTCAGCAGCTGGTTGAAGATGCGCACAGTGTCCTCCGTCGGCTTCACCCACTGCATCAGCAGCGCAAAAACCGCCACGACAATGATGGTTGTCAGCATCGCCGCGCCCAGCCCGCGCAGCAGCTGCATCGAGCCGCCACGGCGCGCGCGCGTCGTCGTCCGGCGCACAGTCTGTGTTCCTGTCATAGGGCAATTCCCCTCCTTCCGATTCGGTAAGGAGGATATGCCCCGCGTCCAGGCGTTATTCCTCTATTCGCTCCACGCGGAAGATGTTCAGCGTGTCCGCATCCGGGCAGGAGAACACCGCTGTGCCGTCCGGCTGACCGGGGATGCTGCCGCCATAGCGGAGGATATCCGCATATAGGAACGCAACGTGCATCGCCATCGGGCAGAGTTGACCGCGCTCGGTGTCAAAATCCCACGAATCGCCGATTTTATGCCCATGATGGCAAGGACAGCTGCCCTTGCGGTCAATCAGCGTGATGCGCAGGCGCGGGCGCTTCATTCGTCCAGCACCTCCAAGCACGTTTCAATCGGGATGCCGAGGTACTTGTCCTCTTTGTCGCGGTTGCGGTCAATCGTTGTGCGCACGGCGTCCATTGCGCGGTGCGTCGATTCCTGAAGCGGCACGCCGTCCACCAGCCGTCCCAGCATCACTGCGGCGAAAATATCGCCCGTGCCGACGAAGCGCACCGGAATGAGGTCGAACGGAATGCGGAAGAATTCGCCTTCCGTGCCGTCATATCCGACGACGCAGTTCTCGCCGTCCACCTTCGCGCTCGTCACGACGACGGATTTCGCGCCCATTTCGTGCAGGCGAATCGTCAGCGCGCGCGCTTCTTCCTCGGTCATGTCCTCGTGATAGGGCACATCCGCCAGATACGCCGCTTCGGTGTAGTTCGGCACGATGCAGTCCGCCACGGCGACCATCTTGCGCATATGGGCGATGGTTTCCTCCCCTACGCCGTTGTACAGCTTGCCCTCGTCGCCCATGATGGGGTCAACAAAGACCAGCGCGCCTTTCTTCGCGGACTGCTCACAGAAATCGGACACCAGCGCCGCCTGTTCCGCTGACAGAATCATGCCTGTGGACACCACATCAAACGAGAAGCCCAGTTCCGCCCAGACTTTCAGCGACTGGCGCATGTATTCCGTTGTTTCCTGAATGTAGAATTTCCCGTAATCCAGCGTGTTGCTCACCAGTGCCGTCGGCAGCGTGTACAGGTGATGCCCCATATGCGACAGCACCGGCATCATTGCGCTCAGCGACACCTTTCCATACCCCGCCAGATCATGCACCAGCAGTATATGCTTACTCATCTATCTGCTCCTTACATCGGAAGATGCAAAGGGCGCTGCCCCTTGACCCTTCCGAGCGATTGAGTTGACTTCACTCTCAGACTTCTTCCGTGTGTTTATCCATAAAAAGTAACGGAAAAATTCAAGCTGCATGGGAGGCGACCGGCGAAGGGGTCAAGGGGGGCGACCGCAGGCTTCACCTGTTTTCATTGCCCCCTTGTCGCCTCCGCAGAGGCGAAATCCCTGCGACAATCGCAAGCCGCTATTAAAAGAACAGCCATGCCGTCCCAAAGGACAATCACCTGCGGTGATTAGCCCTTCACCGCAATCGCCTCAATCTCCACCTTCGCATCCCGCGGCAGCTTCGCCACCTGCACACACGCACGCGCCGGCGGATTCTGTGGGAAGAACTTCCCATAGGCTTCGTTCACCGCGGCAAAGTCGTTCAAATCCTTCAGGAAAATCGTCGTTTTCACAATGTCCGCCAACGTGCAGTCCGCTTCCGCCAGAATCGCGGCAATGTTCTTCATGCACTGCTCGGTCATCTCGCCAATCGTGCCTTCCAGCAGCTCGCCCGTTTCCGGCACGAAATACAGCTGTCCGGACACATACACCGTATTGCCCGCCTGAACGCCCTGCGAATACGGGCCAATCGCGGCGGGTGCATTTTTCGTCGAAAGAATCTTGTTCATGGAAGAGAATCCCCCTTCATTTTAGTGCGTCAGAAACGCTGTCTGCATTATACCATGATTATGCGTCGAAAACAACACCGGAGACAGAGAAAACCGCCCCCGATTTCTCGAAGGCGGTTCGTATTAAATCCCGTAGTAGTAGAAGGCAAGGCACACACCGGCCAGCAGGATGAACACCAGCCCGACCACCAGCGGCGCATGCGTGCCCTTGCCGCGGTTGGCTTCCTTCGCCATCTTGTAGTCGTAGTAGTGCTGATGCTTATGCTTTCCGGGCGCGAAAAGCACCAGTAGGTTTCGGAAACCGTAGGTAATGATGTCCAGCACACCTTCGCGCGCCGTGAACGTCAGCAGACCCACACAGGTCAGCAGCGCCCCCGGCACAAAAAGCGCATCGCACAAACCGCTCAGGATTTCCTCCCGCTCGCTCAGCGTCCAGATACTGCGCATCGACGCAACGCCAACAAATATCAGCGCGCCGATGGCAATGCAAATCCAGTAGGGCATCGCCCGCTTTGATTTTTTCAAAGCCCAAGCTCCTTCTTATACCGTTCAAACTCTTCGTCGTTGCAGTTGATGAAGTGTCCGGGTTTGATTTCCCGCAGGGACGGCTTGTTCACCGAGTAGTCATGCTCCTTCAGGGGCTTGTACTCAATGCGCTGCCGATGCTTCTCGTGATGCGGATCCGGGTACGGAATTGCGGACAGCAGCGACTTGGTGTACGGATGCAGAGGATGCTCGAACAGCTCGTCGGAATCCGCCAGCTCCACCAGCTTGCCGTAGTACATGACACCGATGCGGTCGGAGAAGTACTTGACGACGGACAGGTTATGCGCAATAAACATGATGGTCAAGCCCATCTTGTTGCGCAGGTCGTTCAGCAGGTTGATAACCTGTGCCTGAATCGACACGTCCAGCGCGGAAATGGGTTCGTCGGCGATGATGAGATCAGGCTCCAGCACGATGGCGCGGGCAATGCCGATACGCTGGCGCTGGCCGCCGGAGAACTCATGCGGATAGCGGTCGGCGTGCTCGCGCACCAAACCAACCAGATCCAGCACCTCGTAAACCTTTTCGTCGATGTACTTTTCGTCCTTGATGCCGCGGATTTTCAGGCCTTCTGCGATAATCTCACGCACAGTCATGCGCGGGTTAATCGAGGCAATCGGGTCTTGGAAAATCATCTGCATCTTGGTCATGATGTTGTCCTTCGCGGCAACCTTCATGTCCTGCTCGTAGCGCGCCTTCCGGTCCTCCAGCGCCTGACCGGACAGCGTCTTGCTGTCTGCCTCAAACGCCGTGGTCAGCTCTGCCTTGCGCTTCTCGCGGTACTTCTCGACGCACTTGCTCTTTTCCACAGAAGATTCCAATGCGTTCGTACGGGCCTGACGGATTTTCTCCTTCAGTTCCTTGCGCATTTCCTTAATCTTCTGGTCGTATTCCGCCTTCAGCGCTGCCGCCTGCGCCGGATTCTTCTCCGTTTTTTCCTTCAGCGCGGCCTTCATCTGGCGCTGCTTTTCCTCGAAGTCGTTTTTCAGGCTGCGAACCAGCACCGGCAGACCGTTCTGCGTGGACGAAATGCGCAGGCCCTGGAAGTACACGTCACCCTCGGTCGGGTCGTACAGGTTGATGATGGTGCGGCCCGTCGTGGTCTTGCCGCAGCCAGACTCGCCCACCAGACCAAAGACTTCGCCCTTCTTGATGTAGAAGCTGACGTCGTCGACAGCCTTGTTGATATAGTCGCCGCTGCGGAAATACTGCTTCAGGTGATTCACGCGCAGGAGGACGTCACTTTCTTCCTCGATGCCCGCGTGCTCCAGACGAGCCAGCGTCACCTTGTCCGTGATGGAATTCATCACGCGCGCAATCACCAGCAGCACAATGCCAATCAGCCACAGCCACACCCAGCGCGCCGCCAGCCACCACAGCGCAATCACCAGCGAAATGGCGTTGCTGTCATCAGACTTCTTGATGGTCGTTTCTGCCAGAGACTTCAGCGCGGTCTGGTAGGTCGGCGCTGCCGCCACGGACACCTGAACCGCCTTCAGCAGGCTGTTGAGCGAGCCGTCAAAATCTTCGCTCTGCATCCGCTCCAGCAGCGTCGCCGCGAACACATCCAGCGTGCCGAGCTTTTCGCTCGGATAGCGTGCCTGAAGCGCCTCGTACTTGCTCTGCACGAACGCCGCCAAGTCAATCGTTTCGCCCTGCTTCTTCTGCTCCATCAGCGCGGCAAACTCGTCGCGGATATCCTCCGTGTCGACGCGCTCCATCGTGCGCTGCTCCGCCAGTGCGGTAGTATATTCCCCGAAATCCAGCGCCTCCAGGTACTTCTTCATGGAGGTCGGCTTGTTGCCCGCATCCACCGACGCACGAACCATCGTCGTCAGCGTCTCCACAAATTCCAGATAGCTGCCTGCTTCTTCGCCGTGCTCCTGCGCAAACGTTTCGTAGAACGCTGCAACATCCGGTTCGGTATTGGCGGTGGCAATCTTAATCGGCTTGCCCTTGGGCGCCGCCGGCGTCATGACTTCGTTCAGGTAGTCAAACGATTCCGCCAGCAGGCGGCTGTCGCTGCCGCTTTCCTGCTGCTCATAGAGCGTCAGATACGCATCCACGTCGAAATTCTGATCGAATTCAGCGCAGAAAGCATCCAGATTCTGCTGTGCCAGCGCGTTCTGACCTGCCGCCAGTTCATCCGCCCACGTCGTATAGAACGTCAGCGCGCGGTTCTGGCGCACGTCCTCGCCCAGCGTCTTGGTGGACGCGGCATCAATCAGGGCAGAGAAATACTGCTTGTCAAACCAAGCGCGCGTGACCACGGAAGCGTTCTGCTGATAAGAGCGCAGCGCCCCCGATAGCGTAGACCATCCCGCACCGTCATTCGCCACAACATAGATGCTCATTACGATAGCGATGGCCATAACCACCAGCCCAATCGTTTTCAGCACCGAGGCGATTCCCTTTGCGATTTTCATGCTTCGGCGGCTCCTTTCTTCGCGTTCTGCAAGGCTTCTGCTGCCTCTCGTTCAGCCTGTTCCTTCTTCATGCGTTCAATGCGTTCCGTCACAATCGCCGGCGGATTTACCTTCGGCGCGTTCGGATGCAGCAGCCATGTCGCCGCCATATGCGTCTCGCTGACATGGAACATCGGCGGCTGTTCCTCAAAGTCGATTTCCATTGCGTACTTGTTGCGCGCTGCGAACGCATCGCCCTTCGGCGGCAGAATCATATCCGGCGGCGTACCGGGGATAGCTTCCAGCTTCTCGCGCGTCTCCAAGTCCGGCATGGAGGACAGCAGCGCCCATGTGTACGGGTGGCGCGGGTCGTAGAACACATCATCCGCCGTGCCGTACTCGACAATCTTGCCGGCGTACATGATGGCAATGCGGTCCGCCATGTTCGCCACAACGCCAAGGTCGTGCGTGATGAAGATGACCGACAGGCGGCGTTCCTTCTTCAGGCGGTTAATCAGCTCCAGAATCTGCGCCTGAATGGTCACGTCCAGTGCGGTTGTCGGTTCATCGCAGATGAGGATATCCGGGTTCGCGGACAGCGCAATAGCGATAACAATGCGCTGACGCATACCGCCGGAGAACTCAAAGGGATACTGATAGAAGCGCTTGTGCGGCTCCGGAATACCGACTTCCTTCATCAATTCGATGGCGCGGTGGCGTGCCATGCCCTTGGTGAGCTTGAAGGCATAATCCTGCGCGCGCGCCTTCATGTAGTCCACCATTTCCACCGCCAGTACGTCAAAGTCCTTCGTTTCGCTCGCCGCGATGAGTTCCTCAAAGTGCTTCAGCAGGCTCTGGGTCATTTCGCAGAGGTTGTGCTGCGCCATATCCGCGTCAATCAGGTTCTTCGGGATGACGGACGGCGGATTCTTGCCCTTCGCCTTCTGCGCCTCAAACTTCTTCTGCTCGCGGGCGTAGCGCTTCTCTTCCTTCGGATTGTGCGTCTTGGAGCGGGCATAGCGGTCGATATAGGACTGTGCGCCCGAACGGTAGACGTACGCCTGATTGTCCTTATCCAGCTGTAGCTTGTCGATGGCTGCTTCAACCGCCGCAGCCGATTTGTGCAGCGCTTCCTTGCATTCGCCCTCGTTCAGCGGCTTTTGCTGATAGACCTTCAGGGCGCTGCGGAGCGTATCCACCGCCGCCTGCTGCGATTTCGCCGCCTGCTGGCTGGAGTACTGGAGCGCGTGAGCAATGTCCTGCAAGAAGTCAATCATGAACTCGCGGTCAAGCGTTTCGCGCGCCATCTGGTTCAGCTCGGTGACGGACTGCTTTTTCGGGTCGGGCGTTTTGCCACTCGCCGCCAGATAGCCGATGCAGAAGAAGTTCGGCTCCTGCGCATTCACCATCGCGCCCAGCTTAGCGGTCATGTCCGCCATCAGCGCGCGCATTTCGCTTTCGCGGCGGCGCGTGTAGTTCTTCTGGAAGCCTTCCAGCGCCGTATGCCACTTCGCGATTTCCGGGTCATTCTCATCGAAGGTGTACGGGTCGAAGATATGCTTCAGGGACTTGCGGATGCGGCCGCAGATTTCGCGGACATCCTTGTCCTTGCTCGTCAGGATGGCATTGTCGATTTCGTCCATGCCGTCCATGCACTCAACGATGGATTCCATCGCTTCCTTATAGGTATATTCCATCTTCAACCCGACGGAAGCAAAGTGGTCGAACTGCTTCGTTTTGGCATGGATGGCTTCGCGCGCCTGTGCGCCCTGTCCGCGCGCCTCGGCATCCGCCACCATCGTCTTTTCGAGCTGCGCCAGCAGGCTGTTGAAGCGTTCCTTGCCATCGCGGCGGCGTTCCTTGTTGTTCAGCAGCATGGCTTCCGTCAGCTGCTTGCCGATGCGCATGATGGGGTTCAGGGCGCTCAGCGGGTCTTGGAACACCATGGCCAGCTTGTGGCCGCGCAGGGTGTGGAACTCTTCTTCCGGAATTTTCAGCAAATCCTTGCCGTCGTAGATGATTTCGCCCGCATCCACCATGGCGTTGCCCGCCAGAATGCCCATGATAGCACGGGTGGTGACGGACTTGCCGGAACCGGATTCACCGGCGATGGCGAGCGTTTCGCCTTCCTCCAGATTGAAGGAAATATCGCGCACTGCGCGAACCGCACCGTTGTTTGTGCGGAAGGAGATGGTCAAGTTTCGGACTTCCAGCTTTGCCATATCAGTCGTCCGCTCCTCTCAACGAAGGATTCAGCGCGTCGCGCAGGCCATTACCAAACAGGTTGAAGGCAATTTCCAAAATGGCGATGAAGATTGCCGGGAACATGATGATGTGGGGGTAGGTGCTCAAGTACGCCTGACCGCCGGAAAGCAGCGTGCCGATGGAGGTCAGCGACGACGTTTCCAGATTGATGATGTGCAGGTAGCTGAGCATGGATTCGGAGAAAATGACGCCGGGGATGGTCATGACCGCGCCGGTCACGATGGTGCCCAGGCTGTTCGGGAAGATGTGCTTGAAAATCAGGCGAGCGTCAGATGCGCCCAGCGTGCGCGCCGCCAAAACGTATTCCTGACCCTTGAAGCGGTAGAACTGCGTACGCACACGCGCCGCCGTACCGACCCAGCCGGTCAGCACGAAGGCGAACAGCAGGGATGGCAGCACGCCCACCTTCTCCGCCAAGTGCAGCTGGAACAGAGTCGCGACGACCATGAACGGCACGCTGTTCAGCACGTCGGAGATACGCTCCATCACCATGTCAACCGCGCCGCCGTAGTAACCCTCGATGGAGCCGTACAGCACGCCGAGGATGAAGTTGATGCTCGCCACAACGATGGAGAGCAGGAAGCTCAGGCGCGCGCCGACTGCCAGGCAGGTGAAAATATCCTGCCCGTAGTTGTTCGTGCCGAAAATGAACGTGGGTTCATAGCCGTTGACATAGCGGAAGTACTCCAGATAGTGCACACGCACGCGGTAGCCCGTCTGGTTCTTCTGGGCGTAGGTGTACCACTGCCCATCCGCGCCGTCGTCGCCGGCAATGCGCTTGCTGTTGTAGTTCGCCTTGTTCGGGTTGTCGGACGTGAGGTAGTTCGGAATCAGGCTGCCGTTTTCATCCAGCGCCGGATCACCGTTGGTGTTCACGCTCTCGTCCTTGAGCTGGTACCAGAAGTTCGCGCCGCCGTTGCCCATCATGTACTGCGAATTGTGGGTCTTCTGCAGCGGGTAGATGACCTGAATGTCATTCTCGTTCTGATACGCCATCAGGTTATTGTATTCCGTTTCACTCAGGTTGACATACGCGAAGCCGACCAGCGCGTAGGAATCCACGCGCAGGTTGTAGTACTTCACGCCATTGGCATCGGTGTAGTGGTCGTATTCCTTCTTCACGACCGGCACGCCCGTTTCCTGACCGATGGCGTTATAGTAATGGTAGCCGATTTCGCTGACCTTTTCCTTGCGCGCGCCATCCCAGAAACCCGCGTTTTCAAACAGCGTGTTCTTCGGCAGCACCGACTTGTAGTAGCCGTCGCGGAACTGCACCGTGTACGGCGAGACAAACGGCGTGATGATGGCAAACAGCAGCAGGAACACAATCAGGCAGAACGCCACAACGGAGGACTTGTTCTTGCGGAAGCGCAGCCACGCGTCGCCCAGATAGCTGATGGACTTGGTCTGCAGCTTTTCGTCATGGATACGCTCATCCTTGTGAATAAACGCAAACTTCTCCTGCGGGATTTCCGGATACAGATTTTTTTCCATCATTTCTTCGACCCCATTCTGATGCGCGGGTCAATAAACCCGTAGCTGATGTCAATGACAATGCCCGAAACCAGGCCGATTGCCGTATAGAACACGTTCAGCGCCATGAAGAAATTATAATCGCGGACATTGATGGAGTTGATGTACAGGTTGCCGATGCCGGGAATGCCGAAGATGTTTTCGATAATCATCGAGCCGCCCAGAATACCGATGAATTCACCAATAATCATCGGCAGGATGACGACCATTGCGTTGCGCAGCGCGTGACGGGAAATTGCCTGTGCCTTGGTCAGACCTTTCGTGCGCGCCAGCAGCATGTAGTCACCGGTCAGCACCTCGCTCAGCTCCGCACGGGTGTAGCGCGTCAAGCCTGCCACAACGCCGAAGCCCAGCGACAGCACCGCCGGAATCAGCGATACGAACATTGTCCAGCTGAACAGTGACCCGCCCGCCTGTGACAAACTTGCCGCCTGCAAGGGGAACCAGCCAAGCTTGAAGCACAGGAAGTACTGCACCAGGAAGGCGTACACATAGCTTGGCACCGAGATGAAGACCATGACCATGGTGGAAATGAAGTTATCCTGCCACTTGTTCTTCTTCAGCGCCGCATAGATGCCGAAAGCAAGGCCCAGCGGAATCGCAATCAGGATAGAATACAGGTTGACCAGCACCGTATAGGGCAGCTTCTGCATCATGACGTTCCAAACGCCCATGCCTTCATACATCTGCTCGCCGACACCCCAGTCCCATTCGGTCAGGATGCTCTTCAGGTACAGGAAGTACTGCACCATGATCGGCTTGTTATAGCCCATCTTTTCGCGCTTGGCGAGCACGAGGTTGATGTCGCGGCCCATTTCGCGGACGGCGGGCAGCGGCAGCAGCTTAATCAGGATAAAGCACATGGTCATGATGATGAACAGCACCAGGAACATGTACAGGACACGCTTGATGATGTATCGTGTCATACCATTTTTGGACATTCCACGTTACCTCCGTTTTTCATATTGAGCGGAAGGGGCGGGAAACCCTGCTGCCCCCCTGCTTCCGGCCGTCAGAGTGCGTCGCCCCACCCGTGACGGGGTCGCGGAGGATGCGGCTGGAGATGCGCATCACCGCGGACTGGGCTTGCCTGACTGGATTGAATCCCTATTGGGCATTTCTTAAGGAATCACTATTTTGTACCATTTTTCTTTGGAATCATAGCGTCCCCTTAAGAAACGCCCGAAAATCAACCGTTTTTTAACACGCACATCGGGCATGGGGGTCAAAAGGCCCCCATGCCCGTGCCGAGTTTCAGAGAATCACGGCAAATGTGCGCCTTGAATTAGTATTCCAGGGTGTTGTTGGCGATGTAGTCCGCCCACTCCGCGTCATCGTAGTTGTACGTCGTGTATTGGATACCGCCGAAGCCGATCAGCGTGACGTAGGAATCAACAACGGTGTTCACCTTCTGGGAGTTCATGCTCGCGGTGTTGCGGTAGTAGATGGAGGAGCAGGGATACCAGTTCATGAACGCGCCTTCGACAGCGGTCGCAAACTGCAGACGAGTGTCGTAGGTGTAATCAGTGAACTTGCCCAGCTTTTCCTCGATGGACGGAACGTTCTGGCTGTTGCACCAGTTCGCCCAGTTCTGCAGGGTGTCGGTGATTTCGCCAACGCCTTCCACATTGTAAACAATGTCGATGGTGGTGGTGTCATAGCCGTATTCGTTCTGGTTGCCGCCGCCGAACGCATCGTCGGTGTAGCAGTTGCCGAACACGCCGAAGGGAGACATCGTCGCGCCGCCCCAAGTGGTGAAGATCATGTCCGCGTTGCCGGACTGCATGGTTTCGTAGTAGTCGGTGTCTACGGTCATGGTCATTTCGACCTTGCCTTCAAACGGCGTGCCAACGCAAGCGTTCTTCAGCGCGGCGTTCAGGTAGTTGAACATGGAGACGTAGATAGCGTCGCTCTGGTACACGCGCAGGTCAATCTTGATGTCGCTGGTGCCATCGTAGATGCCGGCAGCAACAGCCTTGTCATACGCAACCGCCATCAGCGCGCGCGCCTTTTCAACCTCGTAGCCGGTCAGCGCTTCGTACGCTTCGTCGAGGGTGTCGTAGTCGCCGCCCTCGCCCCAGGTCAGGTCGAACAGACGGCAGAGGACTGCCTTCGCGGGTTCGCTGTCACGATACAGCGCGCCGGTGAAGGGGTCGTAGCAGTACAGTTCGTTGATCAGGCCAAAGCCAGCCGTGCCAGCCGCGGTGAAGGAGGAAGCGAATTCCTTACGGTCATAGGAGTAAGAAATCGCCTGACGGAATTCCGGAATCACCAGAACCTGACTATTGGTGCCGTGAGACAGCAGCTTCTCATAGTCGGTGTTCATGGTCAGCTTGGTGGTGTAGCCGTTGTTCGGGCCGTACTTGATGTACTTGCTGTTGCCGTACTTCTTCAGGTCGTCAGCCTGCAGAGCGATCTCATCAATCTCGCCCTTTTCGAACGCCAGCACCTGGGTCGCGTGGTCGGCAATGCAGGTCACCTTGTAGTTGTCCGTCTGATACTGGCCGACGTGGTTGCCGTCATGATAGCCATACCAGTTGTCATTGCGGGTCAGGGTGTATTCCTTGTCCAGTTCGAAGGAAGACAGCTTGTACGGGCCGTAGGAAACCGTGTTCTCCACGGAACGGCCATAGCTGGTCTTAACTTCGTCCGCTTCTTCCTCGGTGGCAACTTGCTTGCCGTCCTTGTAGAAGGTCTTGCAGGCTTCGTAAACGGGCTTGTAGACCAGGTAGGAGGAAGACAGGTTGTAGGGCACATAGAAGTTCGCTTCGTTCACGGGGGTGGCCAGGATGAAGTCAACGGTGTAATCGTCAACCTTCTTGAAGCCAACTTCGTCCCACGTTGCGGCATCCGCGACGCTGGCCGTGTACAGGTATTCAGCCTGCATGGACTCATACTGCTGACCCGCGGCGAAGTAGTTGTCAAACAGGTACTTCGCGGAGACCCACGCTTCGGCAGCGGTTTCGTCTTCAACAGAAGCATCGCGGTACATCGTGTCGTCCGCAATGTTCACATACTGCGGCGCGGGATTGCCCTCCGCGTCCAGCGCGCCGACCATGCCCCAAGCGCCCATGTCGAGGTACACATCGGTGCCGGCGGCAACGAGGTTCTCGGCAGTGTCTGCAACCAGGTCATAGGTCGTCTTGCCCGCGTAGAGGTAGTTCTTCGCGTTGTAGATGACGAACTCGCCAGCATAGTAGCTGTCAGCGCGGCGATTCAGCATCTTCGGGTTGAGCAGCTGCTGCAAGGAGTACACATAGTCATCAGCGGTGATGGGGGTGCCATCTTCCCACTTGGCGAGCTTGTTCAGCGCGATACGCCAAGCCTTGGCGGTCTCGCCTTCCTTCACGCCGTACTGACCGACATACTCAGCAGTCACGTCCACCGGCATTTCAGCAGCCAGTTCGGGCATGACGGAGTAGCCGTTCTTTTCGGAATTCAGAACGAAGGTGTAGAAACCAGAGCTGACATAGCCCAAAATATCAGAGTCTTCGTTCGTTTCCCAGGAGAGCGGGTCCCAGTTCAGAGAAGAGTTAATGCCGGGGGTGTAGCCGTTGTAGGTGTACACCTTTTCATCGGTGTAATCCTTGCCAGCTTCACCGACATACTGATCGGTAGAAACCGTCTGCGCGCTCCCCTCGCTCTTTTCCAGCGTGACAGTGCCCGCGTTGTACACGCGCTCACCGACATCGTAGGAATCAGCAGGCGTGAACGTGCCTTCTGCCAGCGCAGCCGCACTCAGCATCATGCACGCAGACAGGACCAGAGAGAGAATCTTCTTCATGGTCTAACCCCTCCAATTCATTTCGTACCAGATGACACGATGCAAATGATACGTTGATATTCATTATAGAGGAATTGACGCAAGGTTGTCAAGGGCTTGCCGCTTGCAATTTTTGACCAATCTTCCTGCAAAATTCCCCACTTTCACAGCAATCCCTTGATTTAACGATGTGAAATCGTTTTCGCTCCAAAATTGTTTTTTTTTTGTTTTTTCGTTCTTTGCCTTGATTTCTCTGCCTTTGCGCCATACTTGACGTTTCCCGTTTTTTCACCTATACTATCCTGTGCAGTGAAAGGAGAATTCCTTTATTATGAATGTTGACTTGACCCATGGTTCGATTTTCCGCGGACTGCTCCGTTTTTCTCTGCCGCTGATGGCGGGCAATCTGCTCCAGCAGCTTTATAACCTTGTGGACACCTTCGTCGTCGGGCGATACTGCGGTGAAATCGCCCTTGCCGCCGTCGGCAGCGCGTTTTCCGTCATGATTCTGCTCACGAGCATCGTCACCGGGCTGTGCATGGGCAGCGGCGTGGTTGTCAGCCAGCTTTTCGGGCAGAAAGACGATGCCGGCGTGCGCAAAGCGGTCGGCAATGCGTTTGTGCTGATTGCGGGCGTATCAGCGCTACTGACTATCCTTTCCTACGCGCTCCTGCCCGTCATGATGACGCTCCTGCGCATTCCGCCTGAAGCGCAGGGCGTTCTCTCCTGCTACCTCTTGATTGTGTTCATCGGCATCATCCCGACGTTCCTGTATAACTTCGGAGCGTGTATGCTCCGCGCCGTTGGCAATTCAACCGCGCCGCTGGTTTTCCTGCTGATTTCGTCGCTGACGAACGTCGCGCTGGACTTTCTGTTCGTGGCGGTGCTGCCGTGGGGCGTGGCGGGCGCTGCCGTCGCGACGCTTATTTCGCAAGTACTGTCCGGTTTCCTGTGCTTAGGTTATGTGCTCTTCCGCGTTCCGGCGCTGACGCCTTCGCAGCGCGATCTGCACCCCGACCGCGCGCTGTTCAGGCGCATCTTCTCCGTCTCTGCCATGACCAGCATTCAGCAGTCCATCATGAATTTCGGCATCCTGTGTGTGCAGAGTCTCGTGAACAGCTTCGGTCTGGCAGCGATGGCGGCATTCACTGCCGGCGTGAAGATTGACTCGCTGGCGTACAGCCCCGCGCAGGACTTCGGCAACGGCTTCGCGACCTTCGTCGCCCAGAATCAGGGGGCGAATCAGCCGCAGCGCCTCCGTCACGGCATTCGCACAGCGTTCCTGCTTTCCGGCGGCTTCTGCCTGATTGTTTCCGCGCTCGTGGCGATTTTCGCCGAGCCGCTGCTGCTTGTGTTCCTCGAGAATGCATCGGCGGAGTCTCTTTCCATCGGCGTAACGTACCTGCGCACCGAGGGGCTGTGCTACATCGGCATCGGCTTCCTGTTCCTGCTTTATGCCATTTTCCGCGGTTTGGAGCAGGCGGGCATGAGCATCGTCCTGACGGTGCTTTCGCTTGGGCTGCGCGTTGTGCTGTCCTATGCCTTCGCGCCGCATTTCGGCATGATGGCGATTTGGCTGGCAATTCCGGCGGGCTGGCTGATTGCGGATATTGTCGGTTTCGTTGCCATGGGGCGGCGCGGACTAATGCGTTCCGCTTCCAGTAAAATGGGCAAAAGCGCCTGATGACGGCGGGATGGATTCGCCGTTTTGTGACAAGTTTGTAACACCTGCGCCCGCGCCCCTTGACGAATCCGACTCGGCGTTGTATGATGGGGATACTCAATAACGAAAGGATTGTGCGGAACGGGTATGAAGAAGGAAACGAATCCCAAGGCGAAGCGGAATATCCTGTGGTGCAATGTGCTGATTGTGACAGCGCTGCTGCTGATTGTGGCGGTGCTGATGGTTGTGCTGCGGCGGAACGCGCCCGCGAATGTAGATGCCAATGCGCCTTTGCTGCCCATGACCGCAACGGATGCGCCGACCGAGGCTCCAACCGAAGCGCCAACAGAGCTTGCGACCAGCACACCGGAGGCAGCGGCGACCCCGGAAATCACCGCGGCACCGGAAGCGACTGCCGCGCCGGAAGTCACGGACGCCCCCGAAGTCACCGCCACCCCCGACCTGTCGCAGGTGGAAGCATTCCTCGTCGTCACCGTCGGTGACAAGACGTATCAGCCGATTCCGCTGACCGAAGAGGGCTATTATCGCCTCCGCCACGGCGACTGCATCAACATCGTCCATGTCACCCCGACAAGCATCGACATGCACGAGGCGAACTGCGACAATCAGGATTGTGTGGAGCAGGGCGAAGTGACGCTGGAAAACAAGGACACACGCATTCTGGGCAACATGATTATCTGTCTGCCGAATCAGGTGACGCTCCAGCTGTACAGCCGCGACGAATTGATGGACTGGCTGACGACCGTGCAGGAGGACGCAGCAAATGAATAAGCAGCGAATCACCACAAAGCAGCTTGCGCTGTGCAGTGTGCTGCTGACGCTGATGCTGGTACTGGGCTGGGTGGAGAGCCTGTTTCCGCCGCTGTTGGGCGTGCCGGGCATCAAGCTTGGCTTAAGCAACGGCGTGCTGATTTTCGCGGTCTACATGCTGTCCCTGCCGACGGCGTGGGTGCTGATGCTGCTGAAAGTGGTGCTGTCTTCGCTGTTTTTGGGCGGCGTGGCGGCGCTGCCGTACGCACTGGCAGGCGGTGTGCTGTCGCTGGCAAGCATGTGTCTCCTTTCGCGCATGAAGTGGATGCACCCGGTCACGGTCAGCATTGTCGGCGGCGTAATGCACAACGTCGGGCAAATCGTGATGGCGATGATTATCCTCCACACGTCGCAATTGGCGTACTACATGGCTGTCCTGATGCTCAGCGGCATTCTCTTCGGCGCGCTGACCGGCGTGAGCGCCACGCTGGTGATGAAGCACATGAAGCATATCAAGTGGGGGAAATAGCGAAGGGGGGCAAGGGGCGACCGCAGACTTCATCTGTTTTCATGCCTCCTTGTCGCCTCCGCAGAGGCGAAACCCTCTGCACAACAAAAATCAACTAACACAGGACACAAAAAGCAGGACTACCTCCACGCCGGAGACAGCCCTGCTTTTTGTTGTGCGAATGAAACCATCAGAAGAAAAGGAAACGCTTCTTCTGATACGGCTCGCTTGACATGCCCTTGAAATCATAGCCCGTCGCGGCAATCGCAGCTTTCACCTGCGCTTCGTCCAGCGGGTCTTCGGAAATGACCACCGTTTCACCCTTGCCGTGGGAGGAAGTCACCTTCTTGACCGCCGGGAAAGCCTTGCGGATTGCGTCATTGACATGGCTCTCGCACATGCCGCACATCATGCCATCAATTTTCAGCGTCGTTTTTGTCATCAGCCCTCATCCTTTCGATGAATGCAATATACCCCATCGGGGTATCTGAATGATAGCACCAGCGCGGCGGATTGTCAAGCGGTTTCGTTCGATGTGACTAACTTTTTTAAGGTAACACCGCACAAATGCGGTGGTGCCTTAGCGGATGCCCGACCAGAGCGCATCATTTTCCGCTTGAAACGCTTCCCTCAGCGCATTTTCATCTTCAGTAGATACATCCTGCTCAAAAATCAGGATGCCGTCCATATCCGGATCATGCTCCCAGACCTGCAGGGTCAGCACATCATTGTAGTGCCGGACGGTATAACCATCCGCGTCGAACGTCCAGTCCTCCTTCTCCTCGCCAACCGCCCAGCGCAGCAGTACCGCCTCCGTCCCCTCAAAACGGTACAGCGTTTCTCTGTGAATGCCGCCCGCCAAGCCGCCGTTCACAGAACTCCTTACAATCTTGTGTTCCGCGTCAAGGTCATAATTCGTGAACGTCAGCGGACAGAGAACATACTGTTCACCATCAGAAATGAAAAACTGGTAGACGAAATTGCTCGCGCCGCGCTGTGTCAGGATCACCACGTCGTTGATGCCGTCGAAGTTGACATCCGCATAGGAAAGGTACGGGTCTTTCTCGCCGGACACGAAGCAGAGTTCCTGCCCGTTGTCCGCAATCAGGCGGTGGATGTACTCGTTCTCCGTCGTCTGCCCGACAATTTCTGCGCGGACAGGGGCGATGGTCATCAGGAGAAGCAAGGCAAGCAGGCAGAAACGGGAAATACGGTTCTTCATAAAGAATACTCCTTTCGCATTGGTATGCTAATGAAAGAACGAATACGGGGCGGCAATTCATCCGCAGAAAAAAAGGAAATTTCTTCATCATCCGAAATGGGAATGCTTGCAAATTGCTGATGTTTGCGTTATAATGAAAATGGTAATTTATGATTCAAGGTTTTTTGCTGGGGAAGTAGGGAAAGGGGTGTTTGCCACGGCGCACGAAGGAGCAGGGCAGTACTGCCGCAAAGTGGACAAGCGTGAAATTCCGGTCTGTCCGATTTTAGGGGTCAATATTGCTGTCATCAACATGAATTGGCTGCTGAAATATTTGGCGCAGAATATTCATCAATTGCAGGGAGATTACATCTGCGTATCGAATGTACATACAACCGTCGTCAGTTACGAGGATGCGGACTACCGTGCCGTGCAGAACGGCGGTTTGATGGCGATTCCGGATGGCAATCCGCTGGCGCAAGAAGCGCGGCGGCGCGGGTATCCGCAGATTCAGCGGACAACCGGGCCTGACCTGATGATGGAGGTCTTTCGGCAGTCGGCGGCACACGGCTGGCGGCATTATTTCTACGGCAGCACGCAGGAAGTGCAGAAGAAAATGATTGCGCGCCTGCAGCAGGAGTATCCGGGGCTGGTAATTGCGGGCACAGACGTGCCGCCTTTCCGCGAACTGACACCGGAGGAAGATGCGCTTGCCGTGGCGCGCATCAATCAGGTGCAGCCGGATTTTGTGTGGGTCGGGCTGGGAGCGCCGAAGCAGGAGCGCTGGATGGCGGCGCACCAAGGGCGTGTGCATGGACTGATGATTGGCGTCGGCGCGGGCTTTGATTTCTTTTCGGGCAACGTCAAGCGCGCCCCGTTATGGATGCAGAAGCACAGCCTGGAATGGCTCTATCGCCTGATGCAAGACCCGAAGCGGCTATTCCAGCGCTACTGGAGCACGAACCTGAAATTCATCTGGAACGCGACCATCAGGAGAAAGTAAATGCAGCAAACGACAAAACAGCCCGCTGTACTGCTGGTACACGACTATTATCAGATTCCCGGCGGCGAGGATGTCGTTGTGGCGAACGAGAAGCACCTGCTGGAAACGCACGGTCACGCTGCGGCGCTGTATGCGCGGCGGAACGAGGAAATTTCGCGCATGGGAGCGCCGGAGAAAATCCGCAGTGCGCTGGGGATGTTTTTCAGCATCCGTACATACCGCGAGGTTCGGCGGAGCATCCGCGAAAACCGGATTTCGCTGGTGCATGTGCACAACACGCTGCCGCTGATTGGCCCGGCAGTGTATTACGCGGCATTCCGCGAGGGCGTTCCCGTGGTGCAGACGGTGCACAACTTCCGCCTGCTCTGCCCGAACGCGCTTTTCTACCGCGACGGCCATATCTGCGAGGACTGCACGAAAAAGGGGCTACACTGCGCGGTGAAGCACCGCTGCTACCGCGGCAGCCGCCTGCAGACGATGCTCTGCGTGCTCAGCACACGTTTGCACCGTGCCCTCAAAACGTACAGCCGCCTGCACTATATCACCCTGACGGACTTCAACCGGCAGAAGCTGCTGGCGCTTAAGCAGATCCCGCCGGAAAACGTGTCCGTAAAGCCGAACTTTGTGGAACCGCCGGAGACGATTGTGCCATACGCTGCGCGCGAAAATCAGGTGGTGTACATCGGTCGGCTGGATGCGCTCAAGGGCATTCGGCTGCTGCTGGAGGCGTGGGCGCGCTACGAGCGTTCAGGCGGGGGCATGAAGCTAATCATCTGCGGTACAGGGCCGGAGGAAACATGGTGCCGCGAATATCTGACGCGGGAAAAGCTGAAGCAGGTAGAACTGCGCGGCTTTGTGCCAAATTCGGCGGCACGGGCGCTGATGGGGCAGTCCAAGGCGCTGATTCTGCCGACACAGTGGTACGAAGGCTTCCCGATGACAATTGTGGAAGCCTTCAGCGCCGCCACGCCGGTGATTTGCTCGGATTTAGGCAACGCGGGTTCCCTGATTTCGGACGGCGTGACGGGCTTCAAGTTTCCGGCGGACTCGGCGGAACAGCTGGCACAGACGCTCAACCGGCTGCAGCACGCGGAATCCGTCAGCGAAGGCGCGCTGAAAACGTATCAGGAGAATTTCACGGCGGAAGCAAATTATCGTCAGCTGATGGCGATTTACAGCAAGGCGATGCAGAAAAGCGGCGAAAGGAACGAACCATCATGCGGCTGATTGTGGCAGATGTACGGAGCACCAGCACGGACGGCATTGCCGCTGGGCATTATTTCACCGTCGCGCAGAATTATCTTGACCTGTTCGGCGCGGAGATGGATGTGCGCATTGCGGGCGGGCCGGTGTATGGCGACCGCTTCGGGAATAAGCTGATTCGTCTGCCGCATGATTACATCGTGGGCAGTTCGGCGGTGCGCAACAAACGCGCCGTGTTCCAGAACGTGCGCGCGCTGCTTCGGGAAGCGCAGGATGACGTGATTGTCCTCCAGTGCAGCGCCGTCGCAACAGCGTATCTGGGGCTTGCACTGTTCAAGAAGAAAGAAACGCGGGTCTACGCCATCCAGTACAGCACCGACGGCGTCAATTCGGCGCTGAAGCGGGGGCTGTATGCGCTGTGCAGGCGGAAAATCAGCGGCGTTATCTGCCCCAATGCAGCCATTGGCGCGGCGTACGGGCAGCCGATGTGCGTCGTATCCGATTACATCAGCACAGGAACGATGCAGCCGCCTGTGCCCTATGCGCAGAAGCGCTATGATTTCGGCATGGTCGGGCTGATTACGTCGGACAAGGGCGTCGTTGAGGCGGCAAAACAGCTGCGGGACACGCCGTATCGGGTGCTGATTGCGGGTCGGGTGCAGGAAGCGCCGCTGGAAACGGAACTGCGGGCAGTCTGCGCGGGGGCGAAGAACATCGAGCTGCGGCTGGAATACCTGTCCGAAGCGGCGTATGACGAGGCGATTCGCCAATGCCGTTACTGCATCCTAAACTATTCGGAGAATTACTCCCTGCACAGCAGCGGCGTTGTGTTCGATATTCTCTTCCGGGGCGTGCCGATTGTGGGCAGCCGCTGCGGGACGCTGCAAATGGTGGAAGCAAACGAATTGGGCAAAACGGTATCCAGCATGGCGGATTTTGCGCCGGAAAGGCTGCTGGATGAAGCCGTGCATGACCGCTATGTGCGCAACATTGCGCGCTACTGCCAATCGCAGGCGCAGGAGCGGGAAAAGCTGCGGGATTTTCTGACGCGGGACGCGGTGGAATAACCATGCCGCACAGCGCAGAGTGAAAGGAGGGGCTGAAGCGTGAAGATCATGTGGATGGGGAATATTATCCTCCCTGCCATTGCGGAAAAAGAATCGCTTCCCCCGGTGTATATCGTGGGCTGGCTGGTCGGGCTGTCGCGGCGGCTGACGCAGCTGCCGGATGTGGCGCTGACGTATGTGTTTGACGCGCCGAAAGCGCTGACGGGCGAAGTGGACGGCTACCGCTATTATGGGCTGGTCAACCCCACACGCCCTACGCAGCGGTGCGGCGAAGCCTACACCCGGCAGCTGGAGGAAATCCTGCGCAAAGAGCAGCCGGATGTCATTCACCTCTGGGGCACGGAAAATCAGCACACGCTGGCCATGGTTAATGCGGCGGAACACATGGGGATGCGCGAGCGGATTGTAATTTCCATTCAGGGGCTTCTGTCCATATACGCGGAGCATTATCGCGCTTATCTGCCGGAACACGTCTGCCACGGGCACACGCTGAAGGACTTGGTGAAGGGCAATATCGTCCGGCAGGAAGCAATCTACCGCCGCGTCGGGCAGTATGAACAGGAAGCCCTGCGCAGGGTGCAGCACGTTATCGGGCGCACCGACTGGGATGCTGCCTGCATGGCGGAGCTTACCCCGCAGGCGGCCTATCATTTCAACAACGAAACGCTGCGGGACGAGTTCTACACCGGCGAATGGTCGCTGGACAACTGCGAGCCGCACAGCATCTTCTGCAGTCAGGCGCATGTGCCGCTCAAGGGGCTGCATCTGCTATTGCAGGCGCTGGCGATTGTCCGCAAGCGCTATCCCGATGTCAAGCTCTATGTGGGACGCAAGGACTATGGACGCATTCCGCCGCTTGCGCGCAATGCCTATGAACGGTACATCCACCGTCTGCTGCGCGAAAACGACCTCTACGGTCATGTTGTTTTTACCGGAAGCCTGAATGCACAGCAAATGAAGGAGCGGTATCTAAAAAGTCAGGTGTTTGTGCTGCCGTCGAGCATTGAAAACTCCCCCAATTCGCTGGGCGAGGCGATGCTGCTTGGCGCACCGTGCATTGCGTCGGATGTCGGCGGCGTGCGCTGCCTGATGACGCACGGCGTGGAAGGGCTGATTTATCCGGCAGACGACCCGCATTTGCTGGCGCATGATATCTGCGAGATGTTCACGCATCCGGAAAAAGCGGCGCAGATGGCGCGCGCCGGGCGAGAACATGCCGGAAAAACGCATGATGCGCAGAAGAATCTGGAGATACTGCTTCAGATTTATACGGAGATTGCACGATGAAATTCCGAATCACAAAGAACCATGTGGATGCACTCTGTGTGCTGATTGGCGTGCTGGGCATGGGTTCGCTGTATTTTCAGGTGCTGCGGATGCCGCTGATGGCAGCCATGCTGATTGCGTCGATTCTGCTGCTGACGCGGGCGCATCATCCGAAAATCAGCGCCCAGAACATACGCCTGACGCTGCTGCTGACGGCGGCGCTGCTGCTGACGAGCTTCGTCAACCCGCAGAACGGCATCCACATCAACGATATTGTCATTTGGCTGTGCAACATCGGCTATGTGCTGGTTCTGCAAAGCTGCATCGGGTATCGGACGTATATGCGGCTGTATACCAAAGTCATGCTGGCAGAGGCGGTCATCAGCCTGATTTCCTTCGTCATCGGCGATTTGCTGTCGCTGCCGCTGCCGCTGCTGCACTACGAAGTTTCCAGCGTCAACGGATTTTATCTGACGCCTTATTTCACCTTAGGCTGGCTGAACATCCCGGTTTTCCACCGCAATGCGGGTATGTTCAACGAGCCGGGCAGCCACCAGATTTTCCTGAACTTCGCGCTGCTGTTCCTGATGAGCGACGAAACGCGCATGGGCATGAGCAAGAAGAAATACTGCTGGGCAATTGCGCTGCTGATCGTCACCATCCTCAGCACGCTGTCCACAACAGGCTTTATTTGTCTGGGCGTTGTGCTGCTGACGGTGGCATTCCGCAAAAAGGGCGGGAAAATGGCGCGCAGCATCAAGATGGCGGCGTTCATTGGGCTGATTTTGCTGTTTGTCATCGAGTCTGCCACGGGCGTGGTGGAACGCAAGATTGTCGGGCGAAATTCCGGCGGTTCGTTCTACACGCGGTGGAACGACACCTTCAGCGGCTTTGAAATCGGGCTGGAATCCCCCATTGCGGGACAGGGCGTTTTCTCGGAGCGAAAGGCGGAAATCCTGCTGGAACACAGGGTGCAAAACATTTCCAACGGCTTTGCCGCCTTCGTCATGGATACAGGGTTGATTCTCCCGGCAGTTTGGCTGTGGCTGACGTACCGCGGTATCCGCACCAAATTTGCCAAGGCGCGGCTGCTGTATGTGCTGGGCGTTTTCCTGCTGTATTTCCTGTGCATCAACACGGAGGGCGTTTTCCTGAACATACTGTTTTTGGGGCTGCTGGGCAAGTGGCAGCCGGACGCGGAGGAAGCGCCTGATCTGCCGGCAAATGCGCGCAGCCAGAAGAAGCGCAGGAGGCGCTGCACTGTGCCGCCGGAAAAACTGCGCCTGACGTTTAACACGCAGCCGGGGGACGCGGCGCAGGAGCAGACAGGCAAAACAGGCGGAGAGGAATCATGAACACAGCATCAAGGAGCGAAAACACGGCGCGCAACATCGGCGTGGGCGCAGTGCGGCAGGTGGTCACGCTGCTGCTGGCTTTTGCCGTGCGAACGGTGTTCGTGCGCCGGCTGGGTGCGGATTACACGGGTGTCAACGGGCTGTACAGCAACATTCTGGCCATGCTGTCACTGGCGGAGCTGGGCGTGGGCAACGTGCTGGTGTACAGCCTGTACGCCCCGCTGCACCGGGGCGACACGGGCGAAATCCAGCACCTGCTGGGCTATTATCGTCGCATTTACCGCCTGATTGCGCTGGCGGTAGCGCTGCTGGGCGCGGCGGTAATCCCCTTCCTGCCGCTCATCATCAGCAGCGAGCTGCCGATGGCGCAGCTGACCATCTACTATGTGCTGTACCTGGCGAACTCCGTGGCTTCCTATCTGGTCATCTACAAAACGACGCTGATTCAGGCCGACCAGAAGGCATATTTGCAGAACATGGTTTCCGCCGCGGCGCTGGTGGTGCAGTATGCGGCGCAGATGGCGTGCCTGCTGATTTGGGGCAGCTATCTGGGCTATCTGTTGATTCAGATTGCCTGCACCCTCCTGCAGAATGCGGTGCTGAGCCATTTAGCGGACAAGATGTACCCCTTCCTGCGGGAAAAGCAGAAGCACGAGCCGATGCACCGCAAGCAGGAGCTGAACGACAACATCCGCTCCATGTTTCTCTACAAGCTGGCAACGATTCTTATCAACAACACGGACAACATCCTGATTTCCGTCATGCTGGGCACGGTGTTCGTCGGTTACTACTCCAACTACGCGTCGCTGACGACGTATGTGACGACGTTCGTTTCCATCGTGATTACCGGCATTTCCGCCAGCTTGGGAAATCTGAATGCCGAAAAGGATTCGGAAAAGTCGTACGCCATGTTCCGCAACCTGATTGTCCTCTTCGGGGCTATCACGGGCTTCTGCGTCGCCGCGTACGGCGCGGTTGTACAGGACTTCATCCCCATCTGGGTGGGCGAAGAGTACCTGATGGATACAGGAACAGTGGCGGCGGTGCTGTTCACGTTCTACCTGAGCACCATCGTCGCGCCTGTGTGGATGTACCGCGAAACGCTGGGGCTTTTTCGGCAAATGAAGTATGTTATGTTTATGACGGCGCTGGTCAACATCCTGCTGTCCATCCTGCTGGGGCATTTCTTCGGCGTGGCGGGCATCATCGGCGCAACCGGGCTGGCACGGCTCTTCACCATCTTCTGGTATGAGCCGAAAGTGCTGTTCCATCGCACCTTCGGGCGCAGCGCTGCCGCGTATTTCAAGGCGCAGGGAGGCTTGCTGCTGCTCAACGGCGCGGTGATGGCGCTGTCGCTGCTGCTGTGCGCGCGGATGGGGCATACGCTGATGTGGATTATCATCAAGGGCATCACCTGCGCGGCGGTGACGGCGCTCCTGTACACGCTGGCGCTGGGGCGGACGGCGGAATACCGCTGGATGCTTGAAAAAGGGCGGAGTTTCTTGCGCAAATGGAGGAAGAAGGTATGATCGATCAGGAAATGCAGCACTGCCGCAAAATTGTGCGTTTTGACCCTACCATCTCAACAGCGAATCAGGGAGATTTCATCATCCGCAACGCCTGCGAGCATGTGCTGCACGACTGCTTTCCTGTGCAGCTGTCCGTCGCCGTGCCGGTTCGGGACAGGCTGTCAAAAGTGTCGATGAAGCACGTCGGCAGTGCGGATTTCGCATTTGTCTGCGGGACAAACCTGCTTTCCTCGGACATGCGCCGCCAAAGGATGTGGAATATCCGCCTGCGGGACGCGATGATGATGCGCTGCGGCGATTTGCACAAGCGGGAGCTGCTGAATTTCCGCCTGATTCGTGAGAAATTTCAGCGCACGCATGTCATTTTGCTGGGTGCGGGGTGGTATCAATACCAGGACGAGCCAACAGGATACACGAAGCGGATTCTAAAAACGCTGCTGGATGGGCAGTACCTGCACGCGGTGCGCGACGAATACACGCGCCAGCGCCTGCTGAAGCTGGGCATCACGAACGTGCTGAATACGGCGTGTCCGACAATGTGGGGGCTGACAGACGACAAATGCGCGCAGATTCCGACGCACAAGGCGGAGCGCGTCGTGACAACGCTGACGGACTACCGCAGCAGCCCGGAGCAGGATGCGCAGATGCTGACCATGCTGCAAAAGCACTATCGCGAGGTGTATGTGTGGCTGCAAGCCGTTGAGGACTACGCCTGCCTGCGCCAGATGGATGCGCGCGTGACGCAGAATTTGCACCTGATTCAGCCGAATCTGCGAGATTACACAGCGCTTTTGGCATCAGGCGGGATTGACTACGTTGGCACGCGGCTGCACGGCGGCATCCACGCAATGAACATGGGCTGCCGAAGCCTGATTCTGGCGGTAGACAACCGCGCAAGTGAAATCGCGAAGGACACGAATCTGCCTGTCCTGCCCCGCGGCGGAAATTTGGATGTGCTGGAGGAGCGCATCTGTTCCGCATGGGAGACGCAAATTGATTTGCCGACCACGGCAATTCGGCAATGGAAAAATCAGTTCCGCGAGACAGATGCAGAGAAAGTGCCTTGATTTTCGTATAAAATGCGGCTTTCTGCGCGGTAAGTATTGACAGCCGACTTGTAATTTGTTACAATATAGCTGGAATTGGGAAAGAGATTGCTATATCCACTGGGAGCACTGCGGCTCGCCGCGAAAAGAAAGGTGGAAAGCAGCAATCGCTTGCCATTGGCACAACCATACGTCGTGCCGGAAGATTGCACAGAACAAGGAGTGAGGACGATGAAGGACAAAAAGTGGATGCGAAAGGCATTGTCTTTCCTGCTGGCTGTATTCATGGTGACGGGCAGTATGGGAACAGTGCTGACGGCGGCTGCAGAAGAGCCGGAAACTCCGCCGACGGAAACGGTTGAGGTCGTGCCGACGGGAGCACCGGAAGCGACGGATGTTCCCGAGGTAACGGAAGCACCCGAAGCAACGGATGTTCCCGAGGTAACGGAAGCACCCGAAGCAACGGATGTTCCCGAAGCGACGGATGTTCCCAAAGCGACGGAAATCCCCGAAGCGACGGATGTTCCTGAAGCAACGGATGTTCCCGAAACAACGGAAATCCCCGAAGCGACGGATGCTCCCGAAGCAACGGAAGCGCCCGAAATCGTGGACGAAGCAGCCGTAGATTACAGCCGCTCCGTGCTGGATAACGAGTTCTTTGACTCCGGCTTTGCCGCGACGTTCAGCAGCGCACAGCTGTACCTGAATCCGACGGGCGATGAGCTGGTTGGCCGGGTAACCGGCGTGGTGTATGTGACGCATCGTCCGCAGAAGGGTCAGCTGAATGAACGGATTTCCGTCTGCGTGTATGACCAGACGGCTGGCGTTGCATATGGCTATCTGGCGGCGGATGCAGTGCATCCTGTGCCGGAAGAGGGCATTGAGAATCAACGTCACACCGGTGTTTTCGCGAGCGGCGTGGAAATGCCCAGTGCCCTGCTGGTGCTTGCGGCTGCGACGGAAGAACCCGTGCCGACCCCTGCACCCACGCCCGTGCCGCCGGAAGAGCCCGTTGTCGTGCCGACCGAAGAGCCCGCTGTCGTGCCGACGGAGGAACCCGTTGTTGAGCCGACGGAAGAGCCCGCTGTTGAGCCGACGGAAGAGCCCGTTGTCGTGCCGACCGAGGAGCCCGCTGTCGTGCCGACCGAAGAACCCGTTGTTGAGCCGACGGAAGAGCCCGCTGTTGAGCCGACCGAGGAACCCGTTGTTGAGCCGACGGAAGATCCTGCTGTCGTGCCGACCGAGGAACCCGTTCTTGAGCCGACCGAAGAGCCCGTTGTTGAGCCGACGGAAGAGCCCGCTGTCGTGCCGACCGAAGAGCCCGCGTCGACCCCCGCGCCTACGGACGTGCCGGATGACCTCGAAAACATCGACCGCGCGGATGTGATTATTCCGGGCAAACCAACGTTCGAAATGGACAAGGCGACGGCGGAGCTGGGCGAGAATATCACCTTCACCATCCACACGAAGAACGCCACCAAGATTTTGATGTACATTGACGGCAGCGTCAACCGCTACATCTACGACGTGCCCACTGACACGTCGACGCTTACCATGTCCTTCTCCTCGATGGGGAGCAAGGGAGGCAAGCGCACCATCGCGTTCCAAGCCTACAACGGCAATACGCCCGGCGAAAAGTCCGCTGAACAGACGATTACGCTGACAAAGCCGTCTGTCAAGCCGCAGGTAACGGTAAAGAATATCGACAAGACGACCGTGGGTCTGGGCGAGAACATCACCTTCACCCTGAGCATCAAGAACGCCACGAAGGTGCTGATGTACATCGACGGCAGTGTCAACCGCCGCTTCGAGGACATCACCCCCGACATGACGGAATACACCTTCACCATGTCGTTCTCCTCGCTGGGGAACAATGGGGGCAAGCGCGCCATTGCGTTCCAAGCCTATAACGGCACGACGGCGGGCGAAAAGACCTCCGAACGTGTTGTGACTGTCGCAAACGAAAGCCCAAACAAGCCGACCGTGACCAGCTGGAGTTTGGACAAATCCACGGTTGATTTGAACGAAACCATCACCTTCACCATCAACACCAAGAACGCAACGAAGATGCGTGTCTACATTGATGGCAAGCTGAACCGCTACATCTACGACGTGAAGGACGGCGCAACGACGTTCCAGATGTCCTTCTCGACGCTCGGTTCAAACGGCGGCGTGCGCACGGTGGCGTTCCAGCCCTACAATGGCAACACGCCCGGCGCTATGTCCGACACCAAGACGATTACCATCAGCGTGGCGAACAAGCCGCGGGTTGAGCTGCTGAAAATCAGCAATCCGAACGCGACGCTGGGCGAGAATATCACCTTCACCCTGCGCATCAAGAACGCCACGAAGGTGCTGATGTACATCGACGGCAGTGTCAACCGCCGCTTCGAGAACATCACCCCTGATATGACGGAATACACCTTCACCATGGCGTTCTCTTCGCTGGGGAACAACGGGGGCAAGCGTACCATTGCGTTCCAAGCTTACAACGGCGCAGTCGGCGGCGACAAGACCACCGCAACCACCATTTCCCTGATGAGCGGTTCGTCTGCTGCCCCCGTGATTGCGAATGTCAAGATTGACAAGACGACCGCGGTGCTGGGCGAGCAGATTAAATTCACTGTTTATCTGGACAACGCGACGAAGCTGCTGATGTATGTCGACGGGCAGGTGAACCGCCGCTTTGAGGACGTAACGACCAGCATGTCGAAGTACGAGTTCACGATGTCGTTCTCGTCGCTGGGGAATAATGGCGGCGTCCGTACGATTCAGTTCCAGCCTTACAACGGCACGACCGCGGGCGAAAAGTTTAAGGCGTACACGATTACACTGACGACGACCGTGGTCAACAAGCCGGAAGTCGTCAACTTCACCATGAATCCCAGCCGCGTGAAGCTGAATGTGCCGGTGACGTTCACGGTCAACACCAAGAACGCGACGAAGGTCGTCCTGTATGTAGACGGCAAGGCAAATACCAGCTATCCGACGACTGGCGATGTGACGGTTATCGAGCGCGCCTTCGCTTCGCTGGGCAGCGGCAACGGTGTCCGCACGATTCAGTTCAAGCCCTACTACGGAACGACCGCTGGCGAACTTTCCCCGGCACAGTCCCTGACGCTGTATGTGACCGACGATCCGCTGACCGTGACCGTTCCTGCCGCGAAGCAGGGCGAGGACCTGACGGTGTCGTGGACGGCTGCTGGCGGCGCAACGAAGTATCAGCTGCTGCTGACCACGCCGGACGGCACGGCTGCGCTGCTGGGCGAAACGGCGGCGCTGAACTACACGGTGCCGGGTCTGAAGCTGCTGCAGCCGGGCGACTACACCATCACGATTAAGGCGCTGTCCGGCAATACGGAGTTGGAATCTGTCAACAAGGCATTCACCGTGACAGGCGACTTCGTGTTCGCGGTTCGTGACGACTCGACGGGCATTGTGGTCGTCAAGTACAACGGCACGGCATCGACGCTGACCGTTCCGAACACGGTGGCGGGTCTGCCGGTGGTGGAAATCGGCGCGCAGGCGTTCGAGGGCAACACGAAGCTCAAGAGCGTAACCCTGCCCGCGACGATTGAAATCATTGGCCGCCGCGCGTTCGCGGAATGCAAGAACCTGCTGGAAGTCAAGTAAAAATTCATAGGGATTACGAAAGCCGGGGATTGCTGGAAAGGCAGTCCCCGGCTGTTTTGGTGCGAGAAAGGAACATACTTACGGTTGACGTTTTCCTGCCTATCTGCTATCATGATACAAGCGCCCGCTATACGCCGCACACAAAAGGAGGTATGCCCTATGGAGCAGCTTGAAGTTCTGACTGAAGTACAGGATTTGCGGAAGGTTTGGCCGCATGAAGCACTGGATTTTACGCCGTGGCTGGCGAAGGATGAGAACATCGCGATTCTGGGCAATGAAATCGGCATGGAAATTGCAGTCGACGGAACAGAATCTGCTGTGGGCGATTTCAGCGTGGATATTATCGCGACCGATATTGCAACAGGGCAGAAGGTTATCATCGAAAACCAGCTGGAGGATACCAACCACGACCATCTGGGCAAGCTCATCACTTACGCCGCCGGAAAAGATGCGCAGACGATTATCTGGGTGGTAAAGCACGCACGCGAGGAACACCGCGCGGCGATTGAGTGGCTGAACAACCACACGGATGACGACATTGGCTTTTTCCTGTGCGAAATCCACCTGTATAAAGTCGGCAGCTCCAATCCTGCGGTGAAGTTCAGCGTGATTGAGAAGCCGAATGACTGGATTAAGAGCGTCAAGAAAAATCAGCAGCAGACAGAAAGCCAGCAGTTCCGCTTGGATTACTGGACAGCCTTCAATGAATATGCGTATGCAAACGCGCAGTTCGCAAGGCAGTTTGGCAAGCGAAAAGCATCAAACAAAATGTGGATGAACCTGAGCATTGGCTCATCTGTTTATGATATTTGCTTACGCGCGGTTAAAACAGAAAATCTGCTGGTTGTTGAACTGTATATTCGCGGCGACAAGGACCTTTATCATCAGTTGTTTGAAAAACAGAATGTCATTGAGCAGGAATTGGGCGTTACGCTTGACTGGCGGGAACTTCCAGAAAAGAAAGCAAGCCGCATTATGCTGACACGACAGGTCGATTTTGACAATCGCAGCGCGTGGAATGCACAGTTTGACTGGATGATGGAGATGTCACTGAAATTCAAGAAGGTTTTCAAGAAATACCTATAACTTAACTACCCCTCGAAAAAATCCCCCGGAAGCCCATACTTCCGGGGGACAAACTATCTTATTCCGCCTTTGCGCTCTCTCTTGTATAATTCAGCAGCCCGCCATAGAGGATGCAGCCCTGCTGGCGCGCGGTCAGCGGCATCAGGACAATGTAATCCTCGTCCTTCGTGTCGTTATGCAGCACGAACGTGTCGCTGCCGCTTTCCACCGTCTCGCGGACGTTCGGCAGGCTCAGCGTGTCGCCCTGCGCGATGCGGTCGTAATCCGCCTCATTCTGGAACGTCAGCGGCAGAATGCCGTTGTTGATAAGGTTCGCCTGATGGATGCGGGCAAAGGACTTCGCGACGACGGCACGGATGCCCAGATACAGCGGGACAAGCGCGGCGTGTTCGCGGCTCGACCCTTGCCCGTAGTTCATGCCCGCGACGAGGATGCCGCCGCCTTCCTTCTTCGCGCGCGCCGGGAACGTCGCGTCCACGGGCGTCAGGCAGAAGTCCGACAAGTACGGCACATTCGAGCGGAACGGCAGGAGCTTCGCATCCGACGGCGCAATGTGGTCGGTGGTGATGTTGTCCTCCATCTTCAGCAGCACCTTGCCGGAAATCGCGTCTGCCAGCGGCTTGCCCAGCGGGAAGGGCTGAATGTTCGGGCCGCGGACGACCTCCACCGTGTCCTCTTCGCCCGGCGCGACCGGAGGGATGACCAGATTGTCGTTGACGGTGTACGTCTCCGGCATCGGGATGTCGAGGTCAATGTCAAGGCAGCGCGGATCCGTCAGCACGCCAGTCAGCGCCGTGACAGCCGCTGTCTCGCAGGAGACAAGGTAAATGCCGGCGGATTTGGTGCCGCTGCGGCCGTAGAAATTGCGGTTGTTCGTGCGAACGGAGACAGCGTTCGTGCGCGGCGACTGCCCCATGCCGATGCACGGCCCGCAAGCGGATTCCAGAATGCGCGCGCCCGCCGCAATCATGTCCGCCAAAGCGCCGTTGCGCGCCAGCATCGTCAGCACCTGCTTCGATCCGGGGCCGATGACAAGGCTTACGTCCGGGTGCACAGTCTTGCCCTTCAAAATGCGGGCAACACGCATCATATCCGTATAGGAAGAGTTCGTGCAGGAACCGATAAACACCTGATCGACCTTAATCGGGCCGCACTGCTTGACGGTTTCCACGATGTCAGGCATATGGGGCTTCGCGACGAGCGGCTCAAGCGCGGTCAAATCAATGTCGAGGATTTCGTCATACGCCGCATCCGGGTCTGCGGACAGCGGCACGAAGTCCTGCTCACGCTGCTGCGCTTTGAGGAACGCATGGGTGACTTCATCCGACGGGAAGATGGAGGTCGTCGCGCCGAGTTCCGCGCCCATGTTCGTAATCGTCGCGCGCTCCGGGACACTCAACGTTTTCACGCCGTCGCCGATGTATTCCATCACCTTGCCGACGCCGCCCTTGACGGTCAGCCGGCGCAGGACTTCCAGAATAATGTCCTTCGCCGCAACGCCGTAGGACAGCTTGCCATGCAGGCGCACGCCGACGACACGCGGGCACGCCAGATAATACGCGCCGCCGCCCATCGCGACCGCAACGTCCAGTCCGCCCGCGCCGATGGCAAGCATCCCAATACCGCCACCCGTGGGCGTATGGCTGTCCGAGCCGAGCAGCGTGTAGCCCGGCACGCCGAAGCGCTCCAGCTGCACCTGATGGCAGATGCCGTTGCCGGGCTTGGAGCAGTAAATGCCATGCTTTTTCGTCACCGTTTGGATGTAATAGTGGTCATCCGCATTTTCAAAGCCAGTTTGCAGCGTGTTATGGTCAATGTACGCCACGGACTTCTTTGTCTTGACACGCTTGACGCCCATCGCCTCGAACTGCAGGTACGCCATCGTACCGGTGGAATCCTGCGTCAGCGTCTGGTCAATGCGGATGGAGATTTCCGAGCCGGGAATCAGTTCACCGCTGAGCAGGTGCGCCGACAGGATTTTCTGAGTCAGATTCATCGCCATGAGGAAAGGACTCCTTTCATAATATGCACAATGCCCAAACGGGCAGAAACAGCCGAATGAACAGCTTCATGATACAGGATTCGGCGCGGTGCGTCAATGCTTTCGGGCGGAAAGAACACAAAAAGCGCAGGCTATGAAAAACTCGCCGGATGTTTTAGACATACAGCCTCTTGACAACAAAGCTCCTATATGGTATTATTTGAAGCAAACTACTATATAGGAGCATTTGCATGAAAATAAACGGCGGATTTCTTGTTACCAAAATAAAACAGCTTGGAGACCGAATCTTTGAGAAGATTCTCAGCGAAAAGAATATTGATGCGTTCAATGGAGCCCAGGGGCGCATTCTTTATGTGCTGTGGCAGGAGGATGGAATCTCGATCAGGTCGCTCTCGATGAAATGCGGATTAGCGATAACATCTCTTACGACGATGCTGGAAAGAATGGAAAATCAAGGGCTGATAAGCCGTGTTCAGTCTGAAA
>ENA-OUUV01000289-OUUV01000289.1-human-gut-metagenome-genome-assembly--contig:-NODE-289-length-35127-cov-6.534871_pt1 | contig 35127 bp, 22 predicted proteins | sample MGYA00237952_ERZ548838 | MGnify/ENA primary metagenome ERZ548838 (study PRJEB26490, sample SAMN05194705) | human gut metagenome | biome: terrestrial biome; feature: human-associated habitat; material... | reverse complement strand
GTGCTTTTGCACGGCAAAATCCGCTCCCGCGGATTTTAAGTCTGGGGTTATTATACCATAAATCAGGTCGGTGTAAACCGACACGGCGGTACGCCGTATTTTGTCGTCAGGCAAAAGATTTAATGGTAAAATGTTCTCAGACTTGCGGTGCGCCGCAAGCCGTGCTTTTGCACGGCAAAATCCGCTCCCGCGGATTTTAAGTCTGGGGTTATTATAGCACCGGTTTTTCGCTCTGTCAACTGTTTTTGGCAAGATTGATTTTTTTATCTGCGGTATTTTTGCAAGCCGTCTTAAAGATTAAATTTGTTAATCCAAATTATTGACATTCGTTTAATATTATGTTACTATTAAAAAAACTTTCAGGGAGGTATAAACATGAACGAACAGAACAATTATCAACAGCCTGCACCGCAGTATCAACAGCCTGTACCGCAGTATCAGCAGCCTGCACCGCAGTATCAACAGCCTGCACCGCAGTATCAGCAGCCATACGGACAGCCGTTTTACGGACCGGTAAGACAGCTCAATACGCGCAGAGGTCTGCTTAAGCTGATTTTGTTAACGATTGTAACTTTCGGAATTTATCCGTTAGTTTTCTTTTCCGGGATTTCAGAAGATATAAATCTTATCGCAAGCAGATTTGACGGAAAAAAGACAATGCATTACTGCCTTATGGCGTTTATTGTCGGACCGCTTACATTCGGTTTCAGCTTTATCGCATGGTTTCATAACCTTTCTTCGAGAATGGGCAACGAGCTTGCAAGACGTGGCATAGCATATTCTTTCGGTGCTACGGATTACTGGCTCTGGAACGTTCTGGGAAGTCTTATCATTGTCGGACCGTTTGTTTATCTGCACAAGCTCGCAAAAGCGTCTGTGCTTCTTGCACAGGATTATAATGTCAGAGGATAAAAGTAAAACCGGAGTTTTTTTGCTCCGGTTTTATGTTATCCGTTATTAAAATCGGCAATTTCATCAATATGGCTGTAAATATACTCTTGTGCCGCCGGCGGATAAAGCACAGCTGTATATTCATCTCCGCTCATTGATGTTCTCTGCTCGGTGAATATGCCAAGCTGTAAACCTTCGTCGGTTGGCAGTCGGCGTTTTCTGCCACCCGGGAGTTCCGTATTTTCAAGTATTCCCTGTTTTTCAAGCCATTTTGCAACTATTCCGGCTTTCAGTGTGCCCGAATTTTCGGCATCTACATATTGGTTAATTTCGGCTGTGATCGCCGATGCAGACATAGGTACTTCCTTAGCCGATAAATTATCTCTCATACCGTTTGTTACATCAAACGGTTTTCTTTTACGTCTTTCTCTCGGCGCTCCGTTCATTTCTGCTATAGCGTCTATATTGTCAAGGATAAACTGCTGTGCCGCAGGACTCAACATAATCGCCGTTCTCGGAAAACCGTCCGCGCTGAAATATTCACTCAGACGTATACCTTCATTGCTTCCGCTTTCTGTAGGTCGTCTGCGCATTTTACCGTTCGGAAGCTCATAGTTTTCAAGTATACCGACCTCAGAAAGCCAGTCGGCAATAGCGTTTTTCTTGAGCCTGCCTGATATATCCGGGTCAAGGTGCTTGTTTATCATATCGGTAAACGCTGTCGGCGTAACTTCGTTTATAAAGCACTTGAAAGCGGCTCTCGCCTCATCGGTGATAACCACCACACCGCGTCTTCCCGATTTTACGACTTCGACGGTTTTAACAGGCGATACTTCTCCGCCATTTTCGATAACCTTTTCAAGTATCCCCGAAATATAGAAAAAACAGCGCGACAGCTTCACGTTATTTACAATGTCGTCATCGGGTACAGGCTTGTCGGTAAACGGATCAATCCCGTTTGCAAGCTTGTCTATGTACTCCTTTGCATGCTTCATTGTGTCGAGTTCTGTAGGCATAAATGCTCCTCCTGTAATATGATAACTATATTTTAGCATATACAGGCTTTGCTTTCAATACAAATATGGATTTCTTGACATATCTTTCTGTGTGTGATATTATGTAATCAATATCAATCCCACTGCGAAAGGACAATAAATGCGGCAACTGTTCAACAAAAGCGGCATGATAACAGTATTTTACTCTGCCGTGCTCACACTCTGCACCATTCTTATGTCATTATTCTTCAATATCAGCTCTTCGGATATCACCGACCGTTTTTCGGACGATGCCGTATTGCTTGAGATCACTCAGGATAACTACAGCGATAACGCTCTTTCCTACAGTGATATTGCGGATATCCTAGCGAAAAACAAAGCAAGAGGAGCTATGCTTATCAACGCGTCCGGCAAAGGCTATGCGCTGTTCAATTATTCGGACAGCGACCTGTCGTATGCGCTTATGAATAGCGATGATATCAGGAGCGATACTCCAAAGGCCGTTGTTTCGACTCAGAAGCTGACGCAGACTATGGATATCGGCGGTAAGCAGACTATAAATCTGTTTTCTTCCGATCACGAGGTCATCGGAACGGATATTTATTCCGGCGCAAACTCATTAAACGCCTATACGACAAATTTCGCCGGGGTCGCAAAAAGCACGGTAATATTTCAGAATATAACTCTTATCGCCGACTGCGGCGAAGGTACGGCATACATTGCAAATAATATAAGAAACGACATTGAAGCTGAACGCGACACGATAAACTGCTCTGTAAACGCTCAGTCGGACGTTAAAACTGCGGCAGGCGGCACTAAGGGCTTGTCTGCTGTGACCGTTGTAATAGTAGCTCTTACAGGTATCTGCCTGATACTGAGCTCCGGGGTATTTATGTCGGCGTGGCTCGACTCAAAGCAGTCGGAAATGGTCGCACGCAGGATATGCGGTGCTGACAGTGACGACATACGAAAGCTGATATTCTTATACGCCGTTATTGCCGATGTGGCAGGAATGACAGTCGGTTTTCTCCTGACCTTTATTATATCGCTCATTCCGCAGGTCACCTTCTACCTCGGTAGCATTCGTCTTTCATACGGCTTGCTTATCGCAGTTATACTTACGGCTGTAAATATAGTAACCGCTTACAGACAAAGCGTAAAATACAGCGGAAAAATGATAAACAGCCTGAGGAGGGAATAATATGCGTAACGAAAAAATCCAACTTATTATAAATGATATACGCTCTTCCCTTCCCCTCTATCTGTTGATATTCTGTCAGCTTCTGCTTGTATTCTATGTTGTTAGCTCTGGCTGTGATTTTTTATCCGAGGCAGGAAACGGCACTGCCGCTCAGGATATTTCGTATGACAGCCGCAACGATAATTATTATGTTAAATCAAAAACGGACGATGAGATCAGGGTGGCAATTTCGGGCGAAACAAACGAGCTTTCATATTACATAGGCGAAAACTACAAAACCGTAGACTTTGCATATCTTGATAGTCTTGTATACGGCGATAACATATCGGGAGATATTTATGATGTGTACGGGATAACTCCCGCTTTTTTTGATTATTACAATATAACGGTCGAACAGGGCAGGCTGTTCTCTGATGATGAATATGGCGGTGACGGCAAAAACATTCCCGTTGTAGTCGGAAGCACAGCCGCAGACGGATATTCGGTAGGAGATAAATATCTTGATAAATACGAAATAGTCGGCATTCTGAAGCCCGGACAATATACATATTGGATGTACAGCGATATGGAGGCAACATCTGTTGACACGGCAGTATATATGCCGATAATGAGCACGGAATTTCTTAAAGAAAACGGTATCGATTACCCCACACAGCTTATTTTCGCGGAAAATAAAAACGCTCTTTCGGCGATCAACGAAAAAGCCGCAGAGCTCGGCATTTACGGCTATAATTTCATTTCAATAAACGATATGATAAAACAGCGCTCCGATACATTTTTACAAAACAGCATGATTATGATCATAATCGGGGCGATAATACTTGTGCTATGTCTTCTGAGCCTTATCGAAACGATGCTCACATATGTCAGAAAAAATATATCCGAGCTTCTTATACACGTCATATGCGGCGCTACAATAAACGATATTATTTTAAGGGTCGGGGCAGGTGCATTTTTCGTGGTATTTTTAAGCGGCATGATAATGGCTGTAATCCTGCATACGTTGACAGCAACTATTGCGATAATTATTACCGGAATAATCTCCGTAATTATTTCTCTTATACCTGTTGTAACAACACTGAAAAAGAAGTCACTTATAATCGCCGTGAAGGAGGAAAAGCTATGATAAGCGTAAAAAATCTCACAAGAAATTTCTCGTCGGGCGAGGCTGAGGTCAAAGCGCTGAAAGGCGTAAGCTTTGATATAAACAGCGGAGAGCTTGTCGCGATAATCGGAAAAAGCGGAAGCGGAAAATCCACCCTGCTCAATATTCTCGGACTGCTTGATAAGCCGACAGACGGCGAATACGCTATAAACGGCAAAAATGTATCTTCTGTCGGAGAAAAACAGCAAGCCGGGCTTCGCAATGCCGTTATCGGCTTTGTAATACAGGACTTTGCACTGGTCGAAAAATACACGGTAAAGCAAAACGTGCGCATACCTCTGATATATTCAAAAAAACAGATCGACAAAGAAAAAGCGGTAAGGCTTGTTTTGCAGAAGGTAGGGCTGTCCGATAAGATATCGACACCCGTATTCAAGCTTTCGGGCGGTCAGAAGCAAAGAACCGCTATTGCAAGAGCTATAGTAAACGAGCCTGAGATCATACTTGCGGACGAACCCACAGGTGCTCTTGACAGCGATACAGCCGATGAGATAATGCGTATTTTTGAAACGCTCAGCCGCGAGGGCAAAACCGTCATTATAGTAACTCATGACAAGGATATCGCGTCACGCTGTAAAAGAATAATCGAGATATCGGACGGAGTTATAATAAGCGACAGGAAAAACGTAATCTAATCACCATAAATTTCATCTTATATTTAAAATTTCTCCGAACATAATAATGTTGCAAGGTCAAAAGGACCTGCAAAAAATTACGGAGGAAAACAACAATGGCTAGTACTAATAAAAAGAACAAGGCAGCATTAAGCAGTATCAAGATGCAGGCCGCAAACGAAGTAGGCGTACCCCTTAAGGATAACGGTTACAACGGCGACCTTACTTCAAAGCAGGCAGGTTCAATCGGCGGTCAGATGGTAAAAAAGATGATCGAATCTTACGAAATGTCAAACCAGCAGTAACCTGAAATATCATGATCGGTCCGATGTCCTCAAAGCGGTATCGGACCGATTTATTTTCGCCATAATGAAAGCACCGCCTGTCAATGAAAGAAATCCGCTTAAAAAATGCAAAATGTGCAAAAAACATATTGAACTTTTCGGCGAATAGTGCTATAATTTTCTTTGTACAATCAGTCGGTACTGCAAGCATACATAATTTCCCTGTATTTTCATCATACTGATGCTGAAAGGAAACGGTATTTCGCTTGCATAAGGCAGACGAGCTGCCGCTATGGCGGAAATTACGGCGATAAACTCGCTTTCAGGAAGGAATGTTTTTACAATGGAAATCAAAATTGAGAAAACTAAAACACCTAAGGCAAAGCCCGTTGACGAAACAAAGCTCGGTTTCGGTCACATCTTTACCGATCATATGTTCATTATGGAATATGACACGGGTAAGGGCTGGCATGACGCAAGAATAGTTCCCTACGGGGATATTTCGCTTTCACCTGCCGCTATGGTTCTTCACTACGGACAGGAAATTTTCGAGGGTATGAAGGCATACAGAACTCCTGACGGCAGCATTCAGTTCTTCCGTCCGGAAGAAAACTTCAAGAGAATGAACATCTCCGCAGAGCGTCTTGTTATCCCTCAGTTAAACGTTGACGACTGCTTACAGGCTCTCCACGAGCTGGTAAAGATAGATGCGGACTGGGTACCTCATACAGACGGTGCTTCGCTTTACATACGTCCGTTCATATTCGCCGCTGATCCGTTCCTCGGCGTTCGCCCCGGCGACAAGTATTACTTTATGATAATTATGTCACCCTCAGGTGCATATTACGCTTCGGGTCTTGACCCTGTTAATATCTATGTTGAAACAAACTATGTCCGTGCAGTAAGAGGCGGTATGGGCTTTACAAAGACAGGCGGCAACTACGCCGCATCGCTCATCGGTCAGGACGAGGCTCACAAGCAGAACTACTCACAGGTACTGTGGCTTGACGGTGTTGAGCGCAAGTACATTGAAGAAGTAGGCGCTATGAACATCTTCTTCGTGATCGACGGCGAGGTCGTTACTCCCGCACTCCAGGGCTCTATCCTTTCGGGTATCACAAGAAAGTCATCTATAGAGCTGTGCAAGAAGTGGGGACTTAAGGTAAGCGAGAAGAGAATTACAATTCAGGAAATCGCAGACGCTTACGATGCAGGCAAGCTCAGTGAAGTATTCGGTACAGGTACAGCCGCTGTTATTTCACCTGTAGGTCACTTAAAGTGGGGCGATAAGGTTATGCTTATCAACAACAACAAGATAGGACCTATCTCTCAGCGTCTTTACGATACAATGACAGGTATGCAGTACGGCAAGCTCCCCGATGAAATGGGCTGGATCGAAAAGCTGTAAGGCACTGTAAGTTCCGACCTTTCTGTACAGCAAAACGGTCGGGAATAAAAGTTCATCGTATTAAAACGGTATTTTAACCGTATTCAATTATATGGCAGACAAGCACGACAGCGCAGATACGTTGCCGTGCACTGCTTTTAAATGCAAAACAGGAAAGGAAATTTCGCACATGAAAAACACAGAAAAAACCATGGATAAGCTGGTCGCTCTCTGTAAGGGCAGAGGCTTTATATATCCCGGAAGCGAGATATACGGAGGACTTGCAAATACATGGGATTTCGGACCTCTCGGCGTTGAGCTGAAGAACAACATCAAGTCCGCATGGCGTAAAAAATTCATACAGGAGTGCAAGTACAACGTAGGACTTGACAGCGCTATCCTCATGAACCCTCAGACATGGGTAGCATCGGGTCATATCGGCGGATTTTCCGATCCCCTTATGGATTGCAAGGCTTGTAAGACACGTCACAGAGCGGATAATCTTATCGAGGACTTTGACGGCACAAACTGTGCAGGCTGGTCAAACGAGCAGATGATGGATTATATCCGTGAAAAAGGCATCACCTGCCCCAACTGCGGCAAGGCCGATTTCACAGACATAAGACAGTTCAACCTTATGTTCAAGACATTCCAGGGCGTTACAGAAGACTCAAAGAGCGAGCTTTACCTCCGTCCTGAAACGGCGCAGGGTATCTTTGTAAACTTTATGAATATCCAGCGTACTACCCGTAAAAAAGTACCCTTCGGTGTTGCACAGGTAGGTAAGTCATTCAGAAACGAGATCACTCCCGGCAACTTCATCTTCCGTGTAAGAGAGTTCGAGCAGATGGAGCTTGAATTTTTCTGCAAGCCCGGTACAGACCTTGACTGGTTCTACTTCTGGAAGGACTACTGCAAGAAGTGGCTCCTGTCCCTCGGCATAAACGAAGAGAACTTAAGACTGCGCGACCACGACCAGGAGGAGCTTTGCTTCTACTCAAAGGCTACAACAGACTTTGAATATCTGTTCCCGTTCGGCTGGGGCGAGCTTTGGGGCGTTGCGGACAGAACCGACTACGACCTTACACAGCACATCAAGACAAGCGGTCAGAAGATGGAATACTTCGATCCCGAAACAAACGAAAAGTACGTTCCTTATGTTATCGAACCCTCGCTCGGTGTTGAGCGTCTGTTCCTTGCAGTTATCACAGAAGCTTATGACGAAGAACAGCTTGAGGACGGCACGACAAGAAACGTTATGCACTTCCACCCCTACTTAGCTCCCGTCAAGGCGGCAGTTCTGCCCCTGTCAAAGAAGCTCGCCGACAAGGCAGGCGAGATCGCAGACGAACTGTCAAAGTACTTCTGCGTTGACTATGACGATGCAGGCGCTATCGGTAAGAGATACAGAAGACAGGACGAGATCGGTACTCCCTTCTGCATCACATACGACTTCGACAGCGTTGAGGACGGCTGCGTAACAGTCCGTGAACGTGACTCTATGAAGCAGGAAAGAATGCCTATCGCAGATGTAAAGAAGTACATCGAGGACAGAATTGCGTTCTGATAAGATAAATAATATGATATAGCAAAACGAGGTGTCAACGCACCTCGTTTTTTTATTTTCACAATACCCCTTCCCCTCTTGCATTTCTTCCCCCTTTATGCTATACTTAACCTTAACCGAATATCGAAAATACGGTACGAAAGGCTTTTTGCCCGGTAGGTAATAGGGAATTTGGTGAGAATCCAAAGCAACCGTCATTACTGTATCTGAGCCTATGCTCACAAGTCAGAATACCCCCGTATTTTTCGGCATTGTCTCTTGGACGAGGAAGAAGTACAGCCGATCTTCAGCTAAGGCTGTATCCTTATGCTTTTTTTGGCATATCCGTATGGCTTATGTTTGCTGTGCTAAAAGATCAGTTGTGCTTTCACTTTTTTTGGTGAAGGCATTTTTTATTGCCGTTTTTCGTATTTGTTTACGGAGGTGACGTTATGGCGGACGAAAAATTGAGCAAGGCTGTCGCTATGCTTTGCGAAAAGTATGAACAGCTTGGCACTCTGCCCAAACGCTCCGATTTTACTCCAAGCGAAGTCTGCTTTATAAAGCAGAAGCTGGGTCCGTGGACAAGGGCGCTTGAAGCCGCAGGGCTGAAAGAACCGCCCGCAGTATCCGCAAAGGAGAAAAGTCGTGCCAAGCGTGAACGCTCCCGGCAAAGAAGAAAAGCGGCAAAACGCAGATTAGACGGTTAAGCCTTACGGCAAAAAAGAATAAAGGAAGGTAAAACTATGACAACTGTGAAGAAATTTACAGCAAAAGTGTCGGCTTTACTGTTAGCGCTTTCGCTTGCGTTACTCTCAGTACCGCAGGTAAGCTTTACGGTATTTGCCGATGATGACCTCGGAAGCGTCCGTGTTATCGTAGAAAACACAACGTTTACCGAAGCGGTCGACGGCGGTGAAGCTCCCGCATGGATAGGCACCAAGGTCGACAAGTGGGTATCGCTTGATAAAGATTCAAGCGCTATGACCTGCATAAAGGACGCTATTGAAAGCTCCGGCTTTACCCAGACCGGCGCTGATGCAGGCTACATAAGTGAGATCGCAGGACTTAAAGAAAAAGCCGGCGGCTCAATGAGCGGCTGGATGGGCACGCTCAACGACTGGTTTACAAACGAGGGCTTTGATGCCTACACTGTAGCCAACGGCAAGCTCACAGACGGTGACGAGCTCCGTATGCAGTACACTATGAACTGGGGCGCTGACCTCGGCAGTGACTGGAGCGGCACTGACACATCGCTTAAAGCAATAAACAGCGATTACGGCACGCTTTCCCCCGAATTTGGCGCAAAGACTTACGAATATACTCTGACTGTTCCTTTCGGCACAAAGAGTATCAATTTCCGTCCCACGGCACTGAACAAGAATTTCAAGACAGTAAGCAAGATCGGCGATAAGACACTCAGCCTGACAAAGCCTACAGAGATAAAGGACGGCGATGTTATCACCGTTACGGTAGGCGAGGGCAAAGCCGCAAGTACATACAAGGTAACTGTAAAAGAGGGCGACAGACCTGCCGCACGTTTTGACAGCTTTGCACTTTCGGCTTTCTCACTTGACGGCTGGGACAATGATGCTTTCGACCCCGAAAAGCTCGAATATGATATAAAAATAAAGTCTTACAGTACATCATCTTTCTATATCAACAGCGGAACTAAATTCAATAATGATCTGCTGAAGTGCTATGCAGTCTATACCGATATAAACGGCGTTGCACAGAGAAACGAGATCAAGTCCGGCAGCTTCAACAGCATTTCTAATATTCCTTTCGGTCTTACCAAGCTGATTTTAGAGCTTTGCTACATTGACGATGAGAGCATAAAGACGCAGTATGTATTCAATATAACACGTCCCTATGACTACACGGCAGAAATAGCAAGCTCAGGCGGCATTACGCTTATTCCCGGCGGCAGAGAGCTGTACGCAACAAAGTATAACGGCTTTGCGGAGGGTACGGTTTTCAGAAATGACGAAAACGGCAATGTGACCGACACGACCGGCACAAACGCAGAATGCCACAGCTACACATCTTATATTTTAGGTAACACCGACAGCGTTGCACTTACTCTTAAGGGTAAAACAGCAAACGTTCATTTCAGAGCAAAGGCTGACGGCGAATACACCGAGCTTAAAAGCGGCGAAACAACTCCCGCATATTCTTTCGGCGAGGATGGCACTGTTACGGTATCTATCGATGCGGTTTCTGACGGTGATTATCTTGTAAACAAGTTTGACGATGCAGATAAGGTGGCAAGCTACACTATAAAGCTCATAAAGACTGACGCGTCTGTAAAGGATGTACATCTTACAGAGCTTAAGAGTGATTACGGCGATTTATACCCTGCATTTGACCCGTCACTCCTCAGCTATAATATAGTTATAGCAAATGACGCAGAATTTCCTACAGTATATTTCAAGGCAGCTGACGGTTGCACAGTTACAATAGGCAGTGATGCCGCAACAGCGGGTGAAGACGGCTATTACAGCCTCGTTGCCAAGAGCGGCAACACAACTGTAACTATATCGAACGGCACTCTTTCGGAGAGCTACACGGTAAAGGCTACAAAGAGAAGCAAGTATGACGTACCCGACAAGGTCGTTGATTATCTTTGCATCAACAGCCAGTACACCAATGTTTCCTTCGGTGTAGGTCCCGAGCAGACGCTCGCAGGCACTATAAAATCACTCGGTAACTTCGGCGGTTATATCACATATTACTATGACGACCCCATAACCGATGATCCCTCGAACCCCTACGGTCTTGACTTCTATGCATACGGCAACAGCTTTGTAAGCGGCGGAAGTGCGGCTGAGAGCGGACAGGTATACGTATCCGAGGACGGCAAGACATGGTATGCACTCGCAGGCAGTGAGCACTTTGAAGATACAACCATCACCGATTACGAAGTAACATACAAAAAGACAGCCGACGGTAAAACAAGCTGGACTGACAATCAGGGCAACTCAAATGACGGCTCAAAGCAGACAGGCAGATGGGTTTCACCCAGCGTTTATTATATGAACGACCTTGCAAAGGGCGATACTGTCACACTCAGAGGCGTTGTTATCCCCGGCGTTCAGGGTACTATACAGGGCGACAGCTCCACAGCTTCCTTTGTCGGCACGACAAGATTCGGTTATGTTGACTACTTCAAGAACGGCACGATCGGTGCTAACGTAAACGCATACAGCGAAAATGCCGAATCAAACGGCTTTGACTTAAAGTGGGCTGTGGATGAGGACGGTAACCCCGTTACATTCAAAAACGGCGTTCACTATGTAAAGATCCAGACAGCAAGCAATATCTGGGCAGGTATATTCAACGAGAAATCGACAGAGGTTTCTTATGTTGTAAGAACTACCGTAAATGAAGAGGAAGTCGGCACGACCGCGCTCCCCGGAAAAATAGTTATCACAGATAATGACGGCAAGACAGTAAAGGAGCTCACTCCCGATGATAACGGTGTTTATGAAGTAAGCACAGGCGTTGAGGAGAGTGTAAGCATATCTGTTGCAGGTGCGGCAGACGACAATATTTATGTAAACAATCAGCGCATCGCCGCAGATGGCAAGGCTGAAATAGCGCTCAGCAGTCAGTCTGAAATAAAGACTGTAAGAATTATAGTACAGAACGGCGAAAAACAGCCCGTATACGCTTATCTGAAGCTTATCCCCGATGATGTAAAGGCAGCTGAGCAGGTCGAAGAGCTTATAGACGCTATAGGCGATGTAACCCTTGACAGCTATGACAACATAACAGCGGCAAGAACAGCTTATGATAAGCTCAGCGACAACGCAAAGACGCTTGTAGGAAGCTACGAAACATTAACAGCCGCAGAAGAAGCACTGGCTCAGGCAGAAGCTGATGCAGTAAGTGCGGCAACAGATGCTATTGATGAGATAGGCAATGTAACAGCCGACAGCAAGGAAAAGATCGACAGCGCAAAGGACGCTTACTCCGCCGTTCCCGAGCGTTTAAGAGATAAGGTTACAAATGCAGAAACTCTTGACAAGGCAATCGAAAGATTTGCCGCTATTGATGAGATAAAGCAGGCAGGCGCAAAGAGTGACAAGCACAAAGACGATGTTATTTCAAATCTCAGCGAAAACAAGATCTATCCGCTACAGTCGATCGGCGGCGAATGGTCTGTTATCGCTCTCGCAAGAGCAGGCAAGCTTTCCGCAGACAAGGCTGATAAATACTACAATGAGCTTTGTGACGCGGTAAAGGCTAACGGCTCAGACAGACTTTCAGACAGAAAGCCTACAGAGAATGCAAGAGTAATTATCGCTCTGTCCGCACTCGGTAAGAACTCCGCAGATGTTGCAGGTTACAATTTACTGAGCGGTCTTGATGATATGGATTATATCAAATCTCAGGGTATCAATGCGGCAATATTCGCGCTTATCGCATTTGATACAACAGATTACAGTGCAAAGACACACGATGAGCTTATCGCTTATATTACCGACAATATGACAGGCAAGGGCTGGGCACTCGCAGGTGCTGCCGCCGATGTTGACCTTACGGCTATGGCTTTACAGGCACTCGCTCCCTATGCAGCAAATGAGAAGGTAAAGTCTGCTATCGACAGCGGTCTTGAGTTCCTGTCAGAGTCACTTGACGAAAACGCAAGATATGTAAACGGCAGTGAGAGCACATCACAGGTACTTATCGCTCTTGCCGCTCTAGGCATTGATCCGATCACGGATTCGAGATTTACAGTTGATGGTATCACCCTTATCGATGCACTTGAAAGCTATGCTACAGAAAGCGGCTACAGCCACGTTCTCGGCGGTGAAGAAAACTATATGGCTACCGAGCAGGCAACTCTTGCTCTTACAGCTTACAAGCTTTACAAGGACGGTTCTTCACTGTACAATATGAATGTAAAGGCAGTTCCTAAGGAAGAACCCGGAACTCCCGATGATCCTACTCCAGGTGACTCTACAGATAAACCCGAGAAGCCCGATGAGCCTACTCCCGGCGACTCTACAGACAAACCCGAGAAGCCCGATGAGCCTACTCCCGGCGATTCTACAGATAAGCCCGAAAAGCCCGATGAGCCTAGCGAACCCGGCAAGCCCAATGAACCCGGCAAGCCCAATGAACCCGGCAAGCCCGATGAACCCGGCAAGCCCGGCAACCCGGACAAACCCGTAAGCCCGGACACCGGTGTTGTGCTTACAGGCGGTATGGCGTTACTGTTGTCAGGCGCGGCAATGCTCTTATCAAAGAAAAAGCGCAAATAAGTAAAATCGTAATGTAAACAACTTGTTCCGTACCTGTTTTTATGTTAAAATAGGTACGGAATAAATTTTGTTATGGAGAAAAAATGAAAGCTTTTTTTGATAAATACAAATATATACTCGGACTGGTACTTGCCCTTGTTGTTGTGATAATCATAGCTGTAGTTTCCGCTGTGGCAGGAAAAGATACAGCCGAAAACAGCGATGTTTCATATCAGTTGCCCGAAACCTCTTCTTTTACCGACACCGAAAGTCACATTGAAGCAACAATACCCGAAACAAGCATCAACTTTCCGATACAGTCAGCAGCAACAGCTACTGACAAAATTTCACAAGCTTCAATACAGACCACGGTACAAACCACTTTTTCGGGTGATTTGCAAACCGTTTCGCAAACAGATACCGGCACCGCCTCCCCCGATACGACTACCGCCAACACCTTGATAACGTCTGCGTCAACAACCGCATCCACCGCCTCGGCAACGCCCGTACCAAAGCCTACTGCACCCCCAAAGCCCGCTACAACCGTAAAAACTCCCACAACAACGCCAAAGCCGACAACGACTGTAAAAGCTACAACAACGACCGTAAAGACTTCTGCAACTACCCCAAAGCCGATCACAACCGTCACAACCACCGCAAAAGCAACCACGAAAGCCACTGCGAAAGTAACCACCACCGCTAAAACCACCACAACCACGGTACGAACCACTACCACAAAAGGCGCGGACAGTCAGCCGATCAAAAAGTATGACAACTCCTGCTCATTCGTTATAGAATGCAAAACAATACTTGATAATAAGGATAAGCTCAGGAAAGGTCTTATAGACTACGTTCCGACAGATGGAATGATATTCGGCGGAACAGTGGGCTTTGACAGCGGAGAGAGCGTATACGATATTCTCCGCCGCATATGTGATGAGAATAAGATCCAAATGGAATCGAGCTTCACGCCCGCATTCGGCTCATATTATGTTGAGGGTATCAACAACCTGTATGAGTTTGACTGCGGGGGAAGCTCAGGTTGGATGTACAGCGTGAACGGAGCTTTCCCGAACTACGGCTGCTCATCATATATCCCCGAAAACAATGATAAAATAGCGTTCCGCTACACCTGCGAACTCGGCTATGACCTGTAATACGGAGGAAAAATGGAAAGGACACACCCTGTCACTGCGGCAGTATATTTTCTGTCGGTGATACTGATAACGGCAATAGTGCAAAATCCTGTTTTTATGGCAACAGCTCTTGTCTGTTCCGCATTGTTTGCCTTTATGATAAACAGACGGCTTGCTGTCAGGACACTTATAGCGGCAACTCCCGTAATTGTCGTGGCGGTGCTCATAAATATGCTTTTTTCAAATGCGGGCGTTACCCCATTGTTCAGACTGCCGGGCGGCAATAACGTAACCCTTGAAACGCTTATATTTTCATTGTTTACCGCAGCTATGGCAGTATCTCTTGTGATGTGGTTTATCGGACTTAACAAGTGCATAACGACCGACAAAACAGTATATCTTTTCGGCAAGCTCCTGCCATCTCTTGCTCTGCTTTTATCAATGACACTCCGTGCCGTGCCGATGTTCGCAAGGCGTGCAAAGCAGACTGCCGCCGCTCAACGCTTTGTCGGAAACGATATATACAAAGGCACACTCAGAGAACGTATCAGAAGCGGTGTTCATGTTTTGTCGGTTGCGGTAACGGACACGCTTGAACACAGTGCATATACGGCGCGCTCAATGAAATACAGAGGTTACGGCACTGCAAAGCGCACTGCCTACAGCGTATTTAGCTTTACCCCGACCGATATTGTAATTACGGCAATTACAGTTATCACGGCGGTAGGCATCACTTTGCTTTATGCAGGAGGGTATGCGTATTATAATTACTACCCGGCGTTTGAATTGCCGCTTACTGTGGGCAATATCATCTCATATTCGTTATGGGGCATACTATGTGTTTTGCCGACAGCGACTGAAATCTATACCGATATGAAACGGAGGGTTTGAAACGAAACTTTATAATATATCAGATTTTTCATATAACTATCCAAACTGCGACAGTTCTGCTTTGAATAATATCTCATTGAGTGTGGATAAGGGCGAATTTATCGTACTTTGCGGACTCTCCGGAAGCGGAAAGTCAACGCTCTTGGAGCTTATGAAATCACCCGCCGAAGCGGGAAAAACAAGCGGAGAAATAAGTTTTTACGGGAGCTTTGCGGGATATGTATCGCAGTTTCCCGATGAGCAGATCGTTTGCGACAAGGTATGGCATGAGCTTGCTTTCGGGGCAGAGAGCATAGGAGCTTCGCAAAGTGAAATTCGTTCAAGAGTAGCACAGACCGCACTTTTCTTTGGCATAGAGGAGCTTCTTTACTGCGACTGCGACAAGCTGTCAGGCGGGCAGAAGCAGATGATAAACTTAGCGTCGGTCATGGCTATGAAGCCGGATGTACTGCTCCTTGACGAACCGCTGTCGCAACTTGACCCGATAGCTTCTGCGCAGTTTGTTTCTCTGATTATAAGGATAAATAAGGAGCTCGGCACTACGATAATAGTTGCAGAGCACCGACTTGACGGGTTACTGTCTGCGGCAAAGCGTGTGATACTGCTCGATAACGGCAGAGTCCGCTGTGACGGTAATACAGAAACTCTTATAAAGCATCTTTCCGACACCTCGCACCCTATGCTTGCGGAAATGCCGACAGGCGTAAGAGTAACCGCTTCTGTAGGTAAAGCGCTGCCGCTTCTCGATGTCCCTTCTGCGCGCGACTGGTATGCTTCGTATGATGAGGAGCACGGTCTTGTCACTCCCGCTCTGACTGAAAGCAGTGCAGAAAGCGACAACTGCATAACGATAAAAAATCTCAGTTTCGGTTACAGGAACAGCGACAGAGATACTGTCAGAAATTTGTCGCTTGATATAAAACGCGGCTCGGTGACTGCCATTATGGGCGGAAACGGTGCGGGAAAATCCACGCTGTTAAATCTTATTTGCGGTACGCTGAAACCATCTGCCGGCAGGATAAGCATAAACGGCGGCAGGCTCGGATTTCTGCCACAAGACCCTACGCTCCTTTTCAGTAAGGAAACTCTACGGGAGGAGCTCGGCGACAATGCCGACAAGACAGCCGAAGAGTTCGGACTTTCCCACCTGCTCTCACGACACCCGTTTGATTTGTCGGGAGGTGAAAGGCAGAAGGCGGCCATTGCAAAGCTCATTTCATACGGCGTGGATATACTGCTCCTTGATGAGCCGACAAAGGGCGCTGACGCAGAATATAAGCATAAATTTTCTGCCATGCTTGATAAAATCAAACAGTCGGGCAAAACAGTGATACTCGTAAGTCACGATATGGACTTCTGCGCTGAAACTGCCGATGTATGCGCATTGCTTTTTGACGGACAAATAAGCGTATATCTGCCGCCTGCGGAGTTTTTCGCCGCATCGGAATTTTTTACCACCGACAGTGCAAAGATCGCCGCAGGAGTATGCGAAAATGTATACACGGCAGACAGACTTATAAGCTCAGTCGGCGGAAAAGCAGAAACTTACAATGATCAAAAGGATAATTTCACAGATGGCACGCATGAAAATAAATCCGCCGATATAAGTCAAAAAAGGTACAAGGAAAAGCACAAAAAGCTGTCAACATTCAGAAAAGCAATGCTGATCATCGGCAGTATAGGATTTGCGGCAGTGCTTATTATCAGTACCGGCATCTTTCCGTTTGCAATACCGTCCGAGCCGTTCTGGCTTCAATATGCTGTGCTGTGCGTCCCTATGGTAATGCTTATAGCGGGGGTTGCGCCTAAAAACACTATGGCTAAACCGCCTGCTGCTGTAAGAAAAATATCGTCCTCAGACATAACGGCAGGAATTACTACCGTTATTCTGATACCGCTTACAGTGTTACTCGGCACTTTGTTCATACCCGACAGTATGAGAAAACATCTGCTTATTATTCTTGCCGTATTGACAGAATGCCTTGCGGCATTTTTCATTAGCTTTGAAAAAAAGAAACCGTCGGCTAAAGATATAGCGGTACTCAGCGTACTGTGTGCGGCGGCGGTTGCGGGCAGAGAACTGTTTTATATGTTCCCGCAGTTCAAGCCGGTGGCGGCGGTAGTGATTATAAGCGGGACTGCGTTCGGCGCTCAGGCGGGTTTTCTTGTGGGTGCGTTATCAATGCTTGTATCAAATCTTCTGTTCGGGCAAGGTATGTGGACACCGTGGCAGATGCTTGCCATGGGACTGCTCGGCTTTTTTGCGGGAATTATTTTCTCCCGCAGAAGAACGACCTTTGCTATTTGCTTATACTCGTTTTTCTCGGTGCTGATTTTATACGGCGGAATAATGAATATATCAAGCGTGCTTACCTACACGACCGATATAAATTTACAGACTGTTGCCGCATATATTATATCGGGAATACCGTTCGATCTTATCCATGCTGTTTCAACCGTTATTTTCATTTTGATAATAGGAGATGCTCTTCTGAAAAAATGTTGCCGATTAAGGGTGAAATTCGGTCTTTTTCAATAAATTCGACAAAATTTATTACATTTATTCCCTGTTTTCGACTTTATTTTTAAATCTTTATTGAAATACGTCTGACTTTAAATTATAATTTTATTAGCAGAATTTATTGAGAGGTGGACGTATATGTCATATGTACTTGAAATAACTGACGACAACGGCGAGATCAAATATGTTTCAACAGGTACAGCGACAGTATATTGTCCCGAGTATGCTTCAAGATATGAGGACAAAAAGAGCACCATGACGGTAGGAACTACACTTATAAAAAACGGACGTTTTTCGTGCTTTGAGGTAAGACAGCTTAGTTGTGAGCTTTGCCTTAAAGCGTACAAGAGAAACCGTGCGAGGTCGTTTTTTCTTACATATCCCGATAATTTCAAATAATAATGGTCGTGGCGCGATCAGTCGGTCTGCAGAAAAGCATTTTTGTGAAAACAGAGCAAATTTGCTGTTTTTTAAACAGCTTATCGGATCGTGAAACAGCCGCTCAACAAGTCGCGGACACGATTCTTTAAGGTTCGGATTATTATAAGTTACAGCCCCGATGAATATCGGGGCTGCAGCTTTATAACAATTCTTTACTGTCGTTTGCTTCACTTTGGACGTTGTTTTTCAGATATTTCTCAGCCTCCTGCACGGGCATCGGTTTCGCATACAGGTAACCCTGCGCCGTATCACAGCCGCAGCTTTCAAGGAATTGAGCCTGATCGTCCGTTTCGACACCCTCTGCAATAAGTCCCAGACCAACGTCTTTTGACATTGAGATGGTGTGCATTATTATCTTCTTGCCGCGATCATTGGACATATGCGTTGAGAAAAATTCACGGTCAAGCTTCAATACGTCAAATCTTGTATCCTGGAGTGTATTCAGCGAAGAATATCCCGAGCCGAAGTCGTCCATGAGAAGGGTAAAACCGTGCTCCTTTATCTTTTCTGTCATACGCAGTGTGGCATCATTTTCAATGCTCTCGGTTATCTCAAGCTCAAGCAGGTGCTTTGGCAATCTGTACTTTTCAATAAGACCGTCAAGAACATCAAGGAAGCTTTCATCGTCAAGGTTTGCGCGTGAAACGTTGACGGATATCGGCAGCGGTGTGAAGTGCCTGTCTATCCAGTCACGCAGTACCATGCAGGCGCACTCCCACACATAAGCGTCCAGCTTTGTGATAAATCCGTTTTCTTCAAAAAGCGGTATAAATCTATCGGGATATATCATTCCACGTTCGGGACTTTGCCACCTTACAAGCGCTTCATAGCTGATAGCTTCACCGCTTGATATACTGAACTTAGGCTGAAGATAAATGATAAATTCGCCGTTTTTGAGTGCTTTTTGCATATGCGACTCTACAAACTTGCGTTCTTTTATCGCTTTCTGCATTCCTTTATTGTAAAACGCTATGCTTTCAAGAACGTTTTTCTTTATCGACTGCCTTGCCATAGCCGCATAGTCGCACATGGTCCTTATCGATATATTGCGGTCATCTATCTGATATACGCCGAATACAAATTCATAGCTGTATCCCCTGAACCCCTTAAGACTGAGTTGCAGCTCGGACACAGTATTCAATATATCATTTTTGTCGGTATACGGTGTCAACAGTATAAACACATCACCGCTCATTCTTGCGCCCATCTGCTGTTTTTCGCAGAAGTTATTGAGCTGACGTGATATGAACTGAAGCATTTCGGTTCCCGCGTCTTCTCCGTAGTTTTCGTTTATCAGCTTGAAGCGCTTTATATCAAACTGTATAAGCGCAAATTTTACGTCGGGATATGCTCTGAGTCTTTGCAAGATCATATCATGGAACATTATAGGATTATCTGTAGTGGTATAATAATCCAGAATTTCGATGTTCATTACCTCGTCAAACTCAAGCTCTCTGATATGACCTGCGATTTCCGACATCTTGCCGTCTTTTTCTGCAAGCTGTACATAAATACAGTACCATACGGGATTTCCCTTGTCGCACAGACGGATATTCACTGAAAACGAGCTTTCGGTTATTTTGTCATGGAAAGAATTACTTATTTTGTGGCAGAAATTATCGTAAATAAGCTTATCATCGGGATAAATCGCTCCGCTAAGCCATATTGAGCGCAAAGGTCCTACAGAAGATGATATAAGGCACTTTGGCGTATGGTCGTTCTCCATAACATACCATTTGAAGTTTAGGTAGTCCATATAGAAATAAGTGCACTTGTCGTACAATGAGAATATCTCATGCATTCTGAGCTGATAATTGTTGAGCGCTTCGTTTGCTTTTCCCCGAATATCCAAAACCGGTCGAGCAATCTGATCGCGTTCTGCTTTTTTCATCCTTTTCTGCTCATACATAAGCCGGTCGGTGCTTCGCATAAGCTCGTTTATATCTTCAATGCTGCTCACAGTACCGTAAGAGCCGCCGATGCTTATGGATACATCGTAGGGCTTTCCGGCAGTGCGGTTGAACTTGTCGATCTCTGTCTGTATTTCACCGACAAGTCTTGACAGTTCACGCTGTTTGTCTTTGTTATATGGTACGGTAAGTATAAATTCATCTCCGCCGAAACGCGCATATATGCCGTTGTTCCCGCTGCCTGCTTTTATGGCGTTTGCGACTGTTTGTATTGCTATGTCACCTTCGGAGTGACCGTAGGTGTCGTTGATTTCTTTAAGCCGATCCATATCACAGGATACAAGGATAACGTCGCACTTTTCGTTTTCCGCCATAAGCTTTCCCATACGTTCAAAATATCCGCGTCGGTTATAGATATTTGTCAGCGGATCTATCGAGTGAGTCAGTGACAGATCGTTGTTTGCCTTTCTGAGCAGATATTCTATGCGGAAGTTTTCAAGTGTCTGGTTTATCGATTCGACCAGTCGCTGAACATAGTAGAAGCTGCCCGGATTTACCAGAAGGTCGTCTGCAACTGCGGCGTAATAGCCTATGACCTGCTCCTGAAAATGCAAAGGGCAGAACATTATAGTATTGTATCTTTTGATCAGATCGTTGAGGTTAGGAAGCAGCTTTTTTGACTGATACTCCAGTTTATAGCTGTAATCCTCCCATATTCTGACGACATGGGCGATCATTTTTTCGGTAAAAACGCTGTGATATGCCTTAGGTATAACAGGGGAGTCGGCAGTAAGAAAATCATCATTGAGACATAGTGCAGAGCGGTAATTGAAATATCTTGACATAGCCTTAGCCAATTCGTCCAACTTGTCGCAGTTGACGGTATCGGTGTAAAGTGATGCCATCTTGCTCTCGGCATCATACAGAGCAAGATTATATTTATTCATCGATTCCAGCTTTTCGTTAGTATAAGCTACATCAAAATCACAGCAGCCGCAACTTTGCCCCTGTATCATTGCGAAATGGACACGCTTATCCGACGGCTGCTCATCACCCTTAAGATATCCGCATGCCGTGTCGGCAACGGTAGCGGCAAGCTCTTTCGGATCCATCTGTGCGGTAGTTAATCTGGTGGTGGAATAAATGCGCTCCTGGTATATAGCGTCAAACCCTGTGACGATAATATCATCGGGAACCTTCATTCCGTGTTCTTCAAGCGTTTTCATAGTCGTTATTGCCATAGTGTCATTGGCACATATAATTGCCTGAGGCATTTTTCTGCCGCTGTTAATAAGCCCGGAAACGACATTTTTTGTCGGCGTATCCCAAAAATCACCATAGCCGAGCATGGTATTTTCATTAAAATCGATCTTGTGGCGGGCAAGTACGCGCTTGAATGCTTCAATTCTGTCTTCTGAGAACCGGTTGCCTTTTGTTCCTGCAATAAAAAACAGGTCGGTGCAGTTATGCTCGGTTATAACGTGTTCTGTTATCTGTTCAAGTGAGTGTGCATAGTCATATATTATATTTGTACAGCCGTTATGTCTGCCGTCGAGTATAATCACAGGTGTTTTTGTTGCGTGTGCATATCTTATGATAGTATCAGTCACCCATTCGCTTTTTATTGTTTCAGGTATAATGACAAGAACATCTATAATATCAAAGTTAAGCAGGTGGTATATGCTTGCTTCGCCTTTTGAATACGGTGTATCGTAATACATATTCGTAAAAGCGTTGAATATCATGACCTTGAAGCCTTTTTCCACCAAAGCGTCGGAGGTTATTTTTGCAATATGGGCTGTATGGTCATCCTGCATTCCTACAAGGCATATTCCGGCTACTGCGTATTTGTGAAATTTTCCTGTGTACAAGCCGCTCACCTCTTTTTTTCGGTTAATCAAATCAATGTAATCTTGTTTAATTATACCATAAAATAGAATTAAAGTCAAGATAATAGTGAATGTTGCACAAAAACAGGGGCTGTGACACAACAGCCCCTGTTTGATAATACCATCAATATTTTCTTACGCTCTGTACCGCCGCCATAACCAGTGCCGCCGCAGTGTTGTAAAGTGTTATTACGCTGGGTGTCAGCAATGACATATGCCTTAACAGCACCATTATAAGTACGAGCAGAAGTCCGAGCGCAGATGTGCCAAGCATAACCGCTTTTGAAACCGAGAAGTCGCGCACAAGGCTTTTTGCTGCCATAACGCCTCTTGCAAAAGATGTGAATGTGCCGCAGCAGGAGAGCCCGCCGCTTCCGCGTGATGTATACTTTGTGCTTTCGCTGTATTCGTCGTGTGCTTCGTGGGGAAGTACTTTTATAAGTGAAGCGTCAAGCTCAAACAGATCTGCAAGGTTCTCCACCGTTACCAGTGAGTCTGTAGTATGCACAAGCACCGTTATCCCCTTTGACTGAAGCTCGCTCAGAGTAGCCTGTATTTCCGGATTAGCCGTCATTCCCACTACAAACATCGCCACGATCTCACCGCTCACCGCAAGATAAACCGGCTCAAGTCCCTCCGGGCAATACTTGCGTTCGTTCTTCTTGTTCGGAAGGTCTATGTTGTGCATTTCCATAAGCGCCCTGCCACCGAGCATAACACGCTTTGTTCCTATCCAGCCGGTAACGCCGCAGTTATCTTCATATATGCAGTTGTCGACCTTCTTTAAAAGGTCCTTGTTGCCGAGCGTCATATCATAGAATGGATATGAGAGTATTCCGTCCGTATGTATCGCAAGGCTTGCCGCCATAAGTATCGCTTCATCAACGCTTGTTTTAACAACTGAGTTTTTCTTCTGCCAGCGCTTGAGCTTCTTTACCTGTACGCTTCCTGCGGGGAAGAGCGCCTTTGCATCGACCATAACGGTGTTTACATCGGAAAATTGGACTGCCGCATCATATCCGAGGAGAGCGGCGTTGCACTCGCTGAGTTTCTTTGAAGCGCGCGCAAGCGGTCTGTTCACGACAAGCAGAAGCGAGAAGGGTGCAACCACCGACACAGTTGCCACTGCCGCCGATATTGCCCAGTATATCGGATTTTCAGCACCGGTTGTCGGGAACTCGCTGCCGAACGGATTTAAAAACGCGAGTATTCCCGCTACAAGTCCTGCCGCCACAGATGCCACTATAAGCTTCACCGACATTCTGTCAGCCTCATCATCGCAGTAGCTTGATTTAAGAAAGTCCGTCAGAAATTCAGTCTTGCGCATTGCCGCAATTACTGGAAGACGGTCACCGACTGCTCTTGTCAGTGCCGAAACGTGTTCTTCGCCGTCGATAACCTCGGCGTAATATTTCTGACTGTCACCTGATACAAACTTGAAGTTCCGCTTTGCACGGGATATCATATATATTTTTCCTATTGTGTTGAACATAAGCCCGACAAGTGCCGTTGAAAGATATATAAACGAATGTCCGAGCTTGAAGGTCTGCACATCGACCAATGCGATAACTCCGCCTATAAGAGCAAGCGCCGATGTCAGTGTGCATACCGAGTCGCAGTCCGCTTTTCCCGTAAACAGCTTTACAGCGCCGTTGCTGATAGCGGTCGAGCATATTGCAAAGCCGAGTACTCCCAGAACAAGATATATATATATAAGTGAGTTTACATCTCCGGTCGTACCGTTTATAAAGTTGAAGCTTGCACCGAGCCCGAGCTTTGCAAACAGGTTGAAATCGTTGAGTGCGCTGATAATTACGCTTACAGCTGTAATGACGGTCAGTAGTCCGAGCCTTATTTTAAGTCCCTTGTGGCTTGCACACAGATCCGCCCATATCTGTCCTGTGCTGTCATAGTTATCAAACTCTTCTTCCTGCTCGGGCTCTTCTTCACGCTCGGGTATCTCGTCTTCAAGTACGAAATCCTTTAGCTTGTGCTTGTTCGCCGCCGCAAGTTCAGCCTGCTTTTCTTCTTCGATCGCAGGATTTTCTGCGGGGAGAGTGCCGGTAGCTTCTATTATCTGCTTCTGATAGTCGATGTTCAGCGGGTGGGGAAGTGTCTGTCTGTCGCCGTTTATCGTGTTCAGTGTTATTGTACGGTGAGCTCTGACATTTTCCTTTCTCTGTTGAGCAAGGTTTTTGTTGAGCTTTTCTATAAGGTTGTCGGTAGTTTTCTTGCCGTGATATTCCTTTACTGTTTCTTCGCCGCTGTCTTCGTTATCAGTCGTATGCTCATCGGCGATTTTTATGTCCGCGGTTTCACTTATCTTTTCGGCAATAGCGGTTTTCTGCGGAGCTATCGCCCTGAGGTCGCCGCCTGCTATGCCCTGAGTGTTTCCTGCGTACATATTGCTCAGTTCGGCTACCGACACAAGCTCCTTTTCCCTGACCTGCTCGTTTACCTTTTCTTTTACTTCAAGAGGGTTTACAAGCGCCAGCATATCATCGGGGTTTGTGTTTTCACGTTCCTTTTCGAGCATCATTCTGCGTTTTTCTTCATCGCTTACGATGTCTTTTTTTATCTCATGCACAGGCTCTGCCTGCTTTACCGGTTTAGCCGGAACGGGGTTTTCAGCTACAGCCGCAGCTTTTGCGTTAGCCGTGCGTTCATCGATATCTATCTCACTGCTCTCATCGGATACAACAAAGTTGTCCGTTTCGCTGAGCACCTTGTCGACATCGCTCTTTTCGCCCGTTATTTCATCGATATCAACATCTGCTGTCGGAGCGACTTCGGGCTCGGTATCGCGTGTTTCCGGCTCGTTTATATACTCTGCGTCTACCTTTTCGGTGTCGCCGTCCTCTTCACGGATATATACTCCGTCATCGCTGCCGTCAAGCCCTTCAAGTATCGCTGTAGCGCTTATATCGTTGTGCTTTATCGGGTTATCATCGGTTTTCCGGTCGGCAGAAGAATCGCTCTTTTTCGCGTCAAGCTCCGCTAAAATATCGTCAATTGAATAATCAGCCATATCAAGCGTCCTTTCTTATATTTATTTGCAGGATCATCTGTGTTTTACGACCTCATACATCAATATGCCTGCGCATACTGACGCGTTGAGTGAATTTACCTTTCCTAACATCGGCAGGGATAATACAACATCGCAGTTTTCTCTTACGAGCTTTCCGAGACCGAAGCCCTCACTGCCTATCACAAGAGCGACCGCGCCTGAAAGATCTGCCTTATCTACCGGCGTTCCGTCAGCTTCTGCACCGTATACCCATACACCGTGCTTTTTCAGCGTCTTTATGGTGTCTACAAGGTTTGATACCCTTGCTATCTTTACCCACGCGGCAGCCCCCGCAGAGGTTTTGAACACCGTGGGATTTACCGTTGCACTGCGCCTTTTCGGGATAATTACACCGTCAGCGCCCGAAGCCTCGGCGGTACGGATTATAGCGCCGAGATTATGCGGATCCTGTATCTCATCGCATATTATGATGAAAGGCGGCTTGCCCTTACTTTCGGCGTTTGCAAGTATATCCTCCACCGTGCAGTACGCCACAGCGGATAAAGCCGCCGCAACGCCGCCGTGCTTATCGCCGCACATGGACTTAAGCTTGTCTTCGCCGACATCTTTTATAACTATACCTTGCTTTTTTGCAAGAGCTATTATCTTGTTCATGCTCTGTGAGTTTTTAAGCAGATAGACTGTGTCTATCGATCTTTCGGCTTTGAGAGCCTCCGTCACAGCGTTTTTGCCGTATATAATTTCCTCTTTTGAAGCTGTTTCCATTATCTTACCTCTCGTATCTGCATACAGATATGCAGATTAAGTATACCACAAACCTCCTGCCATTGCAAGCAAAACAAGGCACAGCCGTTATCTTTCACAATTTTTTCACTTATGCGGGTGAATGATTTTTTACACCGTAACTGAGGGAATGTTGCCGCCAACATCGCTATTGACACGATCATTGCCAAATTTTCCCTGCCTGCTCATTGCACCTTTGTCCGCACATTGTACCTTTGCGATATGCACGTTCACGCCTATGCAAATCCTATACCTAGCCCCCAAACCTTTTGCCGATAAAGCGCGGAGAATACCATATAGGAAAAAGCAGTCCGCTGTACATTACAACGGACTGCCATTTATTGAAGCAACAGAAAATCTGCTATCTTTTGTGATTTTACGTTTAAAAATTATTACCTTATTTGCCTGACTATCAATAATGCGGTATCGGTTCAATACCTGTTCCCAGTTTAGGAGGCTCTTTACTTTCGACAACATATTCATTGTAGATATAGTAGTTGCCTGAGGTTATGTAATAGCCGTTGTCCGTTTCACCGATAATCGTCAACGGATCAGCAAACCAATATTGTACCTGAATTTCGCCGTACATCGGTATCGGATATTTTCTGGCACGTAATATTTCCGACTTTGTCCAAACTTCTTTTGGTTTATCAAAGTATGATTCATTCCAGACTTCGTCCATATGCGCTGCAACGAATGTGTCTATCTTCTCCCCCCTAGGCGTATACTTAACCTCATCAACGCAATCCTTACCCTCGGTTTTAAAGCTCTTATAGCTCCAGTTTCCGTAAACTGTGGTTTTTCCTATATTGGCATATTTCCTTATGCGGAACTTATATGTAGTTGACGGCGAAAGGTCGTTTATCCTCACGCGATCCTTGCTCTTGGCAAGCTTTGCGACCTGCACCCACTTGCCGCCTTTGTACTGCTGTACAATATATCCCGCAGCATCATTACTCATATCCCAGCCGAGGTTAAGCATTTTGCCTGTCTTGGAGTTGAGCCTGAAACGGCTGACATTAGTCGGGATAGTGTTCGCGCTCAGCGTTGCCGAGTAAGCGCCATAAAGCGCGGTCTTACCGCTCATCTTGTACGCCTTTACCCTGAACTTGTACGCAGTGCAAGCCTTAAGACCTGCTTTTCTGTAAGTTGTAGTGCTGCTGTTAGCTATCTTAGCAACTCTTACCCACTTGCCGCCCTTGTACATCTCAACAATGTAACCATCGGCAGAAGCATTCTTGCTCCAGTTGATACGGAGCGCGTCTGCGGCTCTGCCGCCGAGCTTAGCACCCTTTATAACAGACGGATTTGTTCTAGCCGTAACAGTCGCGCTGTAGTTGCCGTAAAGTGCCATGCTACCGCTCATCTTATATGCTCTTACCCTGAACTTATAAACAGTAGAAGCCTTAAGTCCTGCTTTTCTGAACGTTGTGGTGTTACCGTTTGTTATCTTTGCTACTCTTACCCACTTGTTACCCTGATACATTTCAACAATGTAACCATCGGCAGAAGCGTTCTTGTTCCAGTTAATTCTCAGCGCGTCTGCGGCTCTGCCGGAAAGCTTTACTCCGCTTACCTTTGCAAGCGTGGGCTTGTCAAGCCATTCATAGTCAAAACCGTTGTCTTTAGCGTACTGTTCTCCGGCAGTGCCGCTGTAGCAGTATATTTTGAGGTTGCTTATCTTCGTGTAGCCGTTATCATAATAGTAGCCGAAAGCCTTATTGCCTATCTTCGACACACTATCAGGTATCGTGATACTTTCAAGCTTTGCACACCGGCTGAACGCACCGCTGCCTATTTTTGTCACGCTCTTGCTGTCGATCTCATCGGGAACAGCTACTTTGCTTTCACTTCCGGTGTACTTAGTTATCTCGACCGTTCCGTCATCAAGAACAGAATATTCATAATCTATGTTCTGAGTGTAGCTTACATCAAACTGAATTTCCAGTGACTTTTTGGGGTACGCACCGGCATAGCCATCCACCTCAAGAACGTTGTCCCAGATATCTGCGAACTGAATCTTTGTATAGCCTGTCTTCATACCGTATTCAGTATCGATAAAAGGATCGGCGAACTCAGCGGTTACTTTGCCGTCAACAATTATCTTTGCGTTTGAAAACTTGGCAACTGATTGACCGGCATTCTTGTCAAAAGGTAAGTCGGTAGATACAAACAGAAGATTGAAGCTTGATGCACCGTCAAGTGCCCAGTCAAAGTCAGAAATACCAACCGTATATGTGCCGCTCTGTTTGATCGTTACATCGGTGTATGTTGCCGGAATGACATAACCTTGAATATCTTCATCAAAGCAGTCCGTATACTTGGGAAAAATTGTGGGATCATTTCCGCCCCATACGATTACGCTGTTGAAGTATTTGCCGTTTTCAACATCTTTGCCGTAATAAGCTTCATCAAATGTGTTTCTGGTTGAGAAAGGTCCTGTCTGAAAACCTATGTACGCATGATAATTCTCCGCTCCCGCCGCAACAGCGCACACTACTGCCGTAACCGCGAAAGCTGCAATAGCCAAAAGCCACTTTTTCAATTTCATATTACACTCTCCTCGTATTTTAATTTCCTGCGCAAGCACAGTTATAATTTAATGATATACTAATATCTTTATTTGTCAACCCTTTTTTGTAAAAATCAGCACCTTTTTCAAAAAGCATTGAGCTTACCGCAAAAGTACGCGTCAAATGAAAAGCGTTGTTCTCTTGCCTGTGCTGTCTGAATTTAAAATCCACGCTGAAAACAACTTGCGATCATTAGTTAAAAACAGCCGCTCCTGTCAAATCGCAGAAGCGGCTGTTTTATATTCCCGTCACTTGATCCCGAAGCTGTCTTTGAGCACCCTCTTACCGCTTTCGGTTACAAATATCCTGTCATACGCGTTTTTCACCGCGTTCATCGATGCTCCGTCCTCGTATAGGTTGACTATGAAATCCGCCTCGATAAGTATCTGCAGATCCTTGCTGTCAATATCGGTGTATGTGTGATGGCGAGCTATAAGATACATGACGCGCTCTTTTACATCGTCATAGCCGCCGACAGCTTCCATTATTCGCTTTGCAATATCCGGCCCTAACTTCTGTTGTATTTCGCCGTCATTCCTGCCGTACAGTCTTTCGCCCTCATGTATACCTATATCATGAAGTATCGCCGCCGCTTCAAGCGTTTTCATAGCATCGGCAGACAGACCCTCGCAGACTCCGATGAGCCGGGCAAAGCTGTGCACTTTTATAAAGTGCTGTATTCTTTTCGGGTCGCCGCGGTCATATTCTATAGCCGCATTTATCAGCTTTTCGTGCATTTCTATTCGCCCTTGCTCTCTGCCGTACTTTCAGTCTTGCTTTCGGTCTTGCTTTCGGTCTTGCTTTCGGTCTTGCTTTCGGTTTTGCTTTCGGTTTTACTTTCGGTCTTGCTCTCGGTATCGGTGTCCTTTTTCTCGACTGTTTTCAGCGTAGTGTCGGATATCAGCTTTACCTTGTCCGCGCTTGCGGTTATAATGCGGTTGTCCCACATTGTGAGAAGGTAAGGCTTGTCGCCGCTTGATATCTCACAGTCGAGCGTTTCGTATTTTTCATCATACAGTGTTATGTCACCGAGTGACGTAAGCTTATTGTTCGCATAGCTGTAGAATTTGCATCTGCTTACCTGTGATATGCCGTCAAAATATACTATCGGTATGCCGATTATCAGCTTTCCTCCGCTCTCGCCGTATGCAAGTCCGGTTATATCATCGCAGACAGGACTGGTAAGATATTTGTTCCAGTCACCCGGAGTACTGCTCTCTGCTGTAATTGTCACCTCGGCTTTTTTGTCGCCGCCGACCGCAAGTACTATTCCTGTCCTGCTGCCGTCCTTGTCGGTTTTGAGTGTTACCTCTGCGGATATCTCATCATTGAGTTTTATGCTGTTTGTGCTTTCGGGTTCTTTTACTTCCTTTTGCGCCGGGATATCGACGTTGTACTGTACAGGTTTTTCTCCGCCTGTTGTGATTGTAACTATCTTGTCTTTTCCGCTTATCGACTCAACGCCTTCGCTTCCGTTTATATCCATCATATTAAGATATGTGAGCATAACTCCGGTTGTAATCAGCACGTTGTTGTTTGTACTTCCGTCTGAACCGTCCGTTTGCATTGCTCCTACAGCCGCGAAGCCTTCTGTCAGCGCATTGATAAGATGTGGATTTATAAATGTATCGTCCAATCCCGAAGCGGCTGTTCTCAGCGTATCTCCAAAATTCAAATAGCTGAGCGTTGTGTAATATCTGCCGTCAAATATCCGGCTGTCCGTGACATACATACCGTTTTGCGAAACCGCACAGCCTGCCGCATCGCCTACAAGTACGCTTCGTACGATCACATCGTTTGTTCCGCTTGCATCTATTGCGGTAGTCGTATAGTATGAAGCTGTATTCACTTTTGAAGGCAGTTGTATTCTGTTCATCGGTATAACGGTAGTTTCTTTTCCGTGTTTAAATGACGGAATGAAAGAGGTCAGCTTGTCCGCAGATGCTTTCATTATGTCAAAGTGATCATAGGTGACGACATAAGCTGAATTACCGTTCGTATAATAATCGACAAATTCTCCTGAAAGTATATATTCGTCGACTGCTTTTCCGTTTATCATACCGCTTTCGTCATATGTGCGGATCACGGTGCCGCTACCGCTTTTATTGCCGCCGATAACCGTAAAGTATTCACCGCACTTTATTATTCCTGCATTTTCAAGCCCTGTATCAAAGCTGAAATTGCCGCTTATCTTGCCATCGGCTACTTTTGCTCCGAGTATCTCCGAACCATTAACTGCCGCTACAAACGTATTTCCGTACACGTTTTTCGGGAGAGATGAACGCTTCTGCTCCGCCGCAACTAAGCTGTCGGGCAGGGTATAGGTTATTTTGTCTTTTGCCGCCTGTGCCTGCTCGATCAGAGAGGCGTAGTCGGTAATGTTTTGCTCGAGCTTTTCGGGAACTTTGTAAATAAGATCCTGGATAATTCCGTTTGAGCGGAGAATATTCAGTGACAGACCGCCCAATATGAGCACTGCGGCACCGATAAACGCCGCAATAAGGCAACCTTTGCTGCGCTTTATCCGTATGCAGTCATGCTCATCATCGCTGACATCATAGCTTTCGTCATCATCGTTCATAAGTTCACCGATAGCTGAACCTATATCCTTTGCGTTGACGGCTATCCTTTCGTCATCGGAAATGACGCCGTCAAAGTCATCGACCTCTTCGGTAGCCTGTATCTTTTCCTCCTGCGGAGGTTCGGGCAATGAAAATTCCTGTGTTATGCTGTTTTCGGTATTATTTTCGATTTCGGCGTTGTCTGCTTCATCAGCGTTGCTTCCGGCAGTTTCGTTATCGCCGACAGCTTCACTCTCTGCGACAATTTCCGATGAATTATCATTACTATCTGTATAATCATCACTGTTTTCTACATTTCCGACATAGTTCACCTTATCCAGTTGTTCCTGTATCCGTGAGATCATAGCCTTGGCGGCTTCGGTTCTTTCATCGGTCAGGTCGTTTTCTGTGTTTTCGGCGGTATCAATCGCATTTTCGGCAGTTTCCGACGCTTCTGCGACAGATGGAACATTTTCGGCAACGCCGTTATCAGCCGGCTTTTCTTCCTCGGCTTTTTGCTTGCTTTTTCTGTTGGTCAGCTCCTCGGTCATTCTGCGCAGAGTTTCTTCTTCTCTTCTTTTTCTCTGCTCGGTAAGCTCCTTTCGCTGTGTGGCTACCGCAATTATCATACGGTAGTCATCGCCTGTCAGCACAGAGTTATCTAGTATCTGCAAAAGCTCATCAAACTTCAGATGCGGGTTTTCCTCTATTCGGCGAAATTCCATATTGCCTATCTTGCTGTTTCCGAGCAGCTCCAGAAAATCCGAGCCGCTTATTTTAAGTTCCTTGAGCTTTCGCAGGAATACGCCTGCGGTCATATCTCCGTTGTCTTCAAGCAGTTTTCTTATCTCTTCCGGGTTCACCTTGTCGGGGATCTCAACGGAAGAAACGTATGCTTTTATCTTTTGTTCCAGACTATCCATTATTCCCTCCGTCAGATGCTCTGTTCAGACAGGAGGCGAGCCTTCATAGTTACCTCTGCATTGGTAAGGCACACGCCAACTGTTTCTTCTGTGTATCCGCATAGTTTCGCGGTTTTTTCTGCACTGCAGCCGCATACTGTGCTGACGCTGAGTACAAGGCGCTCTATATCGGGCAGTTCGTCCAGTGCCTGTCTTATCTCTGTGCCGCCGTCTGCCTTTGTGATAAGCTCACCGCCGGATTTATTTAGATGCCTTATCTTTGTGCAGAGTATCTTGACCAGCCACTCTATAAACTGTGCCGTTGTGTTAAGCGTTGCCGTAGGCAGGGCGGCAAAGCTGTCAAGCACAGTAAGCCTTACCGCTTCGACTGCCGCATCCTCACTTTTCATTGCCATACGGGCTATTTTATATATAGGTCGGTAGACAGCCTTATAAAGCTGTGCATAACCGTCTGTGTCACCTGTCTGTGCCTGCTTTATCAAAGCGGCGAGTTCCTGTGCGTTCATCTGTTCACCTCAAAATGTACATATATATTTATCATACCACAAAACTCACAATAAGAAAAGCCTTTTCCCGAAATTTTCACATTACGCCTTATTGTATGCTGTACTTTGTACTGTTTATATTGCAGTCTGACGACAGATATGGTAAAATACAAGACAAACGGAGGAATGCATATGACCGAAAACGAATTTATACAGCGATATACTTCACATCTGAGCGCTCAGCAAAAGCAGGCGGTTACTGCTACCGAGGGGGCTGTACTTTTGCTTGCCGTGCCCGGAAGCGGAAAGACGACCGTGCTGATAACACGGCTCGGCTATATGATATACTGCCGCGGCATAGCACCGTCAGAGATACTTGCCGTTACCTATACCAGAGCCGCGACATTTGAGCTTAAGAAGCGTTTCTCCGCGTTTTTCGGGAGCGAGTACGCAGGAAGCCTTGAGATACGCACGATAAACGGCTTGTCCTCAAAGATCATAGAACGGTACGGAAGTGTGCACGGTGCCGAGAGCATTCCGAAGCTTATGAGCCGTGAGGGCGACCGCAAGCGGCTGATATCGGATATATACAAGGATATCACCGGAGAATTTGCCGATCCGTCCGCCATAAACGATGTCGGCGCGATGATCACATATGCAAAGAATATGATGCTGACAGACGAGCAGATATCGGAGCTTGACTGCGGCGTTGCGGATACACTAAAGATTTATAAAAAGTATTGCAGTGAGCTTGCTGTCAGAGGGCTTATGGATTATGACGACCAGATGGTGACAGCGTTCGATATACTTACAAAGTGCCCCGATATACTGGATTATTATCACGGACATTTTCACTATATATGTGTTGATGAAGCGCAGGATACATCAAAGATCCAACACGAGATAATAAGAGTGCTCGCAAAGGGCAGCGGCAACATATTTATGGTCGGCGATGAGGATCAGAGTATATATGCGTTCAGAGGGGCTTATCCTGATGCGCTGACCGACTTTGAAAAGACCTATGAGAACGCCTCGGTACTGTTTATGGAGCGGAATTTCCGCTCAACGCCCGAGATAATCGGTGCGGCAAACGCGTTTGTCAGCCGCAACCGCTTCCGCCGTGACAAGACTATCTGCGCTGTGAACGAAGCGGGAATGCCGGTCAGAACGGTACATTGCCGCGGCAGAGCTACACAGTATGACTTCCTGTGCGGCATCGCAAAAAGAAATGAAATGCAGACAGCGGCACTGTTCCGCAACAACGACAGCGCGGTGGCGCTTGTCGATATGCTGGAACGAAGCGGTATAGGCTACAGACTTAAGGGCGGCGAAAAGACATTCTTTACAAGTAAGCCCGTAACGGATATCGTATCGATCATAAACTTTATAAATGATCCATATAACGTTGATGAGTTTATGCAGATATACTATAAAATCGGTCTGTATATAAACAAGCAGGCGGCACAGACAGCCTGCCGTATAAGCGCGGCAAGGCATATACCTATAACCGATGCACTGCTTGGTCCGGGTGAACCCACGGTCGGCGGCGGAATAGAGCTGACGGAAAGCTCGCGTAAGAATATCATGCGTATGGCGGAATATGCCGCTCAGGCGCGCAGTGCGGGAGCATCGGAAACACTCAGCATCATATGGCGCACAATGCAGTACAGCGACTATGTTCACAAGAATAATCTTGACGGAGGAAAGTACGACATACTGCGCTTACTCGCAAGAAATGTGAGCAACGGTGAGCAATTGACAGCACGACTCGGTGAGCTGAGTGAGATAATGGCAACGCATACCGATGACCCCGACAGCCTTTTCACGATGTCAACGATACATTCAAGCAAGGGTCTTGAATACGACCGTGTTTATCTGCTTGATGTGATCGATAATGTACTGCCGTCAATTACATCGGACAAGCTTGATGATAAGGAAGATGTAAAGCAGTATGAGGAAGAACGCAGACTGTTCTACGTCGCTGTGACAAGAGCCAAAAAGGAGCTGTATCTTTTTTCATGCACAGGTGAAAGCTCGGAATTTGTAAGCGAGGTCGACCGTGATATCCCGATCGAGTACACCGACAGCAATGACATTTTCTTTTCGCTGTTTGCAAGGGATATGCTCGGGCGCGAATACTGCGACCGCGAAAACGGCAAGGGCGTGGTTACGGCTTACTGCAACGATAAGCTGTATATAAGGTATGCAAGCGGCAAGAGCGAGCTTAAGACGCTTGAAGAAATGCTGAAAGACCGCGACAGGACCGCACACTATATTACTAAGGAAGAGCTTGACAAGCTGAACACCAATGACAGCGCAAAAGCAGATATAGTGCCGTCAAAGCGGATAGTTATGCCCAAAGAGGGAGATAAGTTGTATCACGGCGTTTTCGGTAACGGCGTTATCAGAAGTATAGACAAGCTCGGCATAGGCACGGTGTACTTTGAAGCAAGCGGGCAGACAAAGCGCCTTATGCTTGAAACGTGTGTGAAAAACGGGATCATTACGGTGTAGTAATTGTTTCGTAGATGCGCAGATTTATCCGGAGATAAATATTATGTCTGCTCATTTTCGCTAAGGCAGAATGATGAAACATACAGCCAACACCGCTGAAAACATATCCATACCGAAAAGGTGTTAATAATTTCGTGAGT
>ENA-OUUV01000285-OUUV01000285.1-human-gut-metagenome-genome-assembly--contig:-NODE-285-length-35440-cov-9.240469_pt1 | contig 35440 bp, 32 predicted proteins | sample MGYA00237952_ERZ548838 | MGnify/ENA primary metagenome ERZ548838 (study PRJEB26490, sample SAMN05194705) | human gut metagenome | biome: terrestrial biome; feature: human-associated habitat; material... | reverse complement strand
CAATTATATCACCCCTTTTTTATAGTTTCAGCATCTGCAACAACCATTTTTATTTTAATCTTCGCAACAATCATCTGAATAAATTGCTTAATATCACTGACATCTCTATCAGGATGCTTATTGATTACATGTGTCTGGTCATTACCAAGCCATGTTGCTTTTTCTGCCAAAGTTTTAATATCTGAATCATCCGTAATATAATTTCTGATTTTCTCAGACAAAGATTTTGTATCTATTTCACTGACTTTTTCAGGGAATTTATCAACACAATAATCTCTAACTAAAAATTCCAATGCTCTACGATACGCCATTCCGCAAATTAAATTCAACCCATCATGTTCTGCACGTTCTGCTTGCTTATACACCTCAACAAAAGACGGTGACAAATCACTAATATCTTCATCGAAATCTACACTTTCCATTTCAAATGGATAAATGCCAACAAATTCACTTATTGCGTCATCTGTACCAAAATTTTCATCATTAAACGCTAATTCCGTCTTAACTGTATTCGTCACAGTGAATAATTCATTGCAAGATGTACATCTGTAAATAGATATAACCGTACATTCTTTTTGTTCATTATCCGTAATATTATTAACTGCCCTAATCGGTAAAATTTCAGTGGATAATACTTTACCACAACAAGGACATTTATCTGGTAATAATATAGGCAATTCCTTTGAAGGTAATTGTGCATTTCCTACCATATATTCATACGGATAAGGATTGTTTGCCATTGACAGAAATGACATTGCAGCCGATGCAGCTATCGTGGTGGGATATTCTGTTTTCTCAAATTTCATAATTAGAATTCACCTGCCTTTACAGTCCAAGCTGTCTCATAAAACTTTCAGCCTTATCAATCGCAGCTTTTGTTTCAGAATCCAGTGTCTTAATCTGAGCTTTTACAGCATCCAAGTCAACAGGTTCTTCTTCCTCGAATGTATCAACATATCTCGGGATATTCAAATTATAGCCATTTTCTTCAATCTCTTTCATATCTGCTACATGAGCAAATTTATCTACGTCTACACGCTTTGCATACGCATCTACAATCTTATCAATATGCTCCTGTTCCAAGACATTCTGATTCTTTCCAGCCTTGAACTCTTTCGATGCATCAATGAACAGAATATTTTCTGAATTGCCGTTTCTCTTGCTTTTCAGCACTAATACACATACTGGAATTCCTGTTCCATGGAACAGATTTGCAGGCAATCCGATAACAGCATCCAGACGGTTCAGGTCTTTGATGATATATTTTCTGATTGCTTCTTCTGCTCCAGCACGGAACAATACACCGTGTGGTAACAGTACAGCTACACGACCATCAGAATCATCCATGTGATAAATCATATGTTCTACAAAGGCAAGGTCAGCGGCAGACTTCGGTGCCAGCTTTCCAGCTCCGCTGTATCGTGGGTCATCCTCAAATTTCTTATCAGCAGACCACTTCAAGCTATATGGTGGATTGCAGACCTGTACAGTCAGCTTCAAATCATCACCGTATTTATCATCTTTCAGTGTATCACCTTTGTAAATATCAAAGTTCTGCCAGTCTACACCATGCATAATCATGTTCATTCTTGACAGGTTGTATGTTGTAGCGTTCTGCTCCTGTCCATAGAAATGACCAACTTTATGTGTGGTCAAATGCTTCTGAACTTCTAACAGCATGGATGCAGAACCGCAGGTACAGTCACCGACGGTCTTTGCTTCGTCCAGCCCAAAGGATGCAAGTGTAGCACAAAGTCTACTCGGTCCAGCAGGTGTGAAGAACTCTCCACCTTTCTTCCCAGCATCTGAAGCAAACAGACCGATCAAAATCATATATGCTGTACCTAGTACATCAAACTGAGAATCCTGTAAATCAAAATCAATGTCTGAGACCTTGACCATGACACGACCAATCATATCTGTACGGTCTGCCACTGTCTCTCCAAGACGTGCATCCTGTAAACGCATATCATTGAACAATCCATCAAATGCTTTGTTGGATTCATGCCCCATTGTAGAACCTACAAGGTCATTGATTGCTTTTTCAAAATCTTCTACGCTGAACTTATCAGCATCATTCTCAAATTTTGTAATCTTACGAATCAGGTTACGGAACAGATTTTCCGGCTTGATGACATATCCCAGTTTGGATAAAGACCAGTCTTCTACAACAGGTCTGTAATCATCATCCGCAAATGCTTCTTCGTATGTTACACCGTCATTTTCAAGGATTTCTGCCATGTACATTTCTGTACGTTCTGACAGATAACGATAGAAAATTACTCCAAGAATATAATTTTTGAACTCACTGGCATCCATCTGTCCTCGTAATTCATTGGCAATCGCCCAGAGCTTTTGAGAAAGCTCATTTGCCTGTGCCTGATATGTATTTGTATCTGCCATAATTATTCTCCCTCTGCTTTATATTTGTTATAGGTATCTGTTACAAATGTCTTCACTGATTTTGTCAGCTTCGTCATTTTCAGAAGACCCAGCTTGTATGCTGTCAATCTCTTACGAATATCATCATCTGAAATCGTACCGTGGAATACATATTCTGTAAACAGTTCTGATACAATCATGTAATCAATCTTGTTATCAAACGCAAATTCTTCCATGTCAGCCTTCATCTGTTCTTTCTCGAACTGCGTAAATGCTTCCATTACATCTGCATCTTCCGGTAAATCATAGAATCTGGTCAAAATGAACTGTCTCATGACCTCTTTTTTAAGTCGCAAGGATTCATTGTCAGAACGCTCAATCTCACGCAGAATCAAATCAACATCCTGCTGCTTTTCTTCCTCTGTCTTATCGTGAGTATTCGCATTTTTCAGCAGATTCAGGATATACACAACATTGATACGGTCAGTACGGACAAGCTCAATATCGAAATCCACATCTACTGGTACAGGTACTTTCGAATTTGGATTGTGTGTCTGGTCTTTATAATACAGATACCAGCTCTTGAATCCTTCGTATTCATTCTCATCCATCACAACAGCAAGGTCATCCCAGTCAAACTTAGAAAATGTCTTCAAAGTGGCAAGGGTCTTTGCCATTGAACGGAACGCAATGATAAACATACGGATTTCATCTTCTGACTTGAGCTGACCAGCTGCATCCACATCCGCTGTAATCTTTCTCAGTACAGGTTCCTGATTTACCCACTGATTCAGATAATACTCATAATTTTCAAGCAGATATTCATTCGGGTCTCCGTCCCCGGAGAATAATGTCAGTGCATCATCCTGCCACTGCTTGATATTTCTGTATGATACAATCTGTCCAAACTGCTTTGTCACCTTATCTACACGGTTTGTACGGCTATATGCCTGTACAAGTGAGTGCCAGATAAGATTCTTGTCCAGATACAACGTATTCAATGGCTTTGCATCGAATCCGGTCAGGAACATATTGACTACCAAGAGAATATCAACCTGCGGTAAATCCTTCTGTTTCAACCTCTTTGCAATATCTTTTCTGTATGCATCAAATGTATCAATCGTAAATGCTGTATTGTATAAAGCATTGTAATCCTGCATACAGCGGTCAAGAAGTTCCTGTGAATGTTCATCTGCACCATCATCCATATCTTCATTTGCCTGATAGGAAAAGATTGCAGTTACTTTCAGCTTCTTATCATCTGGTGCTGCATCGTTCAGCTTCTTGAACTCGTCATAATATTTTCCAAGGGTCTGAATCTTATCCACTGCAAACAGTGCTGTATAAATGTCCTTGCCTTGTGGATGTACATGCTGTTCATGATGTTCAAAGATATGCTTTGCAATGCCAGCAATACGCTCATCATCATGGTACAGAGGTTCCATGTCGATTTTATGACGCTTGCAGTATTCCGGGTCATCCAGCTGTTCCGGGTCAATACCCTTTACAGCGAGATTCCTTGCAAAGATGGTACGCTGATACTCTACTGAGAATCTAAGCACGTTACCGTCTGCAATCGCATCCTTAATCATATATTTATGCAAGCATGAATCCAGCTTATCTCCTGCATGGAAAATATCCGCTGTGGTACGACCATCCGCACCCTTATTTTTCTCAAAAATCGGTGTTCCAGTGAATCCAATATAATTTGCTCTTTCAAAATGCTTTTCAATCTGACCATGCATCTTTCCGAACTGAGAACGATGACACTCATCAATGATAAATACAACTTTCTTATCCTTGTATGCATCCATTACAGATGCATATTTTGGATTCTTTACAGCATTTGCCATCTTCTGAATCGTTGTAACAATCATCTTTTTCTCAGATGATTTCAACATATTGATAAGTACAGCGGTGCTGTCCGTATTGTCTACACAGTCTTTTTCAAAACTGTTATATTCATCAACGGTCTGGTCATCCAGGTCTTTTCTGTCAATCAGGAATACGACCAAATCTACCATTGATTCATCACGTAAAAGCTGTGCCAGCTTGAATGATGTCAATGTCTTTCCTGAACCTGTACAGGCAAATACATAACCATCCTGATTTACTTCAAGTACACGCTTCTTTGCAGCCTTTACAGCATAAATCTGGTATGGTCTCATGACCATCAATACAGGCTCCGTGGTCTTAATAACCATGTATTTATCCATCATCTCTGTAATAGCTGATTTGCGGAAAAATTCACCTGTGAATGTGTTCAGGTCATTGATACGTGTATTCTTTTCATCTGTCCAGAAGAATACAAGAGATTTCAGGATTGGATTGTACTGACCATCCATCATCTCATTTTCATTACAGAAATACTTCGTCTGTACAGAATTGCTGACTACAAACAGCTGCAAATATCTGAAAATACCTTTGAAAGAAAACTTTCTGTATCTGTTAATCTGGTTGATTGCTTCGTTGATTTCCACGCCGGGGCGTTTCAATTCAATCTGTACAAGCGGTAAACCGTTGATGAGGACAGTCACATCATAACGATTCTTATACACTACATCGTCTTTATGTACCTTGTCCATCGTGACCTGATGTGTTACCTGATAGATATTTCTATCTGTATCACTTGAGAAGAAATCAATATACACTGATTCTCCATTATCCAGCTGTAACACATATTTATCACGAAGAATCTTTGCTGATTCATACACAGAATGATTATCTACATGAATCATAATGCGGTTGAACTCAGCATCTGAAAATGATGCATCATGTCCTTTTTCTGCCAGCTTCTTTGCATTGAACTTTGCAAGCTGTTCACGGAAATTGGCAAGCACATCATCATAGTTATCTAATTTTATGAATTTGTATCCGATACCTTCCAAACGGTCTATGAAAATATCTTCAACTTCGTATTCAGAAATATGTGCCATACTTTTATCTCCCCTTCCTAGTATATATCCAATTTCTGTCAAATATATCACTTTATAAAATCCATTTATTCTGATAAATATATTGCTTTCATATGCTATTACTCTCTATTCCAAGCTAAAACGAATTTGCCATTCTTTTTCAAATTTTATCTCTTTAAATTGCACAACTTATTATACCATATAAAAATAAGGCTAATATACAAATCTTTACATTTATACATTAGCCCTATCATTTTACATAATTTTTTAATTCAGATCATGTGATGCCTTTGCCTGCTCAAACTCGTCAAGGATTTCCTGACTCGGAGCCTTGGTAAGAAGGCTGACTACGATGATAACTACGATACCAACGATGAATGCCGGTAAAAGTTCATAGATTGCAAATACACCGCCCATTGGTGCAATGAGGTATTTCCAGATAAATACGAACGCACCACCGGATACCATTCCTGCGATTGCTCCCGGAAGTGTTGTACGCTTCCAGAAAAGAGAACACATCATAACCGGTCCGAATGCGGCACCAAATCCTGCCCATGCAAACGATACGATTCCGAATACGGAACTGTTCGGGTCTCTTGCAATGACAATTCCAAGGATTGCAACAACGACTACCGTAAGACGTGCAGCAATCATGCTTGCTCTCTTAGAGAGGTTCAAATGAAATGCCTCCTGCAAAATATTCTGCGATACACTTGAGGATGCTGCAAGTAACTGTGAGTCAGAAGTTGACATGGTACTTGCAAGAATTCCTGCGAGGATCAGACCAGCCATAATTGCCGGGAATGCACCGTATGTAGAAAGTAAATGTGCTACTTTTACGATAATTGTCTCTGTCTCAGAACCGGAAAGTGAAGCAATCAGTCCGGTTGCGCTCATCTGTCTTCCGACTACACCGATCAGGATTGCAACACCCATGGCAATGACAACCCAGACAGATGCAACACGACGGGAAACCTTTAATTTCTTCTCATCCTCAATTGCCATGAAACGAAGAAGAATATGTGGCATACCGAAATATCCGAGTCCCCATGCCAGTGTGGATACGATTTTTAATGCACTGTACGGTTCTGCACTCTGGCTTGCCTCTACATAAGTATGTGTAAAGGAAAGGTATCCCGGAAGATTTCGTACATTGTCGATCACGGCTCCGACACCTCCGGCAGAGATTGTTGAGAATACAAGCACAAACACAATTGCGATTGTCATGATAATTCCCTGTACAAAGTCTGTGGTAGATGCAGCGAGGAATCCTCCTGCTGTTGTATAAGCAACGATAACAATTGCGGAAATGATCATTGCTGTCATATAGTTAATTCCAAACAGTGAGTGGAATAATTTTCCACATGCCGCAAATCCGGATGCAGTGTAAGGTACGAAGAAGATAATAATCAGTACCGCTGCGATCACAGATAAAATGTTTTTCTTGTCGTGATAACGGTTTGAGAAAAACTGTGGTATTGTAAATGACTTTGTTACATGTGTGTATCTTCTGAGGCGCTTTGCTGTCAAAAGCCAGTTCAGATACGTTCCGGCTGCAAGACCGATCGCGGTCCAGCCTACATCTGCCAGTCCGGTTAAATAAGCCAGTCCCGGCAATCCCATCAGCAAATAACTTGACATATCTGATGCTTCTGCACTCATTGCAGTAACCAAAGGTCCAAGCTTACGTCCTCCCAGATAAAAGTCCGATGCCGATTCATTCTTTCGTGCATAGTGAAATCCGATAATGAGTACAATGAGCAGATACGCGATAATTGTACCCAGAATACATATTCCTGCGCTGTCTAACATAATTTTATTCCTCCATATTGTATGTTTTGCCGCCTTACGCTTGCAAAATTTACCGAAATTATATCATAAATATACCATTCTCGTAAAGCTGTCTTTTCATCTCATCCACAACAATCTGTACAACGTCGTCCGGATCATTTCCGGTTTTCTGGCAGCGGATCAGTCTGCTGCCATCCTCATTTCCAAAGATTGCGACAAGACGGATACATCCATCCGCCGTTTCCGTTGCGTAACCGCCGATCGGCGTGTGGCAGTCCCCTCCGATCTGTTCCAGAAAAAGGCGCTCGGTACGCGTTATGCGTTCGGTCTTTTCATCGGATAATGCATTGATTTTCTCCAAAAGTTCTGTCTCATCCACTAGCAATTCGATGGCAAGCGTTCCCTGCGTAGTTGCCGGAATCATCTCATTTGGATCCAGATATTCTGTAATAACATCCTCTCTGTGCAGCCGTTTTAATCCGGCCGCCGCAAGAACGATTCCGTCAAGCTTTTGTGTTTCCATCTTTGCCAGACGCGTGTCCACATTTCCACGGATATCTACAATCTCAATATCCGGTCGTATCGCCTGTAACTGATAGGCTCTGCGCTTGCTTCCGGTTCCAATGACTGCATGCTTTGGCAGCTCATGAAGCGATTTTGCTTCCCGCAGCACAAGTACATCCCGTGGATCTTCCCGCTTCCATGCCTTTGCAAAACAAAGTCCGTCCGGAAGTTCTCCCGGCATATCCTTCATGCTGTGCACCGCTAAATGGATTTCTCCCGACAGAAGTTCCTGTTCGATTTCTTTTACAAAAAGGCCCTTGTCTCCGATTGCAGACAATGCTTTGTTCTGAATCTTATCACCTTTCGTCTTTATAATTTTCAGTTCAAAACAATCCTGCGGATAATGCTCCTGCAGACGGTCTCTTACAAATTCTGCCTGCACAAGTGCAAGCTTCGAACCACGTGTTCCAATCTTATAATGCATGCTTTTTCCTCTCTGCCTTGAACATCAGCCCATGCAAAATTTGCTTTCAGCAAATGGGCTGACACTATCCATAACTACTCTTCCAGTTGAAATAACTGTCGTACGACTTTTTGATATTCTTCCTGCTGCTCTTTGGATTCCAATTGTTTCATCTCAAGTATTGGTTCACGCAAAAGCCGATGCAGGGAAGCTTTCAGGATTTTTTTCAGGATCTTCTGCTCCCTTGTTGTCAGATCAAGTTTCCGGTTTAGATAAGAATAACTGTCCTCCACAATCTCTGCACACCTCTGCTGCAACGATTCTATCGTCGCATCCACACCGGTACTGCCCAGCCAGTCGATCGTCTCCTGCAAAGCCTCCTCGATCATGCCCTGTCCCTGCTGCACAAGCCGTTCTCTCGTTTCCTGGTTTTTTGCCACGATAGCATTCAGACTGTCCAGATTCAAAAGCAGTGTCACATCCTTCAGCTGCATATCGATATCACGCGGCGATGCCAGATCCAAAAATGCCATCGGATGCGTGAGTTTTACACACTCCCTGCGCACGACAATATGCGGAGAAGCGGTGGCGGATACTACAATGTCACAGTTTTTCATCGCCTCATATCTTTTTTCGTATGGCACAATATTCAATTTCGGGAACTCTCCCAAAAGTTCCTTTGCATGGGAAAAAGTCCTACTGCAGACAGTTACACACTTTGCCTTGTACTCGTACAGATAACGCAGCGCCAGTACTGCTGTCTTACCGCTTCCGATCAAAAGCGCGCGTTTTCCCTGGATGCCAAAATGCGCATTCAGTTGCTGAATGCCAACATAGCTGACCGAAAGTGGTGTCTCACTGATATGCAGTTGCGTTTTCATTTTCTTTGCGCAGGTCACGGCATCTCTAATGATCTTATTCAGTTCTTTTCCGGTATATCCAAGTGTCTGGGAAAGTTCACAGGCTTCTTTTACCTGCCCTAAAATCTGGTCTTCTCCAAGCACCATGGACTCAAGTCCCGCGGTCACACGAAACAGATAGGCAATCGCCTCTTTTCCTCTGCGAAAATCCAGATACTCATCCAGACAGATCGCCGAAAAATTGTCCCGATACAGGCGTTCCATCGTTTCATGCTCCTCAGTATCCTGCACCAGATAGTACACTTCGCTGCGGTTGCAGGTAGAAAGCACCATGCACTGATTGATTCCCGCATCCGCCGCTTTTCCCATAAAATCGATTTTTCCATTATCGGTAAAAGAAACGCCATCCCGGATATCCTGATCCGCGTTTTTGTAGTTAATTCCAATATATCCAAATTCCATCATGATCTCTTTTGCATTTTATGATACCTTTTGACCCTTTAATCATTTTATCTGTGATAACAGCCGCTCTAAAACCACTGCTGCATCACAGCGATCGTCTTTGTAATGTCTTCTTCTGTATGTGCGTCGGAAACAAACATGGCTTCAAACTGTGAAGGTGCCACATAAATTCCATGATCCAGCATATGTCCGAAATATGCAGCATATGCTTTCACATCTGCGGTCATTGCGGAATCAAAATCCACAACCTCTTCACCGGTAAAGAAAATGCTCATCAGTGAACCAATCTGGTTGACACAAACCTTGTTTCCTGCTGCTTGGCGCACAGCATCCGCGATCTTTGCCGTCTTCTTTTCCAGGCGCTCATAAATCGAAGTATCTTCTTTTAAAATGCGAAGCGTGCTAAGTCCTGCCGCCGTCGCAATCGGATTACCGGAAAGTGTTCCTGCCTGATATACCGGTCCATCCGGTGAAACCATACGCATGATATCTTCACGTCCGCCATATGCTCCTACCGGCATACCGCCTCCGATGATTTTTCCGAACGTAGACAAATCCGGTTTAATTCCAAAATATTCCTGCGCACCGCCCAAAGCAAGACGAAATCCGGTAATGACCTCATCAAAGATGAGCAATGCACCATACTGTGTTGTAATCTCGCGCAAAAAGGCAAGGAAATCATCCTTCGGTGGAACCACCCCCATATTTGCGGCAACCGGCTCCACAATGATTGCGGCAATCTCCTTTGGATTTGCTTCAAACAATGCCTTGACGCTTTCCTTGTTATTGTATTCTGCAACCAGTGTATTTTTCGTATAGTCTGCCGGCACGCCTGCACTGTCCGGAACGGACGTCGTCAATGCCGCTGATCCTGCCTTTACCAGAAGTCCATCAGAATGTCCATGATAACATCCACGGAATTTGATGATCTTATCTCTTCGGGTAAATCCTCTGGCAACACGAATTGCACTCATCGTTGCCTCGGTTCCGGAACTTACCAGACGGCTGACTTCCATAGACGGAACCAGTTCTGCTAGTAACTCTGCCATCTCAACTTCTCGCTCCGTTGGAGCCCCAAAGGTCAGACCCTCATCACATGCTGCCTTTACCTTTTCTACGACTTTCGGATTTGCATGTCCAAGGATTCCCGGTCCCCAGGAACATACATAATCAATCATTTCATTTCCGTCAACGTCTGTGATATGCGCACCCTTTGCACTCTGGATAAAACGTGGGGTTCGTCCCACAGCCTGATATGCACGTACCGGGCTGTTGACCCCTCCCGGGAGCCGCTTGACTGCGCGCTCATAAAACGCCTTTGATCTTTCTTCTGCTGCCATCTTTATTCTTCCTCCCATATCCAGCGTGCCACATCCAATGCATGATACGTAATGATCATCTTCGCTCCTGCACGCTTCATTCCAATCATGTTCTCCATGACAATTTTCTTTTCATCAATCCAGCCATTTGCAGCTGCTGCTTTCACCATCGCATACTCTCCACTCACATTATATGCAACAATCGGAATATTAAAATTCGTGCTGATATCTTTGATAATATCCATGTATGCCATCGCCGGTTTTGCAATGATCAAATCTGCGCCCTCTGCGATATCTTCTTCCACTTCGCGCATCGCTTCTTTTCCATTTGCTGGATCCATCTGATAGGTCTTGCGGTCTCCAAAGCCCGGTGCAGAATGTGCGGCATCGCGAAACGGTCCGTAATAACCGGACGCAAATTTTGCAGAATATGCCATGATCGGTGTGTAAGTAAATCCTGCTTCATCCAATGCCTGACGGATGGCTCCCACACGCTTGTCCATCATATCACTCGGCGCAACAATATCTGCTCCGGCTTTCGCGTAGCTGACTGCGGATGCAGCAAGCAACGGCAATGTCTCATCGTTTAAAATCTCACCGTCCTTTACCAGACCGCAATGTCCATGGGAAGTATATTCACAAAGGCATACATCTGCAATCACAACAAGATCCGGATAATCCTTTTTTATCTGGCGGATGGCTTCTTGCACGATTCCATGCTCATCATACGCACCACTTCCCACTTCATCCTTATGTGCCGGAATGCCAAAAATAAGAATTGCCGGAATGCCTGCTTCTTTGACACGATCCAGTTCCTCATGCATACGGTCTAACGAATACTGGCAGATTCCCGGCATGGAATCTACCGGCTCCACGATATTTTCTCCCTCCATCACAAACAGCGGGTAAATAAGTTCATCCACACGCACATGATTTTCTCTTACCATATCCCGCAATACTGCGTTGTTTCTTAATCTTCTTGTTCGGTCCATTTTATCTGCCTCTTTCCTCTTTTTGGGTATCATCAATCAGGTCCTGAAGCTGCTGCCTGGACAGCTTCACATCCTGTTTTTTTTCTATTTGTTTGAAAAGCTCATTTAAAACCTGCTGGTATACTTTTTTACGCATCGCTTCCGTGTCCAGTTCCCTTTTCACAACCGGCCGGATACTTCCAAGATACGCATTGGCCTCGCCCAACTCTGCGGTCAGAATCTGCGCCATATATTTCTTCAGGTACTGTGTCAGCACCGGACTGTTTCCTCCACTGGAAAAAGCCCCGACAAGTTCCTGTTCCCGGACATAAGACGGAAAAATAAAACTGCAGTCTTCCTGCTGATCCACGGCATTGACCGGAATCTTTTGTTTTTGTGCCGCCTCAGCGATCTCATGATTTAATCCGGCATCATCCGTGGCTGCCACCACAAGTTCGCATCCCTGCAAATCTGTTTTTTGAAAATTTCTCTGATAAACAGTAACCGGATACTCTTTGATTTTGGAAATGACCTCCGGTGCTACCACCACAACATCTGCTCCAAAATCCAGCAGTACCTGCACTTTGCGCAGTGCAACCGTTCCACCGCCCACAATCAGACATTTTTTCTTTTCTATATCTACAAACATTGGAAAATATGCCATAAATCTTCATCTTCCCTCTCGCTTTTGCATTCTGTCCATGTATCATCATATATTTCTCCGTTCGTTTTTGCAAGTATATCTGCAATTCCTTTCGGGTATACTTTAAATACCAAAGGAGTATAAGATGAAGTGGAGAAATTTTTTTATTTGTGGGCTTACCGGCTGGTGCATGGAGATCGTGTTCACATCATTCGGTACTTTTTTACACGGAGATCCCCGTCTTCTGGGGCATACCTCTCTGTGGATGTTCCCCATCTATGGTATGGCAGCTCTCATTGATCCAATATATGAAAAAATTAAATACTGGCCTTTTCTTTTGCGGGGGTGTTTCTATGCAGCATCGATTATGCTTGGCGAATTTTTAAGTGGGAGTCTGCTGCGCTTCCTTGGTGTGTGTCCGTGGGATTACAGTGGAACGCCTTACAATATTGCAGGAATCGTAAGACTGGATTATTTTCCGTTCTGGGTTGTGGCGGGGCTTGCATTTGAAGTTCTGTTACGCTTCCTCGATGAGAGAAATTCTTTGTCCGAAGATGTTTCCTCCCGCCCTCACGTTTGATTTTTTTCGCACCCGGCACTTTTCTTCCGCACGGTTTTATACAAAATTATAGAATTTGCCAAAGTCCTGTATGTCTCTCATTTCGTGTCCGGGCACCGTTTCGACAGCTCCTCTCCGGTTGTCCGTCTGCCACAGATGCAGTCAGTATTTTTAGTCTGTCTAAGCGGGCCTGTTCATGAAGTCGATATAAGCCGCCACGGTCAAAACTCGCATGAAGTCTTACGACAAATTGTTATGCTGTGCTGCTCAAAAACATTTGCCCCAGTGGCGGCACGTTTCCTGAACAATCCCGCTAAGACAGTCACAAAATACTTCCGATGTCATCTGTGGCAGACGGACAACCGGAGAGGAGCTGTTGAAACTGGAACGGACAGGAATCATAGAAAGAGGCATGCAGGATTTTGTGCAAATTCATAATTTGGGATAACTAGTGTGGAAGGAAAGTGCCGGGTGCGAAATCGAAATCCATGTGAAGTGAGAGGAAATACAGACTGCATCAGAAAGGGGAAGCCTGACTGGCTTCCCCCATTGTGTTTACTTTCTTCGGTTCGGATTTGTATACTTTTCTTCGCAATACTTGCAACGATATACTTCTTTTTCTTCATCGGTAAGAAGAAAGATCTGATCGAGTTCCTGCTCAACAGATGTCACGCAACGCGGATTCTTACATTTGATTACATTGCGTACCTGCTTCGGCAGCGAAAGTATTTTCTTGTCTACAATACGATCACCTTTGATAACATTTACGGTAATATTATGATCAATAAATCCTAAAATATCCAGATCCAGAGCTTCTATCGGACATTCTACTTTGATAATGTCTTTCTTTCCCATTTTGTTACTTTTTGCATTTTTAATAATTGCAACTGTACAGTCAAGCTTGTCCAGTTTCAGATCATGATAAATCTGCATGCTCATTCCTGCCTGAATATGGTCCAATACAAAACCTTCATGAATTCCACTAATATTTAACATATCTTCCTCCCTATACTGTAATGCCCAAAAGTGTCAGTATCAATGCCATACGGACATATACACCGTATTGTACCTGTTTGAAGTACACGGCTCTTGGATCATCATCAACTTCTACTGAAATTTCATTTACTCGAGGAAGCGGATGCAGCACAAGCATGTCGTCTTTTGCCAGTTCCATCTTTTTCTTGGTCAATACATAAAAGTCTTTTAAACGAATGTAATCTTCTTCGTTGAAGAAACGCTCTCTTTGTACTCTCGTCATATATAATACATCCAATTGACCGATTGCATCCTCTAAGCGCTCGACTTCCTCAAACTCGATATTGTTTGCACGAAGTACATCATCGCGGATGTAATCCGGAATTTTAAGTTCTTCCGGGGAGATCAGTACAAACTTCACATTGTCATAGCGGATCAGCGCATTGATCAGTGAATGAACCGTACGTCCGAATTTTAAATCTCCACAGAGTCCAATTGTCATATTGCCCAGTCTTCCCTTTAAAGAACGGATCGTAAGCATATCGGTTAATGTCTGGGTTGGATGCTGATGACCACCATCTCCGGCATTGATGACCGGGATTCTGGATTTCTGTGATGCGACTAATGCAGCTCCTTCTTTTGGATGACGCATTGCACATATATCTGCATAGCAGGAAATAACACGAATTGTATCAGAAATGCTTTCGCCTTTGGCTGCTGAAGATGAATCAGCGCTGGCAAAACCTAAAACGGAACCACCAAGATTTAACATGGCAGCTTCAAAACTTAATCTGGTTCTTGTACTTGGCTCATAAAAACAGGTTGCAAGTTTCTTCCCATCACACGCATGGGCATATTTGTCTGGATGTTTCTCAATGTCATTGGCCAAATCTAACAGCTTGTCCAACTCTTCGACGGAAAAGTCCAGAGGACTCATTAAATGTCGCATTTTATCCCTCCTAATTTCACGCATTTTTACTATCATATAATAATAATTTTCATATTTCAAGACAAAACACATTGCATTTCAAAGTTTTTTCGTTACAATATAATTGATGTGGTTTTTCTTTTTAAGATAAGCAACAATTCCATTTTAAAATTAAAGGAGAATGTAATATGGCGGATGATAAAAATTTTACAATTGATACCGATGACACGGTAATGTTCAAAGAACGCAAACGCCTGCTATTTCTTGGACTTCCATGGACGTTTACCAAATATACCATTACCCCGAGTCTTCTGACGATTGACCGCGGTCTGTTAAGCACTACAGAAGATGACTGTTATATGTACAAAATTCAGGATGTGAAGCTTACTACTTCTCTTCTTGAGCGTATCGTAGGACTTGGCACCATCACCTGTTATACCGGTGATGTCACAGATGCAGAACTTAAGTTGATTCATGTAAAGCACGCAAAGGATATCAAAGCGTATTTATTGAAGGCATCCGAAGCTGCACGATTAAAGAGACGCACCTTAAGCACAATGGATATCGGTGCGCATGGTGTGGATTCCGATCACAACGGAATCCCGGATGATCTGGAGTAATCTCTGATTTCTAAGCAGTTACAGACAATATAAAGCAATACAGGGAGGATTTCCAAATGACATTTGGAAATCCTCCCTCTGTTTTTCTGTATTTGATCAAAAGTTTCTAAAATAGTTACCTATCTGTTTAAAATGGTCTACAGCAACAGGTACACAATGCCTGCATGCACAACAGGCTCATACAGAAATTACTATATCCACTGTAAGGCCGCTCATAACTGCTTCCCATCGTCTGATACCAGTCACCACCAAACTGCAACTGCTGCTGGAACTGCCGGTATTCCATATTACTCGGTTCAAGGTCAAGCGCTCTGCGGATCTGTTCAATCGCTGTCGCGGTGTTTCCCATTCCCTGATTCGCCACGGAGCTGTAATAATACCAGCGACCGGAACGCTCCGAAAACGGAATATCATTTAACACATTGAGTGCCTCCGCATAACTGTGATAGCGCAGATAATTGTGCGCTGCCTGCATTTTCGGTGACTCTTCCTGTGCCTGTGAACGATATGTGTTATTGCCATAATAATAGGTTCCGCTAAAGCCTCCGAATGGCCCCTGCTCAAAGCCTCCAGCTCCCCGGCCGGTACTTTGCCCGTTTCCTGCACCATATCCATAACCGGAATACCCGCCGGTCGTTCCCTGCTGACGTTCTTTCATGATCTGGTCATATGCTTGCTGCACCCGCTTAAACATCTCCTCAGCCTGATCCTTATTGGGATTGTTTACGTTTGCGTCCGGGTGATATTTGCGGCTTAAGTTTCTATATGCTTTTTTTATTTCTTCATCCGATGCACTTCGGGTCACCCCAAGCACCTGATATGGGTCTGTCATTATTTTTTCCCCTTTTTCTTCAGCTGAATATACTCATACTTGGACCAGACACCAGAATACAGTATATTGCGCAAAATATCCGCATGCAGCAAAATCGGCAAACGCTCAAAAGATTTTGCACATTCTGAGATCATACTCGTCATCATCAGACGACACAGTATTTCAAACTCCTGCTCATCGTCCGTGTCCAAAAATCGAAGCGGATTGTACGCATCTTTCTTCTCGTCCTGTTTCAGGTCTTCATAGGCATCCATCAGGTATATGAATTTTCCCATATAAAATCCAAGTGTTTTCAGTTCATCATACCATTCATCCTGCTTCCAGGCAAATATTTCTCCCAACATTTCTCCGGTCAGTCCTGCCACCAGATCAATGTTCGTCTCTTTATTTTCTTCGTATTCAGAAAGTTTTGCAATATAATTTTCAATTGCCTCTGCCTGCCGCGGATAATTTTTTGCCACACACTGATAATCCTTTTCGAGCATTGCTGCAACAGTCTTTTTCGTATAGCTTTTATCGTCTTTCCAGTCGTCCACGAGATTGTAATATGCCAAAAGGACATTCATCTGTGCCGCATAATCCTGAATTTCGTTACTACGCGCCAGTCTTTTTTTCATAGGATGAATCAGACAGGTAAAGCTTGTGCTCTCTGTCTGCGGCTCATAAAGACCTGTAAGCAGTACTACCAGAAATGTCATATCATAATTGAGAAGTACCTGTCCCTTCGCTCCGCAAAATTCTCTTAACTTGCGACAAAGCCCACAGTAATATGACTGATATATTTGTTTGTTTTCTTCGGATAATTCCTTGCCATTTACATTAATATAGCCAAACATGCAACCCCCCGCCTACGATCTGCGAATAAATTTTTCTCTGCATTTCGGACAAGTGATTTCAATTTTTCCATGTCCTTTCGGTACACGTACTTCCTGCTTACAGGTCGGACATTTATAAAATCGGTAATCTCTTGTCTGTGCCATACGTTTCTTGAACCGGTTCCACGAAACTGTACGGTTGTATTTAAAATTGAGATACTTCTGATTTTCTTCGTAACGCTTTGCTGTATTTTTTGAAAACGCACGGTAATACATGTGAATCATGAGCAAAAGCGCAACTGTCGTAAAAATTCCCAACCGTGTGAATATTCCAAGTATCAGAAGAACCAATACCAGCCCTGATTCCATTCTGCATAAATCATCCATTCCGTTTCGGCCCTGCATGAACCGATAAAGTTTATCTCTCATAATTTCGACCTCTTTTCTTTGAGCCTGACATCATTAGCACTCTCTGTTGTCAGCTGCTATACTAAGCATCTTACGCTTGCAGAATTGCAACGTCAAGGGAGGTACGATCTTTTAACAAACAATTTATAAACAGTTTATGTTTTTATCGATTATCTACTTTTTCCGGGTACATATCATGATTTGCCATTCGGTTGCATGCGATTTCTTCCCACTTTGTTCCTGGCTTTCCATAATTGCAATAAGGGTCGATTGAGATTCCTCCTCTTGGTGTAAATTTACCCCAGACCTCAATATATCTCGGCTCCATAAGTTTGATCAGATCCTTCATGATAATATTCATGCAGTCCTCATGAAAATCCCCGTGATTTCTAAAACTGAAGAGATAAAGCTTTAATGACTTGCTCTCAACCATTTTCACATCAGGCACATAGGATATGGTAACAGTAGCAAAATCCGGCTGTCCGGTAATTGGACACAGGCTTGTAAACTCCGGACAGTTAAATTTTACAAAATAATCATTTTCCTGATGTTTGTTGATGAATGTTTCTAATACATCCGGTGCATAATCCTCCGGATATTTTGTCTTTTGATTTCCTAATAATGTTATGTTTCCTGCCATTGTGACTCCACCTCTTTCTATGCTTCCATTGCCGGATCTTTTATTCCGTTTAATTCAAATGCCCGCGCTCTGTCGATACAGGTACCGCATTTTCCACATGGTTTTTCTCCACCTTCATAGCAGCTCCAGGTGTATTTGTATGGAACATTCAGCTTTAGTCCCTTTTTCACAACCTGATCCTTTGTGGAAGCGATAAATGGCGCTACGATTTTAATTTGTTTTCCACTGCCCAGATAAATTGCTTCATTTATTGCATTGTTAAAAGCACTGCTGCAGTCCGGATACGCGCTTCCAGCCGCATCATCCGCATGTGCGCCATAATATATCTCACTGCATCCGAGAGAAATCGCAATACTTGCCGCACTTGATAAGAATAAGCCATTTCGGAATGGAACATATGTTGATACCGGACTTCCATTTGTATTTTTTATCTGCTCGCTATAGGCTTCTTTTGGAATTTCCTTATCTGAGTGTGACAAAAGCGAACAATCACTGTATTGGAATATTTTTTCAAGATCAAGATAAATATGTTTTACATTGTAATATTTTACGATTTTATCAGATGCTTCTATTTCTTTTGTATGCTTCTGTCCATAGAAAATCGACAATGCTATAACATTTTGTGCACCATATTTTTCAATTGCCATACCAAGGCATGTTGTACTATCGATTCCACCACTGAATAAAACCATTGCTTTCATTGTTAAATCTCCCTTTCAATGTCTGTGTATATGTTTTTGCATTTACTTTTTTTATTCCTCTTGCTGTCATGCAGCTATGGCAACCTTCAATAAATACCGCAATATCTTCTGCTCCTGTAACCATCTGCACAATATCCGCAATATCTGTGCCGATTCGTTCCTGAAGCTGCAGGCGTTTTGAAACCATATCTGCAATTCTTGCTATTTTACTGATACCAATTACCCTGTCCTTTGGAATATACGCCACTGTAACTTTCATATCATACATAAGCGCCAGATGATGCTCGCAATAGCTGAAAATATCAATATCTCTTACAACCACCATATTCTGCATTTTTTCTATTCCATCGTATTCATCACATTCGTTTAACACAAATGTTTTATTGAACATATCCGCAATCTCTTTGTTGGTATAGTTCATTCCTTCAAAGACTTCTTCATACATTTTAGCGACTCTCTTTGGCGTATCCTTAAGTCCTTCTCTCTCGGGATCATCTCCGAGTGCTTTGAGGATTTCTCTTATATGATACGCAATCGCTTCTGTGTCAATTTTCTTCTTATTCTCCATATTAGCCTCTATTTCTGTCATCAAACACCCTTTTTGTCTGGATCCCATATAACCTTATGTAACTGAATCTGCATATTTACATTGTTCATCACATTTTGCTTCATAAAATCGACAATGTCCTCCAACTTAATCCTTCCAAAGACAGGACTAATGTACAGATTGCATTTTCCATTAAGCCTGTAATCATCGATTATTTTCTTTGTTTTTATAAGATCATCGTGACATCCCACAACAAATTTGACCGTATCGTTTTTCCCAAGAATACGAAAATTATCCAGGCACATCGACTTTTCCATGCCACTGCATGATAACTTATAATCCATTGTAAAAGTCACATTTTCTTTTTGAAGATCGCATATTTTCTTTAACGATATACTTCCGTTTGTCTCTATTTCCACATTCAGCATATGATCGACAAGTTGTGCAATCACATCTTCAATTCCATCTCTCAGCAATGGTTCCCCGCCGGTCAGCGTAACATTTTTCACTCCTGTAGATATCACATAATCTACGATTTCCTCGGCAGTCATCTGCTGTGCAGGCGCATCTGCCTGATTCGCCCACTGTGTATCACAATATTCACATGCCAGATTGCATCCCTTGAAGCGAATAAATACTGCAAGCTGCCCTGCCTTCGTGCCCTCTCCATTTATACTGACAAACTTTTCCACAACATCTAACTTACACATATAACCCCCTCCATTTAGCACTGTTCCATATATGTGGCACCGTTTGTCGGTGTTTCATATACCGTGACTGCATGCATATTGTATCCGAGCGCTTTTATCTTTTCATGAAAATATCTGGCCATATTTTCTGCTGTAGGACGAAAATCGAGTGCAATAATATAAAGATTTTCACTTTTTAACGCCTCAAGTGTTGTTTCCTTTAAAGTATTTTTTTCAATGATAAGTGCATGGTCCATGGAATCCGCAAGCTCCCGTAAATCCTTTTTGAGCTCTCCGAAGTCAACATACATTCCTCTGTGTTGAACATCATCTTTTAGCTCCTCCGTTTTTACTTCGAGGATTATTTTCCACCGATGTCCATGAATATTGCTGCATTTTCCTTCGTATCCGGCAAGAAAATGCGCAGAATCAAAACTTGCTTCTGTTTTTAAAATGTACATAATTCATATCTCCCGTTCTGGTGTTTTTCTGATTCAAATTAAAAACAAAGTGTATGCCTGCTTTTGCTGTATAGGGAATTCCAAAGCAATTTCCTATACCAAAAAAAGCACGGATACCTTGTACCCGTGCCAATGTGCAAAATTATCTCTAAAATAATCCAACTGTAACTTACTATTCATATTTTGATAATTAGTCCTGGTTTTATTTAGAGACAGGATGGTACAAACGAACTGTCTTATTAATTTAACTCAGTTATAGTAGCAGATGAGTTCTGGCTTGTCAATTGTCTATATGGACATATACAAAAAAAATACTGTAGGGACATATACAAAAAAAATACTTGCTTACATCCATATATTTTTACGATAATGGACATATTAAAAAAATATTATAAAAATGTCATATATAAGCGATAAAAATTGGATATGAAGACAAAATTATGCGTATATGTCCAAATTTTCTCCTAAGACAGGATATTTACAAATCTTTTTTACTCATATGTCCAAACCTACGCTTAAGACTGGATATCCATAAAACTTTTTTCATATATGTCCAAATTCCCTTTCAATAGCGCTTAGCATACGCTTCTACTTCGCGAGATGCGCCATCTTTGCAAGATTGCTTTTATTGTATAGCGAATTCTAAAGGAATTTGCTATATTGTAAAAACCTATATTGTAAAAAGGCTGCCCGCGAAACGCAGACAGCCTCATAAAATTTGTATTATCAATATACATTGCGCAAGACGATAAGCCGGGTTATGTCGTTGAGTGATCATCTATCTAGGACGACTGTTACCAGCCGCCTCAAGCGACCTACCTAAAGCTGGCGGGCCACGTCAAAGCTTTGTTTCGGTCTTGCTTCGAATGGGGTTTACATGTGCCCTCCCTGTTACCAGCGAGGCGGTAGTCTCTTACACTGCCATTCCACCCTTACTACATGTCGTCAGTCCTGCAAGGACCGACGACATGTAGCGGTATATTTCTGTTGCACTTTCCTTAGAGTTTCCTCCACCGGCCGTTAACCGGCATCCTGCCCTATGAAGCCCGGACTTTCCTCACCTGCGGTCTTTCGACACTTGCAGCCGCGATCACCTGTCCTGCACAATTATAATAACTATATCACATTTATTTTTACTTTGTAAAGAAATGTTTTATTTCTATACATTAAAACAGCTTCCACCCACAAATTCACGCACAAGAGAACTTTGCATAATTCCCTCTGTCGGAAGCGGAAGAAAATAATCCAGCAGCTTTAAAAGGCGCTTCGCTTCCAAATGCTCCGGCGCGTCGGTTGGAATCTGGAATAACAATGGCTCCGCATATACTTTCAATACTGCCACTTCATACAATAACGCTGAATTAAACATCACATCCGCACTGTCCTGGAATGGAAAAATATTTTTTTCCTCACCTCTGCGCACCGATGGCCACATGACAAGTGTCTCCTGCGCTGTGGTGCCTCTGGTTCTGGCATCCCTTACAATACGGCGAAGCAGACGGCAGTCTGTAGTGGAAAGTGGATTATGCTCGTCGATATTCAGCTGGGTAAGTGCTGAAATGTATATTTTGAACTTGCTTTCCGCCGGTAACATATAAGACAGGCGATCATTCAATCCATGAATTCCTTCGATGACAAGAATATCGCCCTCTCCGAGTCGAAGCCGGTTCCCACGATACTCTCTCTTTCCCGTCTTAAAGTTGAACGACGGCATTTCAACTTCTTCTCCATTGAGAAGTCGTGTCATGTCTTCATTGAACTGCTGCACATCCAAAGCTTCCAGGCATTCAAAATCCAGATTTCCATCCGCATCCCTTGGACATTTTTCACGGTCATCGTAATAATCATCCAGACTCACCGGATGCGGCTTTAACCCTTTTGCCGAAAGCTGGATCGACAGACGATTGGAAAAGGATGTCTTTCCGGAAGAAGACGGTCCCGCAATCATAACAAATTTCACACCACCGCGCTCTGCAATCTGGCTTGCAAGAGAACCAATACGTTCCTCCATAAGAGCCTCCTGCAACAGAATGATCTGCTCGCCTTTTCCTGCAGCGATTGCATCATTTAATGCACCTATCGTTCCAACTCCAAGCATGCGGCTCCATTCTCTGGATTCGCGCAATGTGTGAAAAAGCTTATTGGAAGTCTGAAGCGGCTCCACCTTGTTTCCGTCCTTATATGGGAATAATAATACAAAGCCTTCCTCGTAAGGCACAAGGTCAAACACTTCAAGATATTCCGTAGATGGCACCATATATCCATAATAATAATCAGAAAGTCCATCCAGTTCATAAATATTCACACGGGAACTTCTACGGTAATGAAGCAGGCGCTCCTTGTCTTTCATACCTTTTTCCCGGAAAATGCGCTCCGCATCTCCTGTCTTTACACTGCATTTTCTGATTGGAAGATTCTCATGCACCAGTCGAAGCATCTCTTCCTTGATCTGTGCAAGTTTCGTTGCATCGGTCCCCTCTTCCATCCTGCAGTAATATCCTTCTCCGAGAGAATACAAAAGCCGCACATGCGCCTGTTCTCCCCATAGATTTTCGATTGCCTTCTGCATCAGCAACGTCATACTGCGTCTGTATGTACGCTTTCCATCTCTGCTGATCGAAGTGAGAAATTTCACACTGCAATCTTTTTTTATTTCCTTGTTCAGTTCTCTCAGCTTGCCGTCTACGCAAGCAAGTACAATAAGATCTTTATAATCTTCCTGGTAAGTCTTTGCGATTTCTTCGAAAGTCGTTCCCTCCGGAACAAGAATTTCTTCCAGTTCACCGGAAGCTCTCTCCATCGTCAATTTACATTCCTGCATTCTTTATCGCCCCCAGTATTGTGTATGCGGATTCGTTGTAATGCAATTCTTCCCTAACCTGCGCGATACGCTGGTCAATTGCCTCCGACTGTGGCTGTGCCTGCAATGTCTGTATGATCTGTGTCAGCTGACGATGCTGACGCACCAGAAAACGCCGAAGTACCTGATTGCCATTTCGCAAAAGAAGCTGCCCATAAATATCACAGGCAACCTTCGTCTCTTCATTTACCTTTCCCCAAAAGCAGTCTTCTTCCACATTGATTGCACGCATCATAGGATAGTATTTTCCATCCTCACATACCATATCTTCATCTACTATTTTATATTGATGTTCTCTTAGATATTCTCTTACTTTACGGATATCGGACTGTGGCTGTAAAATCAACTCACTTGCCTTTTTACACACCTTTTCCCCTTCTGATAAGATATGTATAATCAATTCTCCTCCCATGCCTGCGATCAGTATAGAATCTGCCTCTCCGGGTTCTAACTTCTCAACTCCATCGGAAAGTCGGGTCTGGATATAATCTTCCAGATGTGCCGCTGCAATATTTTCTTTTGCACGGGCGAGAGGTCCTTTGTTGATATCCATTGCAATTGCCCCGGAAATTTTCTGTCTCTGTACTAATGCAATCGGGACATAGCCATGATCCGTACCAACATCTGCAAGGATTCCGTTGGATGTGACCATGGCCGCTACTGCCTTCATTCTTTTTGACAGTTTAATCATTTTACTCTAAATAATCCTTCAACTTACGACTTCTGCTTGGATGACGAAGCTTACGAAGGGCTTTTGCCTCGATCTGACGGATACGCTCACGCGTAACGTTAAATTCCTTTCCTACTTCTTCAAGTGTTCTGGCTCTTCCATCTTCGAGTCCAAAACGAAGTGTAAGTACTTTCTGCTCGCGTTCAGTAAGTGTTCCAAGCACCTCTTCCAGCTGCTCCTTTAATAGCGTAAATGCTGCTGCATCCGCTGGTACCGGCACATTGTCATCCTTAATGAAATCGCCAAGGTGTGAGTCTTCCTCTTCACCGATTGGAGTTTCCAAAGAAACCGGCTCCTGGGAAATCTTTAAGATTTCACGTACACGGTCAACCGGCATATTCATCTCTGCTGCAATCTCTTCCGGAGATGGCTCACGCCCGAGTTCCTGCAAAAGCTGTCTGCTCACGCGGATCAGTTTGTTAATGGTCTCAACCATGTGAACCGGAATACGAATGGTTCTCGCCTGATCGGCGATCGCTCTTGTGATTGCCTGACGAATCCACCATGTTGCATAGGTTGAAAACTTATATCCCTTTCGGTAATCGAACTTCTCTACCGCCTTAATAAGACCAAGGTTTCCTTCCTGAATCAAATCCAGGAAAAGCATGCCTCGTCCCACATATCGTTTTGCAATGCTGACTACCAGACGCAGGTTTGCTTCCGCAAGACGTTTCTTTGCATCCGATCCAAGATCGATATCTTTTTGCATTGCCTTGATTTCTTCCTGAATCTCTGCTTTTTCAGCCTCATCCTCTGTCTCTTCCATGCGTGCTTTCAGAAGCTGGATTTTCTCCGTTGCAACATTTCCTGCTTCCATTCTCTGTGCAAGATTAATTTCTTCTTCCGCACTAAGAAGAGGAACCTTTCCGATTTCCTTTAAATACATACGAACCGGATCTTCGACACTGACACCATCCGGAACAGACAGGTCAATGTTCTCTACTTCCACTTCGTCCTCTTCATCTAAAATAATTTCATCATCGTCATCATCGTCATTCATACGAAGAACGTCTACATTATTGTGCTCAAGGAAATCCAATACTGCCTCAAACTGCTCAGCATCCAGATTCAGTTCCTTAAAATGGTCACTGATTTCCTGGTACTCTAAGATATTGCGCTTTTTCTTCGCAATTTCCAAAAGTTCGCCCATTTTCTGCTGAAACTTTGTTTTAATTTCCTGTGTGTTTACTGTTGCATTTTCTTCTTTTTTCTTTGCCATGTCGCTTCGTCCTCTCAGGTTACTTTCTATTTTGTCCTTAATCTATTGAAATATGCAATTTTTCAAGCTTCTCCAAAGCCCGCTTGTCTTCGACAATTTTCATCATCGCCGCAAGATCGGTCGGATTATTGTTGCGTGTACGGTAATCAATACTGTTTTGCTTGATGCGGATGATCGTTTCTTTCAATGCTTTTTCCCTGTCATTTTTGTTTTCAATCTCATGGATTCTCGCATTAAACAATCCCGCAATTTCTTTTTGTTCATCGGCTTCCGGAAACCGGCTGATAATCTGTGCCGGATTGACACTTCCGTCTGCTTCAAACTGTGCAAACAATTCCGTTGCAACTCGATGATACAATTCTTCTGTAAAATCTTCCGCGGTAACCAGTCCTTTTATCGCACCAAAAAGCCGGGTATCTTCAATAAGCCATGTCAATAGCAATTTCTGTGACTGTTTCATGCCATCCTCTTTTTTCTTATTTTCATTGATACCGCTCTTCAATGGCGTATGTTCACGGACGATTCCGCCTTTGACCGCAAGGTTATTCACAAGCTTTCTTAAATTGTCAAAACCAATCTGGTATTTTTCTGCCACAGCTTCTATGTAATTGTTTCTCTCCAGTTCTTCGGAGAAACCAAGAAGCTTCTGGGCTATCTCATTATAAAATGCCGTCTTCGATTCCGGATCGTTCATATCATAATTTTCCTGCATAATGCGAATTTCAAAGAGAAAACTATTCTCCGCTTCATCAAGCCGCTTCTGATATTCCTCCGCACCAAGTGCTTTGATAAACTCATCCGGATCCTTATATGGCCGCATATTAATGACTTTCGTAACGATTCCTACTTCTTTCAGAATCGGTATAGCACGCAATGCTGCTTTTACACCGGCACCGTCGCTGTCATATGTCAGATACACTTCTTTGGTGTAGCGTTTCAGCAAATTCGCATGTCCGCTTGTGAGCGCCGTACCGAGGGATGCCACCGCATTATCGAATCCCGCCTGATGCAGGGCAATAACATCCATATAGCCCTCACACAAAAGCAACTGATTCTTTCTGGTTGTTCTCGCAATATTCAGTCCATACAAATTACGGCTTTTATCAAAGATACGTGTCTCGGGAGAGTTGAGATACTTTGGTTCCCCGTCTCCCATAACACGGCCTCCAAAACCAATCACGCGGTTGTGCACATCCATGATTGGGAACATCGCACGATTCCAGAATTTATCGTGTCCGCCCCGCACCTCGTCAATGGTAATCAGGCCACTGTCTTTTAAGATGTCATCATCGTATCCCTTTTTGCGCAGATAACGGTAGAGGTCATCACTGTACTGATCCGAATATCCCAGTCCGAATTTCTGCATCGTCTCATCGGACAGCTCACGCTTTTTGAAATACTGATACGCTTTCTGTCCACGCGGGCTGCGCAAAAGCATATAAAAATATTTTGCTGCTTCTTTATTAATTTCAAGCAGCCGCGTCCGCCTGTCGGCTTCCCGGCGCTGTGCACTCGTCATCTCCTGCTGGGGCAGTTCAATTCCTACCCGGTCCGCAAGAGACTGCATGGCTTCACCAAATGTAAAATTTTCGTACTGCATCAGAAATGTGAACACATTTCCGCCGGCGCCACAACCAAAGCAGTAGTACATCTGTTTATTGGGTGAAACCGAAAAAGAGCCTGTCTTTTCGTTATGAAATGGACAAAGTCCAAAATAGGTACTGCCCTTTTTCTTCAGACGCACATAACCTCCGATAACGTCAACAATATCGTTGCGCGACCGCACTTCTTCTATCAATTCATCTGAATAATATGGCATTATTTCACCTCTGTAGTTTCTTTAGATACACATCCCATATAAAAATCGCTTCGCGATATGATGTGCGTAAAGGAGCACATCCCATATAATAATCGCTTCGCGATGGGATGTGCGTAGGAAACGCATCCGCTGGATGCGTTTCAATAACCATCAACCCGCCAGGCCTGGGGCATGAAGTATTCTTTGAATTTGGTGATGGCATACTGGTCGGTCATTCCGGATATGTAATCACAGACGACACGTCCCTTATCTTCACCCTCACCAAGCATATTTAAAAGCTTGCCCGGCAGCAGTTCGATATGATCCATATAATAATGGTACATCTGCTCAAGCATCACTTTTGCTTTGACTTCCTCGCTTTTGGCAACCGGATTCTTATATACATGTTCAAACATAAAAAGCCTCAAATCCCGCAAAGCCTCCGCGGTCTCATCAGACATGATAATTTCAGCCTTTCCCATACTGTGGGTAATAATATCATGTATCAGATGATTCAGCCTTTTCTTGGAATCAAATCCCAGCGTCTTTCGAAGTTCGAGCGGAATATCCTCTTCATTTAAAATCTGCGCACGGATTGCATCATCAATATCAGAATTAACGTATGCGATCTTGTCCGACAAACGAACAATTTTCCCTTCAAGTGTATGTGGTATCGTCTTCGTCTGATGATTTAAGATTCCGTCTCTAACCTCCCAGGTAAGATTCAGTCCGGCACCATCCTTTTCGAGTTTCTCTACAATGCGCACACTCTGCTCATTATGCTTGAACCCGCCTTCATAAATCTTATTTAAAATATATTCTCCCGCATGACCAAATGGTGTGTGTCCCAAATCATGTCCAAGAGCAATTGCCTCAACAAGATCCTCGTTCAACCGTAATGCCTTGGCAATTGTACGTGCATTCTGCGACACCTCAAGAGTGTGGGACATACGTGTCCGGTAATGATCCCCCATCGGTGTCAGAAATACCTGCGTTTTATTTTTTAAGCGACGGAAAGATTTACTATGTAAAATACGATCTCTGTCTCTTTGAAACACCGGGCGGATGTCACATTGCGGCTCGTCACGGTCTCTGCCTCTGGTATTGACGCTAAGGCACGCATAAGGACTGAGATTTTCTTTTTCCATCTGCTCAATCTGTTCTCGTATCGTCATAATTACGCCTTTCTATTGCCTACATTGTTAATATTCGACATAAAAGAAAGATTTCCTTTTTTCTTTTTCGAAAAAGTGAAAGAAAAACACAGTGATCTGTTTTAGTACCCACCCAGTATATCCAGCAGTTCCTGCAGACTGATCCCCGTGATACGGTTATCATAACTCCCAAAATAAAACTTATTGTTTTTGACAAGGATGCAGCCTACCCAGTCGCCTGGGATTGTATCATCCATCATAATGGTATCCATATCCGAATATCCCCGAATCGTAAAATACGCATCGTAATCTGCAAAGTCTTCTGCATGATAGGTTACTTCCGGAAACTGCATGGTCAGCCCTTTGATAAAATCTACATTGCATGCAGTATATCCCGTCGGCTCATGAGAATAGGTCGACTCCGATACCCACTCTTCATCCCAAAGCAAAAATACATTGTCTTTTTCCCATTTATCCTTTTGTTCCAATTCCGTCACCGGTGCATAGACTCCGCTTTTTGCTCCTTCCATCTGCACACGGTTGGTTTGCTTTGTATCATCAGTATACAGTAGATTTGCTACCGCAAGCTGGTAAAACCGGCTGTTGCAATTTTCTTTTTTCCCTGCAAGATATCCCTTTGCCGTGCCTGTCACATCCAGGTTCAGCTTTTCATTGATGGGAATATACACCTGATTCTCATAAAGCATCGGTCCAAGCACTTCATCTCCGGTCAGAAATTCTGCAACTTTTACATAGCCCCCTGCCGTATCTTCCGGCATAAAGAAAACAATTCCGGCCACAACACAGACTGCTGTAATTCCACAAAGAATCACGAGCACATTGTGTACAAGGCCTTTTCCTTTATAAATTGGTTTCTGCCGCTGCGCCATCTGAATAGCAGCGGCATCGGTTCTTCCTTTCTTTGGTCCATAACAGCGGACTGCGTAACCATAAGAAACAGCGCACACAAGCAATGCAAACAGTACAATTCCAAGAATCCACGCAGCCTCCTGCCCTGTTTTCATTTTGTTGCACAAAAGAAGACTGTCAATCACACAACTGCTTTTTGTTTTCGTAAAGTAATATCCAATCTGTTCAATTACAAGACAAACCAATGAAAATATCGCACCATCAATCAGAACATACAGCACCCAGTGCTCTGTCTTTGCAATCACGGTAAGTGGAAAAAGCGAAACAATAAAAGCAAACATCAGCACACCCACAAACAGATATGCCCATTTTTCAAACATGGATACCGCGATCAGATTCCGAAAATATTCTAATGCGCTGGCTCCACTGATATTTCCCCATCCAGTCACACGCGAAAATAAAAACACAAGACGCAAAAGAAACCATAGTAATAAATATCCCACACAATAATTGCGCATCCAATACACAATTTCTCCGCGGCTCGTCATCGCCATCTGATGTGTCAGGCGGTTTCTCTCCCTCATAACATTGCGCAACTGATAAAAAACAATCCCAAAAGAAAGAAATACCGGAAATCCACCAACACCCCCGATAAAACCATTTACAAAAGTCATTACAAGGAAAGAAAACAGGATTGATAGAAACAGACGGGATGGTTTGCTCTGTACATTTCCGGACAATTTATAAAAAAACTTCATATTTCTTTCCTTTCTTTGACATCCAGATCCCAGATTCTGTCCGCCAAAAGAAGTTCTTCCTCATGATGTGAACTGAACAGAATCGTAAGTTCCTGCTTACTCCTATATTTTTCAACCATTTCCCACATCATCTGGCGTGTCTGCGTATCCACGCCACTGGTAACCTCATCCATAACCAGCAGCTCCGGCTTCCGGCTCAGCGCCAAAGCAAGCATCAGTTTCCGGCTCTTCTCTATCGAATACATTTTCACGCGCTGGTTCATTTCAAGTTCCAACCGATTCATATAAGAAGTAAATGTCTCCCTGTCAAACCATGGTTCAAACTTCTTCCATTCCCTCGCAAGACGCTCCGGCGATAATTCCATATTAAAGTTCGGTGCATCATAAATAACGGACATCCGTTTTCGGATTTTTAATTCATCCTCGTACATTTCTTTTCCATAATAGAGAATGCGCCCGGCTTCCGGCCGAAGTGCACCTCCAATCGCACGAAACAACGTAGACTTTCCGCTTCCACTCTTTCCTACGATCACATGAATCTGTCCCGCTTCAAGTTCCATGTTAAAATCTCTCAGTAAAAAGCTACCTCGCTTAAGATATAATTTTTCTATTGTTAATGCCTGCATGCTTCATCACCTTCTCTGATAAAGTAACTGCTTATAGCCTGCCACTTACATGTTATGATATGAGGCCCAAAAGGTATTTTGCCCCTCATTTATGATTCACTATCGATAGGTTTCAGATAAAAAAATAAGGAAACCTTTCAGCAAGGTTTCCTTTTCTTAAATGCGGAAGATGGGACTTGAACCCACACGATCGCAATGATCACAAGATCCTTAGTCTTGCTCGTCTGCCAGTTCCGACACTTCCGCATGTCTGTCAGCGACTTAGTTATAGTACCAAACAAACACATATATGTCAACACTTTTTTTTAAATTTTTTTATTTTTTTTGATTTTTTTGAAAAATATATTTTTCTATTGACATTTCAAACAAAATTGGATAGAATATTGTTTGTTCGCAGGAGTGGCGGAATTGGCAGACGCGCAGGCTTCAGGTGCCTGTGGTAGCAATATCGTGTGGGTTCAAGTCCCATCTCCTGCATTAAAAAAAGATTCATCCTAACGGATGAATCTTTTTTGTTTTAGAGTCGAAACGCCCTTTGCCCTCAATTCAAGGTCTTCTCTTTGCTCAAGCCGGCTCTGCACCGGTCGTTGCCAATCCATAAGCAATCCACATAAACACATAGGGTTCTATATATGGATGAAAACAAGTAACCAATGATTGCGTAAAATATGCTACGATCAGCATGATAAAAGCCAACTTTGTTCGATCTTTCTTTGCAACAGCAATAAACTGACGAACGGCATATCCAAAAATTCCCAGGTAACATACCGTTCCAACAACCCCAAAATTTATCAGCGATTGCAGAAATGTATTATGGGGATCAATATTTTTTGTAGACCGTCGAATTGCATCCAATGTCTCCGCAGACAAATATTTTTGCGAAGCTGAATAATATCCACCCGGTCCTACCCCAATTACTTTTTGAAGGAAAGGCATATTCTTAAATGTTTCACATGCCGATTGCCATAATTCCCCTCTTTTATTTCCCCACTTTGCTGAAAATATAATATATCCTGCAATTTTCTGATATTTTCTTTCAAGGATTGCTTTTACTCCTGATAGATTTGCCAATACAACAAAGGACAAAAAGAAAATTGAGCATCCCGCAATACCAAGGCGTACCAACCTGTAAAGCTTTTTCAAATTTTTATTTTGATTAATACAATGATCCATTGCTTTCCATAATAGAACAACGATCAAAAGAATACTTGTACACAACCCTGCATTCATATGAACTTTTGCAAATCCATATATAATTCTGCAGTTATCCTTTCCGACAAACAAAATCGTACCTTTCGCAAAAAGCCCGGCAATTGCAAATACTCCGGCATGCGATAAATAGTGTTTCCATTCTTCCTCTTTCTTTAAAAGAAATGGAAGAACAAAAAAAGTTATACCCATCACAAAATATCCTGTATCACTGCTACATGAAATCAATGCAACATATCCCAAGAAAACAGTTGCATAGAAAAAAAGCATATTTTTCCGCCTTTTCTTTTCAATTAAACAGGAACGCGTTATGATATAGGCAAGTGATATTCCCAGATATGCCGCAAAAAAATCTATATTTCCCATGGTGCTTATATGAACAGACTCCCGCACATCAATCGTGCTGGCATGAAAGACATTCCATCCCAACATATTTAAGTACGCGATCAAAGAAGTTATTCCTATTGGGAGACAAAAAACTTTTTCAATGCTATCCGAGTAATCTGAAAGATGTAACATAAGCAAGAAAACAGCAATGACACAGCACCACATGATCAGACCAAAATAGCGTCCCTCAGTTCCGATCAGTTCTTCTCTTTGGCATCCGGTTATAATATATGCCAGCACGGAATCTGCCATAAAAGCACAAGAAAGAAAAACAAGCGGCTTTTTGATCAGATTTTCTTCTTCTCTTATTTCTTCTCTATATAAAGGAATTGCAATGCACAACCCAAGAACCACCGTGATAAAATAACTTCCTGCAAACAATGAGAAAAAAGATATTTTTGCCTCTAAAAGATGGGCATATCCTGTATGATCCATCCATAACGGAAACAATATAATATACGACATTAAAAATGCATTGCTTATTTTTTTCATCTGATTTTATCCTTTTTGTATTAAAAAAGGGAGCTGTAACAGGCTCCCTTTTCACGAATTATTTTTTTGTAACAAGCTTGTATTTACCGGTTTTCAGGGAAGGAATTCGAATGGTGCCATTTTTATTTACAACAGCCACCTTCGTCTTATCTACAACATACTTACCGGTTTTCTTGTTATAAACCGATACATATAACTTCTTTCCGGAAACTACGTTCTTCGTATTTACTTCAATAGCCACCTTTTTGCCAGTCTTAACATTTTTCGAAGTTACTACGACAACAACATTCTTTCCAGCTGCTTCTTTAATCTGCTTTAAAGTTGCTGCAGAAACGCTAAACTTGGCGTTACTGTTTGCATTGCATACAAGAGTCGCTTTTGTCGTAGCTTTTCCTGCGGAATTTTTGCTTATCGTAATTGTAGCTGTAGCATTTTTTGTTACATTGATTACGGTTTTCTCTGTGATACCGGTTACTTTTCCGGCAGCATCCTTATTGGTAACTACCGTTGAAACGGTTTCCTTACCATATTTATTCTTTCCGGTTGTCTTTACAGTCTCTTTAACGGTTCCATCTGTTTTTGTTTCTACAACTGTGCTCTTTTCAAAACCATCTGCTGTCTGTTCAACTTTTGTCTCAACCTTTGTACCGTCTTCCTTTACCTCTGTTTTGGTATCATCCGGAGTTTTCGTTGTATCATCGGAAGGACTCGTTGGTGTTGAAATTGAAGAATTGTTACCAGGATTTTCGCTCGGCTGGCTTGGCTGATCTGGCTGGCTTGGCTGATTTGGCTTACCTGGCTGATTATCTCCCGTGGTAGACTGGCCCGGCTTACCTGGCTGATTATCTCCCGTGGTAGATTGGCCCGGCTTACCTGGCTGATTATCTCCCGTGGTAGACTCCTGTGCAACAGCATCCGCAAGTACAGGTGTAATTGCCGTTCCTGTGAGAACAAGACTTGCTACAAGTGCTCCCGCAACATATTTTGTTACATTCTGAAGTTTCATAATGTTAACTTCCTCCTTTGAAATTTTTTGTAAAAACCTATACAGGTTTTTCAATCCTAAAGATTTATTTATGCAAACGGGTGTATAAATATAATCCTTTTCGTCCATTATAGCAATACTTTAGTATTTTGTAAATATACTTTTGGTAAGCTACCTTATGATAATAGAAAGGAATTAAGTATGCTAGGAGACCGAATCAAACACCTTAGAACAGCTCGAAATATGAGTCAAGTAGAGCTTGCAGCAGCACTAAATGTATCCAAACAAAGCGTGAGCAATTGGGAAAACGACAATATACTCCCCAGTGTAGAAATCATCAAGCAACTTGCGAACTACTTTTCCTGCTCTTCCGATTATCTCTTAGAATTGAGTGATTCCACCAATGCATATATAGATGTCAGTGATCTTCCGCAACATCAGGTAGCCCATTTACAGGCTCTCGCCCGTGACTTGCGGGATTTGAACGTAAAAAAGCCGTAGCATAATCGCTACGGCTTAAAAATATCCATTCTTCAACTTTCTATTCATCCTACATGAGCAAACCTTTTTTGCCTTGTTTTTAAGACGTCCCATTTGCTCCTTTTCAATCTGCTGAATACTTTTTTGCGGTGTTGGCAAATCCTCCGGCATTGTTCCATCAATTTTTTCAATGGTATTTGCTTAATATCCCCTCGTACTACCAGTCATCACCAGCTTTTCCCTTCAAGAATTGTTCTCACATCTTCCAGTTCCTTTCCTGTCATAGAAGCAATTTCTTCTGGTGAAAGACCTTTTTTGCTCATATTCACAATTATTTTAGTTTCTCCAATTACTTCTCCTTCTGCAAGTCCCGCTGCTCGTCCCTCACGCATGGCCTTTTCTTTTGCTTCATTTACGTCATGTTCGATTTCATCTTTCATCAATTCTCTCAATGCTTCACACATAGTAGACTTCCTCCTTATTTCTTGATACAGTTCATAGTTTGCTTTTACACTTACTTGCAGGACTGCATCAATATTATTCCTCTCTCTCGGACTATCCATTTTGTCTGCTTCTGAAAGAAAGGCTTCAACATCCTCCCTGTCTGCATTTGCAGAAAGGACTCGCAGACATCTGTGCTTTTCCCTTTTAAGTTGCTTTGTTACGACGATCTGTACAGGAAACGGAAGATTTCCTGTCACATAATAAATTCCTGGATATCTTTCTTTTATTTTATGCCCCTGCTCACATAAAGTCAAAAACAATTTTTCCGGATACACCTCCCGAAACAATGAAACCGACAGTTCATTTTCCGGAATCTCATTTACCGTATTTCCATATCCTTTATACAGGCATGCATAACCAATTGTTTTGTAAAAATCATCAATTGTCATACTATCTTCCGGACTTTTGTATTCAATCACATTGTATTTTCTCATTATGTGGCCAATCTCATTCTTAATCTTTCCAATTGATTCATCATTCTTGATGATGAGCAAATCAATTCGAATTGGTTCCTTGCTTAGATTATACTCAGACTTCAACTCTAGTCTTTCCATGTCTTCATGTAATTCTAACCCCGTAGCCGCATAAAATGCCGGATGCCACTGAATCTTATCTGGTGAATCTCCCAAATCACTACCTCCTGCTATTCGTTATTCATTTGTAAAATCATTGAATTTCGTATCGTATTTGCATCATGTTTTACCGATACATCACTGATTTGTTTGCAGAATTGCTTGCGTCACTGCGAATTGTTTTTTAAATGCGCATATGATTATAACATTCATCTTATATTTTGTCATTAACTATTTTATAATATGATTAAAGGGGCAAAAGGTATCATCGATGCATGCTTGCATGCAATTCGATGTATACCTTAGTGACC
>ENA-OUUV01000277-OUUV01000277.1-human-gut-metagenome-genome-assembly--contig:-NODE-277-length-35955-cov-4.490167_pt1 | contig 35955 bp, 28 predicted proteins | sample MGYA00237952_ERZ548838 | MGnify/ENA primary metagenome ERZ548838 (study PRJEB26490, sample SAMN05194705) | human gut metagenome | biome: terrestrial biome; feature: human-associated habitat; material... | reverse complement strand
GCAAAAGTAAAGCATCAAAGATGCGATTTTGCGCATGGGGTTCTGAATAGTTACACAAATTGAAATATTGACGGTTACAGAATTGTGCAGCTATCATAATGCAGCACAATTCGTTCCATTTATTCTAAGTGTAACATTTGAAGTAAAGTAGTGCAAATTATTTTTAAAACATCTTTTCAAATGATAAAATATATGCTAACATAAAATGTAGTTTTCAAAACTACATAAAATAGTAAAGATTAATATAAGAGGTATATAGATATGAGCTATAAAATAGTTGTAGATAGTTGCTGTGAATTACCGGAAGAATTAAAACATGATCCCAGATACGAGATTGTTCCGTTGACGCTGATCGTGGGAGATTCCTATGAGCGATTGGATGATGATGGATTTGATCAGAAGGAATTCCTACGGGCAGTAGCAGAGTGCCCTGTCAGCCCCAGGTCAGCATGTCCTTCACCGGAGAAATATATGGAAGCATACCGCACAGATGCGGATCATGTGTATGTAGTGACACTTTCCTCCAAGCTCAGTGGCAGCTATAACAGCGCAGTATTAGGTAAGAACCTTTATCATGAGACATATGGTGAGAAGCAGATCTATGTAGTAGATTCCCGTTCTGCTTCCTGCGGTGAGACACAGATTGCCATGCAGATTGCCAGATGGGAAGACGAAGGCATGGGATACGAAGAGATTACAGAGAAGATAGAGAAGTTCACAGACGGGATGCATACCTATTTTGTATTGGATAATCTGGATACACTGCGTAAGAATGGCAGACTTTCGGGTGTCAAGGCACTGGTTGCCTCTACATTAAGCATTAAGCCTGTTATGGCAGGAGACCAGGGAAGTATCGTACAGCTGGGACAGTCGGTAGGTATCAAGAAAGCACTGGCTAAAATGGTGGATTATGTAGTCAGGGATGTGGTTGATGCGGAGAAGAAATGCCTGATGATCACACATTGCAATAATCAGGAAAGAGCCAATAGTGTGAAAGAACAGATTCTGTCAAAGGTGAAGTTTAAAGACGTACTGATCATGGACACAGCAGGAATCAGCAGCATGTACGCGAATGATGGTGGTGTGATTGTAACTGCATAGAATAGACATAAAAAAGGGAAACGTCAGGGTGGCGTTTCCCTTAAATTTTTGCCCATGTGGTTACTTTGCATGAACCTGAATAGTTAATCCATGTCGTTGACTTCTTCACGTAAAAATTTTAATTCTGAATAGCGAAATGGTGAATAGTGAAATTCACGATAATCCTGCATCATAACTGTAATGGGAGTCAGCATGGAGATAAATCGCATGTTGACAATTACTTTTTTATTGATACGACAGAATTCTTTATAAGGCTCTGTCAGCAGCTGAACCTGTCCGGCATCTTCTGTCACGGCTACGAAAGTACCATCTTTCATATAGAGGGCATTTCCATCTTCTCTAGGTGTATAATATATAATGTCCCGAACTGGAATATAATGTTCGTATCCATCAGTAAGATGCACGGATATCGTTTCAATATGCCCCTGTACATGGGCATCACCCAAAGCCAGAAGCTCTGGCAGAGGATCAGGAAGATAGGGTTTCTTCTGATGGATGACATTTGGTGGAAGGTCAGGCAGCTGCGTATAGTCTATTTTGGATGAATACAGTACGATAGGTGCTGTAAACCCCATTTCTGTAATAGTAGCAACGATTTCTGCTGTCAAAGTAGGACTTTCGGACATGTCCATAAATATCATGTCGTACATGAGCGGGTGGAACAGAAAATGTTCCCTGTCGCCATAGGAATCCACATACAACAGATTAGGGGTTCCCATACGCTTATCGGATTCTCTTGAAAGCAGACGTTCCAGATGCTTTCGATCCGCAATATTATCATCGCAGATAGCGATATGCATGGTGTCAATTCCTCCTTAAAAAAATTCGAAATGAAACGGTGAATAGTAAAGAGCTGCAACTGCGGCAATCTGCACAAGAAGAATAAAAGGCATTCCATATACGAAATACCAGTGCCTTGTCTTGTGATGGAAGAAATACATACCAATTATGGAACCGAGGCTTCCGCCAATCAGTGCAACAATAAAAAGCGTAGACTCTGGAATTCTCCAGAGTCTTTTTACCGCACGCCTTTTATCAATGCCCATGACTGCGAAACCGATCAGATTCATAATAACCAGATAGCCTGTAATGATACTGATTACAATCATAGTGTTATTCCTTATTTATTATTGTTCTTAACTTCCTGCATCTTCATAGCACGAACCTTCAGAGACAGACCAAACAGGTTAATGAAGCCTTCTGCATCATGATGGTCATACAGATCGCCTGTTGTGAAGGAAGCAAGGCTTTCATTGTAGAGAGAGTAAGGACTTGTCTCACCGGCTTTGATGATATTGCCCTTGTAGAGCTTGAACTTAACTTCACCAGTTACATATTCCTGTGTCTTTTCCATGAATGCCTGCAGGGCTTCACGCTTCGGTGTGAACCATTTGCCTTCGTATACAACATTTGCAAATTCGTTGCTTAATTCTTTCTTCAGGCTGTATGTATCACGGTCAAGAACCAGCTCTTCCAGCTGCTGATGGGCTTCCATCAGGATAGTTCCGCCAGGTGTCTCATATACACCACGGGACTTCATGCCTACAACACGGTTCTCTACGATATCTACGATACCAACACCATGCTTGCCGCCCAGTCTGTTTAACTCTCTGATGATGTCAGATACTTTCATTTTCTGACCGTTTACAGAAGTAGGAACACCTTTTTCAAAAGTCATGGTTACATACTCGCCCTTCTCAGGAGCTTTCTCAGGAGTTGTACCAAGAACAAGAAGATGATCATAGTTAGGCTCGTTGGAAGGATCTTCCAGCTCAAGACCTTCATGGCTGATGTGCCAGATGTTACGGTCACGGCTGTAAGAAGAATCTGTAGAGAAAGGAAGGTGGATGCCATGAGCCTTGCAGTATTCGATCTCAGATTCACGGGAATCCATTTTCCACTTGTCATTTCTCCAGGGAGCGATGATCTTGATATCAGGAGCCAGAGCCTTGATACCCAGCTCGAAACGGATCTGGTCATTACCCTTACCTGTAGCACCATGACAGATTGCTACAGCGCCTTCTTTTCTGGCAATCTCTACTAATTTCTTGGCAATCAGAGGTCTTGCCATGGAAGTACCTAATAAATATTTATTCTCATATACAGCGTGAGCCTGTACACATGGAACGATATAATCGTCGCAGAATTCATCTACTACATTCTCAATGTAGAGCTTCTCAGCACCGCATGCCTTGGCTCTTGCATCCAGACCATCCAGCTCTTCGCCCTGACCACAGTCAACGCAGACGCAGACTACATCATAATCGTAGTTCTCCTTTAACCAGGGAATAATAGCTGTGGTATCCAGTCCACCGGAATAAGCTAATACAACTTTTTCTTTCATAATGATATCTCCTTTGTTCGTGATATGTTTTCACATTGATGTCTATGCCTGTATGCATATTGCTCATGGAAATAATATACAACATATAATGAAATAAATCAAGTGAAATATTATGCATAAGCTATTGACAAATTCTATAAAAAGCGTAAAATAATCAAATATAACTGCATAATATACATAATAAAATGTATAAAAATACAAACAATGCAAAAAAACCATGAAAAAAATTGTACGAATAAATATTCACTAAAATATGGTAAAAATGTTGTATTTCATCAGGGATTCAGTTAAGATAAAAGATAGGCTCGAAATGCCTTTTAATATGTAGAAAGATTGGTGTAATGAAATGGTACGGTTGATGACGATTGAGGATTATGAAGAGGTACATGCTCTGTGGATGAAGATCAAAGGCTTTGCAATCAGAAGTATTGATGATTCCAGAGAAGGTGTGGAGCGTTTCCTTCGCCGTAATCCTACTACCAGCGTAGTAGCAGTGGAAGATGGCAGGATTGTAGGTGCGATTCTGTGTGGACATGATGGCAGACAGGGATGCCTCTATCATGTATGTGTAGACTCTGCTTACCGAAGACGCGGTATTGGCAAGACAATGGTTGTCTTCTGTATGGAAGCGTTGAGAAAGGAACAGATCAATAAGGTCTATCTCATTGCCTTTACACAGAATGATGAGGGCAACGCCTTCTGGCATCATGTGGGCTGGGTAGAGCGTGAAGACAGAAATTATTATGATTTTATATTAAATAAGGAAAACATTATTGCATTTAACCAGTAATCAGGACAAAGGAGGCCACGCAGATGAAGGTTATCGATGGCGGTGTTACCGCAGCAAAGGGATTTGAGGCAGCAGGTGCAGAGGCTGCAATTAAGTATCAGAACAGAAAAGATATGGCAATGGTATACAGTAAGGTGCCTTGCAAGGCAGCAGGTACTTTTACTACGAATGTGGTAAAGGCTGCTCCTATATTATGGGATAGAGATATTGTGACAAACAGTGAATATGCACAGGCAGTTGTAGTAAATGCAGGAATTGCCAATGCGTGTACAGGCAAGCAGGGACTGGACTACTGCCGCAGGGAAGCAGAAGTGACAGGCAGGCTTCTTGGGATTCCCGCAGAAGCAGTACTGGTTGGTTCCACAGGTGTCATCGGCATGCAGCTTCCCATGGATCGTATTGAGGCAGGTATTGCCAAGCTCGTAGAAGCCAAGTCAGATACACTGGAGGCAGGACATACAGCAGCATGCTCCATTATGACAACAGATACGATTTCCAAGGAGATCGCAGTGTCTTTTGAACTGGATGGCAAAGAAATTACGGTAGGTGGTATGAGCAAGGGCTCCGGTATGATTCATCCCAATATGTGTACCATGCTTGCATATATCACCACAGATATGGCAATCTCCAAAGAACTCCTTCAGGAAGCGCTCAGTACAAGTGTAGCAGATACCTTTAACATGATTACGGTAGATGGCGATACTTCCACCAATGATACCTGCCTTGTTATGGCGAATGGCATGGCTGGCAATACAGAAGTTACCCAGAAGGGTGAAGCATATGACAGGTTCTTTGAAGCACTGAACTATGTATGTACCTATCTGGCTAAGAAGATGGCTGGCGACGGAGAAGGCGCTACGAAGCTTTTTGAAGCAAAGGTTGTGAATGCCAGGTCCAAGGAAGATGCAAGGACTCTTTCAAGAGCAATTGTCGGCTCCAACTTATCCAAAGCTGCTATTTATGGCTGTGATGCGAACTTTGGACGTTTTCTGTGTGCAATGGGTTATTCAGGAGCACAGTTCGATCAGAATGATGTTGAACTTTTCTTTGAAAGTGAAAATGGCAGATTACAGGTATTTGACCACGGTACACCAATTGTATTTGATGAAGAAAAGGCATTACAGATCATGAAAGCTGATGCAGTAACAGTATACGTTGACATGCATGAGGGAGAAGCAGAGGCGACAGCCTGGGGCTGTGACCTGACTTATGATTATGTCAAGATTAACGCAGATTACCGCTCTTAAATTCGTAATTATTCAGATATTGGAAAGGTATGGGTAATATAATGGAAAAGAACATGGAAGAGATTTTATCAAAAGCAGAAGTCTTGATAGAGGCACTGCCTTACATCCAGCGTTTTAATAGAAAGATCATTGTTGTAAAGTACGGCGGAAGCGCCATGAGCAGTGAAGAATTGCAGAAGAATGTCATTAAGGATGTGACACTTCTGAAATTAGTAGGTTTCAAGCCGATTATCGTGCATGGTGGCGGTAAGGAGATCAGCCGCTGGGTAGGCAAGGTAGGCAAGGAAGCCAAGTTCGTCAATGGTCTTCGTGTTACAGATGCAGAGACCATGGAAATAGCAGAAATGGTCTTGAATAAAGTAAATAAAGGGCTTGTATCCATGGTACAGGAGCTGGGGGTCAAGGCTGTAGGTATCAGTGGTAAGGACGGCGGTTTATTAAAGGTAGATAAGAAGTACTCCAACGGAGAAGATATCGGTTTTGTAGGTGATATCAAGGACGTAGACCCCAAGATTCTCTATGATCTGCTGGAGAGGGATTTCCTGCCTATCGTAGCGCCTATCGGTATGGATGATAATTTCCAGACCTACAATATCAATGCAGATGATGCGGCATGCGCCATTGCAAAAGCCGTAGGAGCTGAGAAATTGGCATTCCTGACAGACATTGAAGGATTGTATAAGGACATTAATGATAAGTCATCTTTCATCTCAAGACTGTCTGCTTCTGAGGCGGATCAGCTGATCAATGATGGATTTATCGGTGGCGGTATGCTTCCAAAGCTTGCAAACTGCACTTCAGCGATCAAGAATGGTGTTAATCGTGTACATATCCTGGATGGCCGTATTCCTCATTGCCTTTTGCTGGAGATCTTTACCCAGAAAGGTATCGGAACAGCTATCGTTAAGGATGATGAAGTGGATAAGATTCTGTAGGAAGGAGAACAGCTGCCATGAATATGAAAGAATATATCGACGAGGCGGAGAAAGATCTGCTTCATACTTATAACCGTTATCAGATTGTATGGGATAAGGGGGATGGCGTGCATCTCTATGACCTGGATGGCAGAGAATATCTGGATTTCGTATCCGGTATTGCTGTTTTTGCACTGGGCTATAACAACAAAGCATATAATGATGCTCTGAAAGCACAGATTGATAAGGTCATTCATACATCCAACTATTATTACAATGTACCTGCGATCGAAGCTGCAAGAAAGATCAAGAAGATATCAGGTATGGACAGAGTATTCTTTACCAACAGTGGTACAGAAGCAATCGAAGGAGCGATTAAGGCTGCAAGAAAATATGCATACCTCAAGGATGGCACAACAGATCATGAGATCATTGCCATGAATCATTCCTTCCACGGCAGAACTATGGGAGCCCTTGCGGTTACAGGCAATCCTCATTACAGAGAGGCTTTTGAGCCACTGATCGGCAATATCAAGTTCGCAGAGTTGAACGATTTTGACAGTGTAATGGCACAGGTAACAGATAAGACCTGCGCGATCATATTCGAGACTGTTCAGGGAGAAGGCGGCATTTACCCTGCTACAGAAGAATTTATGTCCAAGGTAAAGGCACTTTGTGAAGAAAAAGACATTCTTCTGATTCTGGATGAGATTCAGTGCGGTATGGGAAGAACCGGCTATATGTATGCATGGCAGCGTTATGGCATTAAGCCTGATATCATGACAAGTGCCAAGGCTTTGGGCTGTGGTGTTCCTGTAGGTGCCTTCATGATGACTGAGAAGGTAGCACAGAACTCTCTTACAAGCGGAGATCACGGAAGTACTTATGGTGGCAACCCGCTTGCCTGTGCAGACGTATCCAAGGTAATTGACCTTTTCGAAGAAGGGCATGTTCTGGATAATGTAAAAGAAGTCGGTGAATATCTGGCTGGTAAATTGGATGAACTTGTGTTAAAATATGATTTCGTGAAAGAACACAGAGGTCTTGGTCTGTTGCAGGGACTGGAATGTGATAAGCCGGTAGCAGGAATTATCAACAAGGCATTGGACAAAGGACTTCTCTTAATTAATGCAGGCACACATGTGATCCGATTTATCCCGGCACTTACAATTTCCAAAGAAAATGTAGATGAAATGATAACAATTCTGGATGCATGTCTGGCTGAAGCTGAATAAAAGCCCCTGCTAAGTGGGCAATAGCGACATGGAGAATGCACATGAATTTAAGAAAAAGATGGATTTCAGTACTGGCAGTGATTCTGGTACTGGCTGCAATGATTGCAGGTATTACATTATTGACACCGGTTTCTGACGGGATGAATCTTCTGGATTGGCATAAGGAGACCATTCATCTGTGGTATACGGATGATTCCCTTACGGATTATCTCAATAACAAGGCATTGGATTTCTACAATGCCACAGATGTCAGAGTGGAGACGAAGCTTGTATCAGGACTGGAATATCTCGAAGCAATCAATCAGGCGAGCCTTTCAGATGAAGAGACGACCCCGGATGTGTATATTCTCAGTAATGATTCGCTGGAAAAGGCATATCTGGCTGGTCTTGCCACGCCAATTAACAATACAAAGACACTGGAAGACAGTACTTTGTTTAGCCAGGCAGCCAGAAATGCGGTGAGCTATCATGGTAACTATGTAGGTTATCCATTGTATTTTGAAACAAGTGCACTTTTATATAATAAGACCTATCTGAACCAGATTGCGGCAGAGGCTGGACTTGAGAATGCAGATTCCCTGATTCCTTCCTCCATAGTGGATATACTGACCATAGCAGACCAGTATTCCACACCGGAGAATGTAGAGTATTTCTTCCGATGGGACGTATCAGATATTTTTTATAATTATTTCTTTATTGGTAACTATATTTCTGTTGGTGGAGATGCAGGAGACGATAAGAGTCATATTGATATTTATAATACACAGTCTATCGCCAGCTTAAAGGTATATCAGGAGATGAACCAGTTCTTCTCCATTGATACCAAGGAATCCAGCTATGATTCTGTTATCCAGGAATTTCTGGAGGGTAAGACGATATACACAATTGCTACAAGTGACTGCCTGAAACGTCTGGAAGAAGCTTCCAGAAACGGAGAATTCGATTATGAATATGGAATTGCCAAGCTTCCGGATATCAATCAGGATATGATTACCAAAGGCATGTCTGTTACCAATGCATTGGTTATCAATGGGTATTCCGGGCAGAAGGACATTGCCAACCAGTTTGTGGAATTCCTGTCTGAACAGGGCAGTGAGGATATGTATGAAATGACAGGCAAGCTCCCCGCCAGACTACAGACTTCTTATGAAGATGACCGACAGCTGGCATTTGTGCAGAATTATATTGATTCAGTGCCTATCCCCAAGCTGACGGAGACCAGTAATTTCTGGGTAGAACTGGAGATCTGCTTTGCCAAGGTATGGGATGGAGCGGATGCCAATACAGAACTGAGGAGTCTTTCAGAGCAGATTAAGACCCAGGCAGCCGGAGAAACCTATACAGAAGAAGTATTAGAAGATCCACAGGTAGAACTTCTGCCGGATACCGGTTATGAAGAAAGCAGCGACAGCGAATAAAAAATGATATTTTATCCAATCATATGAGTAAACGAAAAAGGAGAAGTTACTGATATGATTGGATTTTTTATTGCGATGCTTTCCGGTGCATTGATGAGTGTACAGGGAGTCTTTAATACCAAACTGACGGAGAGTACAAGTCTGTGGGTTGCCAACGCATTTGTACAGTTCACGGCTTTTTTGCTATGCATTGCCGCCTGGCTCGTTACAGACAGAAGCTCCATGCGTTCTCTGTTCAATGTAGAACCGAAATATTTTCTGCTGGGAGGAGTTATGGGGGCATTCATAACCCTGACAGTCATTAAGAGCATGGATTCATTAGGTCCTGCCAAGGCAGTTATGCTGATTGTAATTGCCCAGCTTGTCGTTGCTTACCTGATTGAGCTGTTTGGGTTGTTTGGGGTAGAGAAGCAGCCCTTTGTCTGGAGAAAGGCAATCGGAGCGCTTGTGGCAATTGCAGGCTTTGTTGTATTCAAATGGGATTGATCAACAGCGTGAAATGTAAAAAATAGTACTTGTATTAGGCTGGTAATTATCATAGAATAAACTATATATGCATAGAGGGGCCTTTATCATGGAGAAAGAGGTTAAGAACATGATAAAGCTATCATATACGGAATTAAATACAACGTTGAAAAAAAGAGTTGCAGTAATTGCAGCAATAATGTGCACGATAACGACCATAAACGGATGCGGGAACTACAATGCAGAGATTACCTGGGAGATAGAAGAAGCATCCTCGGTCTGTGAGGAAGCGGACACTGAATCAGAGAAGACGCCTAAAGAAGCAGATCTGATCTGTGTATTTGTAGGCGGAGCAGTCAGCGACAGTGGCGTGTATCTGCTGCCACAGGGCAGCAGGCTTTATGAGGCAATCGAAGCAGCAGGGGGAATGACAGAAGATGCAGATCCCTATTACCTGAATCAGGCGAAGATTCTTGAGGATGCAGAGCAGATCATTGTACTGACAACACAGGAAGTACAGGAGAGAAAGGAACAGATACGCCAGCAGGAAGAAGAAGCAGGGCTTGTGAACATCAATACCGCAGATGTGACACAGCTTATGCAGCTGAATGGAATCGGGCAGTCCAGGGCAGAGGCAATCGTTGCTTATCGCGAGCAGTGTGGACGATTTAAACAGATAGAAGACATACAGCAGGTAACAGGTATTAAAGCCGGTCTGTATGAGAAAATCAAGGATAAAATAACAGTCGGTTAGATTCCGAAGAGGGAGCAGGGACATGGGTAAGAAAGTCTTGGTAGTGGATGATGAGAAGTTGATCGTAAAGGGTGTTCGTTTCAGCCTGGAGCAGGATGATATGGAAGTGGATTGTGCCTATGATGGAGAAGAGGCACTGGATAAAATAAAAAATAACAAGTATGATTTAATTCTGCTTGATATCATGCTTCCAAAATTGACAGGGTTAGAGGTATGTCAGCAGGTAAGAGAATTTTCAGATGTGCCGATTGTTATGCTGACAGCAAAAGGCGATGATATGGATAAGATTCTTGGTCTGGAATATGGTGCAGATGACTATATTACGAAGCCTTTTAATATTCTGGAGGTAAAGGCGCGTATCAAGGCAATCATGCGCAGAACCTCCGGTAAGTCAGAGCATACGAAGAAAGAACAGCAGCAGGTGGTAGAGACAGGAGATTTAAAGCTTGACTGTGAGGGTAAGAGACTCTATATCTGCGGTAAGGAGATTAATCTGACTACGAAGGAATTTGACGTTCTGGAGCTTCTTGTACTGAACCCCAATAAGGTATACAGCAGAGAGAATCTGTTGAAGCTTGTGTGGGGAGCAGATTATCCGGGGGATGTACGTACAGTGGATGTGCATATCAGAAGATTGCGTGAGAAGATTGAAGCCAATCCAAGTGAACCAAAGTATGTACATACGAAGTGGGGCATCGGCTACTACTACAAAAATTAGTAGGGCTCGAAGAAAGGCATGGATATACAAGTGTCGAAGATTTGGAACAAAATCAGAGAAAATAAAGTATTCAGGAGTCTGCGATTCAGAATCTTTCTAATCATTCTTATTGCGGGCAGCATTCCAGGAATTATCATGTATCTGGGAATACGGGAACGATATATGGCAAATGCCGTCAATACCAGAGTGAATGAAGTACAGACACAGGTTAAGATCATTGCGGATCATCTGCTGACTTATAATTACCTGTTGGACAGCAGTAATGAAGTAGTGAATGCAGAGCTGGCGCAGTTGTCTAATCTATATGACGGACGTGTGCTAATTGTAGATGGTAATTTCAAGATCATAAAAGATACTTACGGAATCAGTGAGGGGAAGCTGCTGATCAGTGAAGATATTATCCGCTGCTTCAAAGGAGAAGGCAGTTCTTCTCATATGGCGGGCAATAACTACATTGAGATCGTAGTCCCTATTGAAGAGAAGCAATCCGGTACAAGTCCGGTAAAAAGTAATGTATTAAGTAATAATACATCTAAAATAACGGGTATTATGATTACGAGTGTGTCAACAGATTCAATTGTTACCAGTTATGAGTATCTTCAGAGCCGGGCATATATTATAGAGATTCTGGTAGTGGTATTGATGTTTGGCATTGCCTTTTTCCTGAGCAGATATGTACTGAAACCATTTGAAAAGATAACAGAATCTATCAATGAGGTAAAGAACGGATTTACGGATGAAGAGATCCATGTAACAGAATATATCGAGACAGAGCATATTGGTGACGCTTTTAATCAGATGCTTGGAAGAATGAAGGTACTGGATGATTCCAGACAGGAATTCGTTTCCAATGTGTCCCATGAGCTAAAGACTCCTCTGGCATCCATGAAGGTGTTGGCGGATTCCCTGCTTGCACAGGAGGATGTACCCGCAGAGCTGTATCGTGAATTTATGACGGATATTGCGGATGAGATAGACCGTGAGAATAAGATCATTACGGATCTTCTGGCACTGGTGAAGATGACCAGGACTTCAGCAGATATGAATGTAGAGCCTATGGATATCAATGCTTTACTGGAATTGTTGCTGAAGCGGCTGGGACCTATTGCAGCTAGGGCGAATGTGAAGCTTGTATTTGAGAGCAGACGCAAGGTCAATGCAGAGGTGGATGAGGTGAAGCTTACCTTGGCATTATCCAATCTTGTGGAAAATGCAATCAAATACAACGTAGATGGTGGATGGGTGAAGGTTATTCTGGATGCAGATCATCAATACTTTACCGTAGAGGTGTCAGATTCAGGAATTGGCATTCCGCAGGAATCCATAGAGCATATTTATGAGCGCTTTTACAGGGTAGATAAATCACATTCCCGTGAAATAGGAGGAACCGGACTGGGACTTGCTATTACCAGGAGTGCCATTCTCATGCATAGAGGTTCTGTAAACGTAACCAGTGAGGAAGGTGTAGGGACTACTTTTACAGTGAAGCTTCCATTATCCTACATTGCTCCCGTATAAAACAGGAAAGGTACAGAGCGTATGAATACAAGAAAGAATATGATATGGCTGCTTATCATGGCGGTATGTATCATATGTTTGGGTGGGTGTGCGAAGAAGGAGCAGGAAGGCACTCCGGTAGAGATATCTTACCTGAACAAGAGTGAGACTAAGATTGTAACAGAACAGCATTATCTGGAAGGAACCACAACCAAGGAAATGATAGTTGAGGTTCTGACTTTATTGTGCTCGGTTCCTGAGAATAAAGAGTTAAAGGCGACTCTGTCCGGTGGAATTAATATCATCAATTATTCACTGGATGGAGGGCAGGTTACAGTCTCCTTAGGAGAAAAATACAAAGAATTGTCCAAAACGACAGAAGTTTTGACTAGAGCAGCGGTGGTGCGCAGTCTCACACAGATACCGGATGTTGGGTATGTGATGATTACAATAGCCGGAGAGCCGCTTATGGATATGGCGGGCAATCCGCTTGGAATCATGACAGCAGATATGTTCGTTGATAACGAGGGCGAGCAGATGAATTCCTATGAAAAGGTAACGATTCGCCTGTACTTTGCCAATGAGACAGGAGATGGGCTGATTCCAATTAACAGGGAGCTATTGCACAACATTGATGTGTCCAATATTTCCATGGAGAAGCTTGTTGTGGAACAGCTGATTGCAGGACCTGCCAATGATGAATCCTATCCGACAATTAATCCGGACACGAAACTTCTTGGTGTGACGGTAAAAGATGGAATATGTTATGTCAACCTGGACAGTGCATTCTTGACGCCTGTAAATCAGGTAACCAGTGACGTCACGATATATTCAATCACAAATTCACTGGTAGAATTAAGTAATATCAATAAAGTGCAGATATCCATAGATGGTAAGAAGGATGTAAAGTTCCGTGATAAATATAATCTGACTACAATCTTTGAAAGAAATCTGCAATTATTACAATGATACCAGGATTGTGAGAGCACGTAGTGCGGAACAATCCGTTGGTATCATGATTATATAGAAAAGGAAGAATAAATGAGAAGACCACTATGCTTAGTATGTATGGCATTTGTGGCCGCTGTTTTTATAATGCTTCACATACAGCCGATGCAGGAGCATGCCTTATCTGAGGAACAGGAAGGAGAGGTTGTGACCAGACAGGGCATTGTTACGGCAAAGGAATATAAGAATGGTAATCTGATTCTATATCTTCGGGACAGAGACAAAGAGGGATTTTTGTGTTACATGTCAGATGTAACAGAACCAAAGCTTGGAAGTGTAGTAACAGTCCAGGGAAAGGCGATGAATTTCAGACAGGACAGAAATCCGGGCGGCTTTGACCAGAGAGAATACTATAGGGTACAGAGGGTATATTATCAGTTAAAAAATGGGAGACTCCTGACACAAAGCGGGCAATACAGCTTCTATCGGGAGTCTCTTTATCGTCTGCGCAGACAATTGGAGAGAATATTGGAACAGTGCATGGAAGAACAGGATGCAGCCGTTATGAAGGCAGTTCTGCTGGGGAATAAGCAGGAGCTGGATACCGAAAAGAAGCAGCTCTATCAGAAAAGTGGGATTGCACATGTGCTGGCTATATCGGGGGTACATATTACGATTCTTGGCATGGGATTGTATGAAGCCTTGCGAAGATTGCGGATACCGGGCTGGCTGTGTTCAGTCGTTGCAATTATTCTGATGCTGTTGTATGGAGATATGGTTGGAATGAGTACTTCTGCATATCGTGCCATCTTCATGTTTGCATTAAAGATGGGGGCGCAGCTTCTGCATAGAACTTATGATATGCTGACAGCTTTGGCACTTGCGGCAGCAGGCGTATTGCTGGAACAGCCATTATACCTGTATCATGCAGGATTTCTCCTGTCTTTTGGGGCAATTCTTGGAATCGGCTGTATGCTGGATGTGATAAAAACAGACATGACACAGATGTCATTTAAAGGAATGGGAGATAAAGTATGGATATATAAGAGATTAACAAAGATACGTGAGGGGTTAGCAGGTGGATTCGCTGTTTTTACAGTACATTTTCCTATCATGCTGTGGTTTTATTATGAGTTCCCAATCTATTCATTTCTGCTGAATCTGTTGATTATTCCTGCAATGGGAATAGTCATGATTTTGGGGCTGGTTTGTATAGGCTTCGGTGCTTTCTCCTGGGGGGTCATGCGTGGAACCGCCTATCTGGCGGCGCAGGGCTGCCATTTGATATTGCAGGGATTTGATCTGCTGTGTGAAGGATCGTTGAAGTTACCCGGCTCGACTTGGATCGTAGGAAGACCAGCCGTGTGGAGAATTGTGTTTTTTTATATTATTATGATATTGCTATATGTGATTCACCAGTATCTGAAGAAAGAGAGAACACTGCTCATGCCATACTGGTTAAAAATGACCTGGATTCTTGCAGCGGTTATAATGCTGACGCATAGAACCTATGGGAAGCTGGAAATAACCGTGATGGATGTAGGACAGGGGGATGGCATCTGGCTGGAGACGGATAAGGGAGAACATTATCTGATTGACGGTGGTTCCACTTCGGAGAGTAAGCTTGCCCGGTACACCCTGGTCCCATTTCTGAAATATACGGGTACAGATAGATTAGATGCTGTATTTCTGACACATCTGGACGAAGACCATATATCTGGTGTGAGGGAGCTGTTGGAGAACCCGCAGGGAATCCGGATAGAACAGGTCGTCATTGCACAGGCGGCAAAGAAGGATGAGAAATATGAAGCACTAAGAGAATTGTGTAAAGAGCAGAAAGTCCCCCTGCGTCATGTAAAAAGTGGCGACTATATGGAAGCGGGAAAAATGAGATTACAGATCCTGCATCCCGAGGCAGAATATCAGGCACAGGACCGTAATGGATATTCGCTGGTGATGAAGCTGGAATATGGCGGATTCCATGCGCTGTTTACTGGGGATGTGACAGAAGATGGGGAGATGGCAGTGGCAAGGTCGCTACCATCGGACTGGAAATGTCATTACTATAAAGTGGCGCATCATGGTTCACGATACTCTAATTCTGAGCTTTTGCTGAATCAGCTGCAACCTGATATAGCAGTAATCTCCTGTGGGGAGAATAACAGTTATGGACATCCCCATACGGAAGTGCTGGAGCGGTTGCGGCAGGTTGGAACGATAGTCTACAGAACAGATGAAAGCGGGGCTGTTATGCTGACTGTTTCGGGTAAGCGGTTAAAACTGAAAGAACACATAATGGCACTTCCAAAATGAAAATCGGAGATATATGGCAAAAGACGGGTAACTATGATAAGATGGTATTGCTGGCAGAATAGTGAAACTTTAACAGGAGGCATGGTGAAGCGATGAAGAGAATCATACAGGATATCAAAGAGGGAACATTTGTCCATGTATACCTGTTGTATGGAGAAGAAGCATATCTGCGTAAGCAGTATCGTGATAAACTGAAATGCGCACTGGTGTCGCCGGATGATACTATGAACTGCAGCATCTATGCCGGAAAAGACATCAATGCGAATGAAGTTGTAGATATGGCAGGGACTATGCCTTTCTTTGCAGAGCGAAGAGTGATCGTAATTGAAAACAGTGGCTGGATGAAGACGGGAAATGAGAAAATGGTTGATTTCCTCAAACATATTCCTGAAACTACTTATATGATATTTGTTGAAGAAGAGGTAGATAAGCGAAGCAAGCTCTTTAAGGCAGTGTCGTCTAATGGTTATGCGGCAGTCTGTGATGTACAGGATGAGAATACCTTGAAGAAGTGGATCATGGGACTGCTCAAGAAGGAAAATAAGTTGATTACCCCGGATGCACTGAATCTTCTGTTGGACAGGACCGGTACAGATATGGAGAATATCCGCCATGAAGTCGAGAAATTGATATGCTACAAATATGAAGAAGAAGGAATTACGGCAAAGGATGTGGAAGAACTGTGCACTGTAAGAGTGCAGAATAAGATATTTGATATGGTGGAAGCAGTGGCAGATAAGAAACAGAAACAGGCACTGGATTTGTATTATGACTTATTAGCATTAAAAGAAGCTCCACTCAAGATACTTGCGCTAATAGCCAGACAGTTTAACATTCTGTTGCAGGTAAGGGAAATGAAAGCGAAAGGGTATGACGATAATATCATAGCCCAGAAGACCGGATTGAATGCTTATTTCCTGAAAAAGAAATATATTCCACAGGCTATGCGTTTCAAGCAGGAACAGCTGATGGAAGCCGTCAGTGAATGTGTACAGGCGGATGAAGATGTAAAAACCGGTAGAATGAGCGATCTTATGAGTGTAGAATTAATTATAGTAGGACTTAGTAATTAACAGGAGGAAGAGAAAGATGATACCAAAGGACCCGGTAATGTTATTAAGCTTTGTGAATCTGAAGCTGCGTGACTTCTATAGCAGCCTGGATGCATTGTGTGAGGATCTGGATGCAGACGAGAAGGAGATTACAGAGAAGCTTGCATCTATTGATTATCATTATGATGCAGAGAGAAATCAGTTCGTATAAAGACATAAATAGATGATAAAAAATCCATGGTTATTCAACTATCTGAATGACCATGGATTTTTATGTTAGATTAATTAATTCTGATTCAGAAAATCATACTGGGACATAAATAATTTGTAGTATTCTCCATGCTTGGCAAGGAGTTCTTCGTGAGTACCTTTCTCCAGAATATTTCCCTTGTCTACATACATAATGCAGCTGGCATTTTTAATCGTAGATAATCTGTGGGCAATGATAAAGGAAGTACGTCCTTCCAGTAATTTATTTAAGCCCTTCTGTAATAAGATCTCCGTCTCCGTATCAATACTGGAAGTGGCTTCATCCAGTATTAGGATAGCCGGGTTCTCCAACAGGGCTCTTGCGAAGCTGATAAGCTGTCTCTGACCGGCAGAGAGGCGGCTGCCTCGTTCATTGACCTGCGTCTGATAAACGTCTTCCATATCCATAATGAAATCATGTGCACATACCGTCTTTGCAGCGGCAATGACTTCTTCATCGGTAGCATTCAGATTACCATAACGGATGTTATCCATAATCGTACCGGAGAAAATGAAGCTGTCCTGCATCATAATACCCATCTGCTTACGCAGGGAGGAGAGAGTTACCTTGGAGATATCCGTGCCATCAATGGTAATTGTACCGGAGTCAACATTATAGAATCGGCTGATCAGATTTACAATTGTGGATTTACCGGCGCCTGTAGGTCCTACGATAGCATAGGTATCACCGGGCTTGGCTGTAAAGTTCACATTGTTCAGAATCTGTACACCGTCTTCATAGCTGAAGCATACATTCTGGAAGCGCACTTCTCCCTTGATTGGTGGCATTGGAACTGCATCAGGGGCATCCTTGACATTGACCGGTTCATCAATTGTTTCAAAGATTCTCTCCAGATAAGCAATGGCAGTCAGCAGGGAATTATAGAAAGAAGCCAGTGTATTAATAGGTTCCCAGAATCTGGAGATATAGGAGGAGAAGGCAATCAGTACACCTACTGTAACTCCATATAGTTCTCCTGATATCCAGCTGATACCGACTACATATATAATAGCAGTTGTTACTGTAGAGATGGAATCTATACAAGGCCACATCAGGAAGTTGTATTTGACTGCACGCATCCAGGCATCACGATAATTGCCGCTTAACCTGTTGAAGATAGAAGTATTCTCATTTTCACGGACAAAGGATTGGGTGACACGGATACCATTGATACTTTCTGCAATATATGCTGTCAGGTTGGACTGCTTATTACTCTGTATCTGCCAGGCACTGCGCTGTTTCTTCTTCACAGCAATAATGACTGCAGCAAGAATGGGAAGACCACACAGACAAATCAAGGTCAGTCTTACATGAAGTGTCAGCATAAAAATCAGAATAAAAATCAGGTTGCACATATCTGTAATCGTATTGATGATACCATTTGACAACAGATCACTCAGACTGTTTACATAATTTACCACTCTGACCTGGATTTTGCCATGAGGTCTTTCATCGTAGTATGAGAAAGGCAGCTCCTGCAAATGGCAGAAGATATCACTTCTGAGCTGGTGGACAATCTCCTGTCCAATGCGGCTGGTAATTCGTATCTTCCAGCGGATGCAGATGCAGGAATACAGAATAATAACAACTGTTATGATAGTGATCTGTACAATGGCATGAATGTTTCCGGCTGGTATGTATTCATCCATGATTTTCATGATGAAAGTAGGAAAGAGCATAGTCAGTGCTGAAGAGGAAAGCATCAGGAATAAGGCAAGTGCCAGTTGCCCTTTATAAGGGCGCACATAGGTAAAAAGCCTTTTTAACTGATTGATGTCAAATTTATCTTCCATCACTTCGTCAATGTCATATTTATTTCGTGCCATGATATTCCTCCTTTCCTGATTCCTGCTTGGTATATTGTTCGTATTCTCCATACTGATGGCGGAATACAGTTGCATAGTAGCCATTCTTTGCCAGTAATTCGTCATGTGTTCCCTGTTCTACGATATGACCATTATTCAGGACAAGGATAACATCAGAATCCTTGATAGAAGAGATTCTGTATGCGACTACGAAAATCGTACATTGATGGTCAATAGAGCTTAACTGCTTCTGGATGTAGCTCTCAGTCTCCATATCGACAGCGGATGTGGTATCATCCAGAATCAGAATAGACGGTTCCTTTAACAGTGCTCTTGCCAGAGAAATCCTCTGTTTCTGCCCACCGGAAAGTCCAACACCTCTTTCTCCTACAATAGTATCATAGCCATCCGGCATTGCCTGAATGAACGCATCCGCATCGGCCATAATGGCAGCCTTCTGTACTTCTTCAAAAGGACAGTCAGGGCGGCTGTAGGCTATATTACCCTCTACGGTGTCTGAGAAAAGGAATACATCCTGCATTGCCATACCGATATTGGCTCTGAGGTTGTAGAGATCCAGGTCTTTTACATTGATGCCATCCACCAGAACTTCACCATCTGTAACATCATAGAAACGGCAAAGCAGATTCATGATCGTGGATTTGCCAGAGCCGGTAGAACCAAGAATACCTACAGTCTGACCACTCTTAATATGGAAGCTTACATTATGGATGATATCCTCATCATCTGCACTATAGGAGACATTTCGAAATTCTACATCTCCGTTGAGACGCTTCTTCCCAATGCCGCTGACCGGACGTTTTACATCAGGTTCTTCGCTGTATGTAGCATAGATCTTCTCAACAGAAGTGGTAAAACGCTGAATGTCATTGATACGCCAGCCTATCTGACGCAGAGGATTCATCAGCATCCACAGATAACCATTGATCGTAACGTAATTACCCAGGGTCATGCTGCCACGGATAACCATGATACTTCCCACCAGCATAAGGATAACAGTCAGCATATTGGACAGAAATTCAAAAAGAGGCACATATTTTGTCCAGATTTCAGCTGCTGCAAGCTCTGCATCGCGGTAAGCATCATTTTCCTTATTAAATTTCTGAATCTCGTAATCTTCCTTGGAGAAAGCCTTCACCACTCGGTTACCACTGACATTTTCCTGAACAAAGGTATTCAGGGAGGAGAACTGTTCACGGATGTGCTGGAATCGTGGACGGCCTTCCTTGGTCTGGCTGAATGTCACGGCTGCAGCAAAAGGCAGGATGATGCACATGCACAGAGCCAGCTGCCAGCTTACCGTGAAGATCATGATCAGGGCGAAGAAAAACAGAAATACATTTTCATAGACCTGATAAATAACAAATGCTACGAAATGTCGGATTGCATCCATATCACCTGTCTGACGGCTCAGGAGATCACCGGTACGCTTCTTATTATAGAAAGCGAAGTCTTCCTGGAGAAGCTTGCGGTATACAGTATCACGCATGGAATAAAGAACATCCTGCGAACAGGTCTCGAAGATGACCTGTGACCAGTAACGGAGTACACCACGAATGATCGTAATCAGGATCAGTAATGCAATCAGCCAGGGCAGAAGATCATATTGCCCGGCAGTGATAACGTCATCTACAATGGCACCGGATACGATAGGCTTTACGATAGCCAGTATGGAGATGATCGTGACCAGGACAAGACCGAAGAACATCTTACGGTTATGTTTCCTGAGAAAAGAATAGAACCACTCAAATGCAGTCATAAAAGTAACCCCTTACCTTTCTTGAATTGTTTGCAAACGTATATCTATTATAGTAAAAAAAATGACAATTAGGAAGTCAAAAAGTCGTACATTTTAAGACATTTATTGTCTTTTTCTATTCGGATAAAAATAAAAAGGAGTATTGCATTCAGAACGTATGTATGGTATAGTGTAACAAACAAATATTCGGAACGCAAGTTCTAATTTAAAATTAGAAATAAAAAGAGGAAGAAATGCAGAAAAATTATAAATATGATGTCTCAGTAGAAATGTTTACTCCCAGTAGTCAGACCATAATGGATAAACTGAAGATATTAAGTGATGCAGCTAAATATGATGTATCTTGTAGTAGCTCAGGAGTGAGTCGTAAGGGCAATGGCAGGGATATGGGAAACTGCATATCTGCAGGAATCTGCCACAGCTTTGCAGCAGATGGAAGATGTATCTCACTATTGAAGATTCTACTGTCCAATGAATGTATCTATGACTGCAAGTACTGTCTTAACCGCCGCAGTAATGATGTACCCAGAGCCACATTCACGCCGGACGAGGTCTGTGAACTGACGATGAATTTCTACCGCCGTAATTATATAGAAGGTTTATTCCTGAGTTCCGGCATTATAGGTACTCCCAATCAGACGATGGAAATGATATGGCAGGTGGTTTATAAGCTTCGCAATGTTTATCATTTTCGTGGATATATTCATGTAAAAGGCATACCAGGAGCGGATCCTGTTCTGATACAGAAGACAGGGTATCTTACAGACAGAATGAGCGTGAACCTGGAATTACCTACAGCAGACGGTCTTAAAAAGCTTGCACCAAACAAACATCGCAAGAACATTCTGACACCGATGCGCCAGATCCAACAGGGAATCCGGCAGGGGAGAAATGAAGTGGCAATATACCGTCATGCGCCTGATTTTGTACCCGCAGGGCAGTCTACGCAGATGATCGTGGGAGCCACACCGGAGAGCGATTATCAGATCATGGCAGTAGCGCAGGGACTGTATGATAATTTTGAGCTAAAGAGGGTGTTTTATTCTGCTTATGTCAGTATCAATGAAGATAAGGAGTTGCCGGCACTTCATACGGGAACGCCACTTCTTCGGGAACACAGGTTATATCAGGCAGACTGGTTGATGCGGTTCTACCAGTTCAGAGCGGAAGAACTGTTGAATGAGAAAAGACCTAATTTCAACATTCTGCTTGACCCCAAGTGTGACTGGGCATTACAGCATCTGGAACAGTTCCCGGTGGAGATCAACAGGGCTGATTATCATACGCTTCTTCGAGTGCCGGGTATTGGTGTCAACAGTGCCAGAAGGATATGCGGTGCAAGAAAGACCGCCAGACTTGGCTTCGAGGATCTCAAGAAGATGGGTGTTGTATTAAAGAGAGCGCTGTATTTTATTACCTGTAGTGGCAAAATGATGTATCCTACCAAACTGGAGGAAGATTATATTACCAGAAATCTTCTTTCCATACATGAGAAGCTGCCTTTTGATCAGAGTGGGATAACCTATAAGCAGTTATCGCTGCTGGATGACAGTACGGAGAATGTCAGAATGCTGCAACAAGGTGATAACAGGGATAAGGCAGTATGAACAAAATCAGTTTTGCAAATAGTATGCAGGTTATGGAAAGGGATGGTTATCAGAAATAATGGAAGAATATGAATATGCACTGATCTGCGAAGACAGTATAGACGGGATATTGAGTGGAATCTATGAGGCATATCAGATTAAGAAAGAAGAACAGATAGACAGCCACGACAGAATCCATCTTCTGACAGAGGAACCGTATATACAGAGATTGTCCTGTTACTATCAGCATATTGAGACTGACAGAGGCAAGGCAGAGAAAGTCATCAGGACATTGAAAAAAGAATTTGGAGAAAGCGGTTTTTATGATCTGTGTCTGGCAATGGTTTCAAAAGGGGAAGAGAAAGCAGATGCTGTATATCATACGGTCGTTTTGGGGCTTCGGACTCATGATAAGAGAATTCTGGAACGGCTTCATGTAGAGGCTGTGAGCAGGACATTTTCCTATTATAGGCGGACATCCAGAGAATTGAACCATTGGAGAGAATTTCTAAGATTTGAAGAACTGGAGAATGGGATTTTGTATGCAAGAATCGCACCAAAAAGCGATATTCTTACATTTTTGATTCCACATTTTGCAGACCGTCTGCCTGCGGACAATTTTATCATCTATGATGAGAACAGAGGTATATTTGGGCTGCATCCACAATTTCATGACTGGTATCTTGTCACTCATCAGAATTTTGATACGAGTATGCTGCATTTCTCGCAGAATGAGACAATTTACAGGGAGTTGTTTACGTGTTTCTGTCAGAGTGTTGCCATACAGGAGAGAAAGAATCCGGGGCTACAGATGAACATGCTTCCTAAGTGGTTTCGACCATATATGGTGGAGTTTAGGTGATAAAAAATTAAAATGTATAATGAAAATTACAAATTTAAGTTAAAAATATAAAATTGCGACAGTTTTTAACCGGATTTAATGGATAATTTGACAAGAAATATTCCAGATTGTACTTAAATAGGAACATGGAAACGACATAATTCACGAAAGTTTCCAATATGTATTTACATCATGCCAGTTTCGTGTATAATAAGCACTTGAATAAGAAATATTCAAATAAGAAACAATGATCCCATGCATTGACATGTGGATGTTTACCGCATAAGGTAAAGAAACGGTTGTGTGCTCTATCATCTGTGAATGATAGATGCCAGAAAGGTATAGGTATAAGGACATGAAAGAACGTAAAATTAAAATGACACCGGAAGAAGTAAAGGACTTTGTGAATAAGGCATCTCAGTGTGATTTTGATATTGATATTTTCTATAATCACTTTATTATTGATGCGAAATCCATTTTAGGCGTTATGGGTCTGGATTTTAATTCTACGCTTACAGTAAAGTACGCTGGTGATAACCATGAATTTGAAAGTTATGTAAACACACTTTGCGTAGCATAAGTATTTCTGTTGTATGAGCATATTTGACTCCCTGTTACTGTTATAGTACTATAAGCAGTGACGGGGAGTTTTTGCATAATGAGGAAGACCTGGAGAGTACATAAGATACATAAGAATAGAAAGGAGGAGCCGTATGGAGATCAGAGTATCAGTTAGACAGCTTGTAGAATTTATTCTCAGAGAGGGTAATATTGATAACAGAAGAACCGGCGGCTCCGATACAGCCATGCAGGAGGGCGGACGCATACACAGGATGATCCAGCGCAGAATGGGCAGTGATTATCATGCAGAAGTCATGCTTCGCCATGTCTGGAAGACACAGGAATATGATGTGGTGATCGAAGGCAGGGCAGATGGAATCATAGACATGCTCTGGAATCAGCGGGCAGAAGCACAGGATTCGGAGGTATTAATCGAGGAAAGCGCCGGATTGCCCACGGATATGAACAGTGTCATGGATGAGGTCGTGATAGATGAGATCAAGGGTACATACAGAGATTTGAAGAGAGTCAACAAGCCTGTAGGAGTTCATCTTGCGCAGGCAAAATGCTATGCCTATATCTATGCAAGCCAGAACAGGATATCTGCAATAGGTGTTCGTATGACTTATTGTAATATGGAGACAGAAGAGATTAAATATTTCCATGAATCCTATACTTTTGACGAATTATCCGAATGGTTCACACAGTTACTGCTTGAATACAAGAAGTGGACAGATTTTCAGTTTGCATGGAACAGGAAGAGAACGGAGTCCATCAAACAGATGTCTTTTCCATTTCCTTATAGAGAAGGACAGAAAGAACTGGTAACTTATGTATACCAGACTATTTATCATAGACGTAAGCTATTTCTGGAAGCACCTACGGGAGTAGGTAAGACGATATCTACGGTATTCCCATCGGTAAAAGCCATAGGAGAGGGCATGGCTGAGAAGATATTTTACCTGACAGCCAAAACAATCACAAGAACTGTGGCACAGGACTGCTTCAAACTGCTGGCAGAGCATGGTCTTGCAATGAAAGTACTGGTCATTACGGCAAAAGACAAAATATGTCCCATGGAAGAAACAGAGTGTAACCCGGATTACTGCCCTTATGCCAAAGGTCATTTTGACAGAATCAATGATGCTATGTATGAACTGCTTCAGTCGGAGAATATGTTTTCAAGAGATATCATTCTGGAATGCGCAGGAAAGCATCAGGTATGCCCCTTTGAAATGAGTCTGGATATGAGCCTGTATGCGGATGCCATCATATGTGACTATAACTACGTGTTTGATCCGAATGTGTATCTCAAACGTTTCTTTGCAGAAGGACTTGGAAGCAAAGATTATATATTCCTGATTGATGAGGCGCACAATCTGCTGGAGAGAGGCAGAGAGATGTACAGTGCAGCCCTTTTCAAGGAAGATTTCCTCAAAATGAAGAAATTAGTCAAGAAGGAAAGCCCCAAGCTGGAGAGGCAGCTGGAGAAATGCAATAAGGAGCTTCTGGCTATGAAGCGGGAATGTGTGAATTACAGAAGGGAAGATATGATTGCGCCTTTTGTTATGGCATTGACCAGAGCCTATGCTACGATGGATGAATTTCTGGAAGAACATGACAGTATGCCGGAGCGCAGTGAGCTTCTGGATTTTTATTTTGATATTGCTCATTTCCTGAATATGTATGAGATTATGGACGATAATTATGTGGTGTACAGTCAGCAGATGCAGGAGGGGGAGTTTATGCTCAAGCTCTTCTGCGTGAATCCTGCGAACAATCTCAAGAACTGTATGTACAGAGGACGCAGCACGATTCTGTTCTCCGCAACATTTCTGCCCATACAATATTATAAGAAGCTTCTGGGTGGGGAAGAGCAGGATTATGAAGTCTATGCACAGTCCACCTTTCAGGAAGAAAAGAAGAAGCTGCTTCTGGCAAATGATGTGACCAGTAAATATGTGAGACGAAGTGATGAAGAATATCAGAGAATCGCCAGATATATTTACGAAGTGGTACAGCAGCGATATGGCAATTATATGGTGTTTTTTCCTTCCCATGCATTTCTGGAAGAAGTATATGACTGCTTTATGGAATACTATTACAATGAGGAATGTATGGAATGTATTCTTCAGGAAGAATATATGAGCGAATTAATGAGAGAGGATTTCCTGAAACGCTTCACAGGCAATGAAGGATGTGACCTGAATACGGAGATAGCCTTTGAGATAGAAGAGGAAGAAGATAAGATTCTGATAGGCTTCTGTGTTATGGGAGGAATTTTCTCAGAAGGAATTGACCTGAAAAATGACAGCCTTATCGGGGCGTTGATTGTCGGAACCGGATTGCCACAGGTATGCTGTGAAAGAGAACTGCTGAAAGAATATTTTGACGAACTGGGAGACAATGGTTTTGATTATGCATACCGTTATCCTGGCATGAATAAGGTTTTGCAGTCCGCGGGGCGGGTGATTCGTACCACAGAGGATGTGGGAGTTGTTGTTCTTCTGGATGAGCGTTTTATGACATATCAGTATAGAAGGATGTTTCCAAGAGAATGGAGCCAGTATGAAATTGTTAATGTGGATGAAGTCTCAAAAAGAGTGGAAAAGTTCTGGAATGACTGGTTATAAATGTGTAAAAAAAGAATATGACTGACATTGATAAGACGTAAAAACACAGTAAAATAATAAAAAAACGCACGTTATTCCTGGCTTCACAATTTAAAATGTGCATTTTCAATTAAATAACATGGGTGTGGATAACTTTGTGGAAATTGTGGTTTTCTCAACCTTTTAAGGCTGTTTGTCACGTCGAACATCATATAAATGTGGAAAAAAGGAATCATTTACGATGAAAATATGATATGAAAAAGGAGAGATTTTTCATGGCATTTCACAAAATAAATTAACAGAAAACTTTAAAAAACGACAGAAAATGATATACTTATAGTGTACACGTTACTAAGAATGAAGAAAGGCGGGAGTAAGAGATGTGGGCATATGAAAGTGTATTTTATCAGATATATCCTTTAGGATTCTGTGGAGCACCATTTGAAAATGATGGAGTACTGACACACAGGATTCTGAAAGTAGTGGACTGGATTCCACATATGAAGAAGCTGGGTGTGAATGCAGTATATTTCTCACCGGTATTTGAATCCGATACACATGGATATAACACCAGAGACTACAGAATGGTAGATAAGAGACTGGGAACCAATGAGGATTTGAAAGAGGTCATTGCCAGATTACATGAGAACGGCATCAGAGTGATACTGGACGGTGTATTTAACCATGTAGGACGAGGATTCTGGGCTTTTCAGGATGTATTAAAGAATAGAGAGAATTCACAGTATCGCAACTGGTTCATGTTGAATTTCCAGGGAGATTCCCCGTATCATGATGGATTATGGTATGAAGGCTGGGAAGGCAATTATGATCTGGTAAAGCTGAATCTTGGAAATGAAGAAGCAGTGGTTCATATTCTGGAGAGTGTGGCACAGTGGATTGATGAATTTGATATTGATGGTCTGAGACTGGATGTGGCATATTGCCTTTCACCGGAGTTCTGCAGACGGCTGCGCAGCTTCTGTGACAGCAGGAAACAGGATTTCTTCCTGGTAGGCGAGATGCTGCATGGTGATTATAAGAGACTTGTAGGCGATGATATGCTGCATTCAGCTACCAATTATGAATGCTATAAGGGCTTGTACAGCAGCTTTAATTCCATGAACCTGTTTGAAATCGTGCATTCTCTGCTCAGACAGTTCGGACCGGAGAACTGGACACTGTACAGGGGCAAGCACCTGTTGTCCTTTGTAGATAACCATGATGTGACCAGAGTAGCGAGCATATTGACCAATGAGAAGCATCTGCCACTGATTTATGCAATGTGCTTTGGCATGCCGGGCATTCCCTGTGTATACTATGGCAGTGAGTGGGGGGCGAAGGCACAGAAGTCAGAAGGGGATCCTGCACTGAGAGCGTGCTTTGATGCACCTGTATGGAATGATTTATCAGAGTGGATTTCTAAGCTTGCCGAGGCGAAAAAGTCAAGCACTGCTCTGCAATATGGCGATTTCCGTTCCGTTGTATTGACCAACAGACAGTGTATCTTTGAACGAAAGACAGATCAGGAGAGAGTATTTGTTGCTATCAACGCAGACGAGAACGAATATACAGCACACTTTGATGCCGGCTGCGGCACAGCCATAGACCTGATTACAGGCGAACCGCATGACTTTGGAGGAGGAAGTAAGCTTCCACCATATTCTGCATACTTCTGGAAGTGCGAACATTAAACGGGTTGTAACTATTCAGAGCCATGCAAAAAGCTTCCTGTGAATGCTTATATGCATTCAACAGGAAGCTTTTTATATGGTGAGTAACCACATTACCCCATTACAACTTCTACATTTACGTCAGTCTTGCCGGCTTCATAAGGAATGATATGTCCTTCTACAGCCTTGCCATCTACAGTCATAGATGCGACACCCTTTTGTACATTCTCAGGATTCTTTACGGTGATATGATAGTTCACATCACGATATTTTCTGATGAGCTTGAAGTCACCGAATCCTTCCGGGATACAAGGATTGATGCTCAGACCATGATGTGTAGGATATACACCAAGAATATACTGGGAAACATTTACAAAGGTCCATGCCGCAGTACCTGTCAGCCAGCTGTTCTTAGCCTCACCATGATATTTGGCATCACGACCGGCTACCATTTGGGAATATACATATGGCTCTGTTCTGTGAATCTCACTGATATCTTCTACATAAGCAGGACAGGTCTTCTGATATACTTCAAAGGCTCTGTTACCACGTCCGATGACAGTCTCAGCGATAGAGATCCATGGATTGTTGTGGCAGAAGATACCTGCATTTTCCTTATATCCGGGTGGATAGGAGGAGATTTCACCAAGTTCGAGGTGATATCTTGTATAAGCAGGCTGCAGGATCATAACACCATATTTGGTATCCAGTCTTTCTTTTACAGAATCCAGAGCCTTCTGTGCAAGACCTTCCTTTACACCAATTCCAGCCAGAACGCAGAAGCCCTGTGGCTCAATGTAGATCTGGCCTTCTTCACATTCCTTAGAACCTACCTTGTGGCTGTAAGCATCATAAGCTCTTACGAACCATTCACCATCCCAGCCATCTTTCATGACAGCTTCGTTCATAAGCTTTACTTCTTTACGTGCTCTTGCAGCTTCTGCTGTATCACCCAGAAGCTCTGCCAGTTGTGCATATTCTTCACCGTATTTTACGAACATTCCACCGATGAAAACGGATTCTGCAACAGGTCCTTCACTTGGACCAAAGGTCTGGAAGGATTCACCCGGGTGCTCAGAGAAGCAGTTCAGGTTCAGACAGTCATTCCAGTCTGCACGACCGATCAGTGGCAGATTGTGAGGTCCCTTGTGGTTTACTGTATAATCAAAGGAACGTTTTAAGTGATCCATCAGAGGAGTTGCAACACTCATATCATTATCAAAAGGCACCATTTCCTTTAAGATGGACAGATCGCCGGTCTCACGTACATAAGCGCTTGTACCTGCAATCAGCCATAACGGATCATCATTGAATCCGCTTCCAATATCGGAGTTGCCCTTCTTGGTAAGTGGCTGATACTGATGATAAGCACTGCCATCCTGGAACTGTGTAGAAGCGATATCAATGATACGTTCTCTTGCACGGTCTGGAATCAGATGCACGAAGCCCAGTAAATCCTGACAGGAATCACGGAAGCCCATACCACGGCCGATACCGGATTCATAGTAGGAAGCAGAACGGCTCATGTTGAAGGTTACCATACACTGATACTGGTTCCAGATATTGACCATACGGTTGACCTTGTCATTGGAGGATTCTACTACGTATTTGGATAAGAGGTTCTCCCAGTATGTATTTAATTCTGCAAAAGCCTTCTCTACATCTGCATCTGTCTGATAACGTGCCATCATGGCATTTGCCGGTTTTTTGTTAATGACATTAGGTGCTTCAAATTTCTCATCCTCAGGATTCTCTACATATCCTAATAAGAAGACATAGGATTTCTCTTCACCTGGAGCAAGTGTGATATCAAGCTGCTGGGAAGCGATAGGAGCCCATCCACTTGCTATGGAGTTGGTACATTTACCGGCAATAACAGCCTGTGGTTTATCAGCACCATTGTAAGTACCGATGAAGCTTTCACGGATTGTATCAAAACCTGCAATAGGAGCATTTACTGTATAAATAGCGTAGTGATTACGACGCTCTCTGTATTCTGTCTTATGGTAAATGGTAGAACCGATGACCTCTACTTCGCCTGTACTTAAATTACGCTGGAAGTTGCGGGAATCATCATCTGCGTTCCACAGACACCATTCTACATAGGAGAATACGGAGATCTTCTTCTCCTGGGCAGAGGTGTTCTTGATCTTTAACTGTGAGATCTCACAGTTATTATTCATAGGAACAAAGCTTAGGATATTAGCCTGAATCCCATTCTTGGAACCGGCAAAACGGCTGTATCCGATGCCGTGTCTGCATTCGTAGGAATCAAGCTCGGTCTTGGTTGGCTGCCAGCCTGGATTCCATATGGTATCGCCGTCTTTTATATAGAAGTATTTGCCATTGGTATCATAAGGAACATCATTATAACGATAACGTGTCAGACGAAGCAGCTTCGCATCCTTATAGAAAGTATATCCACCACAGGTATTGGATATCAGGGAAAAGAATTCATTACATCCCAGATAGTTGATCCATGGCAGCGGAGTTTTGGGAGTCGTGATGACGTATTCACGGTTGGCGTCATCGAAATAACCAAATTTCATATTGTATTCTCCTTTACTATTGAGTGAAATAATATAGTACATTGTTAAGAAAACGTTTAAGTAGTTCTTTATGCCTGCATTATACAGTATATAAATCCTAAAAACAAGGAAAAAATCAAATAAAATGCGAAAATTGCAGGAAAACACGAAAATTCGAAAAGAAGTGAACATAAAGCGTATTCGTATTCTGGGCTAAACGAAAAAATGTATAGAAACAGGATAAATATGAAGAGAAAACAACAACTTTTACTATTACATTATACAGAAGTATGGCAATATTTATATAAAATTTCAAAAACCTATTGCAAAATTGTACAACATGATGTATAGTAAAATACGTAAACGATTAAGGAACAAATTAAGGGGAAACAAAAGGGGGAATTCTTCCTAAGTCGTAAACATCTCTGGAAAGAAAGGAGCATAGCCTTATGGTATCCATGAAGGACATCGCTGCAGCCTGTGAGGTGTCGGTTGCTACAGTCAGCAAAGCGTTGAACAATCATAGCGACATCAGTGATGAGACAAAGGCTGTGATCAAACAAAAGGCAAGGGAGATGGGATATCATCCAAACTTCTCGGCAAGAGCCTTAAAGACGAATAAGAGTTATAACATAGGAGTTTTGTATAAGGATGCTGCCGGAAGCGGACTGACTCATGACTACTTTGCACAGGTACTGGAGAACTTCAAAGTAACCGCTGAGAATAACGGTTACGATATTACTTTTCTGAATAATTCAAGATTGCGAAAAGACAGAATGTCTTATCTGGAACACAGCATATATCGTGGAATGGATGGCGTAATGATCGCCATTGTAGATTATAAGAATCCAGAAGTAATCGAATTATTACAGAGCGAATTGCCGGTAGTCACAATCGACTATGTATATAATGGAAGAATCTCCATTATGTCAGATAATGTGGAAGGCATTCAGGCATTACTGCAATATGCATATGACAGAGGACATAGCAAGATCGCATATATTCACGGACAGGAATCCACTGTTACCGCGAATAGACTATCTACCTTTTACCGATTTATGGAGGAGAAAGGCATAGAAGTGCCGGAGGAATATGTAAGAGAAGCAAAATACAGAGATTCCTATACAGCCGGTATTATTACAAATCATCTGCTTGATCTGCCCGATCCGCCCACCTGTATTCTTTATCCGGATGATTTCTCCACGATAGGAGGAATGAACGTGGTAAAGAACAGAGGACTGAAGATTCCACAGGATATTTCGCTGATAGGTTATGATGGTATTCAGATCGCTTCCCAGATTGATCCGCCACTGACAACATATCGTCAGAATACAGTAGATATAGGAAAGCTCGCAGCAGAGAAATTGATCAGTCTCATTGAGAAACCAAAATCTACAATAATCGGACAGTATACAGTGAACGGGTGGCTGGTAGAAGGCAATACGGTCTCAACCAGATAGTTGAAACAATAATAAAAAGGAGACGATGATTATGAAAGACTTCTTAGAAAACACATGGAAACACAGGGCGCATGTAGTGCTGGCACTTCCGGCATTCCTGATATTACTTTTTATCATGTATGTGCCTATGGCTGGTCTTGTGATGGCGTTTAAGTCTTTTGACTACACAAAAGGAATTTGGGCAAGCCCATGGAACGGTCTGGATAACTTCAAATATCTGCTGGCATCCAAAACAACCTTTGTTACAATGACACGAAACACATTGATGTACTACGTAATCTTTACAGCAATCGGTACTTTCCTCAATGTAGTTCTGGCAATAGCAATTGACCAGTTCGTATTTAAAAAAGTGGCAAAGACCATGCAGACGATCATGATCATCCCGGTATTTATCTCTTATGCAGCAGTACAGTTCATTGTATATGCATTTATCAGTACAGATACCGGTATCCTCAACAATACATTCGGTTTAACTACAAGATTTTATTCCACTCCGTCCTTATGGCCGGCAATCCTGACAATCGTTAAGATCTGGAACAGCGTAGGCTACGGTTCAGTTCTTTACATGTCGGTTCTGGCAGGTATCGACACGGCACTGTATGAAGCAGCTGAGATTGATGGTGCAAACAGATGGCAGATGATCAGACACATTACATTACCTGCACTGGTGCCTATGATTACAGTTATGTTACTTCTTTCAGTTGGCAGCATCATGAGATCTGATACAGGTCTTTTCTACCAGGTAACAAGAAACAGCGGTATTCTTTATCCTACAACACAGGTTATCGATTCTTATGTATTAAATGCAATTTTCAAGAATTCCAACTTCGGATTCACCGCCGCAACCAGCTTCTTCCAGTCTATTGTAGGCTTGCTGCTGATGCTGTTTGCTAATGGAATGGTTCGTAAGATCGCACCGGAAAATGCATTATTCTAAAGGAGGAGACGTCATGAGTAGAAAAGGAAATAAGGCTGACTTGGCTCCGTCCAGGAGAGAAAGAAAGGGAATTGGCCAGTATATTTTAGGTTTCTTCCTTCTATTATATACATTGTTCTGTGGATTACCTATTGTACTGGTATTCATCGCAGCATTCACAGATGAAGTTGCCATTAACCAGAATGGTTTCAGCTTCTTCCCTGAGAAATGGTCAATGTCAGGATTTAATGCAGTGCTTAGATATGGTAAACAGTTACTTACATCCTATGGTATTACTATTTTTGTAACGGTTGTAGGTACATTCCTTGGATTGATGGTTATGGCAATGTTCGCATATGCGATCAGCCGTAAAGGATTCAAACTTGGCAAATTCTTATCCGTATACTTACTGATTCCCATGTTGTTCAATGGTGGTCAGCTTTCCGGATACATAATCTTTACAAGCTACTATCATTTAAAAGACAGCTTACTGTTACTGATCTTACCATTATGCGTAAGCACAATGAACGTAATCATCCTGAGAACTTTCATTGTAAACAGTATTCCTGCTGAACTGATGGAAGCAGCCAAGATCGATGGCGCAGGTGAGTATAGAACATTCTTCCAGATTACATTGCCTTTGATGAAACCGTCAATGGCAGCCGTTGGATTCATGATGGCAACAGCTTACTGGAATGACTGGCAGAATGCATTACTTTACATTACATCAGACAACAAGAAACCGTTACAGCTTCTGCTTGTTAATATTCAGAAGAGTATCGAGTTCCTGCTGAATAACTCTAACGTACCTGCTTCCGCAAGAGCAGCTATGGGTGGTAATATTCCACAGTATTCTGCAACAATGGCTACTGTAGTAGTCGTAATCGCACCAATCATGGTAGTATATCCTTTCTTCCAGAAGTATTTTGTAAAGGGTCTTACCGTTGGTTCTGTAAAAGGTTAATTTATTTCGATATTCAAGGTGTCTGTAATGGTAACAGCACTTTAGTGAATATACACACATTAAAAGGGAGGTTATTTTCTATGAAGAGAAAATCTATTAACAAACTACTGTCAACAGTAATGGTAGCTGCAATGTCCGCAGGACTTTTAGCAGGATGTGGTGGAAGCGCAAGCACTGACACAGCTGCAACAACACCAGCAGCAGACAGCACAGCAACAACAGAGAGCAGCTCTACAGGGGATAGCGCAGCAACAACAACAGATTCTGGCGATAAGGTTACAATTAACGTAACCAGAGCAACATTCAACCTTGCAAATCCTGATACAGAGCAGGTTAAGAAGGTTCAGGATGCAGTAAATGAGTATATCGGCGACAAGATCAATGTTCAGGTTAATCTGACAGATATCGGTTCCGGTGAATATACAGACAAGGCTAACCTTGCACTGGCTAACAATGAAATCAACTTACTGTGGACAGCTTCATGGGAAAGTGTAATCGGTACAAATGATCTGGTTCCCCAGAAAGCAGTATATGATCTGACAGACCTGATTCAGGGTACAGACGTATATAACTCCATGGATGAAGGACAGTGGGAAGCTACCAAGTATGATGGCAAGATTTACTTCATCCCTGTATATAAGGACAACGTAGAAGGCTATGATATCATGGCTCGTAAGGAACTGGCTGACAAGTACGGATGGGATTTATCTTCAGTTAAGACTCTGAAGGATCTCGAACCAATGCTTGAAGATGCTAAGAGCGAAGGACTTAAGTATCCTTGGTTAACACAGAAGACAGCTATGTTCTACAGATTCTACATCAATGATTTTGATTTCTTCACAGCTGATGCAACAGCTAACTGGGTAGCAGTTGATAAGAACACAAACGAAGTAGTAGATACAATCCAGACAGACCAGTACAAGGAATTCTGTACATTAATGGCTGAGTGGGCAGAAAAAGGCTACATTTCAGAAGATGATGTAACAAAGACAACAACAGATACAACAACACAGACACAGGATTGGGCATTCTCATGGTGGACAGATATCCCTGTAAATGCAGAAGCTAACTCCCGTTATGGTCAGGATGTTGTAATGACACCTATCACAGACAGATGGGCACATTCCACATCAGCTCTTGGTTCTGTATGGTGTGTAACAGCTAACAGTACAGAAGAGCAGGCTAAGGCTTGTATCGACTTCATGGGACTCCTTTACACAGACAGCAAGTTAGCTGATATGTGGACATTCGGTATCGAAGGTGAAGATTACAGCTATGATGCTAATGGCCAGGTAGTTCAGAATTCTGATAAGTACAACCACTCCATGTGGGAATCTGCATCAGCTACAATCGTAACACCAGTTGCAGGTGAGCCTGAAAACAAGGCAGATCTGTACGAAGACTTCAATGGCGGTGCTAAGACATCTCCAGCAGCAGGCTTCCGTTTCGACAAGAGCCCTGTAGAAGCTCAGTTCGCAGCTTGCCAGAACGTATTTGAAACTTATGGTTTCCCTCTTGAAAATGGTGGTTTCGCAGCAGCAGATGTAGAATCTACAATCGAAGCTTACCAGGCAGCTCTTGATGAAGCTGGTTACCAGGATGTATTAGCTGAGTTCCAGTCACAGTATGACGCTTGGAAAGCTCAATAAGTAATACGGACTATCATAATCGAATAAGATTATTTACAGAGTGCGGTTGGAGCAATCCAACCGCATTTCTTATGTTTTTCTAAATTATTGCCCACTTCAATTTACGACTCCGTTAAAACATGATACGATACAGTCATGGTAAACGCAAGCAGGCACGTCTTATAGCTTTTTGTGCCTTTTATAAAGGAATGGAGTTTGAATATGAGACAGGAAGAATTTTTGAACAGCTTCCGTGAAGCACTGATTGGCAAAGTGCCGGATAATGTCATACAGGATAATTTGAATTATTACAGAAATTATATTAGCAGCCAGATCAACACCGGCAGACGGGAAGAAGATGTATTGGGCAGCCTTGGCGATCCAAGACTTCTGGCGAAGACAATTGAAGAGAGCAATAAATTTGCCATGGGAGAAGAGCAGCAAAGCTATTATCAGGACAATAATACCAGTACGTACTGGAATCAGAATGATGAGCAGGAACAGAAGGCAGGTTATCATAAGACGGTTAATCTGCCCGGATGGTTATTAAGCATCATT
>ENA-OUUV01000274-OUUV01000274.1-human-gut-metagenome-genome-assembly--contig:-NODE-274-length-36172-cov-9.415788_pt1 | contig 36172 bp, 30 predicted proteins | sample MGYA00237952_ERZ548838 | MGnify/ENA primary metagenome ERZ548838 (study PRJEB26490, sample SAMN05194705) | human gut metagenome | biome: terrestrial biome; feature: human-associated habitat; material... | reverse complement strand
TCTGTCATCCTGTGGAATTTTACCATAATAGCTTTCCCTGTTTCCCGTCTCAGTCTGCCCCTCTTTTACCTTTAAATAAAAATATGGATTGGCAGAGGATAATATCGCATTATATGGTTTATCACCCATATTTATTTTACCGCTCCTGTTGTTAATCCTGATGTTATATGCTTCTGTGCAAGTATGTATATTATCACAATGGGAATCAGTGATACGGTAAGTCCTGCAATAAATAAATCCCATTCCGTATTTGTGCTGCTCCTGAATACATAAAGGTTCATTGTAATCGTTCTGAGTTCTTCTTTTCCCAGCATAATATTAGGGAAAACGAAATCATTCCAACACCATAAAAAATACAGCACTCCTAAAGTAACCGTTGCCGGTTTAAGCAAAGGGAATACAATCTGCATCATACTTCTGTATGCCCCACATCCATCAATCATTGCTGCCTCTTCCAATTCCGTAGGAACACTCTTAAGAAATCCCATGTAGGTCATAATTCCGAATCCACAATTCAGTCCTCCATACATAAGTGCCAGACCAAGTAATGAATTATTCAGATGCAGGGTTTTAGCCATAATGGTAATTGCAATCATAACCGCATGAAAAGGAATAACCTGACCCAGAATGAAAAAGATGTAGAAACCTGATGACAGTTTTCCTTTTAAATGTAAAATTCCATATGCCGCCAGAAAGCTGACGGTTAATGAAATAATAACGGTTAAAATTGTTATTATCGCAGAATTCATAAAAGAAGATGCATACCGCATCGTCTTCATTGCCCGGGTAAAGTTATCCAGATAGAGCGATGTTGGAAAGGATACAAAATTAGTAAGAATTTCCTTTCCTGTCTTAAAGGAATTCATTACAATCAGTAATACGGGAAGCATAAAAATAAAACCCAATACCAGCATAATTAAGCCTTTCCATCTGCTTTCTTTTTTTTCTTCTTTCATGCCTGAACCTCCTTCTTTCTTGTTATCCAAAGCTGTACAAGAGTTACTGCTGCTACCATTAGAAACAGGATAACTGACTTTGCCGATGCATATCCGTATCTGAAAGATCCGAATGCATCATTATATATATCCAGTGCAATTGTCTGTGTACTTCCTCCCGGTCCACCTCCGGTTAACGCAAACGGAATATCAAAGGCTTTGAAGCAATTTGCAATGGACACAAACAAATTAATCGTGACTGTTGTCATTAACAGAGGCAGTTCAATATAAGCAATTTTTTTAATACCCACGCATCCATCCAGCTTAGCTGCCTCCAGCACATCCTTCGGAATTGTCTGAAGACCTGCAATGTACAGAATCATCAGGAAACCCGTTCCCTGCCAGACACTGACAATTGCCGTTGCAGCAAAAGCCCAGCCCGGTGTTCCAAACCAGCTTATATTGGACAGAAAATGATTCGAAAGCATTTTTCCCACATCCGGTATGGCTCTTGTAAAAATGAAATACCAGACATAGGAAACCATTACTCCGCTGATGATATTAGGCAGGAAGAACATTGCTCTTGATATACTTCCTCCAAATATTTTTTCACTAAGAAAAAAAGCGGTAATAAATGCCAGTACATTTGTAAATATAATAGTGACGATCCCTAATATCAGTGTAAACACAATTGCCTGCTGAAAGTTTTTATCCTGTAACAGATGAATATAGTTACCCAATCCTACAAACTGCTTCGTCCCTTTCATAAGATTCCAGTTTGTAAGTGAATTTGGAAATGTACCTCCCAGCAATGGTATGACTAAGGTAAACGTGTATAAAATAAAAGCTGGAAGAATTAACAATAAATACCTTTTTCTATTTCTTTTATATATCAAATCCGACATAGTATTTCTCCTTTCTCCCATAATAGATAAAGAGGAACATAATGTCCTCTTTATCTATTTATATTAATTACGGGTTAATAAGCTCCTGATTGCTTTCATCCAATTGTTGCAGCGCCTGCTCTTTATCTACAGAACCGGCCATATACGCCTGAATAATGTTTCCAATCTCGGTATTGCTTCCTGCCGGCAGCTGCTGATATACCCACGGTCTGTGTGCTCCATTGTCCATATAGGCTTTATAATCATCCATGTATTTTGCTGAATACTGTCCTTCATATGGCATACAGGGAACAGCCTCTCCCATAGCATCGTTTGTATTGGCAAACCAGCCATCCTTACTGGTATTATCACTCAAATACTCAAGTACCTTTAAACAAGCCTCTTTGTTTTTCGTCTGACTGTTGATGACACAAGCAACACCAACATCTACATCCAGCTTGGTATCAGACGGATCGTCCGTAACAGGCGCTGCAAACAGTCCAACCGGAAGATCAGGATTAATCGTAGCTACGTTCAACAGTGAAAATTCGCCTGAAAACAGCATGGCTGCATCACCGTTAGCAAAAGCTGTAAATCCGGCTGTAGAATCCGAATCCATATAATTACTTCCGGAGTTTTCTTTCATCAGATCCAAAAACTCAAACACATTGTCGGACTTATCTGTCTTATAGCTTCCGGAACCATCATTCATGGATGCAACCCAGCTCTTCATATTATCATTCTTATCAACAGCTGCTCCTTGCAGACAACTGAATGCATGGTTCAGTGTCCAGGCATCTTTATAGGTAGCTGCAAAAGGTGTAATCCCTGCATCCTGAAGCTTCTGGCAATCCTCTTTTAATTCTGTACGTGTAGTCGGAACTTCAGTAATTCCTGCTTTTTCAAATAACTCTGTGTTATAAAAGACTCCAAGGAACTCCTGTCTGAGAGGATATGCATAAACCTTGCCGTCATAACTGACTGCATCCAAGGTATAATCATAGACCTTGCTCGTAAATTCCTGATCACTCAGATCCATAAGATATCCATTTCCTGCAAACTGCTGTACCTGTGCGTATGAATTAAGCCAAAACATATCCGGCAAGTCATTGGATGCGGCCCTGGCACCCAGATACTGGTTGTAGTCACCGGTTGCCGGCTGAATGGAAAGTTCAATCTCATCCTGCATCTCATTAAATTTAGCCGCAGCATTATCAAATGTATCCTGTCCGCCACCACTAAAAATAACCATTGAAACCTTTGTTTTTCCTGTATCATCAGTTTTTTCAGGTGTTGATGATGTACACCCTGCTACCCCAATTGCCAAAGCGGCAGTTATTACAGTAGCCAGAATTTTTTTACATTCTTTACCTTCATAATCTTTACCTCCCGGTACACTTTATTTTTTGATATGTTTATGATAACATGTATCATATACTAAATGTACTGCACACTATTTTACATTCAGGTCACAAGTTTTGACATCTTCCGGATAAATACATACAAAAATCAGATTCCCTGAATGATAAGGAGCATTATGAAAACCGCAAAAGAAAAGATTGATAATTTACTTAAATCATTCAGCATTAAACAGTTATACTTTGCAGCTGTACTTCCTTTATTAATACTCGGATATATTCTTATTGCATTTTCTGTCTGGAATGTTTACCTTCATCAAATGAAAAATACGCTTGCCCTGGAAACCCAAAATGCCATTATGAACAAAGCCGATAATTTTAACGGTTATTTTGATTCCCTTTATTATGCAACCGACTCCATCATCTATTCAGATATTACCCAACAGCTCCTTCAAAAGAACGTTACTCCCCCATCTCCGGATGATCAGTCACTCTTGACCGATATTTTATACAACTATATGTATCATTCTTCCTCTTCCTATGTTATAAACAGCTGGACAATCAACAACCCGATCGTTACTCTCTCTATTCAGAATGCCGCTGGGGATCTTTACGCCACAAGTGCAATTTATAACACAGAGAAAAAGCGTACAAATGAATTATTCGGACTGCTGAAAGACAATATCACTGCTCTTCACGGACAGGGATACTTATTTTGGGATACCCAGAGCCGGAGTCTATACTTCTTTCGTGCCATATATAACAATCAGATATCCCAGACGGATCAATTTCTCGGACTGCTTTCCATTCGGTTAAGCAGCCGGGTCTTTGCGGATTCTATTGGTTACCATTCTTCATCCTCATCAACATCCTATTGTTTTGTTACCACAGAGGGGGAAATTGTCTCGAATTTTTCCCTTTTGTCTGATTCTGACTGTCAGGAACTTTTTAATAACAACAGACTAACCCTGCATGCTTATAATTATCATGCAAATTCCCAGGAATTAAAATATGGTAACTTTGTACTTATGGGAATTATCAATGACTCAAAACTATATGCCGGCTCCTATCGTCTGCTTCGTCACTTACTTATTCTTATCAGTATATCTGTAATATTGATTACCGGATCTATTATTCTTGCCTACAGAGTCATCTCTGGCCGCTTTAATCAATTTATCAGAAAGATCAGCTCTACAGACTCTTTAGGCAACGCCGCGCTTATCCATATGAATGTAAAAGGTGAATTTGAAGAACTCGAAAATGTATATAATTCCATGCTCGTCAGAGTCTCACAGCTCACCTCCTCCCTGCATGCCCAGGAGCTTGCTACCAAAGATGCGGAATTAGCTTCTTTATACGCACAAATCAATCCTCATTTTTTGTACAATACTCTTGACTGTATTAATGGACTTATTTCACTTCAAAAAAGCAGCGAGGCACAGGCATCCATCGTCTCTTTGAGTAAGTTTTTAAGATTTGCCATAAAAGCAGATAATATTGTTTCCCTGCAAAAAGAATTGGAATATGTGAGAAATTATTTATTTATCGAAAAAATCCGATACCAAAACAGGCTGCTTGTCCTGATTGACGTACCCGAGGAGCTGAACTCCTATGCAATTCCCAAGCTGACGCTTCAGCCTTTAATTGAAAATGCGATTATCCATGGATTCAATGATTCGTTCAAAGAAATGATCATTGCAGTTACTGCTGCCTCTGACGATTCTTCTGTTATTTTACATATAAAGGACAATGGCTGCGGAATTTCAGAAGAAATTATAGATAAAATCAATCATCTGGATCCTTCCATTGATATGGACGATAAGAATACCGGCTGCAATGGTATCGGTCTGATGAATATACAGAAAAGACTTCGCCTCACTTATGGCAACAATTACGGTATCAGCATACAGAAAAATTTCAAAGATGGAACCCATATTTTAATATGTATACCCAAAAAGCAATCTGGTGATATGTCAAACTAATTTTTGAAATAATTTTGATATGTATTTCAGAAAAAAGGGTAACTTTAATAGACCTATGATTCATAGCAAAACATAAGTTCGGCCAGTTAGAATCTTTAATTGATGTATCCAGCGATACGCCGGAGTACAGTTGGTTTCTGGCCAGCAATCCATAAACCAAACGAACGAATTTACGTGAAGTCAGCGCGAGTGCTCTTTTGTGTTGATGTTTGGAAACTTCGTTGTACTTCTTTCGATAGTACGCTCCGTACTCAACGTTGTGTTTTCTCATACTGTTGGCGGCTTCGCCAAGATAGTATCGCAGATAACGATTACCGGCTTTATCATGGGAGTATCTTCTCCGTCGAAATCACCGGACTGGTTGGATTTCCATGTGAGACCGGCATACTTGGCAAGAGCATCAGATGAATGAAAAGCGGTTATATCGCCTATTTCTGCAATTATGCCACCAGCAAAGACAGGACCGATGCCATCAATAGATTGAAGAATATAAAGGCATTTGGGTTCAAACCTTTGATTTCCTTTTCGATAGCATTGCCAATGACTTTGATTTCTCCTTTAAAGGTTTCAATGCAGTTGAAAGAACTGGCAATAGACACATTTAAAGGCTCATAAAGAGCTTTATCCAGACGATAAGAATCTCTGGCAGCTTTCTTTAATAAATCTGCGGTCTTGCTTATATCCTTAATGTGGTTGCGGCTTTTTTCAGCAAGGAATGCAATCAGATCTTCTTCGGAAGAAGCTCAAATTTCTTCCGGGGAAAGGTATTCCATTAATACACTGGAAGATGTAGCGCCATATATATCGCAGAAAGGCTGGTCATCTCCTTCAAGCATCTGCAATTCGGGATAACTTTTTCCGTTTTCCCAATTTGAAACCGTTTGCCGGGTAACATGAAATAATTTGCCAAACTCCTCTTGTGTTAATTGATTTTCTCTATAAATTCCGCTGCGCATCGGTCATCTTTCGCACGATCAGTAAAAATACACAGGTAAATATCATGCCCTTCATCATGGTTGTTGTCGTAAGTGCCCACCATATTCCCAGAATTCCCAACACACTGCTGCTTAAAATGATTGCAAGCGGGATGCGAAGCGATGTAAAGGCAATACTGATCACACTACACAGACGCGTCCTTCCAAGTCCTGATAACGCACCTACCGTCATCATCTCCACACATAAAAACGCTTCACTGAATCCGACAATGATCAAATAATCAACCGCTGTTGCAATCGCTTGCTTCTCATGGAAAAACACACTCGCGATCGGTGTCGGAACACACACAAACATAAGGGTGATCAAAAGTCCCCATATGCCAACGGTCCATAAAGATACCCAATATCCCTTCTTCACACGTTCGGTTTTACCTGCGCCATAGTTCTGACCGATAAAAGCATTCATAGCTGCGCCAAATCCGTCCGCCGTATTCCATGAGATTGATTCGATCTGACCACCTACCCGCTGCGTAGCGATTGCCTCCGGGCCAAAGCCGGCCACCATGCGCGTCAAAATCATGGAAATAAAACAATACGCCATACCCTGAAGCGCCGTGGGAATTCCGATTTTACAGATTCCCTCCACATATTCCAGCGGAATTTTTACAAACAAACGGAGTCCTTTCAGCACATTATCCTTCTTCTGCACGAAAATTCCCAGCAGCATGATCCCGGTAACAATTACCTGAGCCAAAACAGTCGCTATCGCTGCTCCTGCAGCCCCAAATCTCGGAAATGGTCCCGGTCCCAGAATCAAAACCGGATCCAGAATCATATTCGCCGCTAAACCAAAAAGATTTGCGACAAACGGCGTCTTGGAATCTCCCTGTGCCGTATATATTCCGGTTAACGTTACGGACAAAAAAGAAAAAACGATGCATCCGCACGCAATCCTGGTGTAATCCAACGCGGCTCTCAGTGTTTCCGCATCCTCCAACCGGAAAAATCCTACCAGCGGATTGGCAAACAGCGCTACAATGATTCCATAAGCCAGTCCCATCAATAATGCCAATTGCATCGCTGTCTGCGCGAATCCATGCGCTTTTTGCCTCTCTCCTCGTCCGATGCACTGTGCAACCTGTACCTGACCGCCCATCCTTGCCATCGAGGCAAGGCCCTGCGAGAGCCAGGTAAACATACCTCCTACGCCTACCCCTGCAACTGCCTTGGCGCCAAGCAGACCGATCCATGCCATATCCGTAATATTGTATAATGTTCCCAAAAATGACGATGCCATAATCGGAATCGCAAGTTTCGTTAACGTCTTTAAAATTGGTCCTCTTGTTAAATTTCCTTCCATTCAGTTCCTATTAGTTCCTTTTTTCTTCGTTTTCTTGATATGAAAAAAGCCTATCTGCCCGTTGTTCCGATGTAATTGATTGCATCTTCATTTAATGCATCTTTGCCGATAAATTTCTTATTCTCTGCATCATAGACAAAATCTGTCACTCTATATTTTGCAGTACGCACATCCCTGAGAATAATATGCAGCTGCTCCTGTTGATCGATAAACACATCCGCCACCGGCACTCCGATTTGAACCATCTCATCAAACAGCACATAGGATTTCCCGCCACAGACCGCCTGTATCAGGAAATTGACTCTGTCATCCATTGCCAGTTCCCCATCGATCAGCATATCCTCCGGCACAAAAGTCTGAAGCTTCCATTCCGAATTCCCATATACAAACGGACATTCAGAGTACAAAGCCTTCCCCTCTAAATTTTCCTCTGAAATACCTACTTCGATAGGTTCTGCCAGATCCTTTTCCGCCTCTTCCGGTGCCTGTGATTCTTCCGGTGCTCCGGTTTCCGGCTGTACCGTCTGAGTATTTCCTGCTTCGATCCGGTTTTCTTCTGTGCTTTTTCCCTCCTGCTTCTGACAGCCGGAAAGCGAAATTGAAAAACTTACTGCAAGTAAAATAATTGGTAATGTATACTTTTTCATAAGCATTCCTCCTCTTAAAATCCGCCATTAAAAGCTATATAAGTATTGTACCATAGAATATGGCGCTACTCAATTCATAGCGCCATAATGTGTGTTTCTTGTGTTTCTTGAAAACTATTGAACTTGAAACAAGCCCTTTTCAATCATATCGTAAATACTCATTGAAATCGAATTGTTCTGCTCATACCAACCATCTCCCATAATGCAGGCTCTGCAGCTATCCATCGCCGGTATCACCATGCCAACGGTTCCATCTTCCCTCGTTAAATACATCACATATGTAAACGGGCAGGCTGACATACCATATCCTTTTTCCGCATTCGCATAGCCTGTTTGAATATCTGCAAGCACTTTTTTGTCTTCACACACATAATGCTTTCCGTCATAATTTATCTCAGCTCGGACGATATCATAGATATCCGAACGATTGAAGTAGGTCGCATTTTTCAAATCATCTGTTACAAATAACGAAAATACTAAATTATAGTCGGCATCCGGATCATAACGTATATACCCAAGTTCCCCCAATGGATTATTATATCCATTTACAATATAATAGGAGTTCTCTTTTCCTGTACTTGTCGTAAAATTTGCCTCAGATCCAGAGTCGTTGATAATTCCCTTATACAAGTTGTTCCCGTCAAGGGCATACTTCTTTTTTACGAATGTATTATTTTCGACAGAGTACTCATACATGTTTTCCTTATCCGACATAACATGTAAATATACTTTCGTTCCGTCTTTATTGACCGCTATCTCACATGCATCATCCCCCTGTGTTTTGTCACAGCCAATCGGTTTTAAATCCACACTTTGTATGTATTTATGATTCTCTGTATCATAGACAAATAGCCCATAATAATCCGCAAAAATAATTTTATTTTCATCTGCGTAGTATAAATGCGTACCATCTGCGCCCGGATAATCGTCAAGGTTTATCGTCGGTTTTTGTCCGGCAATTTTCTCCTGCTCTGTGCTTTTATTTTCGACCGTCTCTTCCTGTTTAGCGGAATTATTTGTATCAACAGAACCATTGTGCCGCGTTCCAAAACATATCACAATGATACCGCAGATCAGTATAAGAAAAATTGTAATGCTGATTTTTGTCTTTTTATAGCCCATAACTTTTTTCACCCTCTCCTTTACGCCTACCTCTCCGAATCCCAGTGGAACAAACATAACTTTTCTACGGTTCGTACTACATTCTAATAAAGTCTGGCAGTAATTTGCCCTCCACAAGGAATCCCGTCCGCTGATCGCTTTTTCGTCGCAGGCAAATTCCACATCTTTACAAAACAGATAATATGCAAGCCAGCAAAGCGGATGAAACCAGTAAATACCAAGCAGGAAAAAACCTGATATTTTCCATATATGATCTCCACGTTTTATGTGCATTTTCTCATGTACTACGATGTACTCGTATTTATCTTTTTCAATGCCTGATGGGAGATATATCTGCGGTCTTATTATTCCCAGTAAAAACGGGCGATTAATCTCATCACAAATACGCACATTTTCTTCTACAGCAACCGAACAGGAAGTCACTTTTCGCATCATAAAACACGAAATAAGCATATACAAGAATAATACAAAAATTCCTGCCAGCCAAAGATAAACACATACATCATAAAAATTCCCCTGCACCGGGGTGGTGGATGGGGAATTTATGTTATTCCCAATAAAATGATTTGTGCCTTCATCTACCATACGCAAACCGGTTTTTACGATAACAGGTGCCTGCTCCTGACCTCTGTATTCCACGATCTTGTCACTCGGAAGAAGCCCAAATGAACTATGAATGTCAAATGGAATTAATAATTTTATCCCAACCAATCCCCATACTAGCGGACATATGAACTTTGGCATTTTTCTCATAAAAACGCGGATAAGAACTATAACCAAAATCATAATTCCGGCAACCATTGCATTATCAAGAATCGCAGCAAATACTTCTCTCATTTTTAATTCTCCCTGATTTTATCAATCATCTCCTGTATCTCGTCAATGTCTTTTTTTGAAAGTTTCCTTCTACTTGTAAACGCTGCCAAAAATGTCGGGATTGATCCCTTATAATTTTCATTTACAAACTTCTCGCTTTTGGCAAAATAAAATGCATCTTTCGAAATTACTGATATAACGGTTCCGTTGACATTCTGAAAAATTCCTTTTTCACATAATTTTTTCAGAACTGTATATGTCGTTGATTTTTTCCATCCCAGTTCTTTCTCACAGATTTTTGTCAGTTCTCCTGATGCTATTGGTTCTCTTTCCCATATGATGTCAGCAAACTTTGCCTGTACTTCACCTAATTCAATATCCATGATATTTTCCGCTCCTTTTTGGTCTATTCTGAATAGATTGGTTATAGTCTATCTTGAGTAGACCGTTTTGTCAAGATTTTTCACGCTAAATCTGTTAAGCAAATAGAATACAGACTTTTCTGCAATTATCAAAATAACGGAAAGCCCTATTGTATAAGACTTCCCGCTATTTTGATTTTGTTCTGTTTCATATCCACTTTAGCCATAACACTATATTGCAAAACACATCCTGAAGCTATATCTCACTATCTCCTGGCCTTGAATTCTTTCTCTACATGGCAGCGCTCCTGCTTACCAACCAACTCATTGCCCTCAAAATCCAGTTCAATGATATAAGGCATCCAATCTATTATTCTTAAGAAATCTTCACAGCCAAAATTACTGTCATAAAAATTCAATATTGTGCTAAGGGCAGTTCCATGCGTTCCGATCACAACCTCTTTATCAATATTTTCTGATAAAATTTCATTCAAAGCTTCTATGTTACGTTCCTGAACCATAGCAAGGGACTCTCCGCCCTCTTCATGATAATCATGATCTGCCCAGCGTTTCTGGAACATCCCATGATTATTTCCATCTGGTCCTTTTTCACGCTCCCTAAGTCTCTCATCTGTTATAATTTCTTTTCGAAAAAAAGCGGCGGCATCTGCAATGGTATCCTCGCTGCGCTTGTATGGACTGCAATAAAAAGCATCAATTTTCTTGTCCTTTAGAAATTCCCTGTTTTCTGTATTTTGGTGCAGTGTACATATTCATAATATAAGCCTTTTTCCCCGTGGGATTATGATAGGTTGGCATCACCTGATAGAAGCTGACACCGCCTGCCCTGATAAATGTTTCGTTATCATATACCAGATACGCGATGTGCCCGCCATTTTCCAATGCAGACTTATAGTATGTATAAGATTCCTGCTCCACTTTTGTCATATCTGTATCATCTGTCAGTTTATTTGCTGCACGCAGAACAATAGTTCTTGTTCTTACCAGTTCATTGATATCTTCTATGGTTGCTTTTTTGTATTTGTAATGATGAATCGCCAACAACATCAAACACAGATCAATGACCATAATAACACATTCCATTTTATCTGCAAACCTAAAATACTGAATCAATACCAAATAACCAATTCTTTACTTTTTTCATCCTTGCTTTTTGTTTCTATTGGTCTATACTGATATTAACGCAAACCGGTGCAATGATTTACCGAACAACGCACCCGCTTGCAATGATCGATTGGAGGTTTCAATTATGATGGAAAACATGGAAAAAGTAAAAGATGAAGCATATAAGGCTGCAAAAGAAATTCTTGAAAAAGCAAAACTGGAGGCTGGCGATCTCTTTGTTGTGGGATGTTCCACCAGTGAAGTATGTGGAGAAACGATCGGAACACATTCGAAGCCAGAACTGGCCGATATGGTTTTCGGTGGAATCTATGAGGCAACCCAGGAATACGGCGTATATCTGGCTGCACAGTGCTGTGAGCATTTAAACCGTGCACTGATTCTTGAAAAGGACGCTGCCAGAAAATATGGTTACCCGATGGTCAACGTCGTTCCACAGCCAAAAGCCGGCGGTTCATTCGCCACAGCCGCATACAAGAACTTTAAGCATCCGGTTGCCGTGGAACACATCAAAGCTGCTGCAGGAATGGATATCGGTGATACACTTATCGGTATGCATCTGCAGGATGTCGCTGTACCGACCCGCATCGAGACAAAACAGATTGGAAATGCGCATGTCGTATGTGCCCGCACCCGCCTGAAATTCATCGGTGGCGAACGCGCAGTATATGATCATGATCTGATGTAAAACAGGATGAATAAAATTATGAATAAAATTGCATTGATTACCGGTGCGTCCCGTGGAATCGGGGCCGCACTGGCACGCGTTTTTGCTCAAAACGGATATCATCTTGCCCTCTGCTGCCACAAATCCGACGCACAGCTGGATGCTTTGGCAAATGAATTATCCGAACAATATCATATAGAGATTTGTACTTTCACAGGGGATGTAGGCGATTATGCCTTTGTCGAACAGATGGTGAATAAAACACTTGAAAAGTTCTCTAAGATTGATGTGTTAGTCAACAATGCAGGCATCTCTTACATTGGCCTGCTGACAGATATGCAGATTGAAGACTGGAATCATATAGTTGCTACCAATCTGACCTCTGTATTTTCTACATGCCGCTGCTGCGTACCTTCTATGGTATCGCAAAAAAGCGGAAAGATCATCAACATTTCTTCTGTCTGGGGAAATGTCGGTGCCTCCTGTGAGGTCGCTTACTCAGCCTGCAAAGGCGGAATCAATTCTTTTACCCGCGCACTTGGCAAGGAACTTGCTCCGAGCAACATTCAGGTCAATGCCATCGCCTGCGGTGTCATCGATACCGATATGAACCGCTGCTTCAGCGACGAAGAACGTGCCGCTTTGGTCGAAGAAATTCCTGCCGGACGCATGGGTGCCCCGGAGGAAGTTGCACAACTCGCCCTGCACATTGCAGAGGATTGCAACTACCTCAACGGACAAATTATCACATTAGATGGCGGCTGGATCTGATTCCGAATTTACTTCCGGCTCCGCCGTCTGGTCATTTTCTGCAACCAGAATAATGGTAGAACGCTCCGGGATGCGGATGCAGTTTCTATCATGTTCTGTGTGATGTTCAAAATCAATACCATCTTCATACTCGCAAAACGTATTTGCAACCACTTTCCAGTGATATCCTTCTGCCAGAGGTGGAAGATTCATGTTCAATGGCTCCCAGTAGGAATTCATTCCATAGAAAACAATATCATCTTCGGTATCTTGTGCATTTCTTCCGGCATACATAATTCCGATCAAATGTGAATCAAAGTTTGTATAATCACGATACGGCTCTCCATTGTGAACACTGATAAACGGGAATCCACAGGTTGCTGCCTTTGTGTCTTTACGGATGATTGGATGCGCAGCACGAAAATGAATCATGTAACGTGCAAAATCGTGGATTTCCTTGTATTCTTCCAGACGATTCCAGTCAAGCCAAGAAATAATATTGTCCTGACAGTACGCATTGTTGTTACCAAACTGTGTGTTACAGAATTCATCACCGGCAAGGAACATCGCCGGACCACGGCTGCACATTAATGCCGCGAACGCATTTTTTACCAGCCTGCGTCGCAATCCTTCAATAGCCGGATCATCGGTATGTCCTTCCTGTCCACAGTTCCAGCTGTGTCCATTATTATCTCCGTCCGTGTTGTTCCAGCCATTTTTCTCATTGTGCTTTTCATTATAAGAATACAGATCATACAATGTAAATCCATCATGACAGGTCAGGAAATTCACAGATGCACTGTATCCTCTGCTTGTATGATCGTACATATCCGACGATCCCGTAATTCTTGTAATTGCACGGCCAGCCGCTCCCTGGTCTCCTTTTAAGAAACAGCGCATATCATCACGATACCGGCCATTCCACTCTGCCCAACGGTTCCAGGACGGGAAACTTCCTACCTGATACAATCCACCGGCATCCCATGCCTCCGCGATCAGCTTCATATCACCGAGGATCGAGTCAAAAGCCAGCGCCTCAAGAATCGGTGGATTATCCATTGGTGCACCATTCTGATCTCTTCCGAGGATGGAAGCAAGATCAAAACGGAAACCATCCACGCGGTACTCAACTGCCCAGTGGCGCAGACAATCCCGGATAAAATGGCGTACGACCGGATGATTACAGTTCAATACGTTACCACAACCACTAAAGTTGTAATAATAACCGTCCGGTGTCAGCATATAATAAATGTTATTGTCAATTCCTTTGAAACAGAAACTTGGTCCCATCTCATTTCCTTCTGCAGTGTGGTTAAACACTACATCAAGAATTACTTCAATTCCGTTTTTCTTCAGTTCAAGAATCAGGCGTTTTAATTCATCGCCTTCATGATTGTGTTCCTCGTTGTAAGCATAACTTGTATTCGGTGAGAAAAAGGATACCGTATTGTAACCCCAATAGTTGTACAGCTGTGTGCCGTCCACCACTCTGGCGCTCTCCATCTCATCGAACTCAAAAATTGGCATCAGTTCGACCGCATTGATTCCGAGATCTTTTAAATATGGGATCTTCTGTCGCAGGCCTTCAAACGTTCCGCCACCTGTGACATTGGAAGATTTGTCCTTTGTAAAACCGCGCACATGTGTCTCATAAATGACCAGATCCTCAAACGGATGTTTCAGCTGCGATATGCCACCCCAGTCAAATGTGCTTTTTACCACGCGCGCCTTATATACGAAATCTTTTCCACCTTCCGGACGCTCGCCCCATTTTCTCTGTCCTGTGACAGCCTGTGCATATGGATCCAGAAGAATATTTTCTTTGTTAAAAAGCTTTCCCTTCGCCTCATCATACGGTCCGTCGAACTGATAGGCATACTCAAACTCTTCGATTTTCAGTCCAAATACCAGAATGGAATATGTGTCACCGATCTTGTAATTATCCGGAACACGGATTTTTGCATATGGTTCCGCCGCCATCGGACGGAACAAAAGAAGTGTACAACTCGTTGCTCCGTGAGAACTTACGGTAAAACTGACGCCTTTCGCCGTCTGGTAAGAACCATTCATTCGGAAAAAGCCGGGTCTGACATCAAATCCTCCGATATGGTCAAGCGGATACAGACCTTCTCCGAGGTCCTCGCGGGCTCCCGGCATCATATTCTGCGTCTGCGGTTTTGCGGTTTGGTTATCTGTAAAAAATAAATTCATACTCTATTCCTCTTCTTCTAATACCATCAGTTTACCACTACTGTCAAATTCTGCCTGACTATATGGTTTCGAATAGTCATTCATATCATCAAGAATCGCCTGTTTGCGCTCTCCCTCTGCGACAGTTGGCTGAAAATCATTTCGAGCCGTTGTTGAACTGATCGTACAAGGAATAATATCGGCTGAAATGTCTTTTTGTAAAACCCCATCTGAAAAAGTAAATGTCTGCTGATAGATTGCCGTATCCTTTACTTTTGGATTCCGATTTCCTCCAAAACAGAAATTTCCGAGACTGTAACAGATTACTTTTCCATTATATAATTCTACCCCCTGCAGCACATGTGGATGCGAACCGATCAATACATCCGCGCCCCAGTCAATCACCTGATGTGCCATCTCCTGCTGATAGGAGTTCGGGTAATGATCTCCCTCAATGCCCCAATGACAGCTGGCGATCACCAGATCCGCGCCCTCATCCCTTAACGATTTAATTCCATCCCGAATGTAATTGGCGTGTTTTTCATCAGCTGCCAGAAGATTTGCAGAAACAATACCGATCACAATGCCGGAATCCGTGGTATAGGTAGCTGTATGTTCGTTAAGTCCATATATAATATCTGCGTCATTCAACACATTTATCGTATCCTGCAGTCCTGATTCACTGTAATCATAGGTATGATTATTACCGAGGCTGCACCCCTCTACGGAACTTCCGGTAAGAATCCCCACATATTCCGGTTTTCCCTTCAGATTCCAGGTTTTCTCGATCCGGTCATTGGAATTGGATAAGACACATTCCAGATTCACCAGCGTAAAATCATCCTGTTCAAATATCGAGCGGACATCCTTAAAGAAATAATCTTCCCCATATTTATCATAATATTCATGAAAAGAGCCCGCGTACCCATGTGTTTGCGTTACACCAAGCGTACAATCCCCAACCGCCGTGATGGTCACCTTCTGCACCACCGGCTCCACCTGCGTCTCTGTCTCCGGCTCTGTTTGTATTTCGGTAGTCTGCGTTGTGAAATTTTCTGTCTCTTCTGATGTTTCCGCCTTTGCGAGTTGCTCCGTTGTATCTTTCGGCGTTGCATCCGTCTGTGCACTGTTTATTCCACAGCCTGCAAGCACGAGAGAGAATCCCAGAATTCCCGCCATGATCCTTTTTCTTTTCATACGTCGCTCCAATTAATTTTATCCAGATTTTATTTTGTCAGTATATCCACCGTATGTCCACTTGCTCCCATGAGATCCATTCTCTCACAAGTCGACATGTGATAGCGTATGAACGCATCAAACTCTTCCTCTGTCAGCGCATTCAAAAATGGCCGAATGTAATTTGCGGCTCCATCTGCTGCAATCACTTTCTGCCGGATGAGCCCCGCCTGTTCATTCAGCCGCTCCATATCTTCCAAACGGACAAAACTGTACAACGGATTTGCTTTCTCGGTACAATGAAATTGTTCATCCAGCATTCCTTCTTTTATTCCCTCTAAAATGTGTCGTTCCTTAATTGCATAAGTGATCACACTGTATTCATTCATAATATAAGCTACAAGAATACGTCCGCCGGGCTTTGTCACACGCTTTGCCTCCATCAGGGCCTGCAGCTTTTCATCTGGTCCATGAAGATGATACATGGGTCCAAACAGCAGTGTCACATCAAACATATCATCTTCGAACCGTTTTAACTTCAATGCATTCCCCTGATAGGCCTTCACACGGTCTGTTTTCTGTTTCAACCGTCCCAGATTATGCTTTACCAGTTCCACCGCCGAGACATCGTATCCTTCCAGAGCAAGCGGTACACTGTAACGTCCGGTGCCTGCACCGATATCCAAAATGGAGATCTCCTCTTTTTCCCTGCCTGCCGCAACTTCCTCCAGGCATTGGTGGATATAATGCATGCTTGTCACAAACTCCACTCTGCCATGCCGGCTGTCCAGACGTTTTTCTTCATTAAACTTGTTATAATATGCTTCTAATTCTGTCACCGATTTTACCTGATGCTTTCTCATATAATTGTAGTTATTTTTATTCTAACATAGCCCTGGACAAATACCAATACGAAAGTCTTTTGTGCGTAAAAAAAGACTTGCCGTAAAACTTCACTGCAAGTCTTTTTCCTATTTTCGTTTTCTGCTGTCAGATTTTTGTAGAAAATCTGACCTGTTATTTCACCGCTTTCTCAAAAGCAGATCGTACCGCGCTTACATCATCACAAATAATCAGTACCGCATACTGTCCCTGGGAAAATACGACGCCATCCTCGATTCGCTTGACCTGTTCCGGCTCATACTGTTCCAACAGTTTTTTGCGGTCTTCCCTATGACTCTCAAGGCTTTTTACTGCCTCATCCACATCATTTTTGTCTTTGACAGCAATTACCACGATCTCATCGGCCTTTCCGCCTTCTTTCGCATAGCTTATAAAAAAACTTTCCACCTTTTTATAATCCATATCCGAAACATTTGCAAATTTTTCATCCGGGTCATCATCACTGTTGCTTGCGCAAAGCATCTCCGGAAGGCTGCTGTCCGCAGCCTCCATCGTCTGGCGCAAATCATACATGCTGACCGTATCAGATGTCTGTTGTCCGCAACCAGACAACAGCATCAGCGCTGTAGAAAATATTAAAATTATACTTAATATTTTTTTCATACGTTTATTCTCCCACGACAGGTTCTTCCATAGCGTCTGTTCCGCCGATCACAGCGCCATTTTCTACGGGTTGTTCTTTCGTCATTCCATCAATATCTGTGGTAGAGGTAGTCACATTGTCCGATCCCCCATCATACATTCCGCCATCTGTGGGTGTCAGACCATCAAAGGCTTTCTGTACTGCCTTATTAACTTTCTCTAATTCCTTGTCGCTTAAGTTCTGTGCATTGTCGGTGGTATTATAAGTTCCCATTGATACATTGAACAGATAGTTGTCTCCATCCGGATCTTTTACCCAGTTATAAGAATTCAGTGCAGATGGCATATCCTTATAATATCCATTCATTAACAGTTCACTGATAGAAGATGCGATTGCATTCGCAATCTCTGCATCGGATTCCTTGATTTCTTTGTTAAATGCAATCATGATAGCACCCTTCTTATCATTCATTGCCTTACGCAGTGCCTTTGGAATATCATAGACATCATCTACGGTTTCCTTGTTCTGGTATGCCATATTATATTTCAGGGAGTTTGCAACCGGGAAGAAATCATGATCCCAGCTCTGTTCCTGTCCCCACATAGCATCTGTCATATTAAAATGCGCATAGTTTCCATTTCCCTGATCGGAATAAACATCCGTAATATACCAGTCTCCATCAATCTTGACCAGATCCCAGGAATGATATTTTTCTGTGTTGTGCTCAACCATACACTCAATGTCCATCATCTGCATGAACATACGGAAAGTTGTCGCATATCCGACACACACTGCATTGTGATACTTTAATACACCATATGGATTGTCGCAGTCTTCCTGTGTACTTGGAATTACGGTCAGTGCTCCGCTGTCATACTGCAAAGAAGAAGTCATCCAGTCATAGACCGCCTTCTCCTTTTCAAAATCGGACATGCTGTCTTTGATCTTCATCTCTTTTAAAGCATCCTTTGCCATATCGAGTGTTTCTTTCTCACGGTCTGTCAGCTTGGATGTATCACCGGATTTGTAAGCATCCGAAATGTTGGTTGTTGGCTTAATTTCATACTGCTCAGCAATTGTAACATAATCTTCCGTTGTCTCTTCGTTCTGATCCTCATTCTGTGTTGCAATATAAGATTTCAATGTTGCAAGGTTAAATGCGGAAAGTGTCGTGCTACCTACAACACCTGCTGTCAATACAACAGCTACAACCGCTTTCCATGCGCCCTTCCCTTTCTTCTGTGGTACAGGGTTCATCTCCGGCACCTGATTTGGCACGCTTCCATTTATTATAGTCTCCTTTGTTTCCATAGTCTTTTCCTTTCTTTCTCTTTGCCTCGATTTTGAAGTTGCTTTGATTATAGCTGAAAAAAAAGGAAAAATACCAATCTTCAAAGAAACTTAAAAATTAATTAAGAAAGAACCATTTTAATCAATGATCCTCCTCGATATGCTCCCTTCCCTGAGCAATAATTGTACGCACATGGCCATCTGCCAGCGAATAAAAAATCGACTTTCCTTCTCTGCGGCTGTTGACCAGTTTATTCTGTTTTAAAATGCGAAGCTGATGGGATATTGCCGACTGCGTCATATGAAGTGCTTCCGCAAGATCACATACACACACTTCCGCTTCAAATAATACAAACAGGATTCGAATTCTGGTAGAATCTCCAAACACTTTAAAAAGTTCCGCCAGATCATATAATTCTGTTTCTTCCGGCATCGTGTCATTTACGATTTTCAGCAGATCCTCATGTACACATTCTTCACTGCAGCATTCGATCTCTGTTATTTTTTCTTCCATAGTTTTCCTTTCATCATTTATAATTTCTTTACCAGTAAGGCTCTCACTGCATTCAGGACTGCAATTACCATAACACCTACATCCGCAAAAATTGCTACCCACATATTGGCAATACCGATGGCTCCAAGCAAGAGACAGATCAGTTTGACACCAATTGCAAAATAAATGTTTTCATATACGATGCGCAGACATTTCTTTGCAATCCGAATTGCCTTGGCAATCTTGATTGGATCATCATCCATCAATACGACATCTGCAGCTTCGATTGCCGCATCCGATCCAAGCGCTCCCATGGCAATACCAATATCGGCACGGGAAAGTACCGGCGCATCATTGATTCCGTCTCCGACAAATGCCAGTGCATCTTTTCCCTGCTTCTGTTCTAAAAGACGTTCTACCTGTGTTACCTTGTCGGCCGGAAGCAGCTTGCTGTGCACTTCGGTAATTCCAACTTCAGCAGCCACCTGCTGTGCAACGCGGTCATCATCACCAGTAAGCATGACCAGACGATTCACGCCGGCTGCTTTGAGTTTTTCCATAGCCTCTGCCGCATGTGGTTTGATAACATCCGCAATCAGAATATGCCCTGCATATACATTGTCAATGGCAAGATGCACGATTGTTCCCACACAGTCACACGTACGATATTCAATGCCAAGCTTTTTCATCAATTTGTCATTGCCGGCTGCCACCTGGTGACCATCAACCGTTGTGATCACACCATGTCCGCTGATTTCCTGTACATCAGTCACACGGGTGTTGTCAAGTTTCTTTCCATATGCCTTCTGCAGGCTCACGCTGATTGGATGTGTACTGTGGCATTCCGCCAAAGCCGCATATTCCAAAAGATGTTCTTCCTCTGCAGTGTATTCCGGCTGACAGGTTCCATCCGCTTTCTTATGTTCACTGCAGGAATGCTGATGAATTCCACATACTTCAAACACACCCTGTGTAATCGTTCCTGTTTTATCAAAGACAACTGTCTTTGTCTGTGCCAAAGTCTCCAGATAATTCGATCCTTTGATAAGAACACCTGCAGCACTCGCTCCACCAATTCCTGCAAAGAAACTAAGCGGAATACTGATAACAAGAGCACAAGGACAACTGATAACAAGGAATGTCAGTGCCCGGTATATCCACTCACCCCAGTCTGCCGGAAGTCCCATAAAAATCATGCGCACAAGCGGCGGAATAATCGCCAGTGCGAGTGCACCGTAACATACTGCCGGTGTATAATAATGTGCAAATTTCGAAATAAAATTCTCGGAACGGGATTTCTTTGAGCTGGCATTCTCCACCAGATCCAGAATCTTGGAAACTGTGGATTCTCCAAACTCTTTTGTTGTCTGAATCTTTAACAAACCAGACAGATTGATACATCCACTGATAATCTCCTCGCCTGTGGCAACTTCACGCGGAACACTCTCTCCTGTCAGTGCACTTGTGTTAAGTGTAGATTTACCTTCTACAACAATACCATCAATCGGAACCTTTTCGCCAGGCTGTACAACAATGATGCTGCCAATCTCAACTTCATCCGGATCAACTTTTTCCAACTGTCCGTCGCGCTCAATATTCGCATAATCCGGACGAATGTCCATCAGTTCAGTGATGTTACGGCGGCTTTTTCCTACTGCATAACTCTGGAACAATTCACCGATCTGATAGAACAGCATTACAGCTACACCTTCTTTATAATCGCCCAAAGCAATCGCTCCGATGGTAGCCACAGCCATAAGAAAGTTCTCATCGAAAACCTGCTTATTCAGAATTCCCTTTCCCGCCTTCTTTAATATATCATATCCGATTACCAGATACGGAACCATGAACAGAATGAATTCCACCCATCGGTTCAATGTGACAAATTTTGCAAGCACTGTCAAAGCGATCATCAACACCGCAGCTGTAATAATGCGCACTAACATTTTCATCTGTTTTTTGTTCATGCATCTGCTCCTTTAAATATAGATTTCACAATCATCCTCTACTTTTTTGCAATTTTTAAGTACGTCCTGCATAACGGCTTTTGCGTCAGTTCCTTCCTCAAATTCAACGATCATTTTAAGCGTCATAAAATTAACGGTTGCATCCTTTACACCTGTAGTTGTCTTAGCAGCTTCCTCCATTTTATTTGCACAGTTTGCGCAGTCTACCTCGATCTTATATGTCTTCTTCATAACAAATTCCTTTCCGGGGGATTCCCCATTTGCTTTTCATTCTGTTAACATATGAACAATTATTCATATGTTTGTTTTTATTATAGCACCACACATCATTCTGTCAACTGTTTTTTCACTTTTTCTCTCATAGTCTTCAATTTGCACATTCATATTAACTTGTACATTCATTGACGATTCAATAGTAAAATGTTATAATTTAATGGTCGAATATCACATTTTATTAAACACATCGCACAATTACATGTAAATAGGCTAATGTTCAAAGAGGAGGATATTGTTATGAAAAATCTCAAAGTCCGTACAAAATTAAACCTGATTCTGACTTTGGTAATTTTACTTGTAGTATTAGCAAGTGCCGTTTCCATTAATAATATGAATCAGGTAAAAAATAAGGCACTCGAAACAATCGACGCATCATCTAGACAAAGTTATGATGATTCCATCAAGCAACAGGTCAGTGTCGTGATTTCTCTTCTTTCCGAAGTCTATGATGAATATAAAGCAGGAGCCTACACGCTTGATGAAGCAAAAAAAATTGCTGCAGATGAAGTTCGCCAGATGCGTTACGGAGATGCGGGATATTTTTGGATTGATCAATCCGACGGAACAAATGTCGTGCTGCTCGGAAGTGATACCGAAGGAACCAACCGTATGGAAACACAGGATGCGGAAGGTTATCAAATGGTAAAAGAAATCATCCGCGTTGCTGTCGAAGATGGTGGCGGCTATACAGATTATGTATTTCCAAAAGAAGGAGAAACGGAACCGTCTCCAAAGCGTTCATACAGTGAATATTTTGAGCCTTTTGACTGGGTCGTCGGCACCGGAAACTATACCGACTATATTGATACCGCAATTGCCGCACAGGATGAAAAATTTTCAGCTTATGCCGTTAAAAAGGCTGCCACAATGATTGTAGCCTGCGTTGCCATGCTTATCATTGTAGCAATTCTTATTGCAATGATCTCCAAAGATATTACCAAGTCATTAAAGAAGATCAAAGATCAATTTGATATCATTGCTGGCGGAAACTTCGCCAGAAAAATGCAAAAGCCTATGCTCAAACGCAAAGATGACTTTGGACAGCTTGCAAATGAACTGGAAAAAATGCGGGAATCCGTGCGAAGCCTGCTTGCCCAGGTAAAAATTGAAGCTGCCAATATCGATACAGTCGTAGAATCGATTGACAGTCATGTATTCAATCTGAATGGGGAAATTGAAGATGTCTCTGCCACCACAGAACAACTTGCTGCCAGCACACAGGAAACAGCTGCTTCTGCGGAACAGATCAACGGTATGACACAACAGATTGAGGAAGCGGCCCGTGAAATCGCCATTCGTGCGCAGGATGGAGCAACAGAAGCGGAAGAAATCCATCAGCGTGCCACCCAGACCAAAGACGAGACCGTTGCAAACCGTATGAAAGTAAAGCAAATGCTCTCTGAAATCCGGCAAGGCCTCGAAAAAGCGCTTGAAGACGCCAAGGTTGTAGAACAAATCGGCGTACTTGCAGATTCCATTCTTGCAATCACCGGTCAGACAAATCTGCTCGCACTGAATGCCTCCATTGAAGCCGCACGTGCCGGGGAGGCCGGAAAAGGCTTTGCAGTCGTAGCCGAAGAAATCCGTGTACTCGCAGAGCAGTCCAAGGATGCCGTTGCAAATATTCAGGCTGTCACAGAAAATGTAAATCATGCTGTAAGAAATCTTACCTGCGATTCCAACCGTCTGCTGGATTTTGTTGACACTGATATTGTAGAAAGTTTCAACAATTTTGAAAAAATGGCCGATGATTACAATCTGGATGCTGCAAAGATCAATGATCTTGTTTCCGATTTCAGTGCTACCTCCGAGGAGCTGGTTGCCTCTATCACGAATATCACACAGGCAATCGACGGAATTTCTTCTGCTTCCAATGACAGCGCTGCCGGAACCACAAACATTGCACAAAAAACCGTATCCATTGCCAGTGGCTCTGCAGAAGTAATGAAAGGTGCAAAAGATGCGGAAAGTTCAGCCGAAGAGCTGCGTAAAAACGTAAATAATTTTATTATAGAAGAAAATCTATCGGAAGCTTAATTCTGTTTTGGTAAGATGTATGTAAAAAGAAGACGGGATTTTCCCGCCTTCTTTGTTTCCAATTCTATGACATACCATTTACAGTCTTGTATTTGTAAAGCATTTCTGCATGATTCTGTTCTTCGATCTGAATGTCTGCAAGCAGTTTACGAACAGCCGGGTCGCCGAAAACAAAAACATCCGAATTATATTCGCCGGATACCATTTTCTCTGTACCAATACAGTCCGTTGCAAGAAAACAGTCATTCTTCTTGTCCTCCGGATTCGTCATGGAATCATAGGTAGCCTTCGGCTGATACTCGGCCCCATCTTTGTCATTGCAATTGCAGGCTGGAACTGTGCCATTCAATACTTTGTCCAAAGATTCGTAATGCTTCTGTTCCTCTTTCTCTAATCTGGCAAACAGCTCCTGAAGAACCGGATCCTTTGCCTCCTGTCCGTATCTTTTATACTTTTCTACACAGCTCTGTTCCTGTGTGCGCAGATCTTCGATGGTTGCTCTTTCTTTTTCTGTTAAAACCATATCACACCTCTTTCTACATGCTCAAATGTCATTTTACAGAGGTAGTATGGCCATCTCTTCTTTTTTTATTCCATTTCTTTGTCCAGATTTGCCGCGTAAATATCTGCCACTTCCGTGAGTGATATGTATGCTCCCGGATCAATCTCGTGGATGATTTCTGTCATCCGTCCTACCTGAAAACGGTTGACGACAAAATAGAGCATCGTTTTCTTCGAATCCGAATAATACCCTTTTGCATCAATAATCGTTATTCCATTTTCAAAAGCCTCCGATAACGCAGCACACACCGGCCTTGGCTTCGTTGTAATGATGCTCGCTGCCTTCGACCGGTCAAAACCTTCTATAATAAAGTCAACCGTCTTGAGAGCTGCCGCATAGGTCACAATCGAATACAACGGTAAAATCCAGCTTTGAATCGCAAATCCGCATATCACATAGAGGATTACATTGTAGATCATCACAAATGTACCTACCGTAATTCCAAGCTTCTTTGCAAAAATAATGGCAAGCACTTCGATCCCGTCCATTGCACCACCTGCACGAATGGCAAGGCCACTTCCAATACCGGAAATAATACCGCCGAAAATCGCACACAGAAACAAATCCGATCCTGCCAACGGTGAAACGATACTCACATCAATTGGCAATACATCAGTAATCAACCATGCCGCCAATGAATAAATAGCAACAGTATATATGGCATAAATTGTAAAAGTTATACCTTGTTTTTTTAATCCATACAAAAAAATCGGAACATTCAAAACCAAAAGACAAACGGAAAGGCTCAGCCAATCCGGCGTCTTCTGCGAAATCAGCATAGATGTGCCAGAAATTCCACTGTCATACAATGCTACAGGTGCCAGAAATACAGTTACACCGAATGCATTGATAATTCCAGCTATGGTCAAAAGCAGGAAATTCTTATATTTTAATTTTACTTTCATCGGCAGTCCTCCTTTGGCTTTCTATATCGTGTTCCTAAAATCATAACAGAAAATTGCCTTTTTGCCAATCTCACAAAAGTATCAGATATTACGTTTTACACCAGAATCTCCTTCAGCTTCTCATCCGTTGCCAGAACCTCTTTCGCACGGTCACGGTATTCCTGCTCATGAAGATAAGTATGTCGGAATGGCTTGATCGATGGCGCCAGATCAATCGCCTGCTCAAAGTCCACATATCGCATCTCAAGCGTTTTTACGAAATCCCAGAAACCGGTCTGCGTAAAGATCGTGTTGACTCTCTTATATCTGTGATCCTGCACCACGCTCATCAGATAAGTAGCAATTCCTACCTGAATGCCGTGAAGTTGCGGCTGCTCAAGCATTTTATCAAGTGCATGGGAAATCAAATGCTCACTTCCGCTGGTCGGTGCACTGCTTCCTGCGATTTCATTTGCGATTCCGCTCATCGCAAGCGAATCCAAAAGTTCCTTAATAAATAAATCCTCTTCGATGCTCTCGAATGGTGTCCGCACAAAACTGTTGACTGCCTTTTTGGCAATCATTGTGGCGAAATCATTTACCTTTCCATAACCATGTTCCTCTTCAAATTTCCAGTCATAAAGAGCTGTGATTTTGGAAACCATGTCACCAATTCCAGAATAGATGAATTTCTTAGGTGCACTTTTAATAATTTGTGTATCCACCACAATTCCATATGCCAGACGTGCCGGAACCGATTTGCGCCGTCCCTCAACCAAAAGAGAAGCACTTGCGCTGGAAAAACCATCGCTCGATGCAGATGTCGGAATGCTGATAAACGCCAGGTTCCGCAAAAAACCACAATACTTCGCTGCATCGATGACTTTTCCTCCACCAATACCAATCACGGCCTGTGTTTTCGCCGGCATGGAAAAAGCAAGGCTGGTAAGATCCTCCAGTCGTACTGTATCCAGTTCCTGATACTCCAACACATCAATCCCCATCTCTGCAAGGGACTTCATGACATCCGTCCCAAACATCTCAATCAGTCCGTTACCAAACAAAATTACGACCTTTTCCAGTCGCAGGTCCTTTAAGTATGTGCCAAGTTCTCCCAATGCGCCCGGTCCGATTTTTAAAAGCGCCGGAATCGCAATATGATTATCTCCCATGGATTCTCCTCCTAATTGTTTTCCAAATCGTTACTGCTTTTCATTATAATCAAGCATGTGAAAAAGTGCAAACAAATATCCCTCTTTGCCGTTGTAATCCCCGGAAAAATGCATTACACTGAATGACAAAGAAAATAAATATTAGTATACATTTATTTATAGAAAGGATTGTTTTCCAAACATGAGAAAAAAAGAGTTAGCGCTTGCAGTCATTGAACGCCTGAAAAAAGAATATCCGGATTCCGACTGCTCCTTAGAATATAACGAAGCATGGAAGCTTTTGATCAGCGTCCGCCTTGCTGCACAATGTACCGATGCCAGAGTCAATATGATCGTACCAAAATTATATGAGAAATTTCCGGATGTAAATGCCTTAGCAGATGCTCCAGTCGAGGAAATTGAAGAAATTGTTCGTCCCTGTGGTCTTGGAAAAAGCAAAGCAAGAGACATCAGTGCCTGCATGAAAATGATTCGCGACCAATACAATGGCGAAGTTCCCGACGATTTTGATGCATTACTCAAGCTTCCGGGCGTCGGTCGCAAAAGCGCCAACCTTATCATGGGAGACGTCTTCGGCAAACCTGCAATCGTCACAGATACACACTGTATCCGACTGAGCAACCGTATCGGTCTTGTGCACGGAATCAAAGAGCCCAAGAAAGTAGAGATGGAATTGTGGAAAATCATTCCTCCGGAAGAAGGCAATTCTCTCTGCCATCGTTTTGTCGATCATGGACGTGCGATCTGCACCGCCCGTACTACGCCTTATTGCGATAAATGCTGTCTGGCGGACATTTGTGAGAAAAATTTATAGTTATATTTTCATTAAATTTTTCATATCCGTAGGCATTGAAACGGAGAATTCCATTGGTTTTCCCGTCATCGGATGTGGAAAAGAAATTTTATGAGCATGCAGCGCCTGGCGGTGGATCAAAAGATCTGCCGCTGCTTTTTTTCCCATGCAACTGCCGTTTTCTTCTGCATGTGCCAGACGATCCAACTGGTTGGCTGCATATGCCGGATTGTACAAGAAATCACCAATCAAAGGATGCCCAAGATATGCCATGTGCACTCGGATCTGGTGTGTTCTTCCTGTCTCCAACTGCAATGCCACCAGACTCATTTTCTTATTTGACCGGGCATTTTTCCACGTTTTCAATTTCTGATAATGCGTAATCGCCCGATCGCCTTTTTCATAATCAACAACACGTTCAAGGCACCTGCTTTCTTTTCGCGCAATCGGTGCATCGATCACACCTTCTGCCGGTTCTACATTTCCCTCCACAATGGCAAGATACTCTCTGTGAATGCCCTGTGCCTGCAAACCGCCCTGCGATTTTGCTGCGACCATGTGTGCCAGAATTGCGCCACTCACCATATGTTTTGCCACAATGGTAAGCCCCGATGTATCCCGGTCCAGCCGGTTAATGCACCGAAACACAAAAGCCTGCTGTTTCTGTTTATAATACCATGCCAAAGCATTTCCCAGAGAATTATCCGGATTGTTTCTCGACGGATGAATCGGCATCCCTGCCGGCTTATTTACCACAAGCAAATCTTCATCCTCATACACAATATCAATGGATAACTCTACGGGTATGATCTGTCTGGAACATTCTGTTTCCCGGATATAAACATTTAAAATATCACCCTGATGCAATACATAATTTTGATATACATAGGCATCATTCACTTCTATACTTTTTAAATCTTTCTTTAAATTCACCAGGTTTTGTTCTGAATATCCTTTTTCTTTCAAGAATCCACTTATTTTCTGTCCCGGTTTTATCTTATCCACATAATAGGTGATTTTACGCTGCATTCTGATACTTCTCCACTCTGTCTCTTACTCTAATTCTATGCGCATCCTGTTACTGTTCGCAACAGGCGTATGACCACTCATCTCATCATAACATAATCCTTTGTAAAATAAAATCTTGTATTGACAGCACCAAAACCTCATGTTATATTTACTACGTCAAACATACTACGGCTGTCGTAGTACCGACAATCGTAGTACGACTGTCGTATGAAAAGGAAAAGGAGGAAAATGCATGGCCATCAGTAGTGATGTCATTCGTGGATACAATGACACGATGATACTTTATCTTCTGTTAGATAAGCCATCTTACGGATATGAAATATCCAAGCAGATTAAGACATTGTCCAATGAAAAATATGTCATAAAAGAAACCACACTCTACTCTGCATTCACCCGCATGGAGCGAAACGGTTATATCGAGTCTTTTTCGAATCAGGACAATGCGGCCGGCAAGCGACGCACCTATTACCGCATCACCGAAGCCGGAAGAGCATATTATCAGCAAAAATGCGAAGAATGGCTGCTCACACAGGAAGTTGTAGAAAAGTTTATTATAAAGGGGGATTCCATAAATGGAAACGATTAGAAATTATTTAGAAACCATGTTCTTAAAACTTCCCAACACTCCGGAAGTATATAAAGCCAAAAACGAACTCTGGCAAATGATGGAAGACAAATACACCGAACTAAAGGAAGAGGGTAAATCAGAAAACGAGGCGGTCGGAATTGTTATATCTGAATTTGGCAATCTCGACGAATTAGCCAACGACCTTGGCATTTCCCAGTTCGTCGAAAGCCAGCCGATGCCACAGGGAAAGACTCTCTCCCTCGATCAGGCAAAATCCTATCTTGCCGATGCAGGAAAAAGCGCATACCGTACCGCACTCGGCGTCATGCTCTGTGTTCTGTCCGTCTGTGGCCCGATCTTTTTCGATGCTTTTACTGCATTTTATCCGCAAAAAGAAAATCTTCTGGATGCATGCGGCGTGTCCATTATGTTCGTACTCATTGGCATTGCTGTTGGATTATTCATCTATTCCAGTGTACAGATGAGCCATTGGAACTATTTAAAGAAAGAATCTTTTGTCACAGATTTTTCGACAACCGAATATCTGCATCGTGAAATGGAACATTATAAATCCACCTATGCACTCCTTTTGACCATCGGCATTATCCTTTGTATTCTGAGCGTCATTCCAAGTATAATTTTAGACGCTCTTGACATCTATGTTGATTTCTGGTCAAACGCTTCCGGTGGTTTTGTCTTCATTCTTGTAGCAATCGGTGTCTTTCTGATTGTTATGGTATCCACAAAACTTAGCAGTTATAAAACATTACTGCACTTAAACCAGCAGGACACAGTAGGCGGAAACTATGTACCAAGCCAGACAAATGAACCACAGTATATGAATCAGACGATAGCTGCGATCATGTCCGTTTACTGGCCAACGGTTACCTGCCTGTATTTAATCTGGAGTTTCCTTACTTTTGATTTTTGGATTTCCTGGATCATCTGGCCGATAGCAGCAATCATTCACTCACTGATAAAAAATTTATTACGTAAATAGATCACAATATCCTATTCAAAAGGAGGAGTTTATTCATGAAAAAAAATGTATATTTAATTATATTAACACTTGTTACCGTAATCTGTATCATCGGTGGCACCTGCTACCATCTTGTCGGCTGGGGGGTATCCTTTCTCAGCCACCTGCCGTTTGCTTCTTTTTACAGCGATTCCGATGATACAGAAAGTTCCGGTACAACACTCTCGACTGGCACAGTCTTACTGCCTTCTTTCAACACCGTAAAGATTGATTCCAAAGTCATGAATCTATCGATTGAAAAAGGAGACGATTACAGTATCCAGTGCGACGCTGACGAAAAATTAAATCCAAAATATGAAATCAAAGACAATACTTTAATTGTTTCACAGAAGCAGAAAATCAAAGTCCATAACTTCATGAAGAACCCAAAATGCAGTGTTCACATTACCATTCCGGAAGATACGACCTTAGAGCTGATCAATATAGATGGAGCTACCGGAGACATCAGTTTATCAAATCTAGACGTTACAACTCTAAAAATCGATAATAGTGTTGGAGATGTCAAGATGGACAATTGTAAAATTGCTTCCATCGGTATCGACACTTCCACAGGTGATGTAAAACTGAATGATTGTGAAGCTAACGAAATTGATGTGGACACATCGGTTGGAGACACGGTAATCAAAGACAATATATTTGAGAAATTATATGTCGACGGAAGTGTGGGAGATGTCAAAGTAAGCAGCTCGAAAGACTTGTCCGACTACGCATATGATCTTGATACTTCCATTGGTGACGTGAGTATCAACGGTGTTTCCCATAAGAAGGAATACCAGCAGAAAGGGACTGGCGGAAAGATTACCGTAGATAATTCTACGGGAGATATTTCCATCGCTTATTAAATTTTTAATTAATTTTCAACGTGCTGTTCTTTTTACAGCGCGTTGTTCTTCTTTTTATGTTATTGTTTATCAAGTATAATGTAATATTGATTCATTCAGAAAAAATATTTCAATACATCTCATGCTACTGTTTATCGTAATATGTGGTATAAGCGCGGATATTTCAATACATCCCATGTTACTGTTTATCTGTTGCACCAGCCTTCAATCTCGATTTATCAAAAGTATTTCAATACATCCCATGTTACTGTTTATCCCTTCTTTGGTATTTGCCTCTTCGCTGATTCCTTCATTTCAATACATCCCATGTTACTGTTTATCGGTGCTGCAAAATAAGGAGCAGCTTATGAAAGTAAGATTTCAATACATCCCATGTTACTGTTTATCGCCTTAACAATAATCCATAGACCCTTAAATATTTGATTTCAATACATCCCATGTTACTGTTTATCTCCGTACGGGAATCGAACTCTAAAGTAATTGCCTATTTCAATACATCCCATGTTACTGTTTATCGTTTTGATTTAATACATCAAAAGTAAGTCCAGCAGGATTTCAATACATCCCATGTTACTGTTTATCTAGAACGCCTGGAAGAATCATTACCAGATTCATAAGATTTCAATACATCCCATGTTACTGTTTATCTGTGACAAGTGACAAAAGGAGATAATATGGAAAAATTTCAATACATCCCATGTTACTGTTTATCAATCAGACATATCAACATCAACCGTCCAGGTGTAATATTTCAATACATCCCATGTTACTGTTTATCGCCTCATTTTATCCACTAAGAGGAACGGAATACTAATTTCAATACATCCCATGTTACTGTTTATCCGACAAGAAAATGTGTATAGCCCGTACTTTGTAGAATTTCAATACATCCCATGTTACTGTTTATCTAAAGCGTAACCACAAAATCATCAAGAATAATCGGCATTTCAATACATCCCATGTTACTGTTTATCATATTCTTGATGATTCCAATCAGTCACATAATCCAATTTCAATACATCCCATGTTACTGTTTATCTAAATGGTCGAATACGGGAAAAGAAGATACTAGGGTATTTCAATACATCCCATGTTACTGTTTATCGCAAGCCACCCACATGCTTTTAAATATGTATCTTTATTTCAATACATCCCATGTTACTGTTTATCGGATGTATAGTTCAATGGTAGAATAATGAGGACCAAATTTCAATACATCCCATGTTACTGTTTATCCTTTGCTAAACAAACAATCGGAAGTATCGCGATAACATTTCAATACATCCCATGTTACTGTTTATCTAAAAGATTAACTACAATTTTATCTTTCGGTGTAATTTCAATACATCCCATGTTACTGTTTATCCCGGATCAAAACAGCTCGAATACTCTTCCGCTTCCAATTTCAATACATCCCATGTTACTGTTTATCCATATTATAACCCCCTTAAAAAAGTTAATAAAAGATTTCAATACATCCCATGTTACTGTTTATCGGCGGACACATTGTTAATAGTAAAAATACATGGTCATTTCAATACATCCCATGTTACTGTTTATCTTCTATGGGGTTATTGATAGTGACCAACCATTTACGATTTCAATACATCCCATGTTACTGTTTATCGGTGTTAATGGTGCTGCAGCAGTGAAAAAAGTGGTATTTCAATACATCCCATGTTACTGTTTATCCCGCAGCTCGTTCCATTGTTTCGCTATTTCTTCAAAATTTCAATACATCCCATGTTACTGTTTATCGTAAATCAGCCTTGCAACGTCCGGTTGGTTCTCTTATTTCAATACATCCCATGTTACTGTTTATCGCAATCGAGCCAGAGAAAGTAGCCGGAGAAGTCGCATTTCAATACATCCCATGTTACTGTTTATCATTTGATAATAAAAGTGCAATCTTATGGATTCTGCAATTTCAATACATCCCATGTTACTGTTTATCGCAGGTCAAGCGTGATATTACGGAGAACGCCAACAGATTTCAATACATCCCATGTTACTGTTTATCGCGTTCCTTTTTCTTCTCATAAGCGTCAAGCGTTATTTCAATACATCCCATGTTACTGTTTATCTTCTTAGAAAGTAAATCGCACCAATTATCATAATCATTTCAATACATCCCATGTTACTGTTTATCAAGCCTTCGGCTGATTCCTTTGCATTGTCGGCTGCAATTTCAATACATCCCATGTTACTGTTTATCATGCAACGCCGGTTGTAACTGCTAAAATTAAATAATATTTCAATACATCCCATGTTACTGTTTATCGGCTGAGGACGCTAAGGAAGAGGTGCAGCAGTATATATTTCAATACATCCCATGTTACTGTTTATCAAAACGACATTTCGTAAAGCTGGGTTGTCGTTCGTCATTTCAATACATCCCATGTTACTGTTTATCATATAAGAATCCGGCAAACACGCTTTTATTCCAAATTTCAATACATCCCATGTTACTGTTTATCCTTTCGACCGAGTATCCAAACGACAACAACGTTAATTTCAATACATCCCATGTTACTGTTTATCACTAACGAGAATGTGTGCGCCTTGGATGAGAAGATATTTCAATACATCCCATGTTACTGTTTATCATATACAAACAAGGAGAGGATAGCAGATGGATAAATTTCAATACATCCCATGTTACTGTTTATCTTGATCAAGTACCTCGATCAGATGATCCGGAAGGTCATTTCAATACATCCCATGTTACTGTTTATCTACATAAGGCAGCAGTGGAGGCAAGAAGACTACACAATTTCAATACATCCCATGTTACTGTTTATCGATGCTTCGGCTTCCATGGATGCGTTTAACCCCAATTTCAATACATCCCATGTTACTGTTTATCATTACTAAGGTCCGAAAAGGAAAACGACAGAAAGAATTTCAATACATCCCATGTTACTGTTTATCCTGAAATGGATAGATGAAAAGAGGGTTGGAGTGTGATTTCAATACATCCCATGTTACTGTTTATCCCGATTGCTGCCATAAGCAGGCCTTTGTTGTCGTAATTTCAATACATCCCATGTTACTGTTTATCGCATTGGCGATACAGAATGCATGCTGGCCACATGAATTTCAATACATCCCATGTTACTGTTTATCTGGCTCACTTTTCTTTAAAATTTCCTGCAATCTTTTATTTCAATACATCCCATGTTACTGTTTATCATGCCTCACTATCAAATGTTTCGTTAACTCTCGTCCATTTCAATACATCCCATGTTACTGTTTATCCAATTGCAGATGATACGACCAGCTTCCAATCCACATTTCAATACATCCCATGTTACTGTTTATCTTGCGTGCTGTACGAAAAGAACATCGATGAAATTCATTTCAATACATCCCATGTTACTGTTTATCAAAGATGAGCGTGGACGAAGAACTGGTCCGGGAAGATTTCAATACATCCCATGTTACTGTTTATCTATTCTGTTTCCTTTCTGTCTCCTGATTCTAAAAAATTTCAATACATCCCATGTTACTGTTTATCTCCGCTCTTTTTCGACCGCCTTGTCGTATTCCCATATTTCAATACATCCCATGTTACTGTTTATCGAATAATCACCACTATTATGTGGCTTATCTAATCTTATTTCAATACATCCCATGTTACTGTTTATCTGGATGCTTTTATTCAGAAAAAGCATTGATCGAAAATTTCAATACATCCCATGTTACTGTTTATCTTTGACGCAGATGGATTTGTGGACGTTGCAGTATCATTTCAATACATCCCATGTTACTGTTTATCCGCCTCCATGTTAGTCTTTCGCTTATGTGTATTTTATTTCAATACATCCCATGTTACTGTTTATCTTTAGGCATAAGTATAGTAAACCAAGATGGATCAAATTTCAATACATCCCATGTTACTGTTTATCGATATTGTAAAAGGCGCAAGAGAATTAACAAGAACATTTCAATACATCCCATGTTACTGTTTATCATTTCCACGCATTCATACCCTTCTTTTTCGAATTTCATTTCAATACATCCCATGTTACTGTTTATCAATTGTTCTTTCATAGTTAGCACCTCCATGAATATCATTTCAATACATCCCATGTTACTGTTTATCATACCAATTCACGGGATATTGATTCACAATCAACCATTTCAATACATCCCATGTTACTGTTTATCGATCGGAAGAAAACCGGATCAAGCTGGTAAATATCATTTCAATACATCCCATGTTACTGTTTATCCTCCTGTCGAAAAATGCAGTTCGTCGCAGGAAAACAATTTCAATACATCCCATGTTACTGTTTATCGAGTCCTATAATGCCGGAGAGACAGTATCAAAGAGATTTCAATACATCCCATGTTACTGTTTATCTCCTCCAGCCATTCAGCGATCCTAAAATAAAGCACATTTCAATACATCCCATGTTACTGTTTATCGGAAAATGGCCACAGGATTTAGTGTTACAGATGCTCATTTCAATACATCCCATGTTACTGTTTATCCAAAGGGCAGACTATAATGTTTGCCCTTATTTTGATTTCAATACATCCCATGTTACTGTTTATCATCGACCTTTTTCTGCAATTCCTCAAAATCTTCAAATTTCAATACATCCCATGTTACTGTTTATCGCATAGAGTCTAATCATTTCTCCCATTCTTCGCGCATTTCAATACATCCCATGTTACTGTTTATCACGCAAGGCAATCACAGCGCAGGAGTTGCCAAGGCTATTTCAATACATCCCATGTTACTGTTTATCTTATTTGAATGCAAAGATACACGACGCCATCCACCATTTCAATACATCCCATGTTACTGTTTATCTTCACGGTGTGATCTGTGACATTGGAGAAATGAAACATTTCAATACATCCCATGTTACTGTTTATCTAGCAGCAATGGCAGTTGAAGCTGGCACTCTTACATTTCAATACATCCCATGTTACTGTTTATCGGATAACCCACATTTTCATCACGAATCGGATTAATATTTCAATACATCCCATGTTACTGTTTATCGTTCTTGGTTCAATTCATAAGTCAGAAAGAGAGGAATTTCAATACATCCCATGTTACTGTTTATCTTAGGCAGAATGAACAATAAAATACGTCAATGAAATTTCAATACATCCCATGTTACTGTTTATCTGCTGGCGCTGTGATTGCGTTTTTAAGGGGGTTAAGATTTCAATACATCCCATGTTACTGTTTATCTAACAGTTATGATACATTAGCCTGTGTCGATAAACATTTCAATACATCCCATGTTACTGTTTATCAATTGTACATTCAGAATGAATGTAGTAGTACTTGCATTTCAATACATCCCATGTTACTGTTTATCCTACAATATCGACACATAAAAATGAATAGCATTCTTATTTCAATACATCCCATGTTACTGTTTAT
>ENA-OUUV01000260-OUUV01000260.1-human-gut-metagenome-genome-assembly--contig:-NODE-260-length-37178-cov-16.020742_pt1 | contig 37178 bp, 68 predicted proteins | sample MGYA00237952_ERZ548838 | MGnify/ENA primary metagenome ERZ548838 (study PRJEB26490, sample SAMN05194705) | human gut metagenome | biome: terrestrial biome; feature: human-associated habitat; material... | reverse complement strand
AAATCCTGCTGGTGCAAAATTTCTGGCGTGTTCCAGCTCCGGCGTATGCCTGCACTGTGGATAGCTGCATTTCTCGCAAGCCTTTCTGTCACAGAGGAACAGGATATTCCGCTCTTTCGCCCACGATACGCCGTTCGGCAGAATAGCGACTGGCTGCCCGATCTCCGCCGCAAGCTGCTCCTGAAGCTTTTTCCGATCTCCGTCACGCACTGCGACTGTGCATTCCAGCAAAATCATTTTCTATTTTTCCTCCACGTCTTCCGGCGGACGGCTGAACGAGAATTCCTTGCGGTTCCCAACAAACTTGGGCTCCGTCCACCTAATCCCAGCGATTTTCATGCCGCATTGCGGGCATTTTTGTGGGCTGATGATTGGTTCTTCGAGTCTAAAGTCAATGGTGTCTTCTGCGCCAAGTGGAAAGATGTACCGTCTTTCATCGTTGCTCACGCTGAATTCGTCGAAGACATAGTTGCATACCGGGCAAACGGGGCACAAGTCCAAGAACCCCTCGCTCTTGCTTCCTCGTTTTTTGATATTTTCTTCTGTTTTTCTCTGATTTTCTTCCGCTGCGTCGTTTTCCCGGATCTTCTGGTAGTATTCCAGTAGCTTCTCCTCGGCATTTTTGAGCAGCACGGTATAGCAGTCCGGCACATCCTCCGGGAACCATCCTGCGATGGGGCCGCCGTTCAGCAGGCACTTGTCGCAGTCGTCCGCCCTGCACGCCCCTATTGCCTGCATGATCTCCGCAAAGCTCATGTCCCTTTTGCCAAGCCGCAGCGCTTCCCGGCGCTTGTCTTTCTTACTCATCCCTGCGCCGCCTCCATTTCCTTGCGCTCCTGCATAAAGCCGTGCAGGAACAGTTCCAGCAGAGCGGCGGCACGGTTGCACAGATTTGTGAAATCCTTCTTGCTGATCTGCAGCTTGCCGGTCGTAATAACTTCAGTCTCCGGGCGGCCAATAATCTGAATCGTCGGATTTGGCACCAGTTTCTTTTGGCCGTCCTCCACTATGAAAAGCGGCGGCGTGGACTGCTCCATGACGATGCGCGGCGGGCATGCCTCGCCCCTGAAGCTGGTATCCCAATTCAGCTTTTCGTAGTAGGCGACAAAATTGTCGAGGTCGTGCGCAAAAGTTCCCATGATTTCTGCCATTTTAATGCTCCTTTCATACTTCCACGCACTCATCGGCGCGGATATTGATGCGTTTGCCTCCGGACTGGATCACATAGCCGTACCGCTTAGTGTTTGTGGGCGGGCTGTATCTTTCCGCCGGGTAGATCTGCCCGACGGCCGGGCTCAGCTCCGGGTAGATCTCTACCGGCTTTGTGATGCGGATGTTTACCCGGCTGTGCGGCAGGCGGAGCTCGCCGTTTTCGGCGCGCATGCGCTCTCCGCGCTGTATGTGTCCTTCGGCCCGCACTGCTTTGATGTTTGCGTTCCTGCATTTCAGTGAGCAGCACGGCTTGTATGTTCTGTACTGCCGCAGATAGCTCGGCGTCCGGTAAAATTCCTTCCCGCACTGCGGGCAGGTCAGCTTGATTAATTCCTGTTTCATGCGTTCACATCCCTTTCGTCTGGGGGCCGGTATTCCGGCCCCCGTAGGCAGAACGGGCTTTCACCGTCTGCGCACCGGCGCGCCGCGCTCGCTTGTCAAACGCTGCGCATTTCCGGGCGAGCCGCCCTTGACTGCCATCAGGCGGCTTATAAAAAGGAGGCAAGCGATGCCGTCAGGCGATGCCGACCCGACGGTGGGGTAACGTTGACTGGTTCCGTTCGCGCGCACGTCCCACACGCGCTTTTTTATCCCCGGCGCACGGGCTTGAGGGTTTTACCGTGCGCCGGGTGCAAAGCCGAGGAAAGTTCCCCCCGCAGCCGTCTCAAGGCAAAGCGGCTGCGGCATATGTCCAAAAAATAAGGTTCCCCGGCTGATTGCCTATTCCTTGGTGCTGATATCCTTGTACAGCAGGCCGTCCTCGCTCTTTTTGAACGGCAGCGCCTTGCGCCGCGCCTGCTCCTCCGGATTCCAGCCGCACCGTTCGCAGAAATCCGGTGCGAGCTTTGCGTACTGGCAGGCGTTTCCGCCTTTCGGCAGGCCGCACCCTGCGTGCGGGCTGCTCTCGTTTTTTTCTTCCGGCATGTTTAAATCTCCTGTTTTAAATCTCCTGTATATCGATTTTGAATTTCGATCGCATGAATTTCCGATTCCGCAGATATTCCTTGGTCCGCGTCGGCTTTGACTTCACATCTTCGACGACGAGCTTGCCTCCGAATTTGTACGAAAAGTCCGCCGTGTACCGCACTGCGCGAATGCGCTCGCCGGTTTCGGTGATGTAGCTCTCCTGCAAGGTGAACTGCGGTTGCAGGCGCAGATCGGAGATAATGCCAGCCCGGAGCATCACCATCAGCTCGTCGTACCGCCGCGCCTCCTTCTGGCTATCGAAGCGCAGCTCTCCGCGCGTATCCTTCCGGCTGCCGTACTTCGTCTTCCCATGGCTCCCCTTGTGAAGGGGAGCTGGCGCCGCAGCGCCTGAAAGGTCGCGCATCTGCCGCGCGTAAGCCTCCCGCATCCTCGGCGGCATGTCCGCCATGCTTTCAAACCGCAGCCCGCTCATTCGGCAGCTCCGTCCATCTTCGCGCCGCATTTCCCGCAGAAATTATGCCACCGCGAGCACAGCGTTGCGCCGCACACCGGGCAGTAGTCATACGGGATGTCCACATGCACCATATTCCTGCGGTAAAGTGCAGAGCGGTCTCCCGCTAAAACTCCGATCTCCTCATGGTATCCCACAATCGTCCTCGTGCGCACTTCCGTCACCGGCGTTCCATGCACCACCTCCGCAACGTCGGCGGCGGGCACTTTCGCAAGTTTATCGAACAATCGGCTTACCCGCATCACGGGCGCCATGCACGCCTCGCTTACCCATTCATTCGCCGCTTTCACCGCCGCTTCGCGGCTGATATAGCCTTCAAGCATCGTTCATCCTCCTCATTTTTGCTCCGCAGTCCTCGCAGTAAGATGCACGGTAGTCATCCCATTCGTGTTCTTCACCGCAATTTGAGCAGATTTGCGTGCCGTCTTCCTCCAGCCATACGCCATACACAATCGGCGCAGCATCGGCAGTGCGCTGACGAAGCAGAAGCGTTTTCACTCGCTGCGGTGTCCAGTTCGGATTTTCCGCGTTGCAGGATTCAAAGTCTTCCAACGCCTCGGTTCTGCTGATAAATTCTTCAGGCATGGTTTACCTCCTTTAGCCAAAGCTCACTCGCTGCCATCGCTCCCGCCCGGATTGCGGATTCCTCCGTTATTTTGCCCTCGTCCATTTTCTTCCGCAGCAGCTTCGCATACAGGGTGATTGTCAGCGTATCCTCTACCACACCGGCGTTTGTCTTCCAGCGCGGCTTTGCCATCAGCCCCCAGTTTGCATGGTTCCGGCTTGTGCCGATGGACATTAGGATCTTTCTTGCGCGTTTTCTGGTCATGACTTGCCCTCCTCTACACGCGGCTTAAGCCATTCTTTGATTTGCATCGCGCAGGAGCAGCAAAGCTCAATATCAGGTGATTTCTCATGGAACGCGCGTCGTACGTTTACATACGTCGCAGAGCTTGTTGGGTTTATCTCCGCCCCGCAGCGGTCACATATTCGTTTCGTTGCCATCCTTCTTGCCCTCCATTTCCCGCAGCGCCCGCTTCGCTTCCTCGCTGGTGAAAAATACGGTTTTGCCGACGTCCTCTGGCCTGATCGTGCCGAGACCTAGCGTATTCAGCACAGTCCTCCCGTTCAGCGTGCTCACGTCCGATACGGTAAAACTATATACCCGCTTAACCGGGTGATTGCAGTACGTCCACAGTTCATCTTCCTGCCTGCACGGCAGCACCACCACGCGCCCGTCCCTGTCGGCCTCAGCCAGCTCGCGGAGGCGGTCAGCCTCCACGCCAAGCGCCTGCGCTGCCAGATTTATCATCGTGTCCTCCGTAAACGGAGCCTTGATTTCCTCCGGCGTCAGTCCCGTGTCCTCGTAGGCTTTCAGCCGTCCGTACAGATCGCGGGCCATCTTGCGGAAAATATCCTTGCCAAAGCCGTTGCTCGTCGGGCCGTTGATCAGCACGTTGAGCGTGCTGTCCCGGCACTGCTTCCACTCGATTTCCTTGCCGCCGATCGCGGCGTGCAGAAATCGGTCGGTGCCCGGATCTACGTTGATATTAGGACTTGTCAATCGTTCCATGTCTCTTCCTCCACATACCGCCAGCTCTGCGGCGGGCGGGTGATTGGCCCGGGTGCAAGGCCGTATTTTGTCTGCCGCAGGCCGGTAAACTCCCACAGATCGCGCGGGTGATCGTAAACGCGCAAATCTGAGATGTGCCAGCCGAAGCCGGTGGCAGCTCCGAGATATCGGTGCAGCTCCGCAGGCTCTAGGCAGGTTGGCCGCGCAGCATCCGACGGGATCCTTCCCGCGCCGTTAATGTTGATGATCTGATCGCACAGAAATTCCCCGATGACTTTTCCGTTTCCGCATTTGTAGATGTAGCACTTAAACGGCGTATCCATCTTCGGGCGCGTCTTGCGCACCTCGATCGTTTTCTCTCCGCTTATGATCTTTTCGCACCACTTTGGTCTGATGCTGATTAAAACAGCTATCATGCCTTTTCTCCTTCCTCCCGCTCAAACCGAATTTTCATTTGTGCTGGGCAAAGGTCGACTTCTGGTCTACGCTTTCCTGTCCAACGCAAACCGCCAGCCTGCCCAATGCACTTCCATCCAGCCGCCTTGAGGCTTGTCCCCGACTCTGTATCGAGGATATATGTAATCAGCTTGTGATAGCCCATTGCACGGGCGGCTCTCCACGCAGCTGCATATAGCATGCTGCACGCATTCCGCGTGCCGTCCGTGCAGCAGCGATTTACCTCAAGCGTCCATCCATCATCCAGATACCGTGCAACGGGTCTCCCGACGATCGCCACGCCTACGATTTTCTCTCCGTCTGTGCAGCCGATGGAAAATTTATGTCCAACGACCGGCTTATGATGGCGGTGATGCTCTGCCACAAACGCGTTTGCCTCTGCCAGCGATACCGGGCAAATATCAAGCATCTGCCTTGCCTCCTCCCTCCGGCGCTTCCGGCAGCGGCATCCACGCGACAACCGGATTCTCGTGCAGCCAAAGTCCGTCATCGAACAATGGATACATAACTCCGAGCATGTCCATGTCCGTATCGGATGCGTCGTAAAAATACCACCATTCTGGGAGCGCAATCCGTTCCCTAATTTCGCCCCGGAATACTTGTCCATCTTTCAAGAGAATAATTACAGCATCTCTTTCATCAGGTAGCCGTTCCGTCACCGGAATCCACCTCTGTTTCTCCCGCAGCGCCGCGTTCTCGGCGGTCAGGCGCTCGATCACGTTAGCAGCCGCAAACTCGATGTATTCCCGCCGATCTTGGATTTCTCCGACCTTGCAGTTTTCGCACGCGTCGTCGTGTCCAAGCCCCTTCGCGCAGCACCGCAGCGCCTGCACGATTTCCTTGTCTGTCATAGCGTGTCCTCCTCCATTCCTTCAAGAACCATTTGTCCCGGCAGCACGCCGTCCTCCATCCACCAGTGCATCACGTCCTCGCCGGTCTGCCACGCACACGGAAGTTCTCGCTTGCGCCGTTCCGCAAGCATCCTGTCAAACGCCCTGACATACGCCGCCTTGATCTTCGGATAGCGCGAGAACTCCGTGTTTCTGTGTTTCCTTGCCATTGGGCACCCGATGCACCCCACGCGCTTCCATCCGCATTCATACAGCGGATTCATACAAATTTTTTCTACTGCGGCATAACCCCAAACATCAGCGTCTTTCCAATCGATAATCGGGTTCACTATCCTTTTGCCTTTAAGCTGGCACGTTTCCATCATCATTCTGCTCTCGTCGTTGTCGTTCATCAGTGTTAGGCGTTTTGATATATCCCAATGCAAAACTTCCAGCGCACCGCGGTTCTTCCGTTTCGCTGATTCTGCCCAGCGTACACCGGTTGCAATAAATCTGCTTCCTGCGCCGCCCTCTTTAAGCTCCGAGCAACAGTACCTCATCCGACGTGTCGGCGGCATCAGCTTACGCGGGATCAAGTTCCACATCGTCACGTTCCCGCCGTCCGGCGTCCGGTGCGTATCGATGTCGCATTTTACGCCAGCCAGCTCCAAGCGGCGGAAGGTATCCCGCACATGCCAGACAGTCTCCGGCGCGTCCGCCGTGGTCAGCGAGTGCAAAACCTCATACTGGATACCTGCTTTGCCCGCCAGATGCAAAAGCACGTCCGAGTCCTTGCCGCCCGAGTAGGTAATCACAAGCGGCTGCTTGTATACCCGCAGGGACATTTCAGCTGCAAACCGCAGCCGCTCAATCGCGGTTTGCTCTATGTCCATCGGTCCATCTCCTCCTTCAGTGCCCGGAAAATCTGGTATGCCTGCTGCGGCACTACTGCGTTTCCGAGGCATTTAAGTCTGTCCACCCTGGCGGGAATCCCATGAGCCACTCTACCCACGTCGGGTTCAGTTGCCCAGCAACGTCCGTCCGCAAGCTCCTGTGATTGTCCCCACCGTGCGTCCCCTGCGCATCCGCTGCACATGGCGTCGTAAACAGCTTCACTGCATTCGCCAGCTGGCGGACGTGATGGTTGTTCCCCGGCGTCTTCTGCTGCGTCAGGTGTTTCAGACTGTTTGCGCCCTTGCAGTCCCGAGCCGTCGGCGTCGGCCACAGGCTCTTCCCCTCCTGTACAGCTACCCAGTCCCGCAGGTTGCACGGCTGCTTCCGTCCTGGGCGCGATACCGTCATTTCCTTCTTCAGCGCTTCCGGCGATTTCGGCGGAAGCGCATCCATCGTGTTCGGCGTCGGTCGCAACGAAAAACACTCTCGATCTCCTGTGCCAAGCTCCGACAGCCGCAGCCTCAAAATTAAACACGACGACGTGATAGCCAGCACGCTCCAGATCCTTGACCACCTGCCCGGCGGCAATCTTGATGATTCCAGGAACGTTCTCACCGACAACGCAGCGCGGGCGCAGCTCGGTGATAACTCGGAGCATCTCCGGCCAGAGGTAACGATCGTCCTCTTTGCCCTTTTGCTTTCCAGCCACGGAGAAGGGCTGGCAGGGGAATCCGCCGGAAATAACGTCAACTGCTCGTAATCCTGTTCGCTCATAGAAGCTCTCCTTTGTCAGCGTCCGGACATCACGCCAGCGCGGCACGTCCGGCCAGTGCTTTTCCAGCACCTTCGTCGGGTAGTCGGCAAACTCACACTGCCCGACGGTCGTAAATCCGGCCCATTCTGCAGCCAGATCAAGCCCGCCGATCCCGGAAAACAGGCTCAGATGCGTCAGCATTTTGTTTCCTTTCCCGTCGGCGTCAGCTTCGCCAGCATGATCTGGCCGAGATCCGCCACGTACACCAGCCGCCCGCGGCTGTACACCAGCAGCTGCTCGCCGCACATCCACACCGGGCCGCGCGGCCCCTGCTGCTTGCGGATGATCTCCGTTGCCTCTTGCAAATATGGATTTTTCATGGTATACTCTCCTTGTACTTAACTTGTTACGGGGAAGTGTAGGCTTCTCTGCCCTCGTCCGGCTGGAACCGGGCGAGGGCATTTTTTATCCGAACATTCTGTCTGGCTGGTATCCGAGCTTGGCCACGCTGGCCGTCTGGTGGTATTCCGGCCGCTTGAAGCTGTAGCCCCAGCGCTTGGCCGCCCAGAAAAGGGCCGCCGTTTCATCCGCTGCGTGGACGGTCAGCTGCCGCCCCGCGTAACTCACCACGAAATAATGCTTGCCGGTATAGCCCGGTTGCTCGACGATATCCGCGCGCTTCGCGGGCCGTTCGCCCGGATAGCTGATACTATTTTGCTGCATAGGTCTTGCCCCTCCTGTCTTTGTTTGCCGCCCGCTCGATCTGCCGGATGGCGGCTCTGTCCGGCTCCAGGCTGAGTTTTGCCCGGTGGTTGACGTCGTAGATGTGGTTCCGGATGCTCTCATAGAGCGTCCAGCTGCAGCAGCGTGCGCTGCATCCTGGCTCCCGGCCGGGGCAGTCCTTCCCGCACGGTGACGGGATCTGCCGCATACGCGGCGCGTAGATCTGCGCCGTCATAGCGCTTCATCCTGCACGCACAGGAGCCAGTACGCCAGCTTTTGCAGCCGCGTCTCCTGCGCCAGCAGCGCGTCCGTTGTTTCGTGGTCGATGCGCGGCATTTCGCACAGGAGCGCCCGATCATTCTTGAGATCGTCCGCGTAGGCGTTGACAGCCTCGATCACGTCCGCCAGCTGGTCAGGGCGGAAGTCGATCGTGATCTTCCGCTCCTTCACAGGCATATCCCTGTGAAGAACGCCATCATCGACACGCCGCCGAGGACGGCGGCGATCTCCGCCGCGTGGGCGCAGCCCGCAATGATGCACAGCGCGAACGCCACGCCCGACAGCCAGCAGCACCCAAGCCGCGCCAGCCGCCGCATGGCCTTGCGCATCTGGTATGCCTCCCGGAGCCGCGCCTGCCGCTCCTCGGTCGATTCCTCTGGCTCATACCCGAGCCGCTCTGCAAGATTGGTTCTCATTCTGTCAACTCCTTCATCCATACCGGGCTGTCCTCCCGGTTCACGCAGTAGCGCATGGTTTTCTTGAATTCCTCGCCTATTCCCTGCTGGCAGAACGCGGCATAAAATATGTTCAGGATTCGCGCTGCAGCAGCGCTCAGTTCCAGCGCGCTGCCGGATAGCGCAGATACCGTTTTTTTGCCGTCCATGCCGATCTCGACGTGTAACTTCCCGTTATCCATTGGTTTCCTCCTTCGTCTCCGGCAGGCGTTCTGCCGATTCTACCAGCGCCATAAGCCGCTTGTAGTTCTCCGTCCTTTCCCTGTCGCGTTTTGCGAGGTTTGCATACCGTTCAGACAATTCCGCCACTTGCGCGTGTGCAGCCATGTTCTCGTGCTCATTCGCCGCGTTGTTTGTCACGATCACAAGCAGCTCCAGCGTGTGCTTCAGCTCAAACCAATCGTCTCCGCTGAGAATCAGTTTCCGCATTCCGCTTATCCTCCTTTGCTTCCTGCATCCGCCTGACGAGCCGCGCCAGACGGGCGTTTTGTGTAACGAGCTTCTGCGCGTCCAGGTCCAGCCCCTTGCGCTTGAGTCCGTTAATGATCTGCGCCGCCTGGCACTCGCTCACCAGCGCCGCCTCGATCAGATCATGCAGCTCCTGCCCGCTCAATGTGAGGGTGTAGGTCTTTTCCTTCCCCATGGGTCAGCCTCCCGCCTCCCGGATCATCAGCGTGCCGCCGTTGACCCAGAATTCAGATACCTCTCCATCCTCAAATACGCTGAGATCTTTCAGGCTTGTCAGCGTCTGCTGTCTCGTCTTCTCCGGAAGATAAAGGCTCCCCGTATAGCCGAGGCTGCTGTTCGGAATTTGCGGCTGTTCGCTTGCGCGCATCAGGTATACCACCCGCACGTCGCACGTCAGGCGGAAAAGGCTCAAAAGTTCCTTGATCTTCATGGCCTTACCTCAACATCGACCGGGAATTCCGTGTGGAAGTACATCTTGTAGTGGTACGGGTCTGTGTGCGTCCCGGAAATGTCCTCTACCACGTAGAGGGTGTAGTCGTTCAAGTATATGTAATTCTTCTTGTACTCGCCGGGGCCGACCTTGCAGGTCACGACGAGCTCACTGCTGCCGTTGTTGGAAATGCTCATGTATCCCTCGGCTTCGAGGATGATCTTGTCTGTCCGGGCGTTGTAGACGGTGATCCTGCGCTCGGATTCAAAATAATCCGCCTGCTTGCTGATGTTGGCATTGACCTTGTCTGCCTCCGAGCAGCCGGTCAGCATCGCCGTGATCAGCAGCGCCAGCAGAGCCGCCGCAATCAGGGATACGACGGTGGTGGTGGTTTTGGCTTTTATCATGGTGTTCAGTATCCTCCTTCGTGTTCCAGCAGCCAGTTTTTCAGCTGCACCTGCGCAACCGCGAAGCACAGCTCCGCGTCGCAGTCCTGGACGTTGACGAGTTCTTCGTCGTCCCCGTCGTAGGCGGTTCCCCTCCGCCACACCCGGACGCCCCAGTCCGTCACCTTGCTATAGGTGATCTCAAGGTGCATCGGGTAGGTCTTCACCTTCGCGGCAAAAAACTTGAGGAAATCATCCATTCCGATTATCCTCCTTCTGTTCCTGTTCCCGGCGGTATCGTTCCGCCGCCCAGCGGGCGAAGGCGTCGATCACGGGCTCGCCGTTTTCTTCGCCGGGATGCTTAAATTCAAAAGTTTCGCCGGGGAGAAATCTCCCGTCCGGCCCCCGTTTCCCAAAAACGGCGATCATGGTCTCACGCCTCCTTCCGCTCCTCCTGCTTGGATTCCTTCGCCAGCGCCATACCATAGGCGATATCGCTCAGACGCTGCATCTGCGCAGGCGTCAGCTTTTCCGTGCTCTTGTTCAGGCTCTCGATGGCCTGCTTTTCCTTCTCGGACATTTTTTCTCACCTCGCGTTGTTGCGACATTTTGCTGTCACGTTTTGTATTGTGACTACACAATACCACCTTTTGAATGTTTTGTCAATACATTTATGCAGAATTATTTTATGTATTTTGTATTGACAATACATCGCAGCTGTGTATAATATAGTCAAGGGAGGTGATACGGTGACGATCAATGACCGAATCAAGGATATCCGCCGTGGCACAGGCTTGTCGCAGACCGATTTTGCCGAGCGGCTCGGCACGACGCGCGGGGGGATTACAAATTTAGAGGGCGAGAAAACCACGCCGAACGAGCCGTTTATTAAACTGATCTGCCGAGAATTCAACATCGATGAGCATTGGCTGCGCACCGGTGACGGTGAGATGCGGCAGAAGCTGACGCGGAATCAGGAGATCGCGGAGTTTATGGGCGTCGTGATGCACGATCCCGACGACGCGCCGCGCAAGCGGTTTGTATCGATCATCAGCAAACTCAGCGCCGACGAGTGGCAGCTGCTGGCCGAGATCGCAAAAAAAATGGCCGAGGACGAATAACCGTCCCCGGCCTATTTTTTATTCCCGCGCCTATGTGACCAACTTCCGCACGAATCTCCAGATCAGATCCAGATCCGCATCTGTGGCCAGCCGCAGCAGGCGTTTGATCTCTTTCAGCAGCAAATTCCGTTCCATTTCCATAAGTGCCTCCATTCTTCCACAAAAATCTCTTCTATTTTTTGTTTACTATTGCCGTTGAGGTTTTCTTCCATTTGATTTACAATTCTAAGTAAGATATTTTTTTCATCGCATAATTATCGTAGAACATCTGTTCTAAAATTACAATTATGAGATTTTACAAAATTATCTTATAATAATTGGAGGTTTTGCCATGAGGCAAGCATGGCGCGCGGCTCTGTATACGCCGTGTAAGGATTGCAATCCGTAGGAGGGTTTATGTACTGTAATAAATGCGGCAAAGAGATCGACGACGAGGCTTTGATCTGTCCGCACTGCGGCTGCGGCACCGTGAATTATATCCGCGATCAGGCAAAAGTGGAGGCTCGTGCACAGGCGCAGCCTGCATCTTCGCGGAAGAAACGCTCGACTGCCTTGCTGCTCTGCATCTTCCTCGGCGGTTTCGGCGCGCACCGGTTTTATGTCGGCAAGATCTGGACTGGGCTTCTTTGGCTCTTTACGCTCGGCTTTTGTGGCATTGGCACGCTGGTTGATTTTTGCCGAATCTATGATAACAAATTTCCAGATGATGCAGGCCGCCCGCTCTATGACGAGTATACGGACGGTTTAACGCCCGAGGAATACGAGGAGGCCGTCGCCGGGCCGCGCAAGGTGCGAAAGATTGTGATCGTTGTTGCGCTTGCGCTGTGTGCTGGCTGCTTCTTGATCCTGCGTGTCATTCCGAGCCTGATGTACGCGCTCGGTTTTTGAGATTCGCCCGCGCCGCTGGCCGAACAACGGCGCGGGCTTTTGCTTGCGCAGGCGACCGGGAGCCGTCTGTATCTGAAGCATGGCATACGCCGGTTGGGTTTGTAAACCTGTCGGGTTGGTTTTCAGCGTAGGTTTTTCTGAAATCTTACTGCCACAGGTGTGGTTTTTATATACGGAGGGATGGTTTTTGTCAGAAAAATTGTGGGAAACATGCCGCGAAGCAAAGGACACCATGCAGCCGCATAAGACGAATCAGGATATCGCTGACGAATCCGGCGTATCCGTCAATGCCGTCAGCCAATTCCTGCGCGGCGAGACTACGAAGCCGTACATTAATACCGTCGGCCCGATTTGCGCATCCCTCGGCGTATCAATGGATGAGCATTTCGGCGTCCCGCCTGCCGAGCCTGCCGAGCCTTCCGATGCTGAAAAACTCCGTGCCGAGAACGCAGCCCTTCGCGCGCAGTTTGCCCAGCAGCAGAAGTCCCTGCACATGCACCGGCTTGTGACGCTCATCCTCTTGGGTATTCTTTTGCTGTGCGCCCTTGCGCTTGTGGCCGACGTGCTCATCCCATCGATCGGCTGGATTCGCACATGAAAATTACCGCCCCGGCCTGATCAGCCGGAGCGGTATCTTTGGAGGCTTTTGTGGATAATTTGAATCTTGCCAACGTCGTGATCTACGCCCGGTATTCTTCCGCCGGGCAAAATGACCAATCCATAGACGGCCAGCTTGCCAAATGCCGCGAATACGCGCAGCAGCGCGGATACCGCGTTGTCGGCGAATACTGCGACCGTGCGCTGTCCGGGCGATATGCAGAGACGCGTCCAGAGTTCCAGCGCATGATTTCGGACAGCGCGAAGCACGCGTTTGATTTTGTGCTTGTCTGGAAGCTCGACCGCTTTTCCCGCGACCGGTACGACAGCGCGATCTACAAAAAGAAACTGCGCGCGAACGGCGTGCGCGTCCTGTCCGTGACCGAGGGCGTCGGCGACAGCAGCGAGAGCGTGCTGCTGGAGGCGATCCTGGAGGCCATGGCGGAGGAATACTCCCGCCAGCTTGCCCAGAACGTCCGTCGCGGGATGCGCCAGAACGCCGAGAAGGGTCTGAGCCTCGGCGGCCTCCCCCCGCTCGGATACCGCGTCGTGAATAAGCAGTACGAGATCAATGAGGACGAGGCCCGGATCGTCCGCTTTATCCATGAGCAGTATGCCGACGGCGCAGGGCAAAAGCAGATCGTTGCCGACTGCGCGCGGCTGGGCTACCGTAACCAGCGCGGGAACCCGCTCACGCTGGCCGCGGTAAAGCGGATCCTCGCAAACGAGCGGTATGTCGGCAGGTACGACTACCTCGGCGAGATTGTGATCGAAGACGCATTCCCGGCCATCGTATCAAAGGAGTTAAAAAAGCGCGTGCGCGACCGGCTCAAGGCGAATGCCAAGGCCCCCGGCCATGCAAAGGCGAAAGTTGAATATCTGCTGCATGGAAAGCTGTTCTGCGGCGAGTGCGGCGCGCCGATGATAGGGGAGTGCGGGCGCGGCAGGCACGGCGCGACGTATTACTATTACACCTGCGCCGCGCGGAAGAAGCAGCACACCTGCAAAAAGCGCAATGAGCGCAAGGACGAACTCGAAGCCAGTATTGTGGATTATATCGGCTCCTGCGTGCTGACGGACAGCTGGATCGATGGCGCAGCCGAGCGCGTTGTGGCGGAGTATCAAAAAAGCTACGACGCATCCGGCATTAAGCCGCTCGAAAAGCAGATCCGCGACGCCGACAAGGAGATCGATCAGCTTGTCGACGCGCTGATCTCCGCAACGGCGGAAGCCGCCCGCCGCAGGATCAACGAGCGCATTGAAACTGCCGAGGCCCGAAAGCAGGCGCTGGAGGCTGATCTTGCATCTCTCCGCATCGCCAGCCGCGTCCAGATCAGGAAAGAGGACATCGTCTTATGGCTCAATCAGTTCCGCAATGGTGACCGATCCGATCTGGAATACCGCAAAAAAGTCATAGATTTATTCGTAAACGCGATCTATCTGTATGATGATTCGTTCAAATTATTCCTGAATGTAGCCGATTCCTCCCAAGTAACCTACGCCGACGCCCTCGCCCTCGCTCCGCCTTCCGTTTCGGATTTTGGCGCGTCCGGTGTACCAGAAAAGCACTTATCCGAACACATCATATTTGTAAATGGTGTTATTGGGATGATCGTGCAAAGATAAAAAGATTCCTCTCCAAGTCGGAGAGGGATCTTTTTATTATTTTACCACATGCTCATAGTATTTCATGAGCTTGCGCACCGGGCCGGGGCCGTCTTTATCGATCAAAAACGCCTTTGCCAGAGCAGCGTAGAACTCCGGGCGGTTGAGGCCGAATTCTACCGCGACGGGGTAGTAGTCCGAGTACATCATGTTCATGGTCACGCCCCACGCCCATTGCGGGACCACAGGTGCCTGAATGCCCATGCTCTCTGCAACGGCCGTTGTCTGTTCCATCGTCCAGTGCGGGCCGGTCGAGCCGTCGGCGTTCTGCATATGCTCGGCCCAGTGTATGGCCGTTTCTCGGTCAAACGCTGCCGCATCCGGTTCGTCTGTGCGGCAGTCCAGCTTTTCCAGCCTGCGGATCGTCTTCGCGTACAGGCCGACTTCCTCCGCGCTGCCGAGCGTCACCGGCTTTTCCATCGCCTCGCACAGCTTTTCGTAAAGCTTTGTGATATAGTCCTTCATCTCGTCACGCCTCCTGCATGTATCGGTAGAGTTTGTCCACGTCGTTCTGGTCAAATCGCATATCGCCCAGCAGCGGGACGGATACGGTCAGCTTGTTCTCAAAGCGCGGACGCGCCGCGTTATAGAGCTTGTCGAGGTCGATGTTTCCGGCGTCGTCGAAGATCTGCATCATCTTTACCGCCGGATTTTCGCGCAGCGCGAGGATCTTCTCGCGGCTGCCCTCCATGATGAGTGCAAGCATGATCCCGGCCCCGATGCCCTTGCCGCCCGGCAGGTGCGGAATGACCTCATTGTCTGCGTAGCGCATCGCGCCGCGCATGGCCTGATCTATCGTCACTGTCATTGCAGATTTCCTCCTTTAAGGATGGGGCGGCTATTGCCGCCCCTTTTGCTTAGCTGTTGCAGCACCCGCCGCACTTCGGGATCGGGTTGTAGAGCGACTGCGCCGTGGTCGCGGTGCCCGTGGTGACGTCGGCGACCTGCTTGGGGTAAAAGGTCGCGTTGACATACGTCACGATGGAATTGTCGTTGCAGCAGCGGCGCTCGGCCTCCATCTTGACCGCGCCAAGGGCTTCCTTGCGGACAGACTCGACGTCCTGCTTGACCAGCGCGAAGCTGTCCTCGGTGCGCTGGTTGTGGACGGCCTGCTTGCACAGCGCCTCACGGACGTCCTTGAGCTGCCCATCGATATAACCGTACACCTCCAGCATCTTGCCGTCGTTGTATGTGTTGGCCTTGAGCAGCGCGATCTCGCTGTCCTTCGCGGCCAGCTTCTGCTCCCGTTCGAGATCGTAGCGCGTGACCGGCATATTCTCGCTGCACATCGGCTCCTGCTGCCGCGCGGCGAGCATGGCGGCTACCGTCATGGCAGGCGTGACTGCCGCAGCGATGTCAGCGGCTTCCGATCTCTTGTTCTGGTTGAGGCCGCCCAGCAGATTGCCGAGTCCGCCGTTTGCCAGACCCAGCGCGGCGCCGCCGATGCCAAAGCCCAGCGCAGTCCCCGCGAGTCCCTTGCTTGCGTATTCCATAAAAAAATACCTCCGAAAAGTAGTAAACCGGCCGGTTTCTATGTTCAGTCTACCGCTTCCCCGATTCCCGAGGGGGACATCTGCGGGACACTTCCGGGGCGTTTGTGTACCATTTGCGGGACATAGAAAAAGCACCCCGTGGGATCATCCCACGGGGTGTTTTGCGTTATGCTCCCGTCAGGCGGCGGGCGGTATTGTAGATGTGCGGCAGGCGGCGGGAGATGGTTTTGCGGTCGATGCCGATTTCACCGGCCGCGTCCAGCTGCGGGAGCCTGCGCACGATATAAAGCTTCACGATCTGCTGATCGATCACGTCTAAAAGTCCCTCGTCAGTGACGCGCTCCCAGTCGCTGCGCGTGAGGTGTTCTAGCTCCTTCGGCAGAGCCAGCCGCGCAGTTATTTGCTGTCACTCCCTTCGGCCCGCCGCCTGGCGGGGGCTTACTTTTCCTTGTGATTCAGCACGGCGATATTGCCCTTGTTGCTCACTTCGAGATCCAGCGCGGCGGCGATATCGCGCACCTTGACGTAGTTCGTGCCGTCTTTCAGGATGCGTTCAACGGCGACTTCTTTACCGTCCACGATGATCTTGCTCTTTTCGACCACTTCTTTTTCCCCCTCTCCGTTCTTTCCATCTTCGAGTGCCATGACCGTATGGCCCTCGCTTACCAGCACGTCCCCGCGCAGGAGATTCGCGTCCGTCGTCAGATACTTGCTGCCGGTTAGCAGCACAAAATCTCCCGTTGCTGGCCAATCGTGCAGCATGCAGTATGTCGTGCAGCTGTTGCCCTGCCGACGGTAGAGAACTTCGACCGACGCGCAGCCTGCGGCCACGGCGCAGAGCATCATGAGCGCGGAGCAGTCCGTCTCCACTGGCTTTGTGATCTTGCTCACGTCCCATCCGACGGCTCTGGCGGCCTCATACGCCGTGTTCCGGTCGTCCATGTCGTATCCGATGTTTCTGTTTTTAATTGCCGCCTCGCACGTCTGCGCGGCCCGCTCGGCCTTTTTGCGGCTCTTGTAGCGCAGGACGCCAAGCCAGCGGCCATTGTACCAGCTGGAGATATTCAGCTCCCGGCCGCTCTGGTTGCCGGGCTGCTGGTTGCGTCCTCCGGTTTCTCCAAGACTGGCCTGCCCAATTTTGATGCTCATGCCCGCTCACTCCCGTACAACTCGTGGTGCAGCTGCAGCACGGCGGCCTCGATCAGCTGATCGATTGTAGATACGTCGAACCGGATTCCGTGTTCGGCCAGAAAATTGATCACATAGGCTTTCTTTTCCTCGCCGTCCGTTGCCGCGTAGAGCTGTTCCGCCGCCTTTACGCCGATTTCGACGTATGTTTTGATGGTTTGCAGTTTGTTGGCATCGATCTTGGTTTTGAGCCACGGGATCAAAAATGCCGAAACGAGCGCGCTGATGAGCGCGATCACTGCCGAGATGATCTGTGTGTAGTCCATATGTATGCTCCTTTCAGTCCTTTGTTTCGCTTTCGCTTCTCGTCGCAACCGCGTCAGAGATTGCGAGGTTCGCACGAAGCATTGTATCCTCCAACTTTGTCAGGGCGATACTTCTATTCCTTCCCGCCGGGAGCTGCATGATGAGCGCTTCCGCTTCTTCAAGCTTCCCCCGAATGCTTTCCGACAGGTGTTTATCCATCGGTTCAAAATTCACTCGCTTATACATATTGTGTACCCCTTTCGTTATTCGACTGTTTCATTTTTCTTCGCAAAAACCCGCTTGAAGGCAAGCAGGCCAAGCTCTGTGATGGTTGCCCAGCCGGTAAAGCCGAGCACGTCGGACAGGTCGATCGACGCGCCGAGCTCCGGGCTGCGGATGACTGCAATTAGGACGGCGACGGTTTTCAGAGCGCAGGCCCAGACAATTACCGTCGTGATGAGCTGGATCAGATACACAACAATGGTTCGCGCCATTTCGCCCTTGCTCCACTTGCCTTTTACCCGCATATCTGCCTCCCAATTTATTGCGCACTGCTATGTCCGCATTGCGCCTCCAGCTGGTGCAGGAATTTTTTCACGTCGCCGTTCCCGCCCATCTTTTTATACTTCTCTCCGGCGATCAGACGCTCGGCCATTGGCATTTCTTCCGACATGATGGTCAGGCGGAGAATTGCGAGATACTGCTCGTTCTGATGCGTCTGCATCTTGTCGAGCTTCTTGTCGATCTCGCCGAGATGCTCATCCTGCGATGTGGCCTTGCCGCGCTTTTTCTGTATCGCGCCAACGACGGCATTGACGACCGCCGTCAGCGCGGATGAGCCAAGCGCGGCGCAGACGAGGGTGACGATGATGGTTGCAGCGTCCATGGCTATGTACCTTCTTCCGTGATCTTCTTCCACCCGTCCGGGTTAACGGATGGGTTCCAGACGTTGGCGGCGAGCAGGGATTCGTAGAGCTCGTCCTGCCACCAGCCTTTTTCGCCCTTGGCAAAGGCGAGACCGGCAGTGATGGTCTCGGGGATGATCCTGTAGCCCTGCTTGTAGGCGATGTCTTCCCAGAGGGCCGGGGCGGCGTCCGGGGTGTTCTGGGCCGTGTCCCAGAGGTCGGAGGCGGCGCGCTTGATGGTGCCGCCCCAGTTGATGCGCGTGCCGGCTTTGACGAGGCTGCCAGAGCCGGTCAGGCGGGTGAAAAGCTCCGGCGCGAGACTCGCGTCGGCGTCGGTGAGACTGGCGGCGCTTTTGACGATATAGGGGCGCAGCGCCCGCGCCCGCTCGGTATACGTGCTCATGTCAGTCCGCCTCCCCGAGCAGAATTTTTGCGGCGGTCTCGGCGTCGTCCAGCCGGGCGCGCAGGGCGTCGGTGTCCTCCGCAGCTTCTTCCGCCGGGATCCTGGTCTCCGTCTCCGTGTAGGTGTACGGCGCGTCGGTCACGTCGATGGCCTCGGCGTATTCCGCGCCAGTCTCATTCTGCCGAATCATCATTCCTGCATCAGAATAGGTACGGTATAGCTTTACACCATCCTTACGCTGTGTATAAAATTCTCTTTGAATCATCTTTACACCCCCACGATGTAATCTGCATAGCTACTCCAGTTGGTTGCGGCTTTATACGCCGCGACCGATGCTGCCGGGACTTTGATGGTAAATCCCGCTGCTCTCGAGTAGAACGCGTTACTTCCGAGTGTCGGAGGCGTTGCAGCCAAGCATGTAATCGATGCAAGTTGCCTACAGTAGTTGAAAGCCATGTCCCAGATCTCTGTTACCGTATCCGGTATAGTGATCTGCTTAATCCCTGCACGCATAAAGCACCGGTTTTCTATCTTGGTGAGATTTTGTGGCAGGATGATATTGATTGGCAGTTCTTCACCCGTTGCATCATTGTAGACTGGCTGAATCTCCGCAAACGCCTCCGCTGGAAGCACTGTCACAAGTGGCGGAACTGTCAGCGTTGCGATGACTGCACCACCAAAGCATGCCTCCCCCAACACGCTGATCGTATTTGGCAGAACCAGCCCGTTCACCTGTGCCCGCTGAAACGCGCTTGATTCTATTGCCGTGATGTTATTTGAAGCATCACTAAAGTCAAGGTTTTGGAGTTTGTCCTGGCCTGAGAACTCATACGCGTAGATTGCTGTGTGATTATAGAGTTTTGCACGCATGATATAGTGGCTGCCTAGGCCGCCTCCGATCTGGCTCACTGCAACATACACTGCTTCCATATACGGCGTATTCGGTGCTTTCTTGATTCCGGCCACTGCAGAGGCAAATCCATCCGGATAGATAAGCTGGCCGGTCTGCCCGCTCTTCGCGCGGATTGCGTCGGCAACTGACGTGAGTTCTATATCGTTCGTTAAATATTCAGTTGCCATCAGAAACTACCTCCATTCGCGCTAGGAATTGTTTCCGCGCTCCACGCTCCATTGACCACCCGCAGGAACTTGCCGTTGTCGGAGGCGGTGACGGCCGGAAGTTCCTTTTTGCTCCACGCCTCTTTATTGTCGCGCACGTCGCCGATGGCCTCGTCGATCTGCGCGCCGGTATACTGGCTGTTGTACGCCATGCGATCACTCCTTCATGCACAGGAAATCCTCTCCGTCAGCCGTTTTCATGGTCTGCGACTGTCCGGACGGGATAAATCCATAATTGTCGTTCCAGCTGCCGTCCGCGCCCTGCGCGAACAGCGAAATTCTATATTCTCCGTCTCCGGAAAGCAGGAAATCGTCGTATACCTCAAAGGTGCGCTGCGTACCCGCCGGGGTCTGTGAGAAGGACGCGATCAAAGCGCCCTTCCCGCGGCCCCAATCCTCGCCGGACTTCGTCGCGCGGCACTCAAAGGCCGTGTAGGCGATATCCGACGAGAATGTGACGGTGATGGAGTCGTATCCGGTCACTGCCGAGATCCTGTTGCCGGTGATGGAGAATGTCAGCTCCGGCGCGGCCATTACGCGGCGCTCCATGTACCGGCGGCGTTCTTCACGAAGACCTTCACGATCTTCACGCCGTCGCCGGAGGACGCTGTTTCGAGGTCTGCGCCCTTGATGGTGACGTTGATGGCGGTGTTCTTCTTGTAGCCGCCCTCCGTGCCGCTGACGTTCGTGGAGCCGCCCGTCGCCGGGATCTGCGTGCCCGCCGTGTGCAGGCTGCTCGTCGCCGGGACGACGCGGACGGTGTATTCCTCAAAGTCCACATCGCAGACGAAGGAGAACGCCGCTGCGTCGTAGCCCGTGACCTTGGAAATGCGACTCTTGTCGGGGCCGGTGATGGTCACGGCGGGAATCGTGGAATTGAGCGTGATGGTGTCGCTGACCGCCGCAGATTCATTGCCTACGTCGTCGCGGACCTTGCAATAGATCGTCTTGAGGCCGTCGCCGTCGGGAAGCGTAATGGCCTTTTCTGCCGCGAACGTCTCCCACGACGCAGCCTCTTCCGTCTCCGCCGTCTTCGTGCCCCAGATCTTCATCTGATAGCCCGTCGTTACTTCATCGGAGACGGAGATCTTCGCGGTGACGTTGGCGCTGGTCGCGTACTGCGCGCCGTCATTCAGGATGATAGATAGACCGGCAGGTGCCAGCGTATCGAGTGTTAAATTAAAAAAGCTTGCCATTCGGATTTAACCCCTTTCTTCACTTTTGAGTTCAATGTACAAAAAGCCGCCCGGCCTTTCATAAATGGTTTTCTCGCCCAGATGGGCGGACTTAATGCCCATCTGGGCGATGAACAGCGCCAGAATGCGTTTGATTCCAAGTGCCAGCATGTCAGCCCTCCACCAGATACAGCGTCCGCGCGTCCTTTACGGCCAGCGCGTCATAGTCCGATTTTGTCAGCACGCGGATCTCGTCGATCTGCGCGGATGATATCCCCCCGCCCCCGCCTCCGCCGCCCGACTGGCGGGCTTCGTTGATGGCGGCAACGAGGTTGTCCTTGCTGTAGGTCTTGAGGTCGGCGAGGTTGCCGATCTGCTCCTGCAGCTGCGCCCAGACGGGGAGCGTGGGATCCGCCGAAGGATCGCCGGACGGCTCCACCGCAGACTGCACCTTGCCGAGCGATACCCAGACGGTCGGCAGCACGACGCCGGAGGCGTTCGTGCCGTACACGCCGACGCGGGCATAGCGCCCCGCCACGGCGAGAATCTCGGGCGGGACGGTCACGGTATCGCCATCCCATTTCGCCGGGAGTACGTCGATGGTGGCCCTGCCGTTTGTAAAGACGGCAGTCTTCGTTAGCCCGTCCCAGTCGGATGAAAACGCGAATTCGACGCTGACGGCCTTCGCCATGCCCGCCGTCAGAAGCTCCGGCGGCGAGCACAGATGTGCGCAGGCTTTGGTGATGTGGATCTGGATCATGCGTTATCAGCTCCTTCTTTGCCGCCCGAAAGGGCGGCTTTTTCTTTCCTATTGTGGTCTATCCGATCACGGTTCCGTTGACCAGCAGTTTTCCGCTGCTATTGCACGCCAGCGTCGCGTATGTGTTTGCGTTGTTCACCACATACACTTTTCCGAAGCACCCGCCGTCAAACCAGTTGTTTACCGCGCCGATGTATTCATCTCCATGTATGCCGACGAAAAACCTGCTTCCGCTCATTTTTACGCCATATCCGTTTTTTATGATTCTGTCTTGATATCCGCTGGTTCCGCCGCCTCCGCCGCTTCCTGGCGGACCTACGACGTACTCGACGACGTAGCTGCCGGAGATCCGCGCGACCTTGACGCGGTCGCCCGCGGCGAAGGTGGCCGACGTGTTGCACTTGTAATGCTTCGTCGTGGCCTCGGTCTGCCCCTCGAGGATGAGGGACAGACCGTCGTCATAGACCGCGCCGACGGTCGCCAGAAAGTTCTCCGGCAGGTTTTCGTCCGGGATCTCGATATTCGTCACAAACAGGCTGTCGATTCCCTCCATTATGCGATCACCGTCCTTTTTGCAGAGTGTGTCATGAGGCTTCCGGCCTGCATCGTTACCGACCAGCCGGTTTCGAGGTAAATTCCGCCGATCTCGTCGTGCGTCAGGGCGAGGATATCGCCGACGCCGTGCCCCGGCTCATTGAGCGTGTAAAATGTAATGGCGCGCGTAGCAAGCAGCGACTCGTTGCGGCGCTTGTCGGCGTAGGCCTGCAGCTCCTCCTGCGAGGCGATATTGTCTACCCGCTCGACGGAGGTAATGCGCATGCCGCGCTTAAAGGTGGACTTCTTGGAGGCCGGATTGTCGTTGACGGCCGTCGCTACCATGGCCGCGTCCATGTCCGGGTTGTTGCAGGTCACGACGAAGACGTTCGGCGCGTCAAAAATGTCCGTTTCGTCCGACCAGTCCGGCCCCGGATGCTTCTCCGGGAGAAACAGGTCCGTCACGCCGTAGCGCCAGTCGATGATGGCGGCGGACGGCTCCTGATACGGTTCGAGGCGGCACACGCCGTCCGCGTCAAACCAGAGGCTTTCGTAATTGATCTCGGACAGCAGCGCATTCACGATCGTCAGATAGCTCGTTCCAATCGGCCAGTCTTCGCGGTCTGTGGCAAGTGTCGCGTCTGACGGCGCGGCGATCACCAGCGTAATGCCGCAGTCTGTCAGCAGCTTGCGGATCTCAGTGATGTACGACGAGCCAGCGGCAAGATGCAGGATCGTCTCGGTTTTTTGCGTATACACGCGCCAGCAGCGGTCGTAGGCTTCGATCTCTACGCGCGTGCTGCCCGCGCTTCCTTTTTGGCTGACGGTCGCAGCCTGATAGATGCCGAGAGAGTGCTCCGTCCCATTTACGATGATCCATGGCCGCAGCTCGTCCGATTCCCACGCCGCTACGGCATTGGGAAGAAAACTGCCCTTGAGCGTGCCGTGGATGTTCGCGGCGCGGTCGCTCATGATCTGCGGTGGGCTGCCTGTGTCCCATTGCAGCTGCGTGATGGGTGCGCCGTTCCGGAGCACGTCGATGCGGAAGCGGACGTCACGGGTCAAGGGTGATCGCCTCCTTCCGGTTCGTGTGCGAGATGGTGAAGGAATAGCGGCGCATGAACTCGTCGCAGTTGCTCTCGAGCGACGGGAGCGAGCCGATGGCCATGTTGCCGTAGCGGTCCTTGAGGCAGACGAGGCGGCCTACAAGGGCCTCAAGCGCAAGGGCGGCGGCCCGCTGCGCGTGCGGCCAGGCGCAGGCGACGGATAGGGCGCGGTCGCGCTGCTCGCTGCGCTCCTCGACTGGGTAGGCAAGGCCCGCCAGATGGACGGTCGAGACGCCGGCCGAGAAACTGGTGCGGTTGGTGCGCAGCTGCGTTTCGGACAGGCGCATCTCGAGCCAGACGCCGGTCTCGAGGTCGCAGATCATGTTGGTCTCGGGCAGTACTTCGACAGTGTCGGAATTGGACACGCCGTAGTTATCGCTTTCGTCGTAGCAGCCGCGGACGCGGTAGGTGACGGAGCCGATGCTGGTGTGGTCGACGTACTGCTTTTGGACGGTGCGGCCAATAGCGACGCCGTCCCGCTCGATCAGGTAAAAGTCATAGCTGCCTGCGGTCTGCCAGGTCAGCGCGGCCTCATGGCTTTCGCTGGCCGACAGCGTGATCGCCTCGCCCTCGGTGTGCGAAACGGGGAGCGCGGCTGCGCTCCACTCGGACCACATGCCGTACTTGTTCTGCACACGGACGCGGACGGTGTAGCTGCCGTCGGCGAGGTAGACCGGCGAGCGCCAGGCCTTTTCTGTGCCGTAGACCGTTCCGGAGGCATAGCCGCTCGAGAGCGTCAGCTGATAGGCTTCCTGCTCGGAGGTCTGCCAGGTGATGCGCGGGCGCGGGCCGGTAGACTGGATCACGATGGACGGTGCGGACGGGGCGTTGATGGCGATAAACTCGGCCTTGTCGCTCCACGCCGAGGCTGTGCCGTCTGTGTTGTAGGTGCGCACGCGCCAGTATTTTGTTCCGCTTGTGAATTTGTTCGCCGGAACGTCGTAATACTGGTTTTCTCCCGTGACGGTTGCGAGGGTATTCCACGTCGTGCCGTCGGCGGACCACTGCAGATCCGCTTTACTCTGCGGTGTGCCGGTGGAAATGATGTGCTGCCACGAGAAGCGGTTGACGATTGTTGCGTCGATGACGATGCCGGAAGGGGAGACGGGCTTTGCCGTCGGGGTAACTTCTGTTGTCGTGATCTCCTGCCATGTGGACGTCGTTGTCGTGCCGCTGTTTGCCGTCACCTTTACGCGCCATTCGAGCGTTCCGGACGGGAATGTGTTCGCCGGGACTGTGCAAGAGGCCGTCGCGCCAGATACGCTTATCGTTTTTGATGTGCTTCCATTCTTGATACGCCACTCGAAGATAGCGGACGCTTGCTTTATCTCTTCCAGCGTCAGATCGTCGCAGCCGGTATTCCATGTGAATGTGGATGCCTTTCCTCTTGCGACATACGCACCATTCGTCGGCGACATCCCATTTACAGTTAATCCAGCTGTTGTATCTGCGTATGTTACTATGATGTATGGGGCTTTCCCCGACTGCTTCGGCCCGTGCAGCGTTACCCGCTCTTTTATATTCCCCGAATATCCAAGAACGGGTGATGTGCACACTCCGTTTCTCAGCGCCTGGAGCCCGTAGTAGTGGATTGTTTGTGAATTTTCTTTCCACTCTAGCGCAACTTCTGTTGTTGTTCCTGTGGCCGTCACAGCCTTTGTTACTCGTTCTCCGACGCCAGCAAGCGCAGGTTGGTTGTTTTTTGTGATTTCACTGATGTTTTTTTGTTCTTCTGTTCCTATTGCGTAAATCTGAATTGACGCGGCCCCGCTGCTCGATGTTACCAGCTCTAGCGGTGTTACAAAAATATGCAGTACAAATGATCTGATTTTCTTGTACTTTTCTGTCCCAGTTGGCTTTGCAAATGACACGTAGGCGCAGTCCGCGTTCACTACGCTCATATCTGAGAATGGTGTTTGTCCGAATGTAAACTCTGTGAGATTGCTGTAGTTTTTATCCGGAAATTCTGCTGATACCGCAGTCATTCCGTTTGCTGCCATTTTAAACGTCGGCATTTACTTCGCCCCCATTCTGGCTGTGATGCGTGCGTTTTTGGCGATGCGGAGGATGGTGTCGAGGTCGTCCACATGATCAACGTAGACGGTGGTGTTGTAGGTATCGCCGGAGGTGTAGCGCGTTTCGCTGGCTGTCTGGATACGGGAGCCGGACGGCAGAAAGATCCGCTCGAGACCGTTTTCGTTCACCCGCGTCCATCCGCCTCGCCAGTTGTCCGTTCCGGCGGCGTTGCCGCCCAGATAGCGGCGAACCCATTCGTCCTCTGTGATGCCGATGGTGGACGGGTCGCCGCGGGCAACTGCATCCTCGTAGGCTTTGGCGAGATCTGCCGCGCTCTGCCCCCACTGCTGCGCTGTGTAGCTGTCGAGCAGATTTTGATAATTGTTTCCGTTTCCGCTGGAGTAGCCGAAACCAAGCGCGTGCGTCATCTGTCCCCAGCCCTCGCTGATGTGGCCGGTGCTAAAGTTGATAACGCCTTTTAAAAGCTCCGCCGCGTCGGCCATGAGCGCCATGACTTTTGCGAGGGGCTGCAGCGCTTTGGTCAGCGCCGGGACGCGGTTGTTGGATAAGTCGGACATGGGGTTCAGGATATCGCCGACGGTCTCCAGCAGCATACCGAACGCGTCGACAATGCCGGAGTCCTTGAGCGCCTTGCCGCCGTCCTTTACCATGGTGGTCACGTCGCCGTAGAATTCTTCGAGGTACGGGGCGAATTCGGCGGACAGCTGGTTTTTCACGCCCTCCTGCGTGTTCTGCAGGCGCTGGTATGCGTCGTCTACCGCGCCGAGGGCAGAAAGCGCCTCGTCGTCGAGCACATACCCGACGTTGTGCGCCTCGTCTGCGTAGGCCTTGAGAGTCTGCGAGCCCTGAATGATCAGCGGATTCAAATCCTGCGCCGAACGGCCAAAAATGTCCATGGACATTGCGTCCCGCTCAGTTTCGTTTTTTACCTGCCCGAGCGCGTCAATCGTTTCGTAGAAAACGTCGTTCGCGCTGCGCATGCTTCCGTCAACGGCATTGATGACGGAAACGCCCAACTTATCAAAGGATGCCTTCGCGTTGCCCGTGCCGTTCATCGTGTCCTGCATGTTGTTGGTCAACTTTGTCAGGCTTCCCTGCAGGGTGTCTACGGATACGTCGATCAGCTCAGACGCATAGGCAAACTCCTGCAGCTGCTGTGTCGATTGCCCCGTCTGCATGGAAAGCGTGATGATGTTGTCGGCAAAGGCGGCGGACTCCTTCGTCATGGAGATCATGGCTTTTTCTACCTTGACGATCGCCGCCGCGACGGCAGCGAAGCCGCCCGCCAGCGCCAGTGACTGCGCGTCGAGGCTCCCCATGGCGTTCATGGAGGACTTCATGCCGTCCGGCAGCTGGATTCCGAGCTTGGACGTCAGGCCGTTTACCACGTCGCCGAGGTTGCCCATCTCCTTGCCGGAGTCGGCGATCTTCTGCTTGTTCTCGTCAAACTGGTTGTTGAGATTGTTCAGCTCAGCCTCGGCGTTGTTGAGGCTGGTCTGCCACTGCATGGTGCGCTTGTCTGCCTCTCCGTATTTCTCGGCCGACTGCTGGAGCGCAGCCTTGAGATACTCGATCTTCTCCGCCTGCGTGGAAATCTTGCGCTCTAAGACGTCATTCTTGGCGTTTAGGGCCTCTACGCTGTCCGCGTTCTGCGCGTAGGCAGAGGATACCTTGCGCATTTCCGAGTCCAGCACTTTCATGCCGCTGCCGATCTCGGAAATGGCCTGCTTGTATTCTTTTTCGCCCGAAAGCGTAAATTTTGTATTGATGTTCGGCATGTTAGGTGCCTCCGTTCAGATAGGCCGACAGGCTCTGCGGCTGTTCCTGCTGCTCCGGCTGCTTTTGCGGCGCAAGCGCGTCAAGCAGAAGCGTTATGCGGCGCGGGGACATGGTTTTCCAGAAATCCCGCTCCGGCAGATGCAGCCGGAAGAGCCAGATTGCGAGGAAGCCGGGGAAATCAAAGCCCAGCTGCTTCGGTTTCCCCGGCGGTGTCAGTTTTTTTCGTCTTCCGACGTTTTTTCACCGAGTTCTTCCTCCGGCGGCGTGACTGCAGCCTGAATCAGCGGGTAGATCCGCGTCCCGGCCTCGAGCGTCTGGTGCATGGTGAGCTTCCGGCCCAGCTGCTTGCTGGTAAAGCGCAGCGGAAAGCCGTTTTCGTCGGTGATGCCCTGCGTGTCTGCGGCGTCGGTCAGCATGGCGGCAAGGAATGCCAGCGTGCTTTTGAGGCCGTGCACCGTATTCAGCGCGCGCAGCAGATTGCCGTCGTATTCGTCCTGCACGTCGGCAAGGACGTTCATGTTGCAGGAGAGCCGGTATACCCGGCCCTCGAATTCATAGTCAATGGTTTTCAGTTTGGTCGTTTCCATCAAGTTTCACCCAGCTTTCCCTTGATCCAGGCAACGGCCTCCGCCGCGGTGTCGACGGTCTCGGTCTCGAGCAGCAGCTCGTCGGCGGAATCGTCCGCGAGGAATTCGCCGGTCGTGGTTGGCGTGTTGAACTGGATGTTCTCGCCCTTGGTCTGGTAGCTCAGTGAGGGCGGGCCGAACAGCGCTTTCGGCACCCAGACGCAGGTGTATTTGGTCACGCCGTCGATCTTGTCCGGCGCGTAAAAGCCGACGCCGACATAGTTTGCGATGTCCTTGGCCGAGAATTTCAGATTTTCCTTGCTCGTATCGGATGTGCAGCCGTAGAGCATGGCCTGTGCGGCCCTTTTGATGTACTTGACAGCCAGCGAGATCGTGCCGCCGGTGGCAAGCTTGATATATTCGGCAAGCTTGGATTCTGCGTACAGGCGGCCCTCGGCGAACTTGAGTTCCAGCTGCGCGCTCATGGCGTCGCCGACGTCGGTCGGCTCTGTGTAGGTCACAATGCCGGACGTGTTTTTATACTTTCCCGCCCGGATGCCGCGTAAGTCAAAACTAGGCATTACAGTAAGCCCCTTTCTTTCAGCTTTTGTGTGAGGATTTTTTCGAGTTCCGCGTTCACGCGCTTCTGCGCGTTGCGGACACCCTTTGTCCAAAAATAAGTTCCTGTGATCTGCCCGTACCCCTTCGCACGGCCGTAATTCAAAACAAAAAGCACGGTCGCTCTGCGCGTTCCGTGCTCGTTTTTGCCGACTGCCGTGATGGTGATATACGGGTCTCCGTTTTTGTCGCGTTTGATGGTTTTGCGGTATTTCACGCTGGAGGCGTAGGCTTCCGTTCGGAACCCGCTCGCCCGGACGGCATTTTGCAGCTCCTCGACGATGATATCCCCGGCGGCGTACAGGAGCTCCTTCTGCATGTTCTCATCAAAGACATTCGCTTTTTGGAGCGTGGCCATGAGCTCGTCGACACCGGTGATAGAGATGTTAGCCATAGGCTGCGCCCTCCGTCTCGGCGATGAGCGCGATCTGCGTGCGGCCCGTCTCCTTGTCGTAGGTCTCCATGTCGACGGTAGCAATGTAGCCTGCGGCCTCCAGCGCGGCTTTCGTGCGCTGGAGCAGATCGGCGGCAAAGCCCTCGGCGAAGATGGAAACGGCGTACTGCACGCCGGTCTCGGCCTCTCCACCCTCGGCGTAGATCTGGCCGGACTGGCCGAGCAGCTGATAGGTGATGTAGGTTTCCTCCGCGCCCTTATAGGGCGGGTGGCAGACCGGAACGCTCAGGCTTGATAGCGCCTCATAGATCATCATGCGCCGTCCCTCCGTTTGCAGGTCAGCTCGATTTCCTCTGTTTCCTGCCCGTAGCTGCGGACGACGTCAAAGACGTCGGAGCCGCAGACGAGCTGCTGCTCGCCGCCGTATTCCGCGCTGTGCATGCGGAAAATTGCGTCCGTGCGCTTGCCGGCTTGTGCGGCCTGATAATACTCGGCGCGGTTTACGGACTTGCGGGCAGCCCAGACGGTGGTCTCCCGCTCGGGCTTTTCCGTCGTCTGGCCGTTTACGATGGGGTAGGAGAACAGGCGCAGCGTGATTTGCGTATCAAAGATCACAGCACGCGCCTCCTGTTCCGCCGCTGGCCGGGACTTCCCGGTAATCGTCCGAGAGTCCCATGGCGTCGCGGATATCTGCGAAGCAGGTCTTCCATTCCTCGCCGCGTCCGCAGAAATCATGCTGCCAGCGGACGTATGCGCGGACGGCGTCCTTTACCAGCGGATCTTCGTCCGCTCCCTCTGCGCCCGCAAGGTGCAGGCGCATGAGGCAGGCGTCGATCTCGTCTTTTAGCTCTTCATCAAGGGCGTTCGTGGTCAGCCGCAGGGCGGTTTTTGCAACGTTGATCAAAGCCATTGGTTATCCCTCCCTGTTGGCCGCGCGCCGTCAGGCCTTCTTCTTGGTCAGCGTGACGAGGCTGTTGACGTCGGTGCACGCGCCGTCGGCGATCTCGATTGCCTTTGTGACCTCGTCGTCGGTGTCCTCGTCGGTGTAGCGCTTTACCGTCATGCCCATGTTCTCGTTCCAGAGGTAGTACGCCGGATCGAACATAAAGGCGAAGACGGTGTCGGCCGTGACCGACTCCGCAAAGGCCGGCAGGTAGTCGCCGGTCAGGATGACCTCGCGGCCGAGGATGTAGTTGACGGGCTTGCCGTTGATGCCGTAGTTGACGCGCGCAACGGGCTGGCCGTTGTTGTCTACCATGCCGACGATCTGCGTCTCGAAGGTCTTCTTGGACATGAACCAGACCGCGCCGTCATATGCCTGCGGCAGCGCAGCTTCGGCCTTGCACAGATCCTTGTAGGTCAGAGCAGTTGTCGCGGCGGCAATGTCGATGTTCTGGCCGGTCGGGGCGGCCTCCGCAAGGATTCCCTTCGGCTGGCCGGAACCGGTGCCGTTTATGATGGCCTTCTCCTTCGCCTTTACCATTGCATTTGCGACGTTCCGGACAAACTGTGCCTCGAACATCGGGTATGCCATGATGGAAACTTCCAGCGACATGGAGATCGCGCAGCGCAGCTTGTGGTACGCAAAGACGATCTTGCCGGTCGAAGTCTTCTGCTTGTCAGAGCCCTCGCCCTCGGCGACCCAGGAGGCCGTCGGCTTGGCCGAGCTGGTCGGGACCTGGACGCCGCCCGCGTAGGACGTGTGTGTTACGCGCGGCAGGATCATGCCGATGGCTTCCATCTTCTCGTAGATCTTCTGGATGGTCGTGGTCGGGATGACGCTGCCGACGTCGGAGGTCTTGGTGTTGGCGTCCACGTTGGTCAGCTCTGCTGGGATCTTCTTGCCGGTCAGGACATAGTTCATAAAGGCCCGCTTGTACTCGTCGGTGTCGTACCGGTCGAGCACGTCCGGGGTCTTGGCGCCGCCGGACAGGTCGACGGACTGCGCGGCCGCAGCCGGTGCCGCAACCTTCTGACCCGCAAGTGCGTTGAGGTTCGCCTGGATCTTGGCTTCCTCCTCAAACTTGGCGTCGAGGGCCTCGACTTCCTTCATCTTGGCCTGCGCCTCTGCGGTCTTGCCTTCGTCCAGCAGCTTCTGGGCGTCGTCCATGAGCTTCTGGCGCTGGATGTTGTAAAATTCCTTTGTCATTTCAATTCTCCTTTGAGTTTTAAAAATTTCAGTTTTGCTTCTGCCTGCGCCCGTTCGGGCATAAAAAAATCAGGCTCTGCGGCCTGACCTTTTAAAAAGTTTTCCGCGCGCCGGAGCGCGTCTTCGCTGAGCATGCCGGAATAAAAATCCGCTGCCAGCGGCTTCTGGCCGGTGTTCGGCTGCATCACGCGGTCAACGAGTCCGAGTTCTACGGCCCGCTCCGCTGTGATCCATGTTTCTGCGTCCATCATGGCGGCGATCTCCGCCTCCGGCCTTCCGGTCTTGGCGACGTAGGCCGAGATAATGGCGTGGTTGGCGTCGCGCAGGACACCGGCGGTGTGCTCCATCTGGCGGTAATCGCCGCTGGCCTCTGTCTGGACGTTGTGGATCATCATCATGCCGGTCGGTGTCATTTCCGACTCGCCCGCCATGGCGATGATGGATGCGGCCGAGGCCGCGAGGCCGACGATGCGGATGTGGACGCCGCCGGCGTAGCTGCGCAGGGCGGTGTAGATTTCGCTTGCGGCGAAGATCTCGCCGCCGCCGGAATTGATCTCAACTTCTGCCCGCTCACCGTTTCCCTTGGCAAGCGCGTCGGCTACGGATTTTGGGCTCGTCGCCTCCATTCCGTAAAACTGATAGAGGCGGTGCCGATTGCTGGATACGATGGGCCCGCGAATGCTGATCTTCATGTGGTTTCATCTCCTTTCTGCGTGGTATTTCGGTCGACCGGCTGCGTGTCGAGTCTGCGGATGGGCTTGTCTCCGCCGTCGACCGGCGCGAGGTTGAATGCGCGCCGCCATTCGTTCGGCGTCAGCGCGCCGCGGTCGACCAGCTGTAAGAGATTGAGCTTTGTCGATGTCGACGCGAAGTCCCACGCGGAGGCCTCGAATACGATGCGATTCCCGCAGCCGCGCTCGCGCCGGGAGAATAGCTTGCGGGTGTACTCGCCGCTGAGCTGCTTCAGCACCGGCTCGATCTCGGCATCAAAATACGCGCTCTGTTCGTCCTCCGTCGCGATGGATGTGACGATATGCGGGTTGGTGTTAAACAGGGCGTAGATGCGCTGCGTGGTTTTGTCCATCTGGGCGGCGTTCGGGACGTAATCCTTGGGGTCGATCTGCTTGGCCTCGGCCTTTGCGTCGACTGCCGCAACGCCCGTGCCGTTGGAAACGTCGAGGAAACTCGCGGCGAAGTCCTTCGCGCGCTGCGTCACGTCCTCCGGGCGCATGGACGATGCAAACATCAGCAGCCAGCGGATGACGGCGCTATTCCGGATGGCCTTAACGATGCCCTGATCCGTCGTGGTGACGATCTCCATCAGTGGCACAATGGCCGGAGCAATGGGGTCGCCGAAGATATCATTCTCATAGAAATCCCCGCGCAGGTGGATCACGTCGTCATAGGCAAATGTCAGCACATTGCCGTTCTGCATATAAAATTTCAGGTACAGGTTCCCGCCCGCATCGTAGACGGCGTCGGCCTGCATGGCCGCGACCGGGAAAATGGCGTTCGGCAGGCCGTTTTCATCCCGGAGGATGACGGCAAAGGCGTTGTTGTTGAGCACCAGCTGCGCGGCCAGCTTCTCCTGCAGCAGCTGGCCTGTCATGTACTGGTTCGGTTCCTCGAGCAGGAACCGGATGTACGGTTCCGGGTTTACGGCGATCTTCCGCGCCGAGGCCGTGACCGTTTCCCGGATGTGCTTTGCCGTCAGTTTGCCGATGGCCTTGATCTTCGGCCGGATGCAGGCGCGGACGATGTCGGACTGATACATTTTGCCGTTGTAGCTGTAAAAGCCATTCCCGCGTTCCTGCACCATCTGAACGGTCGAAACGCGCTTGGTGGTCGTGATATTCGTCAGGAGGTTTTTAAAAAATCCCATTGTCTCACTCCTAGAGCATACTTGTGTATTCTGCCTGCTTCTGATCGTAGATCGTGTAGGCATCGAGCAGGGCCGCCGTTCCGTCAATGCGGCGCGTGGACTTGCTCGTTTTGTGCGGCTGGATATTTCCGTTTTTGTCCTCGTCGTAGGCGGTGTTTGCGAGGTTCCACTTGTCGATTGGGTGGTTGTTGTAAATAATGCGCTTGGATTCGAGGTCGTTTCCGCAGCGCTTCATTGGCTCGGACAGCGTCTTTACGCCCTGGTGCACTGGGATCATGGCTTCTGCCCCGAAGTAGTCCGCCATGCTGTCTACCCAATAGGCCGCAGACCAGGCGTCGTATCCGAAAAACGGCAGAAAAATATCGAGGTCTTCCTGCACCTCGACAAACCATGCCTTGACGTCCTCATAGCGGATCTTGTTTCCCTCTGACAATCTGAGCAGCCCGCGCTCATTCCACTTGTCGTATGGGATCTTGTCCTCCGTGACGCGCTTTTCCAAGAGATCCTGCGGCAGCCAGTACATCTGCAGCACAAACAGGATCTCCGGCAGCTCCGGCACTTGGAACAGCACCTTCGCCGCCGTCAGGTCGGTGGTCTTAGACAGATCCGCGCCGCCGATGCCGTAGCGCGGATAGGACAGGACGCGCTCCTGCACATTCCCGTCCGCCATGTGGTGCTGCCAGATCAGGCGGCGGTTTTCCCTGTCGAGTTGGAAGGTGTCGCGGTTGTCCAGCTGCTCAAAGTTGAGCCAGGCTTCGCTGGAGGTCTCTCGGATGTTGAAATCCTTGCAGACGAGGTTTCGGACGAGGGCCGGGTTTTTCTCCGCCCGCTCGACCCGCTCTTTGAGGGCCGTGTAGGACTTTATCGTCCCGAGGCCCGGATTTGCCTTTTTCCAGCAGTCCGGGTCCGTCCACTCACTGCGTTTGTCGAGCTCGTAAATAAACGCGATCCGGCGCGGGTCGTGGTACCCGTCCGGATCTTCGTAGCCGTTTATGATGCGCTCTGCCTCTTCGTATTTTTCGTCGTAGATGTCCTCTCGAATGGTGCCGGCTGTGGAGGTGATAAATCGCAGCGGCTGCGCGCGGGCCTGATCGCCGTCGGCAATGATGTCGTACAGCGGTCTGCCGTTTTTCCACTGATGGATCTCGTCCATCATGGCCCCGTGGATATTCAGACCGTCGAGCGTGTCGCTGTCCGAGGATAGCGGCTTGAATACGCCGTCGTTATAATCGCTGTCTACCTCGCCGACCAGACAGCGCGTCCGTTTGCGCAGCGCCGGTGACTTCTGCACCATGCGCTTTGCTTCCTGCCAGATGATCTTCGCCTGGTCGCGCTTGGTCGCGACGGCGTAGACTTCTGGGCCTGCTTCGCCGTCCGCAAGTTGGAGATACAGGCCGACGCCGGATGCCAGCAGCGATTTGCCGTTTTTCTTTCCGACAATGAGGATCGCTTCGCGGTACTGGCGGTTTCCCTCGATGTCGATAAACCCGAAGACAGTCGCCAGCAGCGCTTTTTCCCATAGCTCCAGCTTGACGAGTTGTCCGCCCGCCTTGCCCTTGGAGTGGTGGCAGTAGTTCTCAAAAAACTCCAGGACGTGATTGGCACGTTTCGTCGAGTAGTAAAACTCGGAGTTTTCCGCTTCCAGCTGCTCTACAACGTGCCGGTAGGTCTTCTGGACTTTCAGGCTGACGGTCTCGCGGCCCGACTGGATAGCCTGCCAGTATTCTAGGATGGGGTTGTAGGTCTCCGGGTAGCGCGTGAGCTTCATGCCTCGTCACGCTCCCGGACAAAGCTTGCAAAGCCGTCGTCCTCCTGCTTCGGCGCGGTGTCCGGCTTCGGCAGGAGCGCGGTCAGCTGCTTGATGATTTTCTGATAATTTGCGTTCGTGGAGTTGTATGCCTGCCCGATGGGCCGGGCGCGGTCATATGGCTCCAGTCGCTCCGACTGCTGGAATTTCTCCGTCCAGCCGTTTTCCCGCAGGTCGTCCGCCATGTCCTCGCATTCGATGCGCATAAATGCTGCCTGATCGATGAGGCCCGCGACGGTCCCGGCCGCTTCCTTCGGCAGATTCCGGTAAAGCTTTTTCAGGCGCGCTTTCTCCGCGCGGATCCGCTGTTCTTTGGTTTTTTCCCGCTGATTCGCCACAGAAAACGCCTCCTTTTCGCGTGATTTTTGCCGTCTGTCCGCGCGTGCGCGTAGATTACTTATCGCCGCGCTTTTGTAGGGGGGCCTCGCGAACGGCCTGCGTATTCTTCCGAGGTAGGGCGTGCGGTGATTCAGCCGGTGCCCCGGCCTCGCGCGACGGGGGGGATCGGGTCGCCAGCGGCGTCGAAGAAGATTTTTTGCGTCAGAGCTTTTGTGACGCCGTGACCGTCGAACTGATCGTGGCAGTCCTTGCAGACGAACTCGAGGTTGGAGTAGGACAGGCTGATGTCCGGGTCGGTGATGTTGTCCGGCGTGAGCGCCCGCTTGTGGTGGACGATATAGCCCGGCTTGTCCCGGCACTCTTCGCAGAGCCCGCCGTCGATGGTCCGTCGGAACTTGATATACCCGGCGCGGCATTTCTTCCAGCGCGCGGATGCGTAAAAGCGCGCGGCCCATGGCTGCATCCTGTTCCCTCCAATTCTTCACGCTATCACTGTAGCACATTTTTTTGGCCCTGTTGGCTCAATTTTTGCGATAGCCAAGCTCCCACGCCGCTTCGTATACAAAACGGCTATACATGCGCTTGGCTGTCGACTGGCTGACATGCACCCGGCGCGCGGCGGATTCCAGGCTTTCCCTCGGCCAGATCCATGCGTGCAGGCGCACGATCTCCAGCACATCGGCTCCGTCCCGCCATGTCTGTGCGGTATTGATCGCGGCTTGCACGGCAGCATAGTCCTCGTACTCCCGCGAAGATAAAACGCGCACAGCGATATCCTCGACGGCGCGCCCGGAGGAATGTCCGCCCGGCTGTGCAGAATATCCCGGCGTGATCTTCTGGCGACTCATGTCCCGAACCTGTCTGTCCAGTTTCGGGAATTCGCCGATGGTGCGGCAGACGTTCCAGTACCACCAGTATCTCGTCTTTGACACTTTCCCACTTCCTTCCTGCTTCGTGCTAAAACCTTACGCATATACAAGGCTTAATTTAAGCGGCTCCCGTTCCGCTTGTGCTCTGATCTTGGATCGACTACATACTTATAATATTGATACCCGTACTTTGTCGTCCGTGCCTCGACGAGGATATAGCCGCGCGGAGCGACGGGTGGATGCTTGGGACTGTACTCGCGCACGGCCTCGGTTGCAGGTTCCGGCTCTGGTCGGATACAATTTCGCGTCGCCTTGTACCGGTGGCCGCCGAATTCTTTTCTCCAGTGCGCATGCAGATAACTGGCAAGTGCTGTGTAGTCCTGGCCGTGGTCGACCTTGTTTCCCTGCTCATCTATATAATAGTTGTGCTTTCGCAGGTGCCGAACCTCGATCACGCTGCCGAGCCCCCAAAGCCCGCCGATAGCTTCTTCCGGGATTCCCTCTGTTACCAGGTGCAAATGGAAGCGATTGGTTGTTTTTCCTCTTCCGTAGAAAGCAACGATTTTGGCCTCCGGATAGTGATACTGCATGCGGCGCACAAGGTTGTCGCGCACTCTGCGCATTTCCTCTGCGGTATGTACCTCGTTTTCTGTATCCAATGTCAGGGTGGAATACAGGCTTGTGGGCGAGAAATTGGCGTTCATCAGCGCAACGAGCCGATCCAGCGATTGCTTGCTGTTGAATTCATCGCGCTCCGCCTGCGTCTGGAAGCGCGGCTTTCGCGGCTTGCTGGTCTTTTGGTCCGCGCCATCGGACACGGTATAAACGATCTGCGTACATACCGCCCCTGTAAACAGGCGGCGCTTGTGCCTCTTTGCCATCATTCACACCTCTTTCTCCCGGGCAGACAGAGCCGTCCGCCCCTACAGGTCTTCTGCCCGCTCAAAGCGTGGCCGGAGATTCCGGCCATGCGTTCAACTGGCAGTCCCTTCTTCTGTGTACCCGCACGCCGTACACGTACACGTATCTGTCTTTTCGTCCCAGCGGCAGCAGCCCACAGCCCAACATTCCGGGCAGATTGGCCATGGGCCTTTTTTCCCGGCCGGATCTGGACCCGGTCCGTTTTGTGTCTCGTCTCGCAGTGTAGCCGGAGACTTCGGCCACATTTCTTCAAGCAACGCGTCTATCCTGCTTTTCAGTCTTCGCAGCTTAAAAAACACCAGCACGCCCAGCGCGATCCACTCCAGTGCGGCAGCAAGCTCCAAAATCTCAATGATCATTTTCTTCTCCTTCTATTCCTTCCATAGTCGCTTGGCAGTATTGGCACCGGCGCGGCAGGCTCTTCCTCACGCTGCCCTTTTTCCAGACTTCGACGTGCGGCTTCTGCGGCCTGCCGCAGGCCGGGCAGCGGTAGACGTGGAAGATATCATCCCAGCGCCAGACCATGCGGACTGCGTTTTTCTCCTTCAAGTCCCATCGCCTCCCTCATTGCTTCAACCAGCCTCTTTTCAAGTTTGTCCTGGTCGATCTTCACTTCCATCGTTACGCCCTCCTGCTCTACCCACACGCCGTCCGTGCGCTTTGTAAATCCTGCTGGTGCAAAATTTCTGGCGTGTTCCAGCTCCGGCGTATGCCTGCAC